>Ga0315281_10007147_pt1 | contig 15774 bp, 15 predicted proteins | sample YL17G07_0_MG_FD_204540 | JGI IMG/M metagenome (GOLD analysis project Ga0315281, IMG submission 204540) | Sediment microbial communities from Yellowstone Lake, YNP, Wyoming, USA - YL17G07_0 | ecosystem: Environmental > Aquatic > Freshwater > Lake > Sediment | place: USA: Wyoming | collected... | reverse complement strand
TCGGCAGCTGGCAGGCTCTCAGCACTTTCGGCTTTGCTTTCGTCACCACCGACGCCTGGAACCCGGTTACCGAAAAGTTCGGCGCGCTGGTTCCCATCTACGGCACGCTGGTCAGTTCGCTGATTGCCATTGTCATTGCAGTGCCCATCAGCCTCGGCATCGCCGTGTTTCTCACCGAAGTCAGTCCGGGCTGGCTGCGCCGCCCGATCGGCACCGCGGTTGAACTGCTCGCCGCCATTCCCAGCATCATCTATGGCATGTGGGGACTGTTTCTGTTTGCACCGGTGCTGGCCAACCATGTGCAACCGTGGCTGCAATCCACGTTTGGCAACACACCGGTTATCGGCGCCCTGTTCCAGGGCGCACCGCTCGGCATCGGCATGCTGCCGGCCGGCATTATCCTCGGCATCATGATCATCCCGTTCATCACCGCAATTATGCGCGACGTGTTTCTGACTGTGCCGAAGTTTCTGAAAGAGTCGGCCTACGGTCTCGGTGCCACCACCTGGGAGGTAGTGTGGAATGTGGTGGTGCCGTACACCCGCATGGCCACCGTCGGCGGCATTTTTCTCGGCCTGGGACGCGCGCTCGGCGAAACCATGGCCATTACCTTCATCATCGGCAACACCCATCGCCTGAGCACGTCGCTGTTCGAGCCCGGCAATTCGATCGCCTCGACACTGGCGAACGAATTCACCGAAGCGGTCGGCGATACCCACACCTCGGCGCTGATCGCGCTTGGCCTGGTGCTGTTCCTGATCACCTTCATCGTGCTGTCACTGGCCAAGCTGCTGCTCATGAGCCTGAACCAGCGCTCCGGCAAGAAGTCCTGAGGAAACAAAAATGGATTGGCGCTACTTTCGCCGCCGCGCGACCAACGTGTTCAACCTGTCCGGCTCGGTGTTCGCCACACTGTTCGGTTTGTTCTGGCTGTTCTGGATTCTGTGGACCACGCTGAGCTATGGCATCACCGCGCTCGACTGGAGCATCTTTACCCAGGACACACCGGCCCCGGGTGGCAGCGGAGGGCTGGCGAATGCCATTATCGGCAGCCTGATCATGGTGTCGCTGGCCACGGCGATAGGCACACCGGTCGGCATCCTGGCCGGTACCTGGCTCGCCGAATACGGCCGCAGCAAACCGATTGCTTCGATCATCCGCTTCATCAACGACATCCTGCTGTCCGCACCGTCTATCATCATCGGTCTGTTTGTCTACGAACTGTTTGTGGTCAGGATCGGCCACTTCTCCGCCTGGGCGGGCGCACTGGCGCTGGCGATCATCATGCTGCCGGTGGTCATCCGCACCACCGAAGAAATGCTGCGCCTGGTGCCCGACACCCTGCGCGAGGCAGCGCTGGCGCTGGGTGCGCCGCGCTGGAAGATGGTGACACGCGTCGCCTACCGCGCCGCGCTGTCCGGAATTATCACCGGCGTGTTGCTGGCGGTGGCGCGCATTTCCGGAGAAACGGCACCACTGCTGTTTACCGCACTGAACAACCAGTTCTGGAGCACCGACCTGTCGCAACCGATGGCCAATCTGCCGGTGGTGATTTTCCAGTTCGCCATGAGTCCTTACGACAGCTGGCACGCCTTGGCTTGGGCCGGCGCACTAATTATTACCCTGAGCGTGCTGGCACTGAGCATTATCGCCCGCTTCCTGCTGCGTAAAGCCAAGATGGAGCATTCATGAAGATCACATCACAACATCTTGCTGCCGGCACTTCCGGCAAGATCCAGGTTAAAGACCTGAATTTCTACTATGGCAAATACCAGGCGCTGAAAAACATCAGCCTGGCTATTGCCGCCAACAAGGTCACAGCCTTCATCGGCCCATCCGGCTGCGGCAAGTCCACGCTGCTGCGCACCTTCAACCGCATGTATGAGCTGTACCCGGACCAGCGCGCCACTGGTGAAATACTGCTCGACGGCGAGAACGTGCTGTCACCGCGCGCCGACGTCTACCGCCTGCGTGCACGGGTCGGCATGGTATTTCAGAAACCGACACCATTTCCGATGTCGATTTACGAAAACGTCGCCTACGGCGTGAGCCTGTACGAAAAGCTGCGCAAGTCTGACATGGACGACCGCGTGGAATGGGCGTTGCAGCAGGCCGCGCTCTGGGGCGAGGTCAAGGACAAGATCAAACAGAATGGCATGAGTCTGTCCGGTGGTCAGCAGCAACGCCTGTGCATCGCGCGCGCCATTGCGGTCAAGCCGGACGTAGTGCTGCTCGACGAGCCGGCCTCGGCGCTCGACCCGATCTCGACCCTCAAGATCGAGGAACTGATTTCCGAACTCAAGAAAAACTACACGATCGTGATTGTGACCCACAACATGCAGCAAGCGGCACGCGTCTCCGACCAAACGGCATTCATGTATCTGGGCGATCTGGTCGAATTTGCCGACACCAACACGATCTTCACCAACCCGTCAAACAAGCAGACGGAAGACTACATCACCGGCCGTTATGGGTGAGGCGGAGTAGTCACCGACACACTTAACGTGTGTCGGTGCCGCCGAACGGGTGCAACGCGTTTTGTTGCACCCCGGGCTGAAATACAGGGCTCGACGGAGCTAACGATCTATCGCCAGTAATGGCCTACGAGGATTTACGGAGAACCACAATGGAACCGATTCACACCCACATCTCCCGCCAGTTCAACGCCGAACTCGAGGACATCCGCTCGCGAGTGTTGCAGATGGGCGGACTGGTTGAGCGCCAGATCGGCCAGGCGATCACTGCGCTGGTGAACGCCGACACCGCAAGCGCCGAGGCCGTCGTGACCGAAGACTACAAGGTCAACCAGATGGAAGTCGCCATCGACGAAGAATGCAGCCAGATTATCGCCCGCCGCCAACCGGCGGCCAGCGACCTGCGTCTGGTAGTAGCGGTCATCAAGACCATCACCGATCTCGAACGCATCGGTGACGAGGCTGAAAAAATCGCACGCATGGCCATACGTCTGGCCACCGAAGAGCGTCCGAAAAATAACTACATGGAAATCCAGGCGCTGGGTAATCACGTGCGCCAGATGGTGCATGACGCGCTCGATGCCTTTGCGCGTCTCGATGTCGAAGCCGCCATCCGCGTGGCGCGCGAGGATGAACAGGTGGATCGCGAATACGATGGCATCATGCGCCAGATGATCACCTACATGATGGAAGACCCGCGCAGCATCTCGCGCACGCTCAACGTCGTGTGGGCGGCGCGTGCACTGGAACGCATCGGTGACCATGCCTGCAACATCTGCGAGTACATCATCTATCTGGTCAAGGGCAAAGACGTGCGCCACACCAGCCTGGAGCAGATTGAGAAGGAAATTCTGGGCAAGGGTCGCTGAACTGGTGTAGCGATGTTGTCGCCTGGCGCACTGTAGGTCTGGCTTTAGCCCGACTTGTCGGCCTGAAGGCCGACCTACCCTCAAAGAAGCGGGGCCCGTGGGCCCCGTTGCTGTTTCTGTATTCTGCCGGGGAAGACTCAGCCTTCCTTGAGCCACTTCGCCGCGCGTGATGCGAAATAAGTCAGGATCGCGTCCGCACCCGCACGCTTGAAACTTAGCAGCGATTCCATGATCACGGCACGCTCATCCAGCCAGCCGTTCTTGGCGGCGGCCATGATCATCGCGTACTCACCGCTCACCTGATAGACGAAGGTCGGCGCACCGAACTCGTCTTTGACCCGGCGCACGATGTCGAGGTACGGCATGCCGGGTTTGACCATAACAATGTCGGCGCCCTCTTCCAGGTCAAGCGCGACTTCGCGCAGCGCCTCGTCAGAATTGGCACAGTCCATCTGGTAGCTGTACTTGTTACCACCACCAAGGTTCTTGGCCGAACCCACGGCATCGCGGAACGGACCATAGAAGCTCGACGCATACTTGGCCGAATAGGCAAGGATACGGGTGTTCACGTGCCCGGCCTTTTCGAGCGCGTCGCGAATGGCGCCGATGCGCCCATCCATCATGTCCGAAGGCGCGACCACGTCGGCCCCAGCACCGGCATGGCTTAACGCCTGCTTCACCAAAACTTTGGTGGTCTCGTCGTTCAACACATAACCGTTCTTGTCGATCAATCCGTCCTGGCCATGAGTAGTGAACGGATCAAGCGCCACATCGGTAATCACACCGAGCTCCGGAATGTTCTTTTTCAGCTCACGCACCGCGCGCTGGGCGAGGCCCTTGTCGTTATAGGCCTCCTTGGCGTTGAGCGATTTCTTTTCCCTGGACGTTACCGGAAACAGCGCTATCGCCGGCAGCCCAAGCTTGGCCCAGGTCTCGGCCTGCTTGAGCAGCAGATCGATGGTCACACGCGTCACACCCGGCATTGAGGCCACCGGCTCGGCCTTGTTCTTGCCTTCGATCACGAACACCGGCTCGATGAGATCGTTAACCGTGAGTATCGTCTCGCGCATCAGGCGGCGCGAAAAGTCGTCAGCACGCATGCGCCGCATACGCGTACTGGGGAAACGTCCGGGGAGGCTTGGGCTCATAATCAGGAATTCCGCTGGAACCAATTGGGTGAGTTTACAGTATTTGGCCAAGGCGCAAACCGCCGCGCACGGCGGCTCAAGCGCCGGGCCGGGCGAACAGTATCAATCCCCAGGTTGCAGCCAGCAGCAGGAATGCAACCAGCACTGCCGCCGAACCCATGTCCTTGGCACGACCGGCCAGCTCGTCCCAGTCCTTGCCGCTACGATCCACAGCTGCCTCGACCGCTGAATTCAGCAGTTCCACAATCAGTACCAACAGCACGCTGCCAGTGAGCAGCACACGCTCCACCCCGGTTCTCCCCAACCACATACCGAGCGGTAACAACGCGGCGGCCAGTATCAGCTCCTGGCGGAAAGCCGATTCCTTCTGGTAAGCCGCCCTCAGGCCCTGTTGGGAGAAATGGAAGGCACGCACGATGCGGCCAGTGTCGAAGAGACTCTGATAAAGTTTTTTCATACCCTGTGTTTACCGGGGTCGCATCAAGAAATCAAGCGCTGCGGCTATTCCTGCCAGCCAGATAATTCAGGCCAACAGAACTTAAACTGCTCGTCAGCAATAAAAATGCTGGCATCATGCTGTTTACCGGGGATGGCTCTACGTTTAAAACAATATTTCCAGGCGGAAATATCCCCAGCCGATATGCCAGAACAGGTAATACACCAGCCGGAAGGCAACCATCGAAACGAAATCGTAGCGCCAGAAGATGATTAACTGGAGCAGGTTGATAGCGAAGACATGTATTGCATCGTATGCCACGGCCCAGACCGGATAGCGGTCGAGCGACACCATCCACAGGGTTTGATACACCGGCTCAAGCAACGCAACAGCGACAACACTGATCCAGATAATTCTGTTCTGGTTCGTGGCCCTGAAGACTGACGTCAGCACGATCAGGAGCAACGACAGCGGCAGCACATGAAAAAGTATCTCGGCAAATAATCCGACGGCGGGGTAAAACAGCAGCGACTCCGGAAACGGAACATTGATATCGGCAGGAAAAACAATCAACAGATCTGCCGGGATAATGATGACACCGAACAACGCCGCCAGGCCGCTGGCGCGCAACAGGCCTTTCCGGTTCTCCTTTCGGTAGATCGCGAACCCGCCGCGGGAAAGAAGCAACGACAAGCAGACAAATCCCAGAACAACAATCCCGAACGCGGCGGCCAACGGATTGATGCCGCCCAACACGCGCTGAAAAATACACGCGTCGGAATACTGAAGTAATCCTGTCAGCAGGATGGCACCAACCGACAGGGCGGCAAAGACCCGGTACTGCGGCCTTTCCCGGGCGATTAATTCCAGTAATGACGACACGCGCATTGCTCCTCGTTATTGGAGTGGTTCGGACTCTAAGGTTTAAAAAACCTCCCTATGGTTTTCAAGCTCCATTCCGGTTCTTCGGTCAGCAGGTTGTGCCCGCTGTTTGATGCCTTGACGTGCACCGTTTGTGCAGGAAGTTTGGGGAGGTGGTACTTCTCCTGAAACACCGATCCAATAATGCTGCAATCGCTGCTGATCAGCAGCAAGCCACCGCGGTATTCCGAAATGCCTGTTGTCAAGTCGTAAGGGAACGACTCCGGCCTTTCCATGATTGGTTTCAAAATACTGTTGAATGACTCATACCCGCCGCGTATGAACATGTCGGCCGGAATGGTGCGACCCGCACATTCGTAGGGCGGCCCCGGTATTCTCTCGTTGGATACGCTGGTCATCACGTAATCGTAGCCCTCCTGCCCATCCTCCTTAACGACAAAGGGATATGCCGCCAAATAAGGAGCGATTGCCCAAAGTGATACCGATCTCGCTTGATTGAAATTCTCGACCCACTCCTTCGCTGCATCCGGGTAAAGCGGGCCTGGTTCAACGACTACTGCCTGAGACACCTGCTCCGGGTGTTTTGATAAATATCCAACAACCAGCATTCCGCCCCAGGAATGTCCAATGAGCTTAACTTTCTTGCCATTGGAAAAATGGCCGACGATGGAATGCAGGTCGTCCAGGCTTTTATCCAGGGTGAGGTCATTCTTGCTTACGCGTGGAGACAAACCCGCGCCGCGCTGATCGTAGAAAATAACGCGGTAATTTTTCGACAAAGGAACGAGCGTTTTCAGGTGGGCGTAATCAATGCCCGGCCCGCCATGCACCACGATGACGGGTGTTGCTTCAGGCCTCCCGAATATCTCCGTGTGGTACTTGTAGCCATTGATTTCTGTATACGGAAGCGTGTCGTCAAACTGAACTGTTCTCGGGACGTGTATCCACGGGAACAGTGACAACAGAACTGGAACGGCCGCTAACAGAAACAAACCAACCATCCAGAGATTCATCCGTTTCATGTTCGCACCTCCTTTCGGAACATCTCTTTAACTTGTTGCCTCTACTTCAAGAACCGCGCGACCTCATCGATCACTTCCTGATAGCGTCCGACCAACACATGCCCACCAGTCGGGTAACCGAGAAAACGGGCGTGCGGTATCTGTGTGGCGGTGTAGCGGGCAGTCTCCCAGGTTTCGTATAAATCGTCCTGTGTGCTGATCGCGAGCGTGGGAGCGGTGATGCGCTCCAGCGCGTAGCGGTCGAGCGATGACATCACTCTGGCCTCGTTGAGCAGCCCCAACCGGCGTGGACTCACCGGCAGAATATGCTCCATCACCATTTTGACCTGCGCCTGCTCCTCGCGACTCGCGTTTGCGACCAGTGCCGGATCGGTGGCCAGCAGTATCCGCAACATGCTGTCGGGTGCAAACCGGATCGCGGACCAGAAGAGGAAGTCCGAGCGCAAGGCGGTATCCAACAGGAATTTGGTACCCGCCGGCGCCACCATCGCGCGCGTGTCCACGGCGCTGCGCGGCCGGTAAGCGCCAGGCACCAGCAGCACCAGGGCCGTGGTGCGCTGCGGATGGCGTATCGCGAATTGCAGGGAAGATGGCGCGCCGGCAGAGATGCCAAGGATCGCCGCGCGTCGGATGTGCAAGGCGTCGAGCAGGCAGGTATGGGCATCGGCCTGCGCGGCGGGCGTGGCGTCGGTCGGCAACGGCGTACGCAGGTAACCGAAACGCGACATCGCGATAACTCGGAAACCGCGCGCGGCCAGCAACTTGCCGAGATCCAGACCTTGATCGAAGCCGCCACCGGCGCCATGCACCACCAGAACCGGTGGACCGTCGCCAACTACAGCGTACTCAATTGGACCGCAGGGTGTTTGGACTATCTGACTACCGCTCGCTACCCGATCGCGGGCCTGTTGTATGTCGCTTTCATAGTAGTACGTCGCCACACCCAGCCCGGCAATGACGGCTGCCAAAACAACAAGCACTGAATTGCGAAAGCGTGTCCTTGCCATTCAGCCGCACCTGCAATGGTTCCGTGGCATCACGCTACGCCAATTTACCGTCCTTTCTTTGACCGAGATCAGGTATGGGTGACGTCGAAAAATGGGACGGAGAAAAATTCATTCTAAATATCAGCAATTACTGTTCTCTGACTAAGTTTTGTCACGGGCTTGCCGGGTGCCTGATAAAGACCATATTTTTTTCCGGGTGGCATACGCGTTGCGCGTTTGGCATCATAGTGCAGTCAATTTTGGAGAGCATCGTTCGACTATCTTGAGGCAAAGAAAATCACGGAGGAGGAGTAATCATGGCGCGCACCACCAGGAAGTCTGCAACTCGAAAGAAAGTGCCAACCACAGGCGCAAAGCGACCTGCGCGCCGACGCCCATCAAGTCGGGTGCTGGTACTCGTCGCCACGCGCAAGGGCGCCTGGTTGCTGCACGGTGATGCAGCGCGCAAAACCTGGCGCGTAGACGGGCCGCACTTTCTCGGCCACATCGTCAATCATCTGGTGCTCGATCCGCGCGACGGGCGCACGCTGCTGGCGGCGGCGAAAACCGGTCACCTCGGTCCCACCATTTTTCGTTCTACCAATCTCGGCCGCAGCTGGAAGGAAGCCACCCGACCGCCTGCGTTCGCCAAAGCACCCGAGAGCGAGAAAGGCCGCGTGATCGATCACACATTCTGGCTCACGCCGTGCCATGCGAACGAACCGAATGCGTGGTACGCGGGCACCTCACCGCAGGGGTTGTTCCGCAGCGACGACGGCGGTGATACGTGGATGCCTTTTTCTTACATTAACGAGGACTCGCAATACCGCGCGTGGATGGGCAGCGTACAAGACGGCACGCCGGACGGGCCGAAAATGCATTCCATCATCGTCGACCCGCGCGACCCGAAACATCTGTACTTCGCCATGTCGGGCGGCGGCGTGCACGAATCCACGGACGGCGGCCGGACATTTGCCACGCTCGTAAACGGCATGGAAGTGGTAGCGGGGTTCGACGCCGCTAACATCGCGTTTCACGATCCGCATTGCGTGCGGCTCTGCCCGAGTAACCCGGACCGGTTGTACCAACAGAACCACTGCGGCATCTACCGGCTCGATCGGCCATCGAATGCGTGGACGCGCATCGGAAGGAACATGCCAAAGCAAGTCGGTGACATCGGCTTTCCGATGGTGGTGCACCCGCGCGACGCGGATACTGCCTGGGTGTTCCCCATGGATGGCACGTCCGTCTGGCCGCGCACCAGCCCGCAAGGCAAACCATCCGTCTATGTCACCCGCAATGGCGGCAAGCGCTGGCAGCGCCTCGATGCCGGTCTGCCCGGGAGTCAAGCGTGGTGGACGGTAAAGCGTCAGGCCATGACAGCTGACGTGCAGGATCCTGTCGGCTTGTATTTCGGAACAACGAGTGGCGAGCTGTGGATGAGTCGCGACGAAGGCAAGCGCTGGACCTGCGTCGCGCGAAACCTTCCCGAAATCTACGCGGTGGAAGCCGCAACGGTGTATTGACGGATCGAGGCCAGATCGATGAAGGTGCTGATTCCCAGTTCGCTGCTCTCGTACACCAAAGCGCAGCAGGTCGAAGCCAGCGGCACGACGCTCACCGAACTGCTCGCCGACCTCGACCGTCACTACCCGGGACTGAAATTCCGCGTGATTGACGAACAAGGCCAGATGCGCGGGCACATGCGATTTTTCGTCAACGGCGAACAGGTATTCGATCTGACACACGCACTTCGTCCAGCCGACGAGGTCTTTCTCTTGCAGGCGCTAAGCGGCGGATAAGGGTTTGCGCCCTCACACGGTCGCACAGGGGCCCGTACTTACTTGCCGATCGTTTAATACGTCAGAACGATACATGGCTCAACAAGGGGCAGGGCCGATTCCATTCGCGCCTGAAGCGCCAGCCTTTCTCATATTGAACAATTCATTTATTTCACTCGTGTCAGGGTAAATTTCGCGCCCATGGATTTCATTCCTGTATCGAACATTTCGAAGCTCTCAATGAGCTCCTTGTCATTTTTGATGGTCATGCTGATATTGTGCACGTGCATGTCATCCTTTGATTTGAGATTCGTGCCGTCAGTAAAACTGAAATTGAAATGCTTCTTGTCGGTTGACTCGGCGGCGCGCATCCGCGATTGGTTTCCGACCATGCAATAGTGGGTAAGCATCACGTGGTCACCATCACGGTTGAAGACGCGTAGCATCTCCATGGTGGTTCCTGTCATCAGGAACTCGGCAACCGCGCTACCGCCGCTCAGCAATTTAAATTCGACATTGATGACATCCTTCTTGTCATCGTCTTTATACCCTTGCCATTTTCCTGCAAGCGCCTTGATTGCTTCAAAACGTTGTTCGGCATTGGTCGAATCCGCCTGAACGGTAGGCGCCACCCACAGCGCACCCAACAACAATGCATTGATGAAAACAATGGATTTCATACATTCTCCTCCTGATTGAGACGACCAATGTGTGGCGTTGCCCTGCTATCACGAACAAAAAGGGACGTACCACGTTTTTCAATCTGCCTGAACATCTGCAATGGGTCGATGCGGACAGACACTATCTTCTAGCATTTGATTAAAAATCACACCCATCCGGCAGCGGTGCCTGCTTGTCAAGGCCGGTAGCAAAGTCCGCATCAGGCACAACCTGTTTGAATCCTGCTTTCACCGAGCCCTTGAAGGCTACCCCGCCATATCCGCCGGTATTCATGTGCACACGCACCCACACAACCGTATCCGGCTGAATCGGTACCGGCCCGCCGGAACGGGTGAACGGCTGTTCGTCCACATGGCTGTGCAGCAACACGCGCCGGTAGAGCAGCTTGCCGTCGGCGCTCACGACCTCCCACCAGTCGGCGTACTGTTTGCAACCGGTGTCGAGGCTCTTTACCGTTACGTTGAACTGGTAGCTGCCGGGCTGTCCGCTGGCCTGTACGGCGATTACCTCTGCTCCCTGGGTTTTCATGGCCAATACTCCTGCTGCGGTGGAACGGGTCAGCGTTTTTTCTTCACGCGCCGTACTGAGCCGATCTACATCTTGCATGCGTCCCGGCGCCTGCGGGGTTGCGGTGGCCGGTGGCGCTTCAACTTTATTCTTCAACTCGACCGGCGCAGATGCGGCCGGTTTGCTTGCGACCGATTCGGCAATGCGGGTTTCCGTTTCCTGTGCGGCGCGTTTCGCCTTGGCTGGCGCCGCCACGCGCTCATCACTACGCATCATGTCCGCCACCGGCGGTGCTACGGCCGGCACTATCACGACACGTTCCGCGTCGGCGCTTTCTGGTACAGCCGGCGCCACCGTGTACTCGCTTGGCACTTCCAGCTCGGAGCGGTGGTTGAGTGCGCCCTGCTTGGTCAGGAGCAACACCACACCGAGACTCAGTGCGATTACCGCAACGGTGGAAAGCGGAATCGCCCAGCGCCCGCCGAACGGCGCGTGCGCTTTCGGCTTGGCCACGGCGCGCTGCGCCTCAGCAAGAATCCGCGCATCCAGCGACACAGGTGGCACGTCTTGCGTAGCGGCACGATAAACACGCGCCATCTCGTCTTCGCCCGGCAGCGGGTCGGTGTATTGCGATTCGTTGGGTTTGCGTGTCGCCATACTCAGTTCCCTCTCAGCCCCTGACGGAGTTTGGTAAGCGCGTAGCGCAGGCGGCTTTTTGCGGTCTCGATATTCACGCCGGTGACGGCGGCAATTTCTTCCAGCGACAGGCCGCTCTCCTCGCGCAGCAGAAAGGCCTCGCGTTGCGCCTCGGGCAAGGCGGCAATCTGTTCCAGCAGGCGCTGCCCGAGGCGACGGCGGTCGAGTTCATTGTCCGGCTCGAGCAGTTCGCTATCCGCCACCTGCTCGATCAAAGGATCGTCCTGGTCATCGTCATAGGAAATCGGTACACCGGCCTTGGCACGCCGGTAATGATCGATAAGCCGGTTGTGCGCCAGGTGATACAGATAAGTGGTGAATTTTGCGCGTGCCTCGTAACGAGCGCGCGCACCGATCAGCTTCATCCACACATCCTGGAACAGCTCTTCTGCCAGTGCAGTCGCGCCGCACTGGCGAAGCAGGTAACGATAGAGCGGTCCCTTGTGGCGTGTGTACAGCACCTCGAAGGCGCGTGCATCGCCATCGCGGTAGTGGTTCATCAGCTCTTCGTCGGGTGCAGCGTTGTCCATCCTGTAAACGCAGCGTCGGGCATTTCGGGGTCAAGGGCCGCAAACCGTTACGGCGCGGCTATGGTAGTCCGCGCCATTTCTCTCTGTCCACCCATACCGCATTAACCCCGTTTCGTCCGGGCTGCGTTTACACGTTACGACCGGCCGGATAACCCGGCTACCGGCCCCTACAAGAAGGAGAACAACATGAAGGCATTCGCTAACCTGAAACAGGGCGCGTTGCTGACGCTCACATGCTTCTGTCTCACGGCCTGCACTTCCAGTGGTCCGGCGGTGAATCCACCGCCGCCGGAGACACTGCCGCGCACTACCGTCAGCCCGCCACCGACGCGCACGGATGCGGTACGCACGCAAGACAGCATACTCAAACACAAGCTGGAGGAATCCGGCCGAATTGCACACCCAATGAATAACGTCGCAGCACCAGAGCTGGCCGGTGTCATGACCTTATCGCGCGATTTTCGCTACCCGAACGAACCGCTGAACCGCGAGAACTACGCGCACTTCGACGATAACCCGGTAAAGCGCGCGGCTGAGCAACCGGTTTCGACCTTCAGCATCGACGTGGACACCGGTTCATACTCAAACGTGCGCCGCTTTCTCAACCAGGGCAGCCTGCCGGTAAAAGATGCCGTGCGGGTCGAAGAGATGCTAAATTATTTTTCCTATGACTACCCGCTCCCGAAGGACAAGAGCCAGCCATTCTCGGTGACCACCGAAATCGCGCCGACACCGTGGAACAAGGATACCGTTCTGCTGCGTGTCGGCCTCAAGGGTTACGACATTGATGCGGAGAAACTGCCGCCGGCCAACCTCGTGTTCCTGGTGGATGTCTCGGGCTCGATGTTTTCACCGGACAAATTGCCATTGCTGAAAAGTGGCTTGAAACTGCTGGTGCAGAAACTGCGCGCAGTGGATCGTGTGTCACTTGTTGTCTACGCCGGCAACGTCGGCATCATTCTCGAACCGACGCCCGGTAACCATAAGGCGCGCATCATGGCGGCACTCGACGGGCTGGAAGCCGGAGGCTCAACCAATGGTGGCGCCGGTATCAAGCTCGCCTACGCCATGGCCGAGCAGGGCTTCATCAAGAACGGCATCAATCGCGTGTTGCTCGCCACCGACGGTGATTTCAACGTCGGCACCGTGAGTTTCGAGGCACTCAAAAATCTTGTGGAAGATAAACGCAAAACCGGCGTATCACTCACCACGCTCGGCTTCGGCACGGGTAACTACAACGACCGGCTCATGGAACAGCTGGCCGATGCTGGCAACGGCAACTACGCCTACATCGACACGCTCAACGAGGCGAACAAGGTGCTAGTGACCGAGATGAGTTCGACACTCCAGACCATCGCCAAGGACGTAAAGATCCAGATCGAGTTCAATCCAGCAGTGGTCGCGGAGTACCGGCTGATTGGTTATGAAAACCGGGTACTGAAGCGCGAGGACTTCAATAACGACAAGGTTGACGCCGGCGACATCGGCGCCGGGCATACAGTTACGGCGCTGTACGAAATCACGCTCACCGGCGGTAAGGGTACTCGCATCGAGCCGCTTCGATATGGCGAGGCAACCATTGCGGCCGGCAAAAAGGATGAGATCGCAGTGCTGCGCCTGCGTTACAAGTTGCCGGACAGCGACACCAGCAAGCTGATCGAACAACCGCTCAAGACCGCTGACATCAAGGATACCACTGGAACATCGGCTGACTTCCGCTTCGTTGCAGCAGTTGCCGCCTTTGGGCAGTCGTTGCGTGGCGGCAACTATACGGGTGATCTTGGTTACGATGCCATTCTCAAACTGGCACAGGATGCGCGCGGTAAGGATGCCTTCGGTTATCGTGGTGAGTTCCTGACGCTGGTGAATCTAGCCAAGTCTCTGGAGGGTGGTAACAGAAAAACGCGACACTAAGCTCCCAAAAACAACAACGACGCGATCACCGGATCGCGCCGTAATTTAATGGTGCAGTACTGAGAAGCGCGACAGCAACTCGGCCTATCGCACCAACTTGCCACAGCAAATAAAAAGGCCCGGTTTCCCGGGCCTGAGTGTTACAGCTTAGATACTACTTTTTCTTCTTCGCTTGCGGTGCCGCCTTTTTCTTGGGCGCGGCTTTCTTGGCTTTCTTCGGTGCCGCCTTCTTTACCGCTTTCTTCTTCGGCTTGGGCGCGGGCTTCTTCTTGGGCGCGGGCTTCTTCGCGGCCGGTTTTTTGGCCGCTGGTTTAGCGGCGGCTTTGACAACCGGCTTGGCCACCGCTTTCACCGGTGCCGGTTTCTTCGCCGGCTTGGGAGTTTTAGGCGGTGCGCTCTTGGCGGCGGCGGCCTGGGCGGCCGACATGGCGGCGGCGAGCGGACGCATCTGCACTTCGATAATGTCAGTGACGTTCTTGGAGATCTCGCTCACCGAGCCGGTACCACGCACAGTACGCAGCTTGCCTTGAGCCTTATAGTAGGACACGAGCGGCGCCGTCTGCTGTTCGTACACCTGCAGGCGGCTGCGCACGGTGTTCTCGTTGTCGTCCGAGCGGTGCGCGAGGTTCGAGCCGCACTTGTCGCACTTGCCCGGGGACTTGGGGGCCGAGAAATAGATGTTGTAGATCGAGCCGCACGAAGCGTTCGAACACGTGCGCCGACCGGTGAGGCGCTTCATCAGCACTTCGGTGTCCACGTCCACGAGCAGCGCCAGTTGCAGCGGCTGACTCAAGCGCGCCAACATCGCATCCAGCGCCTGGGCCTGCGGGATGTTGCGTGGGAACCCATCGAGAATGAAGCCGGCGCGTGCATCCGGCTTGGACAGACGCTCCTGGATCATACCGAGCACCACATCGTCGGACACCAGCAGACCGGCATCCATCGCTGCCTTGGCCTTGCGGCCCAGATCGCTGCCGGCCACGACGGCCGCACGCAACAGATCACCGGTGGAAATTTGTGGAATTTTATACTTTTCGATCAGCAGCTTGGACTGCGTTCCCTTGCCGGAACCCGGCGCTCCCAGTAGTACGATTCGCATGGTTGTTCTCGCTTTGTTTCGCTGATTGTTATATACGGACCGGGTGAGTTCCTCCCCTCCGGACCCGGCTGATGCCGGGGTAAACTAACTCCTACCCCTTGTGGCGTCAATGGTCTTGAGGATTGAGAACCAGTGTGCGCGTGGATTTCATCTCAGCCGGATCGCACCGTATAATCGCCGCTGCAAACCGGCCGGCAAGGAAAGAATCAGCCGCCGACACGCTCTCCAACGCGACATCCAAACCGGCCACCCAAATAGCGATGCACGGCAAAATCCCAGACTGTACCGACACGGAATTAACTGTTGCAGATGCAGGCCGATCAGATGACAGGAGTGCCCTGAACCCAACGTAACCTTTTCCTATCAACCTTCCGTAATTTTTCATTCCAGAGAGACTCAATAATGGCCACCAGCAAGAAACCCATGAATGCCTTCTACGCCCAGTCCGGCGGTGTGACTGCCGTCATCAATGCTTCGGCAGCCGGCGTGATCGAAACTGCGCGCAAATACAAGAACAAGATCGGCAAGGTGTATGCCGGCCGTAACGGCATCATCGGCGCGCTCACTGAAGACCTGATCGACACCAGCAAGGAATCCGTCAAATCAGTTTCCGCCCTGCGCTACACACCGAGCGGCGCGTTCGGCTCCTGCCGCTACAAACTGAAGAGTCTTGAAGCCAACAAGCGCGAATACGAGCGTCTGATCGAAGTCTTCAAGGCGCACAACATCGGCTATTTCTTCTACAACGG
>Ga0315281_10007146_pt1 | contig 15776 bp, 14 predicted proteins | sample YL17G07_0_MG_FD_204540 | JGI IMG/M metagenome (GOLD analysis project Ga0315281, IMG submission 204540) | Sediment microbial communities from Yellowstone Lake, YNP, Wyoming, USA - YL17G07_0 | ecosystem: Environmental > Aquatic > Freshwater > Lake > Sediment | place: USA: Wyoming | collected... | reverse complement strand
GATATGCAATTAGTGCAGGCAGGCCCAATTCAGCCGCAGTATGCAAAAGATGGTTGTGGGCGTGAGAAAAAGCGCACCCTTCGGCCAATTTTAATCGAATACGATTCATCCCAATTCCAAAAAGAGGATTATGACGGACATTCTCATAACCGACTTGCCACAGTGGTTCATGAAGTTCAATTTTACTTTTGACGATTTCTTGGGCCGATTTTAAATATCTTAAAGTTTTGTCTTTATTTATAGAAATCATTATAACTATCAATAAAAGGAAAAGAACTAGACTATACTTTTTCCATTTTTTGGGTAATAAAACAACCCAGATGCTAATTGTTAGTGCGAACCAACTACCAAGCGATTGTGTCAAAAATAAGACTCCACCCATAACCAACACAATCGTTAATAACAGTATAAACATGATGATTTTACAAAACATCATCTCGTGACATCGATCAGCCTTAAAAGAAGAAAAAAGGAAGACAAGGCAGAGGGGGATTATGAGAATTAAAATGCCGCCGATCGGATTAGGATTAAAACCATCTTCAGCCCCAGCTAGATGCCAATTAATCTTTGGAAGATGTTCCGATATTTTGATAATTATTTGATAAAAAAGTTTTTCATTGCCCCAAAAATACCCAGCCATCCCTAAAATACTGATCACTGAGAATAATAACCCAATACCTAAAAAACTTCTTATTCCCCATTCAATGATGTTATTTGAAATGAAAATAGAAACGAGGGAATAAAAAACGATGATGCCATATATTGCGCCGGCAATTTTGGGAATACTGAAGCTAATGTCAGGCACCAGGAGACATGACAGAAATATTTGAATTAATAGTATTCCTAGGGGCCAATCTAATGCCGTGCGTTTAAAAAATGACTTTTTGATCGTGCCGCGGCAAAAGAGCATTCCGAGGATGATCAAGAAAGCCCAAACCGATTTCTTTGAAGGAAAAAGAAAGAACGGGGCTGCCAATCCGACAATGAGGATTTGCAGCCAATCGAACCAGACGCTTTGGCTTCTATCCGTTACCACTTCAATATTCCCAAGAGAGGTCAGATTCATCACAGTCCGAAAAAATTAGAATCCGGAACGCCCGCTCCACTTCCATGGCTGGCCGCCGCAGGCTGGGATACGGCCAGCACAGCCGCCCGCGCCACGTCTTTGTGATAGATCAATGTCCGTCGATTCGATCCGTCGCCCACCGCCACAAATCGGCTGCGCACCAACGCCTGCACCAGTCGCCGATAATTGCCCTTAATCCGAGCACCATAGACTGCGCCAAAACGGAGCACTGTTCCCAGCGGCTGACCATTCGCACGCCGTGCCGCTAAAACAATCTGTTCAGCGGCTAGTTTGGTCTGACCATAAAAGGTGTCCGGGGCAGCCGCCGACTCTTCATCCAGCACACGACTACCCGACGGGCCATACACCGCAATCGTGCTGGCCAAGAGCACACGCTTGACGCCTGCCGCAATCGCCGCGTCCACCACCGTTGCCGTGCCGCCGACGTCGACCCGTTCGTATTTTTCACAGAGTTCGGGAGGGGGATTGACAATGTGAAGAAGCGCCGCCAGGTGAACAACCGCATCCACTCCTTGCATGGCCGGCTGGACCGCTACTGGATCAGTAACATCGCCAATATGTCCATCCACATTCAGCGGAAATGCGCCGGGCAGCCCGACCTATCCAGCGAAAATGTGCGGACAGTATGGCCCGCCTCGCATAACGCCTGCACAACACATGGTCCCACCGCGCCGGTTGCGCCTGTGACAAGAACGTTCATACAGGCCTCTCGAATATCTGCATCACCTTGCGGAAGTACTTTGAATACACTTTCAGTATATTCGTCGGGATACCGTTCTCGGCACAGGCCCGCAGAATCTCCCGGTTCAGTATCCAGGTGCTCCGCAGGCTACGCGTACTGACCCCGCCAGCGCGCATCTTCACGATCACCTCGGGCAGATAGGCATACCGCACCTTGTAGCGGGCCAGGAAGCGGGCCGTCAGTTCGTAATCCGCCGCTATCCGATAATCAGTATGGAACAAGCCATATCGCTCATACAGCTCACGCCGGACGAAAAAGGTCGGATGGGGCGGCATCCACCCCCAGGCAAACTTTTCCGGGGTAAAGCCGACACCCGAGTAGTAGCGTACCACCCGGTCCAGGTTGTCCGGCCGCACATACACCAGATCGGCAAACAAGACATCCACGCCGCTCTGCCGGAACAGGGTCGCAACCTTTTCAAGTACATGCGGCCCGGCATAGAAATCGTCGGAATTGAGAATTCCCACAATATCGCGCGTGGCAAGCCGGATTCCCTTGTTCATGGCATCATAGATGCCGTCGTCCGGTTCGGAAAAGATGCGGGCAGAAGGCGACACCCTGCGAACGATCTCCAGTGTGTTGTCCTTGGATGCACCGTCTATGATGATGTGCTCGCATGGCCATGTCTGGGATGCAACACTCGTGAGGCAATCGGCGATCGTTGCGGCCGAGTTATATGTGGCCGTGATGATGGAAATGGAAGGTGATTGCATCATCTATCTCGCGTGTAAAGTTTTATTTCGATGGCTGAGGAGTGCCCCCCAGCAACAGAATGCAACCGTTATATTTTAATTTATGGTTTGACCCTGATCTCCTTTTGCTGTCCCACAGCGGCAGGATCGAGGATATACACCTGGCTGAGTACCAGGACGGCGGGTTTATTGATGCTGCGTATAATAGTAATGATCGGCCATGCGTCATACGCTCCGTCGAATGCTCAAATTGCATGGTTATAATTTAAATTCATCTGACATGCCACACCTGAACATTGTCAATCACGATATTGTTCTGATTCAGCGAGGCAGCATGCAAACCTACGCGTACAATTCGCATTCCATCTGTCTTCCAACCATTCGCCTGAGCCGTTTTTTTCGCCCACGCATATACGTCTTCGCTCACATTGACCTGCCAGTCCAGGTCGCCTGCCTGCCATTCCTCTAACTGATACTTGCGATCTAAATCCGACCCGCTATCCCACATTACCCCGGAATGTTCTCCAGGAAACTGCACCACCATCACCATCCCCACCCCGCGCGTCCCGCGCGTCACCCACGAAACATGCGTTTCATTGGTCAACGGTACATTCACGTTCAGCATCCAGTACTCGGTTGTCTTGCCCTCCTCATACCCCGCATACTGTACCGCCAGCCGCTCGGCCTGCTTGCCACGATAGACAACATCCGATTCCAAGGTGTGGACTAACACTGCATGTTTCGCATTATTCGGGCCCCACTGGAAAAATGCCGGCTCTTTCCGACCCTCAAAATCCTCCAACATCTTTACGTCATAAACTTCTGACGCATTCGGCTTCGGACAACCCCGCTCGCCACGATACTTGCCCCCCTCGCTCGCGCACAAACGCTCCAACGATTCCAATGCCCCGCTTACTTCTCCATCCGCCGCCAAACGATACTCCCTGATCGCCCGCGGAACCTGACCGTTCGCCTCATATGCCTTCGCAATATTGCGATGCGCTCGCGCCTTTTCTTCCACATTTGCCGAACTAAGCGCCAATACGTTTTGCGCCGCAAGGCGCTGTTCCGCCAGCGGCCCCCAGTCAACCTGATAAAACAACCATTCATCGCCGGGCAGATCAGTAGAAATATCGGGGAGAAAACGCAAATTACCGTCAAAGAAATTTACAACCTGTTTAATCTTAAATGGAACGGGATTGGGGCCTTCCAGACTGCACAGAAAGACTACGTCGCCATGCTTATATTTCAGATCCGGCGTCAACTTCAATGATTCAACAGGCAACCCCGGGCGGTTATAAAGAAATGCTATCATCAGTCCCATTGCTTTCGGCCATTCAGATGCTTCATTTGGCGCCGCCCAAAAATATGTCCCGTCTCGCGGAATCAGTTTTGCAAGCGAGCGGGCAATTGCATGATACTTCTGCCGTACCGGTATCGCATCCACAACTCCATGCCGTAGAGCGGGCAAAACTCGCAATGACCAAAGAGTTCCTGCGGCAAATATAATTATCAGCCCTCCAATTAACAGACGCCCCCCCCTCGGCTTCAGGTCAGCCGAGCGCCACAGATTTACCAGACATCCAAAAACAATACCAATCAGAATGCTTGCGGGAGCGGCAACCGGAAGCATATATCGCCCCAGCACATACCGCCAGGGAATTTGAATCGCAAACGAAACGGCGAACCACGCGCCCACGATGCACATCCAGCGCAATGGCATACTGAAGCGACGGCGTATCACGAGTTCATAGACCAGCAAGCCAGCACAAGTCACTAAAGCGAGCGGCAGGAACCAGCCAAAGTCCTGATCCAGATAATGCCAGTAGCCCTGCGCCTGACGCCAAAAAGCATCCAGACGGCTGAATAGTGAGGCGCTGTATTGCCCCGCATAATCACCACCTTGCAACCGCGCCATAATCGGCTGGAAAACAAGGGCTGCGGTCAACACATTCACACCCAAGTAGGCAACCAGAACGCGCCAGTTTGTGCGGCTCCAGGCAAACAAAGTAATGACTAGCGCGATACCTGCAAACGTAATTGCCGTCTCTTTGACAAAATAGTTCGCCACGGCGAACAGCGCGGCGAGCACAAACCACGCCCACCGCCAACGGGATTGTGGATTGTCGCCTTGTCCTACATCTAGTCCCAGCAAGAGAAAGAAGATCGAGCCTGCTTGGAAGAACGTCACCCATGGCTCTTGGGGTCCCAAGCGTACCCAATTCTCAAAGATGCTCGGCACGAATGCAAACAGTGTGCCCGCACAAAAACCCGCCAAGGAGGAATTAGTAATTCTCTTCACGATGCCGTACAGAAATAGCCCCAATGCTACATACTTCAAAATCTGGAATAGATGGAACCCAACGGCATCCAATTTAAAGAACCGATACGGTATCATCCATTGCATCAACCAGAAGACAGGGCGGAAACGCCCCGGCTCAGCCAGTTGAAAGTCGTTATTTGCCCAAGTACTTCGCGCTTTTTCCAGGGACGCTGTTTCATCAATCAGATCCCATTTCAACTGAGCGCTCGGCAGAACAACATACAGTTGAAGAAGGACCAGTAACAAAGGCAAAGCATATTGCACACCATTCCACGTTTTGAACTGTGATATTTTCAGCCGAATCTTTGCATACATGGTGTTTTTGGTTATTCCCTTCCTGCATCCATGACGTGAAGTGATTTTCGCGCAATGACAAGAATATCGTCTCTAAAGGGAACGCGCATCTCCCGCCGTATCACCCCAGATCTGTCCAAAGCAGTATATAGCCACTCTGTAAATCTTGACTTGCTAAGCTTTCGCATTACTACATCTAAGTTTCGATAATTGAAAGGTCGCTTCCAAAAGCAGATGTGCAATCCAAATCGCTTCAGCAAGAGAGCTAGCGTTTGATGGGAGAAATAGCTCAGATGTTCTGGTGGGTAGATATAGCGCCAGAACCGGCCTGACAACCGCGCGAACAATGCGTCGCGATCGATAGTCCAACAAACGGAATAGCCACCGGGCTTTATTAGCCGACTTAACTTCTCAACATACAAATCCGGTCGAGCTAGATGCTCAAGCGTAGCCAAGCATACCACCACGTCGAATTGACTTTTACTAAAATCACATGCCAAGAAATCACCAGCGATGGTCCTTACTCCAAAACGCTCTTGCGCAACAGTACAGGCAGTGCTATTGACATCTATCCCCACAACATCAAAGTATGCTTTGGCTGAATCCAAAAAGAAACCGTACGCGCATCCGACTTCAAGCAGCTTTCCAGAAGGAGCAAAACGTCTCACTGTATGCAACACATCTCTAAAACTGCGTCTGAGAGCATGTTCTTCTGTTAGGTAGTCTGGATAGCTTCCGCCATGGAAATATTCATCTCGGTAAACATTGAGGCGGTTTAGGTCCGCCGTCGAAACCGGAAACCATACGAATCCGCAACTTTCACACTGCACCAAGCCGCGATAAAGCGGATGATTATCTACAGAGAGACACACAGCACATACGCTAAGGGCTTCGTCGCGGACTGTATTGCCTGCCATTGCTTCCTCCTGAGCACAAGCTGCTCGGATTTGCCTCCGAGCCGCAATCAAATATTACAGAGCGGGCTATCTCCATTCTGCGAAGAGTGTCGTACTTGTTTATCAGGCGGTCAAAGTCATCGGCAATCGTGTTGTAAAATGTTTCTTTCATAAAGCTCACTCTTCTATGACAAGTCCGACTCGCGCACTATATAATGCGGTCGCCGCTTTGATTCAAAGAATAGCTTGCCGACGTATTCGCCCAATATTCCCAGCAGGAGCATCTGGATGCCGCCGATAAACAGCACGCTGATGATTACGGAAGTCCAGCCGGCAATAGTTTGACCGTTGAAGATATGCTGATAAAGCGCGTAGAGCGCATAAATGAAAGACAGGACCGATACCAAGAAGCCGATGGCCATGGATATTTTCAAAGGCTTTATGCTGAACGAGGTGATGCCGTTCAAAGCAAAACTGATCATCCGGCGCCATGAATATTTTGAACCTCCGAACATCCTTTTATTCGGCCGGTATGCAATTGCATATTGTTTGAACCCGACCCAGGATATGAGCCCGCGGAAAAACAGATAGTACTCTCCTATATCGCGCCTGAAAACGTCGGCCACTTTTCTATCTATCAGGCGGAAATCGGCCGCCCCCTCGTTTATTTCAACATCACTCAGGCAATTAATGAGCCGGTAAAACATTTTCGAGGTGGCGCGCTTCAGAAAAGGCAGGCCGTCATCAATCCTGATGGTATAAACAATATCAAACCCCTCGAGCCATTTGGCGATTATCGCGCGAATCAATTCCGGAGGATGCTGCATATCCGCATCTATGGAAATAACACAGTCTCCCGAGGCCAGATCTAACCCCGCTTTCAAGGCGTTCTGGTGGCCGAAATTCCTGGACAATGAAACGTATTTTACGGCCGGATTAGAAGTTCTGGCCTGCTTTATTTCCGTCAATGTCCGGTCCTGACTGCCGTCGTCAACAAAGATAATCTCATAGGACGAATATTCAGCCAGAACCTTTGACAAATGATCGGCAACAGGACGGATATTCCCTTCTTCATTATATGCCGGAATAACGACTGAAATCTTTGCCTTTTGTTTTGCAACGGGTTCAGAAACCATATAATCCCCCTTTAATTCATATTATTCAGACAATTTCTTTTGCATTGGGTCGCCCGGCCATCAAACTATTGAACGCCTGCATTACTTGATCTGTTTGAATTGCATCCATGCAACTCTTATGAGCGCGCATACATCGCTTTTGACCACATGGCCGGCATGAATAGCCCGGCGCCATGACAACCGCCGTATGTTCCCCCCATGGCCGCCATCGTTCCGGCAATTGCGGTCCGAATAAACTCACCACCGGAACATTCATCGCCGCCGCCAGATGACCGACAAACGAATCCACCGCGATCACCGCGTGAGAACCCGCCACGAGCCTGCCCAAATCAGAGAGTGAACCTTGCCATACGTCATCAAAATCATCAGGCATAGTATCCGCCACCGCGTTGTCGTGGTGGACAATAAGCGTTGTTCGGAAGCCATTCTGGCGTAATTGATTCGCAAGCTGTTTCCATCGTTCAGATTTCCAATGCTTAAAAACAACGGAAGATTCCGGCGCAAGCAGAACGGTCCTGTTTATTTTATTTGAACTGTTCTGATGTAAATCTCTTAACCATGGCCACGGCAATGGTGTTTCGGGTGACAGACCGCACTCTTCCGCAATCTGGCGGAGAAATTCCTGGCGGCTGATAAATATATGGCGCGGCGAGGCGCCCCGCCAGGCACTACGCCAGCCGGCGCCGGAACGATATTGAATAAATTGTCGTGGTTGTAACAGGCGTGCAGTCAACGCATGCCGCAAATCCCCGCGTGGGTCAAAAACAGTATAATCCTGGAACTGTCGCCCGAATTGTCTTTTGAACGCTGCGAGTACTTGCGCCAAGCGGAATGGATGCAAATGCCACTCGATGCGGCTCCATGGGAAATCAAAATGATGCACGGTCACGTTAATCCGCTCAAAGAACGGAAACCCACGCGTGGCAGTGCTTGCCAGCACCTCAATCTGCGCGTCAGGCCGCTGGGCGCGTACCGCGTTGAGCAACGCGCCGAGGTAAAGCAAATCGCCCAGGAGAAAAGTCTCGATAAACAAAAATTTTTTATTAACGAACATTCTGTGCCTTCATCACCCCAGAAGGATTTGTTCATATTCCGCTATTGCGCGCTCAACGGTATAACGCTGCATAATATTGCTGCGTAATTCTTCGGGCGTATGAACCGGCAATTTCCCTTCTAAATGGCTACAAATCAAATGCGCAATCGCCTCCGGGGTATGGTCCGAAGCAATCCAACGAGGCTCAAAGTTTCGCATCACCTCAGGCAAAGCCCCAACCGGCGTCACGAGCGTCGGTTTGCCGCACGCCAATGCCTCCAAGGCAATAATACCAAAGCATTCCAACTGAGCCGTAGGGATGACTGAAGCATCACATGCAGCGTAGGCCAAAGGAAGTCTGTCGGCAGGCACAAATCCCACGAAAGCGACATCGTCTTGCAGACCGAGTTCATCACGCATTTTCTCCAAACGCGTACGCCATGATCCACTGCCACCGATAACGGTATAAGGGTGGAAACCGTCTTGTTTGATAAGCACAAGGGCGCTCAAGAGGTTATCTAGTCCCATTCGCGCCTCTAACCTGCGCAACACAAATAAAACCGGGCGGTCATGAGGCCATCCCATTTCCCTGCGCGTAGCTTCAATTTGTCCGGATGCGAGAGGAACAAAACGATGCATGTCCACCCAACCTGGAACAACCTGGATGCGCCCGGCCATCGTGGCGCCATATTGTTGACCAATAAGTCCACGAGTGAATTCCGACTCGGCCGTAATAGCATCCGAACCGGCCAAACATTCCTGCTCCAACCGCTTGATGATATATAATCCGAACCATGTATTGATCCGCCCTTTCAGTCCTTGCGCCCCCCAGGCGATCCGCAGTTCATCCACAAAAGGCGAATGAATAGTAAAACACGAACGTGCTTGCCCCCTGTAACGACGCAAGGCCGCAACGTACTGAAAAAGGCTATGACCATGCAGGATATCCGGCGGCTCAGGTAAGTGCTCGGCAAGTAATCTCTCCACAGCCTGAATGTGCTGTTCGTGCCGTCGAATGGCAAGATCACGGACAGGCGGCAAACGGTAGCGCAATACAGTAACCCCTGACAACATTTCTCTCTGCAAACCGCGGCCGTGCAAGTCTTCACAAACAACGGTTACGCGATAACCGCGTCGTGCCAATCCGGTCGCTAAATCATAGGCAAGCCGTACTCCTCCGCCGCCCGTGGCGGAATCATACGACAGACTGGCAACCAGAATATGCATCATGAGACCGGCCGGGAGTTAAGACGTATTCTTAATGTGGTAATTGAACGCGACAGCGCATTTCGCACCGCGTAAACCAGCAGGAGGAAAATCGCCAGGTTGCTGGGCGTAATTCCCTGGGCGTCAATCGCAAAAAAAGTAATCGCGGCGCACAAGCAGCCATAGGCTAGCGGCCGGCGCGCCTTGCTTAACCGCCAACCCAACATAAATAGGAAGATAAAGAGGCTTGCCAAAGTCAGGAGACCGAAATTCAAATAAACGCTCATATACGTCGACTCAGCGGAGGCAAAACCTCCACCCACACTCCCCAGCGGCGGACCAACCAGCGCTATTAACGGAGATGCTTTGGAGAGGGTGTCCGCCAATTCGCGGTAGATAATGAAACGATATGAACTGAAAGAATTCAATGCAATCCACAATTCGCTTTGCATATCTCCAAACGCCGCTATCGCATACCCGACAAGGGGAGCCAATAACAGAGCCAGAACCAGTCCTAACCGGGCAAGAGGCTGCTTTACAACTCGCGCATAGATTGCGCAACTTACAATCAGGAAAGTGATCAATGCCGTACTACGCGAATCCGCGGCCACCAATAAGAACACCATGCCGGCGGCAATTCCCCCCATCGCCGACCACAACAACCAGCGCCGGCGCTTCAGAAACCACCGGGCGAACTGAATGGAAAACAATCCTGCCAAGAAAATGACGCTCGCCGTCTGAGTAGGATGGATAAAACCAATATGACTCCGCGGGCGGCCATAGAACATCGTCGTCTCCAATCCATATTGGTTCAAACCAAGAATCAAAAACACGGTTGCCGCCAAGCCGATACCTGCCACCCAGGCTGTGAATTCCTCCTGATCAAGCGCGGAGAGGCAAACCAGCGCCAATCCTCCTGCCAGGAATGGACCGTATGTGCCGATCAAAAAATTCATATTGGGATCGAACAGCAAACTCGTAGCCGGAGCAACAGCAAAAACCCAGAGCGTCAATCGGAGAATACGCTCCCCGGACAAAAAACTGAACACCCGTCCCATCACCAATGGAAAAATCAACAGAACTCCCGCCACGCGCATGACACGCTCAATTGAAAGGCCACCCTCAATCAGAAGCGGCCTGCCCGGCGGCACAAACACCGGCAATAGCCAATAATAACCGGCCAGAGCGCCGAACAGAAAGAATAAGAATAATCTTATCAAACCCAATCTGGATTTGGTTCCCGAAACAGAACGCCTTAATTCCGCGTTGGTTGTCACCTTTTAACCTCTGCATTCACTATCTTGAGCAGCTCATTAACAAAGTTATCAGGATTGTGATACCCCACCCAGGCCGGCTGGCGCGCCATGGCCTGTTGGGCAAGGGCAGGATAATTAACGCGCGCTTCTAAAATCGCGCGCGCAAGGTCATCAACATCACAATCACGAAACGTGATTCCAGCCCCGTATTTCGCCAATTGAGCGCTCATCCATGTGCCGTCGGTCGCCACCACCGGTTTGCCGGCCGCAAGCGCTTCGATAAACAATCCCGACGTATCCGCGTAATACTTGTCTTTGCCGTAAGGCAAAAGAACAATATCCGCCTGCTCCAGTTCCAGGTAATATTCTTCATCAGAGAGAAACCGGTCAATAAGACGGATGTTGGCCGGAGGCAACTGCTCCAGAATGCGCCGCCATTCCCGGCTTTCCTGAGTTTCCAGATGGCGATGGACGTGCAAAGTAAAAAGCAGGCCGCCAAGCTGATTCCGCCCGCCCAGACGCCGGATTGCCGAGACTAAAACGTCAAAACCTTTTTCATGATTCGGGGGGCCAAGGATGATCAAATTGACCGGCTGATCCGTCTGCCGATGAGACTGAGCGGCAACATGCAGCGTATGCGGAATAGGCAACACCTGAATGGGCAAGCTGGTCATAAGCCGGAATCGTTCCGCCAGACGCTCGCTGTCTGTAACGAGACGCAAGTTTACCGCTCTTTGGCTATGCTCCAGAATCCGGAATGCGAGCCGCATGACAGGCGCATAATAGCTCCATCTCTGGCGGTCAAAACGAAAATACCCTATGCGGAACATCATCACAAACGCGGCGTGCAGACGACGCCCAAAGCGGCGCAACCACCATGCCAGCCCCAGCGCAATTCGATGATCGACCCAGTCTATTAAAAAGATTTGATCGGGCTCGGCAAAAACATCTTTCACCCGGACGAGATCCCCATAGAACCGACTGTTCGCCACAATCCAGCCGAACAGCAAATCCAGATGAGGCGGCAGACGCCGCTTATCCCAACTCTGATCATGAAATACGCGCTGAATCGGATAGTCTCTCTGCAAGCTTGCTGGCGTATCTTGACTGGTGAACACCCGGAAATCAATCCCTCGGCGCGCAACCGCGGCATGCACGCTTGCAATATAATTTGAGAGATGCCCCTGTTGATTCAAACGATACGGCGAGACAAAGTTGATTCGCGAGACAATCATTATTTGCCCTGATATTCAGCTACAATCTCGTCCGAATTATCAATCGGCCGTTCATCAATCGAGTGTAATTCGTAACCGAGATTCAAAAGCAACCGGCAACACTGACTGTGTTTCTCAACGCTATGGGTAGCCAGGAATATCAGCGGATGGCGCGCCTTCAGCAACTGCCTTGCGCCAAGCAGGGCATCATGCTCCGCCCCCTCGACATCTATCTTGATCACATCCGGAATCGGCAGCTTGCCCCCGCTCCATAAATCATCAAGCGTCACTGCCTGCACCTGAAAATCGCCCCCGGCAGACAGGTGTCCCTCAAAACTGCGCTCAGGATTGGCGGTGAACCAGGCCAGGCCCGGCCGGTCGGACACGGCCCATTCCGCCACCGATACATTTCCACAACCGTTCAGGGCAAGATGACGTTTGAGCAAATTGATATTGCGCGGCAGAGGCTCAAAGGCAATTACTTTGCCAGAAGAACCAACCCGGCAAGAAGCCAGCATGGTATAAAACCCGACATGCGCCCCGACATCATACACTATCATGCCGGGGTTGATGGCGTCGGCAAAGACGCGTTGTTTTTTATATTCGTAGCTGCCGAGCCAACAACCGTGCGTGCCAGAGCCAGTTATCCAGCGCTGACCCCGTAACGGCCCCTGTAGAATCGGCACGACCATCCCCGCCGGGATAAGGCGCAGCGGCAGGCGGATCAGTCGGCCAAGAAAACTTTTTGAGGAAATACCGGAGAAGTTCACCCTGGCTCACCCTTCTTTCAGCGCCCAATCATACGGGACGGAAGCATCGCGAGGCGGAATGCGAAATTCATCCGGATTTTTGTAATCATAAGGCTCTGATGGCAGATTGATGAGATAAGCGGGTTCAACGCCAATGCCTTTAAAACCGTGGACAACACCCGCCGGAATTGTAACCAGCAGCGGGTTGCGCTCTCCGATGAAAAACTCGTTGATCAACCCGCGGGTTGCCGACTCCATTCTCTGGTCGTATAACACGAGCTTGATCATTCCTTTAACGGCCACAAAAACATCGTTCTGTTTCTTGTGATAGTGCCACCCCTTGATCACTCCCGGGTAGGCCACCGTCAGGTAAACCTGGCCGAATTTTGAGAACATCTCGTCATCGCAACGCAGCATTTCCATGAGATAACCGCGCTCGTCGGGTATAATTCTGAGCTGTTTTGTTTTCACGCCGTCAATAAGCGTCATATTGATTTCCTTTCGCTCAATCTGGTTTTTTTCATGCGTTCCAAGCCGGCCAATATGCCCAGAGGTTGCAGGGCAAAAACGGATTTAATCTTGTCCAGCGCAAAGGAGGTATCAAGCGGTCTCGGGGCGATTGTCGGGAAAAAGCTGCTGGGCACCGGTTCGATCAGAGCGGAATCAAGCCCAAAGACTTTCGCTGCAGAAAGGGCAAAGTCGAACAGGGATAAACGCTCGGGACCGGCAATATTGTAGACTCCGTTTTTGTCTTCACGAATAATCCGCCAGATCAAATCCGCACAATCTTTTACAAAAAGAGGCTGCCAGAAATGGTCGTTAACCACCCTGACAGTCTTACAACCCTCCAGCAGACGGAGCCACATCGTCACCGGATTCTGCCTTGCGTGCGCATAATGCCACCCATACATGAGAATCGGCCGCACAATGGCATATTCCAAACCGCTCGCCTGAACGATATCTTCCGCTTCGACTTTCAAGCGGCCGTAATAGTTCACCGGCCGGCGGGGAGAATCTTCGCGATAAGGAGGATGGTCGCCGTCAAAAACAGCATTGGAGGAGAGATAAATTAACCTGGTCCCGACCCGTTGCCCGGCTTCAATCACATACTGCGTGCCGCCGACATTGACGGCCCGGGCTGCGGATTGATTCTTTTCGGCAAAATCAACGCTCCCGACACCAGCGAGGTGAACCACAAAGTCGGGCCTGATCTTCTGAAAGAGACGGATTATTGCTTCCCGGTCAGTGATATCCAGACGCGCGAATCCGTCAAATGATATTGTCGGGGGCAAGTCCCGCAGAAACGTGGCATGAACCCGGAAACCTGCCGGACAGGATTCTATGAGAGCTTTTCCCAGGAGCCCTGTCCCCCCGAGCACTAAAACAGTTTTCTCAGTCATGCAATAATTCCTTCCATACCTCAAAATTCCGCTCGGCGATTCTTCGAAAGGTGAAATACGAATGAACACGATCGCAACCGCGCTGTCCCAATTCGTCGCGCAAAGCGGCGTCGGTCTGCAGACGACGCAGATGCTCAACCAAGCCGGCTGCATCTCCTTCCTGAAAGATTAAACCCGCATCGCCGATCACATGAGGAGTTCCGCCGCAGGTTGAGCCGATGACAGGAACGCGCGAGCTCATGGCTTGTAACACAACCAGGCCATACTGCTCTTTCCAATTAGCGGTTGTCAGCGAAGGCGAAACGAGAACGTCCATTACGCCGTAATACTTTGCCAATTCCAGATGCGGCACCGTACCGATCATTTTTACCCGGGATGTAATGTCCAGTTGCCGGATACGCTGTGCCGCCAAGTCTCGTTCAGGCCCGTTCCCGATAACCAGAAGAGCCCAATCTCCTTGCAAGCAGGCAGCCGCCTCCAGCAGACACATGAGTCCTTTCTCCGGAACCAGCCGGGCGGCAAATCCGATCACGAATGTTTCGGGAGACAAACCAAGTTGATGCCTCAGGTGAGTGCCGTCCCGTCTGAAGAACGTCTCCATATCCACCCCCAGTTGTGGAATCACGGAAACAGGTCCCTTGTAACCGGCGGCACGAACGCTTGCCACACCGTCCTGATTACCGCAAATCAGATGGTCGGTATGACGCAAATTGTATCCCTGAAACACCTTTTGATATGCCGGCAAAGGACGGATAATGTTTTCCCACGAGAATATGACAAATCGGGCAGTCGGCGCCCACAGTTGCCGATACAAAGCAGACTGAAAAGTTGTAATACCCCGCCATCCTTCCTCAACCTGGATGATGTCCGGGCAAAACTCGCGCATTGTTAAATCAAGACTCCGATAGAAATAGCGTCCGCCGCGCCCTGTAAAGAATGTCGGAATAGGCATAAATGAATAAGGCGGTTGTGAAGGAATCTGGACCGGTAATTTTGCATGCAGTGTTTCACGCCAAACCGTCGGTACTATCACCCGCAATTCGACGCCCGGCAGTGAGGTCAATTCTTCAGGCTTTTTCTGGTTTACCTTCGTAAGATATGTGACTGCAATCAATAGAATTCGCATGGGCTTATCCAATGATTTTGAACCTGCCCAATTTGATTGGAGAGGTTATTCTAAAAGTCCGAAAGGGATAGTTAATCCCGTTCATTTGTTATTGTCCAACATTTTTTTATATTTCAGGAGACGTGATAGTGGCCGGTATCATAGCGCGCCACGCTTGCTCTGCGCAGTTAAGCAGACGAATCAGGGTTGTGGCGCGGCGAGCTTTCACTTCAGCAGACGGTCCTGGTTCTTCCAGAACCACGCAATGGTCTCGCGCAGCCCCGGTTCCAGCGGTGTCATCTCTAAATCAGGCAACAGGCGCTTCATCTTGGCCGTATCCAGACACTTGGATTTGGCGCCCACATACTGTGTAGTGTCAAACCGAATCGCGCTAAAATCATATTCTACGATGTCGCAAATCAGTTGGGCAAAGTGACGAATTGTGAATTCTTTGCCCGCGCCAATGTTGATCAGATCGTTTTCACATTTATCCACTAGTTGTTGCATGATTCTCACAAAGTCATCCACGAACACCAGCTCTCGTTTCTGGTAGTCATCACCCCACAATACTCCCGGCTTCCCATAGAGCTTGCCCCGCATAATCTTGCGGGTCAGATCAAAGATAAAGTGCATCTGTCGGCCA
>Ga0315281_10007145_pt1 | contig 15777 bp, 11 predicted proteins | sample YL17G07_0_MG_FD_204540 | JGI IMG/M metagenome (GOLD analysis project Ga0315281, IMG submission 204540) | Sediment microbial communities from Yellowstone Lake, YNP, Wyoming, USA - YL17G07_0 | ecosystem: Environmental > Aquatic > Freshwater > Lake > Sediment | place: USA: Wyoming | collected... | reverse complement strand
TTTCGCATCATCGGCAGCACGCGCGACATCACCGAGCGCCGCAACGCCGCCGAGGCTCTGCGCGACAGCCAGGCGCGCTTCCGTTCGCTCATCCAGAACGGCTTCGACGTCGTCTCCATCACGGGTGTCGACGGCGCGCTCCGGTATGCCAGCCCTTCGGTCGAACGGGTCTTCGGCTATCTGCCTGAAGAGTGGTACGCGCAGGGCATCCTCTCTTTCGTGCACCCCGACGACAGGGAGAGATCAGCCCGTGGCCTTCTCAACGCTGCTGTGAGCCCGGGCAGCCGCCCCCCGATCGAAGTGCGCGTCCGCCATGCCGACGGGTCCTGGCGGACTGTGGAGAGCATCGCCTGCAACCTGCTGAACGACCCCGCCGTGCGGGGCGTCGTCCACCACACCCGTGACATCACCGGCCGGAAGCTCGCCGAGGAGGCCTTGCGCGCCAGCGAGCAGCTCCTCGACTCCACCTTCAGCTCGGCGCCCATCGGCATCGTCGTCAGCGACGAAGCGGGCCGCTTCCTGCGCGTCAACGAGGCCGTCTGCCGCATCTACGGCTACTCCGAGGAAGAACTCCTGGGACAGCACTTCAGCATCATCCTCCCCTACCTTCCCGCCTCCTCAGCCGCTGCCGAATACGACCGCTATCTCGCGGGGGACGATGCTGTCGGCGTCTCGCGCGCAACGCGCATCCGGCGCAAAGACGGCGTCGAGCGGCTCATCTCGCGCACCACGTCGACCTTCCTCGGCCCCAATGGTGAGCACAAGACCATCACCACCGTCGCCGACGTCACCGAACAGCGGCGGGCGGAACGGGAGCGCGTGCTGGCCGAGGCCAACTACCGCGCCGTCTTCGAGAACACGCCCGACGCCCTCTACATGATGGAGCGCGGCGAAGACGGCGAGTTCCGCTGCACCATGGTCAACGACGCGTATTGCGACCTCCTCGGCCGCACCCCCGAGATGGTCCTCGGCAAGACCGTGCCCGAGTCGCTCGGGGAGGAGCGCGCTGAGCCCATCCTCGCCCGCTATGGCGCGGCCATCCGTGCCCACCGGCCCATCCAATGGGAGTGGACGAGCCACGCAACCGGCCGGCGCGTCACCGCCATCACCCAGGTCGCCCCCATTTTCGACGAGCAGGGGGCGTGCTACCGCATCCTCGGCAGCATGCGCGACGTCACGGAGCTGAAGCTCGCGGAAGAGGCGCGGCGCACTGCCGAGGCGCGCCTCGAGTCCGTCGCCAGCCACGCCCCCCTGATCCTCTGGGCTGTCGACCTCGACGGCATCGTCACGCTCTCCGAAGGCCGGGGGTTGGAAGCGCTGGGCCGTCAGCCCGGCGAAGATGTCGGCTCATGCATCTACGACTCTTACGCTGGGAACGAGAGCCTCATCGCCGAGATTCGCCGCGGTCTTGCCGGCGAGGAACTCGCCGGCGTCTTGGAAGTTGGGCCGGTCACCCTCGAAACTCACTATGTGCCCCTTCGCGACGACAGCGGCGAGGTGACCGGCCTCGTCGGCGTGTCGCTCGACGTGACCGAGCGGCGCCGCACGGAGCAGGCCATGCTGCAGGCCCAGAAGCTCGAAAGCCTGGGAGTCCTCGCGGGCGGCGTGGCGCACGACTTCAACAACATCCTGGTCGGCATCCTGGGGAACGCCGGCCTCGCGCTGGCCGAGCTCCCGCCCGCTTCCAGCCTGCGAGAGACAATCGAGTCCATCGAAATCGCAGGGCAGCGAGCTGCCGACCTCGCCCGGCAGATGCTCGCCTACTCGGGCAAAGGCCGCTTCGTCATCCAGCCCATGGACCTCAACTCCCTCGTGCAGGAGATGACGCAGCTCCTGCGCGTCTCCATCTCGAGGGGCGCACAACTCACCTACAACTTCACAGCCGGCCTGCCCCCCGTGGAGGTCGACGCGACCCAGGTCCGCCAGGTCGTGATGAACCTGGTGGTCAACGCCTCCGACGCCCTTGATGGCGCCGTAGGGGCCATCCGTGTCTCCACTGGCCTCGTCCACGCCGACCGTGCGCATCTTGCTGAAGCGTTCCTCTCGCCCGACCTCGATGAGGGCGACTACGTCTTCCTCGAAGTCGTTGACACGGGCTGCGGGATGGACGAGCAGACCCGCGCCCGCATCTTCGACCCGTTCTTCACGACCAAGTTCACGGGCCGCGGCCTCGGCCTGGCGGCCGTGCTTGGCATCGTCCGCGGGCACCACGGCGCCATCCGGGTCGAAAGCGAGCCGGGCAAGGGCTCGACGTTCACCCTCCTGCTGCCCTGCGCCAGCGCCGCCGTACCCGTCGCCGCGCCCGCCGGCAGCGTGCCGTGGAAGGGCTCGGGCCTCGTGCTCGTGGTCGACGACGAGGACACGGTCCGCGCCGTCACGGCCCGCGCGCTGGCGCACTTCGGCTTCGAAGTACTCAACGCCTGCGACGGCCTTGCCGGTCTCGAGCTCTTCCGCGAGCACTCGGGCCGGCTCGCGTGCGTGCTGCTCGACATGACGATGCCGCGCATGGGCGGTGAAGAGGCGTTCCTCGCGATGCACGCAGCGGACCCCTCGGTGCCCGTCGTGCTCATGAGCGGCTTCAGCGAACAGGACGCCGCCGCGCGCCTGGCGGGCGAAGGCCTGGCCGGCTTCCTCCAGAAGCCCTACGAGCTCACCTCGCTCCGCGACACGGTCCGTGCCGCCGTCGAGGGCCCTCACCCACCGCAGGAGTCGCGCCCCTCCGTGGGCGCGGGTGGCTGATCCCGCACGGCGCCGCGCGGCATCTAACGACAGCGCCCGGGCGCGGCACCCTTCCCGCGGCCACAGCGGGCCGCGACTCCTGGTGGGGCCGGGTTACTTGCTCGGGTCGGGCGTCAAGCGGAGGTAGGGCTTGAGCTGGCGGTATCCCTTCGGGAAGAGCTTGTCCGCGTCCGCGTTAGAGATGGCAGGCAGGATCACGCAGTCGTCGCCCGGCTTCCAGTTCACCGGCGTCGCGACGCGCGACTTGTCCGTCAGTTGCAGAGAGTCGATCACGCGCAGCAGCTCGTCGAAGTTACGGCCGGTCGAGGCCGGGTAGGTCAGCGTCAGCCGGATATTGCCTTTGGGGTCGATCACGAACACCGAGCGCACGGTCATCGTGGTGGGCGCTGCAGAAGGCGTTTCCGGGTCGTACACCGCCGTGAGCATGTCATAGGCGGTCGAGACTTTCCGGTCTCCGTCGGCCAGGAGCGGGTAGTTCAGCGGCACGCCCTGCGTCTCCGCGATGTCGCCCACCCACCTGACGTGCGAGTCCAGTGGGTCCACGCTCAGCCCGATGACCTTCACGTTGCGCTTGTCGAACTCGGGCTTGAGGCGCGCGACCATGCCCAGCTCCGTCGTGCACACGGGCGTGAAGTCGGCCGGGTGCGAGAACAGCACCGCCCAGCTGTCGCCCTTCCACTCCTTGAAGTGGATCGGCCCTTCGGTGGAATCCTGGGTAAAGTCCGGGGCCGGGTCGCCAAGTCGCAGTGTCATGCCAGTCCTCCTCGTTGCTATCCCCGTGAGCAGGCCGACGGCCGCACCATCCGGAGTGTCGATCAGGGCCCGGATTGTCGCACACCCGGCAAGAGATTGCTCGCCCGGACTACTCTTCCCAGGGGATGCTTGCTTCACCGAAGCGCACGCGGTCCCCGGGCTTGACGCCGGCGCGCCGCAAGGCCTTCGCCACACCCCAGCGCTCCAGGCGCCGCAGGATCTCGGCGTAGGCGCCTTCCATCTCGGTGTCCAGCATCTCCACAAACGTCACGACGCGGACGCCTTCGACCGTGAACGTGCCGTCCTCTTCACGCATGACCGAGAAGCGCTCCTGCGAGGCGGGCCGCAGCACGGGCGTTTCCTCCGCGGGCTCGCCTTCCGTACGCGCGCGCTCTACCGACACGAGCGCCATCAGTTCCTCGATGAGTCCCTGTGTCCCTTCACCCGAGAGTGCCGAGATCACGCGCACCGGCTTCCCGGTGTGTGCTGCGAGCGTTGCCGCCGAGCGCGCAGCCGCGTCCGCGTCGAGGTCTGCCTTCGTCACCGCGATGACGCGCGCGACCTGATCGAGCTTCGGATCGTAAGCACGAACCTCGCCCTCGATGAGCTCGTAGTCCGTCACCGGGTCGGGCGAGGCGCAGTCCACGACGTGCAACAGCACGCGGCAGCGCCGGATGTGCTTCAGGAATTCGAACCCGAGGCCGTAGCCCTCGCTGGCCCCTTCCACCAGCCCCGGCAAGTCCGCCAGCGTGAACCGCTCATACCCGGCGAGCACCACGCCCAGCATCGGTTCGAGCGTCGTGAACGGGTATGAGGCGATCTTTGGCTTCGCGTTCGAGACGGCCGCGAGCAAAGTCGACTTGCCGGCATTTGGGAGGCCCAGCAGGCCCACGTCCGCGAGGAGCCGCAACTCCATGCGGATGGCCACCTCTTCGCCGCGATGTCCCTTCTGGGAGTAACCCGGCGTCTGGTTGGTGGAGGTCGCGAACCGCTTGTTTCCCCATCCACCGCGGCCGCCGTGCGCCACCAGCACCACATCCCCGGTTTTTGCCAGGTCTGCGATCAGGTCTCCCGTCTCCACGTCATGGAGCACTGTCCCGGCTGGTACCAGGAGCGTCAGGTCCTCGCCGTGCGGACCTGTACGGAGGTTCGGGCCTCCGTTCCCGCCGTCGCCGGCCTTGAACCGCTTCTTCGAGCGGTACTGCTCCAGCGTGTACACGTCATCCACGGCACGCAGGTACAGGCGGCCGCCACGTCCACCGTCTCCGCCGTCCGGTCCACCCTGGGGGACGAACTTCTCCCGGTGGTAGCTGACAACCCCATGTCCGCCAGCTCCACCGCTTACCGTTATCTCTATCGCATCAAGCATTCATCTCATGGTTACAGTATTCCCTCTCTGTAGGAAGAAGACGACGGTGATGAGAGACGGGGACGCAGGGGAAAGCGGCTTTCGGCAGGCGATCCAGGTTCACCGGATGCAGCACGGACCGTGGGGAAAACCCGGGGCTTCGTGCTGGGAAACCCTGAGAATCAGTGGGTAAGCCGGCTCTCGGAGCGCCTGGGACCCACGATGCCCGCAGAACCCCGGCGAGTTTCCCCGGACTTTCCCGGCTTCAGGGGGACGGGTGCTCGGAGCGCTACGCGCGCTTGTCGAGTGCGAGTGAACCGGTCGACGTCAACGCGACAAAGCGCGTGGCGCTGTCGATTGCCTCTTCGACCTCGGGGGCTGGCGGGTCCGCAAGCCGATAGCGGCAGCTCTCGGACGACCGGCGCAAGCCCCTGTATTGGCCAGACAGGTCTGGAGCGTGTTCCCGCATCCACCAGTCATCCCAGGCGTGACTATCCTGATTGAGTATTGGGCTTGGCCGGGGTGGCGTGGTCGATGCCGTGTGACGAATGCAGTGGATCACGGCGTAGAAGGCGACGGTGATTGTCCACTGCCGCTCTCCCTGTCCTGCCGAGCCCATCCGGCGGGCCAAATCGAGATTCGCCGCAGCCTGCTCGTAATGACCGAAGGCCATCCGTCACCGTCGCCGCGAGACAGGTGTGGCCTGGAACAGAGACTCGTAGCTCGGGCCTTCAGGACCCACTTCCTCGCGATCGAGGTCGAAGACGTCGAAGATGAAGGAAGCGGTGCCCCCCTCCTGGCGTGCCCTCTGATGAGCCACAACCTCGGCCTCATACACGGTGAGAAGCGCGTCAGGATCGCCCCCGGCGTGAACCTCGGTCACCACTCGCGCGGACCCCGCAGGATGCTGCTCGAAGCGGACGGCCGCGACCAGCGACGGAACCCTCGATTCCAGCCATGCGACGTAGACGTTCAGTCCCGCCCTGTTTGCGTGAGCGTCAAGTGCAGGATCTACGCACACGACCGCCTCGCGGCTTTCAGACTGGACGGGAGGGCTCGTGTCGGCGTGCCGCGATCGACGCGGGACTGGTGACTGGGCCATGCGCGGATTATACCACCCGGCCGGAGGTCGGTGCCCGTCAGGGGATCAGCCGCACGCCCGGCAGGGCAACACGCTCCGCGACTCCAGCGAAGCGCCGGTCGGAGACCCAGAACTCGGCATGCAGCCGCTGCGCGACCGCATGGCCGGTCGAATCGAAGGTGTCCGACTGGCCGAGCACGGCCGCTAACCGGTACCCGGCGGCGATGTCAGCGGTAGTTACCGGCACAAGCGAATGGGGGACTGCGAGGAGTTGTTCGAAGATCGCCTCGGATTCGGTCGTAGTCAGGCTGCCCTGGTTCCGAAGCTTCCGCGTGAGTGAACCGAATTCAACGAGTGTCAGCGAGGTGAGGAGGACTGTGTGCTGCCTGGTCGCGATTTCCTGCAGTGCGCTCATTGCGGCGGCTGTCCGCTGCGACGGCATGAGTGCGTGTGCGAGGAACGACGTGTCCGGGAGGATGCGCGTCAGCCTTCGTAGCCCCGCATCTCGTCAATCGCAAGGTCAACTTCGAGAAGTGTGCCGTGGCGCCGTTCGAGAATGCTTTGCTGAAGCTTCTGCGTCGCTTCCAACCAGGTTGCCCACTCGCGGCCACGTTGGTCGTCAGGAGGGTGCGCCTTCCGTGGTGCTGGTGACTGTGCCACGCCCGGATTATACCACTCGCTAGAGGCCGTTACGCCCGCAGCGCAGCGATCGCGGCGCGCACGTCCTCGTCTTCCACCAGCCTCGAGCCGCGAGATTCGCGTAGTTCCTGGGCCTTGCGGATCACGTCCGCCTGGCGCAGACCGGCGGGCACGGGCGTGAGCCACGCCAGCAACTCCACAGTTACGCCGTTCGGGTCGCGGAAGTAGATGGAGCGTTCGTAGCCGCGGTCGATGGGCCCGTCGACCTCCACGCCCTCGGCGACCAGCCGTTGGCGCGTCCCTTCGAGGGAGGCCGCTTCGACGTCGAGCGCGAGGTGGTCCATCCAGCCCCAGCCCGAACGAGCTGGTCCGGAGTGGCCCGGGGCCGCGCCCTCCTTCGGCAGGAAGTAGGCGATGAACGTGTCGCCGCCCGCGTCGAAGAAGAAGTGGTCCTCAGCGGGCACGTCCAGGTTGTCCTGCAGCAGCACGACGGGCATACCCAGGATGTCGCGGTAGAAGTGCACCGTCTCTTCGCGCTTATGGCCGGAAAAGGCAGGGTGCGAGATGTGGAGTGTCGGCATCGGCTGACTCCTCAGGCTGGGCTGACGGGATCGTAGCATCGCGGCGGCCGGGGCCACGCCGCCCGCCCTACGCGCCGAAGTTCGCCACGGCCTCCGCGTACTTCGTGAGCCGCGGCAAGGCTTCTTCGGCGGGGACCGGCGGCAGCACGAAGATCGCGCGGTCCACGCCCATCTCCGCGAACTGCTCGATCGACTCCTGGCGCGGCAAAGCCCCGAACACGGAGACCGGCATGTGGCCGCGCCCGGCTGCCTTCGCCATGCGCTGCAGCTCCGCGACCATCTGCGCCATCTGCGTGCCGGTGCGCCCCGCGATCGGCATCCAGCCGTCTCCGTACTCGACCACGCGCTGCAAGGTGCGCGGCCCCGCGCCGCCGATGATGACGGGCGTGTGAGGCTTGGTCACCGGCTTGGGCCACGACCAGACTTTGTCGAAGTTCACGAACTCGCCGTGGTACTCCGCCTCGTCCTTCGTCCAGATCTCCTTCATCGCGAGCACTCGCTCGCGCAGGATTTTCCAGCGCAGAGTGGGCTTCGTCCCGTGGTTCTCCATCTCCTCGAGGTTCCAGCCGCCGCCGATCCCGAACAGCACGCGCCCGCCCGAAAGGTGGTCGACGCTCGCCACTTCCTTCGCCATGACGATCGGGTCGCGTTCGATGACCAGGCACACGCCCGTTCCCACGAGCAGCGTCTTCGTCACCGCCGCGGCCGCGGCCATCGCCACGAAGGGGTCGAGCGTGTGGCTGTACTCCCTGGGCAGCTCCGCGCCGCCGGGCCAGGGCGTGCGCCGGCTCGCCGGGATGTGCGTGTGCTCCGGGAAGAAGAGCGAGTCGAAGCCCAGGTCCTCGACCGCCCGGGCCAGCTCGGGGACGGCGATGGCGTAATCCGTGGGGAACATCGTGATACCGAACTTCATGGAGAGCCTCCGTGCGTGTGGGGAAAGATGAGCCCGGCTATCTTAGCGGCCCCCTCACCCTCCGTCCCGGCACGGCGAGCGTCAGGGCAGGGCGTCGACCCAGGTCCGGATGCTCACAATCCCCGCGCCCACGGCGTCGAACACGAACGCGTCGAACGGCCCAGACTGGCCTGGCGCCAGGGTCGAAGGCGACGTGAACGTGAAGTCTTCGCGGACCATGTCGCCGGCGGCGTTGTAGAAGCCAACGATTGGCTCGACGTACCTCCAGGTGACGGCGGACGTGTTCGTCACCGTGCCGACGGCGTGGTAGGCGCCGATCGCGTCGAGATACGTGTTCGTGACGTGCACGACCAGCCCGTACGCCGGGGTCCCGTAGGCAGGTTCCGTGTAGTCGGTGACGCTGACGGTCACTCTCGTGATGCCGGCGGGCGGTGAGAGCAGAAGGACCGCGAAGGGAGAGTCGGTGCCCGGGCCCATGACGCTGACCTCGCTGAAGCCAAAGTCCGTTGCGAGCAGCTGGCCGCTGGCCGAGTAGAAGTTGGCGGTGACCTCGACGTACTGGATAGCGCCCGGCCGGTTGTTGACGACCTCCCCGACCACCCAGATGGCGCCGATGGAGTCCATGTACCAGGTGGAGCGACGGGTGGTGACACCCCCCGCGGACGGCGTGACCGGTGTCGGGGTTCGTGTGGGCGTGGCGGTCGCGGTGGGGGTCCGCGTTGGCGTCCACGTCGGCGTCTGTGTAGAGCCGCCCGACGTGCTCGTCGCGGTTGGAGTGCGGGTGGGCGTGGGGGTAGCCGCGGGGGGAGGCGGGGCCGGGGGCTGGTTGCCAGCGGAGGTGTCGTCGCGGGCGAGGAGCGGGAGGCTGCGACGGTTGGGACGCGACCCACTGCCGACCGCTATCGTCGGGCTTGGAATGGCCGTCGGCCCTGTAGACGTCTTGGTAGCGGTGGGCGTCAACGTGGCGGTGGAAGTGGGCGTGTTCGGCGCAGTGGACTCGACGACAGCGGAGATCGAGCAATTTCCGGAACTGCAGAACGACGAGATCGAGTTGAGCATTGGCTCATCGATCCTGGTCGCGCGGTTCAAGACATCGGGGACGCCACCCGTGTGAATCCCTACGATGTAACCGGCGAACGTCGCAGCGGCATTGATCGAGAATACAGCGGCACCACTCTCCCCGTGAAAGGTATCGATCTCATGGAAGAGAAGATCATCGGTCACAGACCAGAACTGCGGCTTTGAGGCACCCCACATAGTATATCGCGGGTTCGCGTCTCCCGGATATCCGATGATGGCTGGCTGGAAGTCCTTGCGCTGTAACGTCGCGGTGGACAAGCTCGCCACCGTGAACCAGCCAACGGTGTTTCCAAGGCTCCGACTGGACATCACGAGAACGCCCCAATCGTAAATGACATTGGACGGGTCCTTACTGTATCCGTTTGGCACGCCCCAATCCTTGGCGAACTGGTGGCCATAGGGCTCGAACCCTCCGTCGTCGCCTGGCGAAACCATCACATCCGACACGCCCCCTTCTTCGGGCATGTAGAGGCAGTGGGCGGCGGTAAGGAGCACATCAGGGCCGATGAAGGTTCCGGTGCAGTTGAAGACCGACCCAGACCACGTGAACACTGTCAGGAGGGCGATCGATCGGAGGAAGGGGGCTGTCGTGTCCGTGAACCTCAACCTTTCGTCCACGCCGATAACAGCCTGGGCTGAGACTTCGCCCTCCGTCGGCAAGTCAACTGGCGCCAGCCATTCGCCCGAATACCCGGGAGCCGTCCCACTCGCGTGGTGAATCTGATCTATGTTGAATTCCCCGGCGGCCGCGACGCTCTGCGAGCGGGCGAAGGCGAGCACGCCGAGCGTGAGGCCGAGAAGAAGAAGGGGGACGGAGAGCCGTGTCCGCATGAGTGCCGCTCCTGCACGTGCGAGACGCGCCACCGATGAGAGTCAGTGATTCTAGCGCGTAGACCGCGACATGTGCTGTCGTTTTGTGGCCGGGTCCCTCATCCCCAACCCTTCTCCCACTGCGGAGGGAGAAGGGAGCCGTCGCGCGACGCCACCCCCTGTTTACCCTCTCTTGGGCCCCTGTCCCGCACTTTGGGGGACGACACCCGCGCGTCCGCGCCCCCGGAGGCCGTTCCCATGGATGACTCGCCCGCAAACGCCGCTCACGACGAGGCGCGTCAGACGCTCGAGGCTGCCCTGTTCGAAATCAAGCGCGTGATCGTGGGGCAGGAAGCGATGCTGGAGCGGGTGTTCGTGGCCCTGCTCGCGGGCGGCCACTTGCTTATCGAAGGCGTCCCCGGGCTGGCCAAGACGCTGACCGTGAAGACCGTCGCGGAGGTGCTGGGCGGCACCTTCCACCGCATCCAGTTCACGCCCGACCTGGTGCCCGGCGACCTCGTGGGCACGCGCATCTACAACCCCGGGAAGGCGAGCTTCGACACGGAGCTCGGGCCGGTCTTCTGCAACATCCTCCTCGCAGACGAGATCAACCGCGCACCGGCGAAGGTGCAGTCGGCGCTGCTCGAAGTGATGCAGGAGCACCAGGTCACCATCGGCAAGCAGAGCTACCCGGTCGGCGACCCCTTCCTCGTGATGGCGACGCAGAACCCGATCGAGTCGGAGGGCACCTATCCCCTGCCGGAGGCGCAGGTCGACCGCTTCATGATGAAGGTGCTGGTCGGCTACCCGTCCGCGGGCGAGGAGATGGCGGTCGTGCAGCGTTCGCTCGCGGCGCCCGCGGCCGTGCAGGAGGTGCTGCCGATCGAGACGCTGCACGCCTATCAGCGGCTCACGGAGCAGGTCTACGTCGACCGCGCGGTGGCGGAGTATGCCATCCGGCTGGCCAGCGTAACGCGCCAGCCGCAACGCTACGGGTTCGAAAAGCAGGCGCCGTACATCGCCTACGGGGCGAGCCCGCGCGGCTCGATCAACCTCGTGCACGCGGCACGGGCGCTGGCGCTCCTGCGCGGCCGGCGATACGTGGTACCGCAGGACATCCACGAGGTGGCGAAGGACGTGCTCCGCCACCGTCTCGTGCTGACGTACCAGGCGCTGGCCGAGGGCGTCACGGCCGACGCCATCCTCGACGACGTGATCGCGGCAACGCCTCAGCCGCGCGTGGACCTGGCGCGCGAGGCGACCGCGTGAGCAACGCCGCAACCGCCCTGCACGTGGTCCGCACCCCGGAGCGGCCAGGGCCGGGGCCGATGCCCGACGGCATCCTGCGGGCGCTCGACCTGACCATCGCGCGGCGCGTGGCAGGGCTGCTGCAGGGCGACTACCGCTCCTCCGCACTCGGCGCGGGGACGGAGTTGGCGCAGATCCGCCTCTACGAGCCCGGCGACGACGTGCGCCGCCTCGACTGGAACGTGACGGCGCGGACGGGCGAGCCGCACGTGCGCGTGCAGGTCGCCGAGCGCGTGCTGACGACCTGGCTGGTGCTCGACACGTCGGCCTCGATGACCTTCGGGACGGCCGAGCGGCGCAAGGCCGACGTCGCCGAGGGCGTCGCGCTGGCGGTCGGCCACATCGCCACACGCCGCGGCAACAACCTGGGCCTCATCACCTTCGGCGGGCCGGACCCGCGCACCGTGCCCCCGGCGCAGGGCCGTTCGGGCATGCTTTCGCTGTTGACGGCGCTGCGCGCGGAGCCGGCCCCGGGCGGCCAAGGTGCGGCCGGGCTCGGCGAGGCGTTGCGGCGGGCCGGGCGGCTCGCGCGCTGGTCGAAGCTCGTGGTCGTCGTCTCGGATTTCCGCGGGCCGCGCGACTGGGGGCTGCCCCTGCTGGAGCTCGCCGGGAGGCATACGGTGGTCGCAGTCGAGGTGCGCGACCCGCGCGAGCAGGAGCTTCCGAACGTGGGCGAACTCTGGCTGGTGGACCCGGAGACCGGCCGCCAGCTACGCGTCGACACGGGCAAACGGCGTCTGCGAGAGCGGTATGCCGCCGCTGCAGCGGCAGAGCGCGCGGACGTGGCGGCCGAGCTGGCAAGGGCCGGCGCTCACCACGTGGTGCTGTCGACATCCGGCGACTGGCTGCGGGCGTTGGCGGGCTTCCTCGCGGTCAAAGGGGGCCGGCGATGAGCTTCGCCTGGCCTCTTGGCCTGCTCGGGCTGCTGGTGATACCCCTTGCGGTTGCCGCGTACTGGCTGGTGCAGCGGCGCCGCGCGAAGTACGCCGTGCGCTTCACCAACCTCGACTTGCTCGCCAACGTGGTCGAGCAGGAACCGCAATGGCGGCGGCATCTGCCGGCGGCGTTCTACCTGGTTGCGCTGGCGGCGCTGGCTATCGCGCTGGCACGGCCCCAGACCACGCTCTCCGTGCCGAAACAGCAGGCGACGGTCGTGCTCGTGATGGACGTCTCAGGGTCGATGAACGCCACGGACGTGGAGCCCACACGGCTGCAGGCGGCCGAGGCCTCGGCGCAGTCGCTCGTCGACAACCTGCCGGAAGAGTTCCAGGTGGCGCTGATCTCGTTCTCGAACGGCGTGCAGACGCTCGTCCCGCCGACGCAGGACCACAAGGCTGTGCAACAGGCGCTCGACCTGCTGCGGGCGAACGGGGGCACGGCCATGGGCGACGCGATCATGCAGGCGCTCGACGTCGCGAAGCCGCCGCAGGGGACAGACCTCCCGGGCACACCGGCGGTGCCCCGGAGCACGTCGCCCACGCCCCGCGCCGCCCCACCGAAACAGAGTTCTGCGGACCACCCGGCGGTGATCGTGCTGCTCTCGGACGGCGCCAACTCCGCGGGACGCACGGACCCGATCGACGCGGCGAACGAGGCGCAGACGCGCGGCGTGCCGGTGTTCACCGTGGCGCTCGGCACGCAGCAAGGCATCGTGGACGTGGTGGACCAGCTGGGACGCCACCGCCGCATCGCCGTCCCGCCGGACGAGGAAACGCTCAAGCAGGTCGCCGACATCACGCAGGGCCGCTTCTTCGCGGCTCCGAGCGCGGAAGACCTGCAGGCCGTGTACGACGACCTCGGCTCGAAGATCGGCTACGAGGACAAGGAGCGCGAGATCACGGTCGCGTTCGCGGCTGCAGCTGCGGTGCTCGTGCTGGCGGCGGGCGGGTTCTCGCTGCTCTGGTTCAACCGCTTCCCGTAAACAGCGGCCAGGAAGACGGCGGAGTTAACCGCACCACACCCCGCGGCGTTGTTAGAAAGTACCCTCTTTCTTCGGCCGATCTGTCGAGGCCGCCCTGGCGCCCTGGGGGATAGTGTTGTCTGTTCTGCGGCTCGCGTTGCGCTACATGAACGCCTACAGGTGGCGGTACCTGCTGGGCTTCTTCGCCGTGCTCGGGGCGTCGTTCGTGGTCATGGTCCCTCCCTTTATCCTGGCGCGCGCGATCGACGAGTTGCGCGACGGGCTGGGCGGCGGCGTGGGGCCTTCGCGGCTGCAACTCGCGGCCTATGGGGCGATCATCCTCGCGCTGGCGGCGGTGGAAGGCTCCCTCCGCTTCGGTGGGCGGCTGCTCGTCTCGGGCACCTCGCGGCGGGTCGAGTACAACATGCGCAACGACCTCGCGGCGCACCTCATGAAGCTGGACCAGGGATTCTTCCAGCGCTCCTCCACCGGCGACCTCATGGCCCGCTGCACGAACGACCTGCAACTCGTGCGCGACCTGCTCGGGCCTTCGGCCATCGACCTGGCGCGCACGCTTTCGATGCTGGCCTTCGGATTCGTGTTCCTCGTGTTCGTGAATATGCGCCTGGGGCTGCTGGCCTTCGCCTACTTCCCGATCGTCGCCGCGCTCATCGCGGGGTTCAGCGCGGCTGTGGAAGCGCGCTACCGGGCGGTGCAGGACCAGTTCGGTGTGCTTTCGACGCGGGTGCAGGAGAACGTCTCCGGCATGCGCACGATCAAGGCGTACGCCCAGGAAGGTACCGAGCGGGAGCACTTCCGGTCGGCGAACCGCGAGATGCAGAAGCGCTCGATGGCCTGGGCCTACTGGACGGCCGCGCTCTGGCCGCTGATGACGGTCGCGACGGGCGCCTCGACCGTGCTCGTGCTCTGGTTTGGCGGGCGCGACGTCGTGAGCGGCGACATGACGCTCGGCGAGTTCGTCCAGTTCAACAGCTACCTGATCCTGCTGGCGAACCCGCTCATGTCGCTCGGCTGGACGGCGACGGCAGTGCAGGCGGGCGTCGCTTCGCTCAAGCGCATCGGCGAGGTGCTGAGCACCGAACCTTCGATCGCGGACCCGGCCCAGGCGGCGGCTCCCTCCACGACGCGCGGCGCTGTCTCGTTCCGAAACGTCTCGTTCGCGTACACCGGCGAAAACGTGCTGCACGACGTGACGCTCGACATCCCGGCAGGGTCGATGGTGGCGCTGGTGGGTGCGACGGGCTCGGGCAAGACGACGCTCGTGAACCTGCTGGCGCGCCTCTGGGACCCGGCAGCGGGCCAGGTGCTGATTGACGGGGTCGACCTTCGCGACCTGCCGCTGGCGACGGTGCGGCAGGCGGTGGGGTTCGTGCCGCAGGAGACGTTCCTCTTCTCCGAGTCGCTCAGGGAGAACATCCAGTACGGCCGCGCGGACGCGTCTGCCGGGCAGATGGAGCTCGCGCTCCACACGTCGCAGCTGAGCAACGACCTGGCGCAGCTCACGCACGGCCTCGACACCGTCATCGGCGAGCGCGGGGTGACGCTGAGCGGCGGGCAGAAGCAGCGCACGGCGATCGCGCGCGCGGTGATCAAGGACTCGCCGATCCTGGTGCTGGACGACTCGCTCTCGCACGTGGACACGCACACGGAGGAGGAGATCCTGCACCGCCTGCGGGAGTTCGCCGCGCGGCGGACGACGATCGTGGTGGCGCACCGCACGTCGACGATCGCGATGGCGGACCGGGTCGTGGTGTTCGACGCGGGCCGGATCGTGGAGACAGGCACGCACGCGGAGCTGATCGAACAGGCCGGGGCGTACGCACGGTTCTACCGGCGGCAGCTGCTGGCCGAGCAGATCGAAGAGGACGACGACGGTTTGCCGGCGGCCGGGGAGGCTCTGCGATGAGCGCCGACCCGGCACTGGACCTCGACGACCAGGTCAGCGGCAACCTCTACGACTCGCAGATCGCGCGGCGGCTGGCGGGGTGGCTCCGCCCGTATTCGGCGCTCGTGGCCTTCGGGCTGGCAATGCTGATCGTCATCTCCGCGCTGGAGGTGATCGGCCCGCTCATCCTGAAGGAGGCGATCGACAACGAGATCGGCGAGGGCAAGACGGGCCGCCTCGGGTTCCTGGCCGGGCTCTTCCTGGCCACGCTGGCGGCGAACTTCGTTCTGCGCTACGTGCAGGCCGTGCTGATGAACTACGTCGGCCAGCGCGTGATGACTGACCTCAGGATGCAGCTCTTCAGCCATCTGCAACGCATGAGCATCGCCTTCTTCGACCGCAACCCGGTCGGGCGCCTGGTCACGCGCCTGACGAACGACGTCTCGACGCTGGAGCAGGTGATCTCGCAGGGCGTGCTCCAGGTCCTCGGCAACCTGACGATCGTGGTCGCGGTGATGGTGGTCATGCTCGCGCTCGACTGGGAGCTGGCGCTGGTCATGTTCCTGTTCCTGCCCCCGTTGATCGTGGCCGTGCGGTTCTTCGCCACCACGCAGCGCGACGGGTACCGGCTGCAGCGGGCGTGGCTGTCGCGCATCAACGCGGACCTGAACGAGAACATCTCCGGGATGGCGGTCGTGCAGCTCTTCAACCGGGAGGAA
>Ga0315281_10007144_pt1 | contig 15778 bp, 16 predicted proteins | sample YL17G07_0_MG_FD_204540 | JGI IMG/M metagenome (GOLD analysis project Ga0315281, IMG submission 204540) | Sediment microbial communities from Yellowstone Lake, YNP, Wyoming, USA - YL17G07_0 | ecosystem: Environmental > Aquatic > Freshwater > Lake > Sediment | place: USA: Wyoming | collected... | reverse complement strand
CGGGAATGGCGACCTTGCCCAGATCGTGGAGCAGGGCGCCCCGCTCGATGTCGCCGAGCAGCGACGCGTCGAGCCCGAGCGTCAGGGCGACTTCGACGGAATAGCGCGCGACGCGACGCACGTGCTCGAGCGCTTCGGGATTGCGTTGGCTGAGCGTCGCCAGCAACGCGTCGAGCGCCGCCGAGGTCGCTACCTCGAGGTCAGCGAACACCTGACGCATGCGGCCCGCCCGGGCGCCGATCTGGCGCTCGAGGTCGTCCCGCTCCTCCCGTGCGCGCAGCGTCGAGTGACGCCAGGCCACGGCGCGATCGACGGCGTCGAAGAGCTCCGGCATCGCAAACGGCTTCAGCAGGTAGTCGAGGACGCCGATCCGCATCGCCTCGACCGCCGCGTCGAAACTCTGCGTGCCGGTGATCAGGATCACCGCGAGGTCGCGGACCTCGTGGCGCAGTCGCCGCGCGAGCGAGACGCCGTCTTCTTCCGGCATCGACAGATCGAGCAGGGCCACGTCGATGGAGGTTCCGCGGGCCACGTCGAGCGCCGCCCGGGCACCACCGACACCGGTACACCGATACGTCGACCGCAGCATCAGACTCTCGCAGATGTAGTTGCGGACCGCCGGCTCATCGTCGACCACGAGAATGTTGGGGATGAACGGAACGGTCCCGCCTCCAGCCGTGGCCGACGCCGTGCGAAGTGCTGTGGTGCGCAACGAATGCAAGGCGCCTCCTCTGCCCAGGTGACTGATCGCTCGTTCGGGTGTCTTCCGGGCAGGGAATCGGCCGGGGCGTCGAAATCTTGAAGCACGGAGAGGTCAGGCCGACCGCAATTGACGCATCCAACCGACGTCGCGCACGTACAACATGTCGGCTCGCGCGGTCGCCAGTGCCTCCGGGCTCGGCTCGTACTCCGGCACGATGGCGGTCAGGGTTCGCAGGACGCCAAGCGCATCACCGCGGCTGACGTGCTGGCGCAGCGCGCGCATGGCCGCGCCAATCGCCGCCGCGGGCACCGGCGCCTGGCGGGCCACCCACAGGCGCGGGTGGGCGGTCGCGCACATCTTGAGGCCCTGCGTCGTCAACTGTTCGGCGCCCTTCTCGCCTGGACGCAGTCCGATGACCTGGACGGGCACGGGGCGCAGCCCCTGTTCGGCGGCAAGCGCGAGTAACCGTTCGACGAGATCGCCGATGCGCACGGGATCGCCCATGTCGAGCCAGAACGTGTCGCCCGGGCGCGCGAGTCGGTCGGTCTTCAGCACGAGCGAGACCGCTTCCGACACGGTCATGAAGTACCGTGTGGCGCCTGGGTCGGTCACCGGGATCGGGATCCCGCGGCGGATGCAGTCCTGCGCGATCGTCACGAAGCTGCCGCTGCTCCCGAGCACGTTGCCGAACCGGACGACGGCGATGCGACGCGTGGGGCCGCCGGACCCGACCGCGATCAACTCGGCGAGCCGTTTGGTCGCGCCCATGACGCTCAACGGCGACGCCGCCTTGTCCGTCGACACGAGCACGACGCGGGCGCCGACGATGCGCGCCGCGCTCAGCACCGACGCCGCCCCGAGCACGTTGACGCGTGCGGCCGCGCACGCCGCCCGTTCCGCCATCGTCACGTGTTTGTAGGCCGCCGCGTGAAACACCACGAGGGGCCGGACGCGCCGGAACGCCAGCCGCATCGTGGCCGGCCGGGTGACGTCGGCAAGGACGGGATCGAGCGTCACGCCGGGCCAGCGCTCGGCCAGTTCGCGCTCGAGGTGGAACAGCCGTTCTTCGTTTTGATCGACGAGCGTCAGCACGGCCGGGTCGCACGACGCCAGCTGTCGCGCCAGCTCCGCGCCGATCGAGCCGCCGGCGCCCGTGACCAGGCACCGCTCGCCGGCGAACGCCTCGCGATCGGCGGCCGTCAACAGCGGACGCACCGGCCGTCCCAGCAACGCTTCCTGTTCGGCCTGTGTGAGCGTCATGGCTGCCCCATCGATGCGGGCTCTTCGGTGAGCGCGGTGGCGTCGTTGAGAATCACGACGTCCACGCGCCGATTCTGTTTGCGCGTGTCGGGGGACGTATTCAGGACCCGGGGGCGGAATTCGGCGTAGCCGGCGGCCGAAAGCCGGCGCGCGTCGATGCCCCCGCCCTCGATCATGACCTCGATGACGCGCGACGCGCGGGCGGCCGACAGATCCCAGTTCGATCGGAAGCGCGCCGTGTGAATCGGCAGATCGTCGGTGTGCCCCTCGACGCGGACCGGATTCGGCACGTTCGCCAGCATCGCCGCCACCCGCGCGATGAGGGCGCGGGCCTCCGGAGAGATCTCGTCGGTGCCGATCGGAAACAGCCCGGCTTCCGGAATCGACAGGACGAGGCCGCGATGATCGGCCACGATGTCGAGGCGACGGGCCGCCAGCTCGGACTCGAGCTCGCGCGTCACGATGGCCCGCACCTCGCTGCTGTCGGATCCGGCCACGAGACGCGACCCGCGCTCCGGCATCAGGCCGGCGCCCGACGCGATCGATCGGCCCCTGGACGTGTCGTCGAATGCGACCTGCAGCGCGTGCGAGACCGTCGACAGCTTCTCGGCGTCCACGCTCGAGATGGCGTACATCATCGCGAAAAAGGCGAACAGCAGCGTGATGAAGTCGGCGTACGACAGCAGCCAGCGTTCGTGCGAGGGGGCGCGGTGTCCGGGTCCGGATATCACAGTCGGTGTCCTCACGCCGCGCGGAACGCGCGCGGCGCCTGCTCGGTCTGGGTGATGAAGCCCTGCAGCTTCTGTTCGATCAAGCGGTGGTTCAGCCCTTCCGCCAGCGCCACGGCACCTTCGATGATGATTTCGCGGTGCAGCGCCGCGTCACGCGCCCGCCCCCGCAGGCGCGTGGCGAGCGGCAGCAGAATGAGGTTCGCGGCGCCGACGCCGTAGACCGTCGCCACGAAGGCGACCGCGATGCCGGAGCCGAGCTTGGCCGGTTCGTTGAGGCGCGCCATCACATGGATCAGGCCGAGCACCGCGCCCAGGATCCCGAGCGTCGGCGCGTAGCCGGCCGCGGTTTCCAGGACGTCGGCTGGCACTTCATCGGCGGCCCGATGCGCATGGCTCTCGATGTCGAGAATCTGCCGCGCCACTCTCGGATTCGTGCCGTCGACGGCGAGGGTGAGCGCGCCGCGCATGAACCGGTTCGGCATGCGGTCGAGCTCAGGCTCGAGCGCCATCACGCCTTTGCGCCGCGACTCGAGCGCGTACCCCACGAGCCGTCGCACGGTCGTCTCGACCTCGCGCTCGGGCGAACGGTGGCCGAACGCCTGAAGAAGCGCCGCGATCGTCCGGACGACCACTTCCCAGCGAAAGCTCACGAGGACGGCGCCCGCCGTACCGCCGAACACGACCAGCGCGGCCGTCGGCTGCCACAGCGCCCGGATGCTGCCCCCCTCGAGCACCTGCGCGATCAGCACCACGCCAACCGCGATGGGGAGGCCCAGAGCTGAAATGACGTCCACCTTGCGCCGCGCGGCGATCATCGAATCGCCTCGCGGAGATCACGATCGCCCGTCGTCAACGCGGAGGCCACGGCCGCGGCCACGATGGCGGCGAGCGGCGGTTCGATCGTGTCGTCGGCGAACGCGGACAGGACGCGGCGCATGTACGCCAGATCGCGCAGCGTGTCGACCGACAATCGCAGGTCCGGACGATGGACCGCGCGGGGCGCGGCGACCTCGATGGCCTGGAACAGGCGATTGCAGCGCACCAACTGCGTCACGTGTTCGCGGTCCGACGCCCCGACGGCCATCGCATCGGCCTTGCGCAGGGCGTCGACGGTCACCGCTTCGACGGTGGCGCCGTAGGGCAGACCCGATTCGACCACGTAGTCCACGTCGGCGCCGACCAGCGTCTGCAGCACGCGGCGCGGCGCGTCGATGTCGACCGCCGGGTTGTCCGCGGTGGCGCGAATGATGTAGTCGGCGCCGAAGCGCTCGGCCGCCATCAGAAATCGTCGAAGGACGTCGGCCTCTGGACCGCGCACCACGGGCACGCCCTGCCCGATGGCCACCGCCGCCAGCGTGTCGTCTTCACGATTCGTGGTGGTCGCGAGGACGACGGGCGCCACGCCTCCCGCCTGCAGGCGATCGAGGCAGCGCGCGAGGATCGGACGGCCGCCGATGAGCGCCAGCGCTTTCTCCGGAAGCCGGCGCGACGCGAGCCGCGCCTGCAGCACGATGATCGCCCGCCCCTTCACGCGACCGCCTCGACGGCGAGAGCAGCCGGCCGCGCCGGTCTCAGGCGCCCGGTCGCCGACTCGGTCTCGAGGAACACGGACTCTTCGTAATTGCTGATCCACAGGTCGGACCGGTACTCGCCGATGCACGGACGCACGCGCTGGCCGCGCGTCAACTGGAGGAGCATCCGCGGGAAGTCGGCGCCGGCGGCGATGGTGAGCGGAATGCCGCCGGAAAAACGCGGGTTGATTTCGAACATGACCGGCCGTCCGGCCACGACACGGCACTGGATGTTGACGGCGCCCAAGAACGGCAACGTGCGCGCCACCGCCTGCGCCAGATCGATGAGGCCGCGATCGCGGACGGTGCGCCCGCGGTCGATGACACCGGACCGGATCACCACGCGCTGGCGCGGCACGATCGACAGCGGTGTCCCGTTGAAATCGCAGAGCATGTCGATGGTGAACTCGGGGCCATCGAGGTACTCCTGCACGATGGGATCGGGGACGTAGTCGAGGAAGAAGTCGAGCTGGCGCGCGTTCGAGACCGAAAACGCCCCGACGCCTCCGCGGCCCGACCGCGGCTTGATGAACAGCGGAAATGCCGGCGAGGCTGGCAGCGCGCCTGGCAGAAACGTGTCGGCTACCGCGACGCTGCACGCGCGGAACGAGACCGACGTCTGATATTTGTCGTTGCAGATGCGGCTCGTCAGGGCGGGCGACACGGCCACGCGGATCCCGCGCGATTCGAATCGTTCCCGCGCCTGTCCGAACGGCACCAGCTCATCGTCGATCGTGGGCACCACGAGCTCGACGCGCTCGGCGGCGCAGATGTCCAGCACGGCGTCGATGTAGCCCGGATCGGTCGCGAGCGGGACGGTGTACCAGCGATCGGCGACATAAATGGCCGGCGACATCGGGTTGACGTCGGTGACGATGACGCGCCCGGCCAGGCCGAGATCCCGGAGCGACGACTGGAACGCGCGGACGAGCGGCACCCGTCTGGACGCGGCGGTGAGTAGCACATTAAGCGGCTTCATGATGACCTCGATGCGCCGGCAGGTCGCCTTCGGTGAACGGGGCGCCGGTTTCAATATCCCGCGTCAGACGAACGCCGACGAGATCGCGCTCGCAGACCGGCGGCAGGCCCAGAGCCGGCCGGAGCACGACGATGTCTCGCGCGGTCAGGACGTCGCCGGCACGCAGCGGACGCGCCGCGGTGAGGCCGCGGCGGCTCGGCGTGCGGTTCGGCTCCTCGGCCGGCAGACACTCGGTCCGGCCGTGCCCGAGCGCGGTGGCGGTCTCGGCCGCGATTCGCACAATCGCCGCGAGCTCGGCCGGCGTGCTCGAGACGGCGCGATCGATCGCGGCCTCATCGCCGTCGAGCACGAAGTGCCGCTCGTAGAGACAGGCGCCAAGGGCGACGGCGATCGGTACCGCCGCGATGGACGAGGCGTGGTCCGACAGTCCGACGGGCAGGCGGAAGGTCTCGCCCAGGGTGGCGATCGCGCGCAGGTTCTCGCTCCCGTGAGGGACCGGATAGGCAGACACGCAGTGCAGCAGCGCCAGCCCCTGGCAGCCGGCTCGGAACGCCTGCCACGTGGCGTGGGTAATCTCGGACGCCACGGCCATCCCGGTCGACATGACGAGCGGTCGCCCGGTCCGCGCGCAGGCATCGATCAGCCCGTGATAGGTGAGATCGCCGCTCGCGATTTTGTACGCGTCCACGCCGGCACGCGCCAGCAGATCGACGGCCGGCAGCGAGAACGGCGTCGCCATGACGGCGAGACCGCGGGCGCGCGCCCGCCCGACAATCGCGTGGTGGGCCGCCTCGTCCAGCTCGAACTGCGCGAAGAAGTCCCGAAGCGAGCGCGCCGACACGTGCGCGGGCGCCGGACACCCGGCCGCCACGAGATCGTTCGCGTGCAGCGTCTGCAGCTTGACCGCGGACGCGCCCGCGTCGGCGGCCGCATCGACCATGGCCAGCGCCCGGTCGATCGACCCTCCATGGTTCAGGCCGATCTCCGCGATGACAAACAGCGGTTCACCCGGGCCGATGCGCCGGCCGCCAATGTCAAGCCGCGTGGACACGTCGTTCTCCCTCAACGAGCCGTGCCGCCACTCGCGGCACGCTCCCCAGCGACTGCACGCGCGCATCGGGCCGCACGCCCGTCCGGCTGACGCCGCGCCAGCCGTCCCGATTCACGTGAATCGCGCGCATCCCCACCTGGCTCGCGCCGAAGATGTCGGCGTCCAGGTCGTCGCCCACGAACACGGCGCGATCCGCCGGCACGTCCAGCGCGTCCAGGATCGCCACGAACGGCGCGCGATCGGGTTTGCCGCGTCCGTCGCCGCATTCCGAGGCGAAGATGACCGCATCCACGTATTCGGTCAGCCCGAGGGCCGCCGCTTTCCGCCGCTGCGTGTCGGCGCGGCCGTTGGTCAGCACGCCGATCCGCCAGTCGGGCTGCAGTTCCGCGAGCACGCGCACGGTCTCGCGCGGCAGGCGGATGTCGGGCCAGTGCGCGCGCACGATGTTGACGAACCGCTCGACGTCGCTGGCGGGCAGCCCGAAATGGCCGCAGAGACACTGCAGTTCCTGTCCCGGCGCCCAGCGGCGCGCATCCCGCAGGATCGCGACGAGCTCGTCGCGCGTGACGCCCACCTCGCGGGCCACGACGTCGGCCACGGCCCCGAACCCGCTCCGCACGAAGTGGCGCAGGGGATACAGCGTGTCGTCGAGGTCGAAGATGATCGCCCGCGGCTCAGACACGCCGGCTCCTTCGTGACGCGCGGTTCCGCGCGAGCACCCGGATCCGCAACGCGACACGCTGCGCGCCACGACCGTCCACCAGCCGCCGGGCGGCCGACGCGCGGCGGTCACGCGCGGACGCGTCGCGCAGCAGCTCGGCCACGGCCGCAGCGACCAGCTCGACGGCCCCGTCCGCCCCGGCGAGCGACCCGATGTCGACCACGGCGCCGCGTGCGGCAAACGCTCTGATCGCCCGCTGCTGCCCGGGCACGACGGCCATCGCGACCGCCGGCACACCGATGGCGCACGCTTCGTAGAGCGTCACGCCGCCGGCGACCACCGCGACGTCGCAGCCGGCCAGATCCGGCGCCAGCCCGTCGCGACGCTCGATCCATCGCGCCGCACCGAGCGACGGACGGACGTCCCGGCGGCAAAAACCCGCGACCACGTCGATGGCCGCGGACCGACAACGCCGATGGATCGCGTCGACGAGCGTACGGGCCAGCGCGTAGACGTGCGCGCCGCCGCCCAGGGCCACCAGGACCCGCAGCCGCTTGCGCCTGCCGACGCGCCGGCGCCGGTCGGTTCGCGCCGCGGTCACCCGCGGATCCAGGACCGTGAATCGCGTCCCATAGAGCACCGGCGCCGCACCGCGTGGCGCGTGGCCGGTGATGCTACCGTCCACGATGAGATCGGCCGCGCGACTGCCAACTCCCAGGTCGTGGATCGTGGCCACCGGCGTGCCGGCGCGCCTGGCCCGTCGCAGCCACGCGCGGGCGCGGGCCGGCGCGGGATCGTCCACCACGAGCAGATCGACGGCACGCAGGGTCCGCGTGCCGTCGCGTACCACCTCGCACCCGAGCGCCTGCGCCGTGAGCCGCGCCGCCGCGCCGCCGCGAATCGACACGATCGGCCGCACGCGCAGCGCGCGCGCCAGCGCGCGGCAGCGCATCAGGTGGCCGAACCCGATGCGCGGGCCCGCGGCGAGGCGAAACAGAAAGCGCGTCTTCATCCGAGCAACTCGTGAAGGGCTTCGACGACGCGCTCAACGGCCTCGTCGCTCATGCCAGACGACAGGGGCAACGACAGCGTGCGGTCGGCAGTCGATTCGGCGTGGGGATACATCCCGCGCCGGTATCCGAACCGCTGCGCGTAGTATTCCGTGAGATGGAGCGCCGGGAAATGGACGCTGGTCGACACGCCGGCCTCGCGCAGCGCGGCCTGGAGGCCGTCGCGTGAAAAACGGCACTGCGTCCTGTCGACGAGGATCGTATAGAGATGGTGCGCGTGACGATCGCCGGCCGGCACGGCGGCCGGACGCACGATCGGCAGCCCCGCGAGCTCGGCATCGTAGCGCTGCCAGATGCGCGTGCGCCGGGCGTGCCGCGACTCGATCGACGCCAGCTGGTGCAGGCCGATCGCCGCCTGCAGGTCGGGCATGTTGTACTTGAAGCCGGGCAGGACGACGTCGTAGCGCGGCGCGCCCGTGGGGCTGTAGCGCGCCCACGCGCCGCGCGACATGCCGTGGAGGGAGGCCACGCGCATCTGCTCGGCCCACTCGTCCAAGGCGGTCGTTACCATGCCACCCTCGCCCGTGGTCAGATTCTTCGTCGCGTAAAAGCTGAAGCACGTGAAGTCGGCTGTGGTGCCGATTTTTTGGCCGGCCGACACGCCCTCGACGCAGTGCGCCGCGTCCTCGATGAGGACCAGCTGGCGGCGGTCCGCGTCGGCCCGGAATCCAGCCGTGTCGACCGGGCGGCCGGCGAAGTGCACCGGCAACCACGCGCGCGTTCGCGGCGTCGTGACGGCGGCCGCCGACGCCGGCGTGAGGTTCATGGTGACGGGATCGATATCGGCGAACACGGGCGTGGCGCCGACATGGACGATCACGTTTGCCGTCGCGCAGAACGTCAGCGGCGTGGTCACCACCTCGTCGCCAGGCCCAATTCCGGCGGCGAGCAGCGACAGATGAAGCGCGGCGGTGCAGGAGTTCACGGCGATGGCGTTCGGGCTGCCGGTGTAGTCGGCGAACGCAGCCTCGAAACGGTGCACGCGTGGCCCGGTCGACAACCAGCCCGAACGCAGCACCGCGACGACCTCGTCGATTTCACGCTCCGACAGATCCGGTGGCGCGAAATCGACCGCCTCCACGGCCGTGCGGACGCTCACGCGCGCGACCGCCAGGGCAACGTCACCGCGCGGCGGGGCGTCGGCTGCAGCCGTTCCGCAATGTCCACGAGGCATGCGGCGGGCACTTCGGCCCTGTCCGGGTGCAGCGCAAACCGGCGGAAGGCTTTGCGCAACTCCGCCGGCGGCGCGTCGCGAACCCAGGTCTTGAAGTCGGGCAGCAGCGCCGAGGCGAGATCGACCCGGACCATCGTGGTCCCGGCGCAGACGACATCAAGATAAGGCGAGCGCCACTCGAGCCGCGACGGAGACAACAGCGGCGCCGGGCCGGCGAGACGGAAAAACGGGTACCCCGCTCGCGTCGGCCATCCCGTTGACGCGTGGCCCGCGGACGGGCCGCCGATCGCGCAGATGGGCGCGCCGTCCAGTTCGCACACCTGGAGCCGGTGGTTCCCGCAATCCGCGACGACGAGCACGGCCGTGTCCGCCGTGCGCTCGGCCTGCATGGTCTCGTCGAGCCAGACGATCGCGATGTCGCTCGGCGAATCGAACTGGCCGAGATGCGATCCGTGGCCGCCGAAGGAAAAGAGCGGACGGTAGTCCTGATCGAGCACGTCGATGCAGTGCCCCTCGGGATCGCAGTGATACGCCCGTCCGCCCTGCAGATCGGGCGACGCGATGAGCGCGATGCCGATGGGCCGTTCCTGATCGGATGGCGCCGTCACGGCCGCCGATGCGGACCGGGCGACGTGCCGGCGCTCGGCCTGCGGCGCCACCACGAGGTTTGACGGCGGAGCGAGACGCAGAGCTCGCTGAAACATGTTCGACTTCCCACTCATGACGCGCACCTCAATCTGACAGGCAACCCACGATCAGCATCCGCCCACGATTCGGGATTCCCGAGGGCGCGCAACACCGCCTGCCAGCTAGGCAACAGGTCGGCTATTTCGTACTCGAGGACGTCGGCGACCGACGTCCAGTCTTCATTCATCGCGGCCGTGATCAGCGACTCGAGGCTCTGGCCCAGCCGCTCGAGCAACGCCTCGCGGTCGTCGTCCGAGCGCGTGGTGCTTGGCGTCAAGCCGGCCTGACTGACGGCGGCGGTCAATTTCGTCAAGGTCTGGAGCGTGACGACGACGACGCCGAGGCGGCGGTGCGCGTCAGCGAGGTCGTGGCTGCGAAAAGCATCAGCGGCCCGCTGCGCGGCCTTCGCCAGCGGCGCCAGCCCGTTCAGCGCGGTCTCGACGGCTTCTTCCACGAGCGCGTCGGCGCGGCAGGTGTCCACGTCGATCGGCGTGCCGGGCTCGAGAGCCCAGGTCAGCAGGTCGGGCTCTCGGAATGACGGCTGGTCGACACCCCCGAATCGGACCGCCGTCACGACGGTGCGTTCGGTGCCGACGCCCCGTTCGAGGGCATCAAGCAGTTGTCCCCACGTTGTCAGGCCTGCCAGGGCCTCGTATTCCCGTCCGTTTACGGCGCAGATGCTCATGCAACCAACTCCTGCGAGGGGTGAGAGCGAAAACCTTGCCAAGTCAGGAGCAGCCCGTGGCAGAAGTCGTTCCACGGGCCGCGAGCCACCGAGCACAGGCCACGGAGACACCGAGACACGGAGAATCGTTAGGGTTTTCTCGGTGTCGACTTTCACCACGGCCTGCGAGACGGGCATGGCGTCCCGTTTGCTGTGGTCGTGCTGTGGTGAGGTCTCGTTCCTGCGCGCGGGCGGGCCGATGAAACGGTTCGGCACGGTGTTCCCCTTCCTGGAAGCGGGCCCGCAGTCGCGGCACCTGGGCCGGCTCGTCGCGAACCACGACTTCGCGAAGGCGCTGCTCACGTACGGGACCTTCGACGAGTACCTCTTCAGCAACACCTCGGCTTCCAATCTGAAGACCTTCGCGGACACGACGCAGCAGTGGGGACTGTCCGACGAGCGGCGCCTGCGCATTCGCTATGCCAGCTACGTGGATCTGCCGGACCTGCTGCATCGCCAGTCCTTCCATGTCTTCCACCTCGGCGGCTGGGGGGCATTCATGCCAGGCCTCCACTACATCCGCGCCCGCTACGCGTCCAATCCCTGGCCCATCACCGGCGTGACACATTCGCTGAACGGGCGCGAGGTGATCGATCACGCTGCGCGGATCTCGCACGCCGCCATGGCGCCGTACGACGCGATCTTCTGCACGAGCCGGGATGGGCGCGAGGCGATGTGCAAGCTCCTCGCCGGCGGTGCCGCCATCGCGGGCCGGAGCTTCGCCGGCCGGCTCGAGCACCTGCCGCTCGGCATCGATGACGAGCTGGCCGATTGCACGGGCAATCGCGAACGCGCGCGGGCGCGTCTCCGGATCGCAACAGATGCGGTCGTGCTGCTGGTGCTCGGGCGGATGACGCCGTGTCAGAAAATGGATCTGGGACCGCTGCTGCGCACCTTCGCGCAGCAGATCGTGCCGAAGAGTCCGCGCCCCGTGTGCCTGCTCCTTGCGGGCAACGCGTCGCCCGAGGATCTGCGACTCCTCAAGGCCAGCATCGATCGCTACGGTCTCGAACCGCACGTGAAGCTGCAGGCCAACTTTCCCCTCGAGCAGAAGGCCGACGTGCTGGCGGCCGCGGACATTCTCGTCTCACCGGTGGACAACACGCAGGAAACGTTCGGCCTCAGCCTGCTCGAAGCCATGGCCGCGGGACTCCCTGTCGTCGCCTCACGGTTCGACGGATACAAGGATCTCGTGGATGACGGCGTGGACGGCTTCCTCATCGACAGCTATGCCAGTCCGTCGGACCCGATGGAGGAATGGTTCGATCTGCTCGATCCCAACATCGCGCAGTTGTTTCAGTCGCAGGGCGTGGCGATTGATCCCGCGCAGCTGGCAGCGCGCACGCTGCAACTGATCGGAGACGACGGGTTGCGGGCGTCGATGGCGGCAGCCGGGCGGAGCAAGATCGGCCGCGATTATCGGTGGAGTCGTGTGATCGCCCGCTACGAGTCGGTGTGGGACCAGCTCGCGGCGGAGGCGGCCCGCGTGGGCATCGTGCAGGGGCCGACGACGGCGAACCCGTTCAACCTCGGTCCCGCCGCCGTCTTCTCTCATTACGCGTCGCACGCGCTCCGTCCGGATCAGAAGGTGACGGCCACCAGGCAGGCGCTCGACGACACGCCCTACACCGAGACCGTCCCGATACTCCGGCCCGCGCTGCTCCACGCGCTCCTCTCCGGGGCCCGCGACGGCGCCTCGGTCGACGCCCTGGTCGGCTCGGCCGACGCACCGCCGGACCACGCATGGTACGCGCTGACCTGGCTCATCAAGTACGGCCTGCTGACGGTGGACTGACCGGGCCATTCAAGAACCCGCGCGGGCTCCCGATTACCTCCCCGACAGCGGTGGCCGGTGAACCTGGCACCGCGACGGCTGGCAAGGACGCCGGCCGGGTTTTCAAGGAGGCTTTCAGATGGCTTCGTTTTCAGTCGTCAACAACATCGCGGCGGCCAACGCGCAGGCCAACCTCGTCGAGACCAACCACGGGCTGCAGAAGGCCCTGAACCGGCTCTCGAGCGGTCTGCGCATCAACAACTCGGGAGACGATGCGGCCGGCCTCGCCGTCGCCAACAGCTATCGGTCGAAGGTCGCGGTGCTCAACCAGGGCATCCGCAACGCGAACGACGGCATGTCCACGCTGCAGATCAAGGACGGCGCGCTCAACAACATCTCCAACCTGCTCGACCGGCTCTCGACCCTGGCCACCCAGTCGGCCTCCTCGTCCGCGAGCGTCGACCGGACGAAACTGAACACCGAGTTCGCATCGGTGCTCACGGAAATCGGCCGCGAGGCCACGGTCGCCGGGATCGCCTCCTCGTCGACCTTCTCGGTCTTCGTCAGCAACGACACCACCAACGGCACGGTGGGCGGGACGATTGCCGCGGCCGACACGACCACGCTCGGCGTGAACGCGGCCACGGTGGACACCGCGTTCAACGCCGCGGCCGCCGTGGTGCTGGTCAACACCGCCGTCGGGCTGCTCGGCACCGCGCAGGGCAACGTCGGCGCGCTCGAGAACCGGCTCCAGTTCGCCATCGGGCTGGCGCAGTCGCAGTCGGTCAACAACAAGGCCGCCGAGAGCCGCATCCGGGACGCCAACGTGGCGGAGGAATCGGCGAACATGACGCGTTACAACATCCTGACGCAGAGCGGCATCGCCGCCTTGTCCCAGGCCAACCAGAGCTCGTCGTCGGTACTGTCGCTCCTGCGGTAAGACGGCCAGGGGGCGGGGCTTCGGCCCCGCCCCCTGATTCCCGTTCCGGCATGAACCAGGCTCAATTCTTGCGTGTCGTTCTGATGGCTCAATGCGTCTGACGGCCACAAGGAGCACTTGATGAGTTCGCCCGTTACGCTGAGCGGCTTCAACAGCATCGATTTCGGCACGATCCTGAACCTTGTGATGCAGCAGGCCAGCCAGCCGCTTCAAACGTTGCAGACGCAGCAATCGACGGTGTCGACGGAAAACAGCACGTACAGCCTCCTCGCGAGCAAGCTCGGCAGCCTCGAGACCGCCGCGGCCGACCTGTCGACAAGCAGTGGCGTCACCCAGTACGCCGCCACCTCAAGCGACACGACTGCACTGGGCGTCGCCACAACCAGCTCAGCGGTGGCAGGCACGTACAACGTTGTCGTGACCAGCCTCGCCCAATCGCAGGTCACGGCGTCGACATCGACGGCTCCGGATGCCGACACCACCGCGGTTGCCACGGGCGGCTCGCTCACGATCGGGGGCGTCGCCGTCACGGTGACCGGGTCGCTGACCTTGAAGGGGCTGGCCGATCAGATCAACGCGACCACCAGCATCCCGGTGTCGGCGTCGGTGGTGGAGTCCGCGCCTGGTGCATTCCGCCTGGTGCTCACCAGCACGAATACCGGCACAGCCAACGCCTTCACCGTGACCAACGCCCTGACCGGCGGCGCCGGCGTCACCTTCGGTGGCAATACGCTGGCGGCCGCCAACGCGGCCCTGACGGTCAACGGCCTGGCGATCACGAGCGCGAGCAACACGCTGACATCGGCGATTCCCGGCGCGACGTTGACGTTGCTGAGCGCGGATCCGCTCAAGACTGTCGCGGTCTCGGTCAGCGCCAACGATGCAGCGCTGGTCGACAAGGTTCAGGCCCTGGCCTCGGCCTATAACAATGTGATCAAGTTCTTCCAGAGCCAATCCACCGCGGCTGCCCAGGGCCAGAAGGGCACGATCGCGCACGAGGCCATCATCCAGCAGGTGCGCAGCACGTTGCGTTCCGCGCTTGGCGGCACGTACGGGACCGGCACGTTTACGCACCTCGCCGAGGTCGGGCTCGGATTCGACCAGGCCGGCTCGCTCACGTTCAACAAAGCGGCCCTGACGAGCGCCCTGGCCCAAAGCCGTTCCAGCGTGAACACTCTCTTTGCGGGCACCACCACCACAGGGGGATTCACCAACGGGGCGTTCGGCACGATGCAGGGCGCCCTCCACGCCTTCACCCAGGCCGGCGGCTTCGTCTCGTCGGCGCAGACCCTCCTGACGAGTCAGTCCGCGCGCCTCAACACGCTGATCAATGACATGCAAGATCGTCTCGCCGTCCAGCGCGCCACGCTGCAACGAGAATACACGGCCGCCGATCAGGCCATGACGCAACTCAAGTCGCAGAGTGGCACCCTCTCGTCCCTTTCGGCGAACGTGACCTAGGAGACACTGAATGCCCGCTTTCGCCAGACAGGCCGCCAGCGCCTACCGCCAGACCGAAGTGCAGTCGAGGACGCCGCTCGAACTGGTCGTCATGATGTACGAAGGGGCGCTCCGGTTCATCGCGCAGGCGCGCGACGCCATCGAGCGAAAAGACATTCGCGCGCGCCGGGAAGCCGTCTCGCGCACGCTGGCCATCATCTCCGAGCTGCAGAGCACGCTCGACATGGAAAAGGGCGGCGTCATCTCGGAGAAGCTCGACAGCCTCTACGTGTACCTCAACGGCCGCCTCATTGACGCCTCGAACAAGCAGGACGTCGGCCCGATCGACGAGGCGGCGCGGCTGCTGACCACGCTGCGCGATTCCTGGGCGGAGATTGCCCGCGCGACGGCGGCGACCGCGCCCGGACGGGTCACGCGGTGAGCTCGCCGGATCTCGAAGCGCTGATCGAACAGTACCGCGTCGGCCTCGAGGCCGAGCTGGTGCTCCTCGGCCGACTCGAGGCCATCGCGGCCCGTCAGCGTGGGACGACGCAGGCGGCCGATATCCCGGCGCTGCAACGCGCGGCCGACGAGCGCGACGCGCTCATGTCGGGGTTGATGGCCATCGAACAGGAGGTGCGGCCGATCCGCGGGACGCTGTCGCAGGCGCGGAGCACGGCGCGTCGCCTGCCCGGATTCGCCCACGTCGCCGAACTGCACGAAGCGACCGCCCGGATGGTGAAGGACATTCTCGAAACGGACAGCGACTCCATTCGCGCGCTCGAAGAGATCGTGTCGGCGCGTCGGGTGGCGGCCCAGGCGGCCGAGCAGGGAGAAGCGACGCTGGCCGCCTACGGCCGTGTGATCGCGTTTCCGCCCGCCGCCACGCTCGTCAACCGCACGGGCTGACGCTCCCGGCCGACACAAACCCCGCCACCGCGACGAACCCGGCGTGCGCGTAGAGCCGTCGCGCCCGGACGTTCCGGTCGTCCACCAGTAATGTCATTCGCGTG
>Ga0315281_10007143_pt1 | contig 15779 bp, 13 predicted proteins | sample YL17G07_0_MG_FD_204540 | JGI IMG/M metagenome (GOLD analysis project Ga0315281, IMG submission 204540) | Sediment microbial communities from Yellowstone Lake, YNP, Wyoming, USA - YL17G07_0 | ecosystem: Environmental > Aquatic > Freshwater > Lake > Sediment | place: USA: Wyoming | collected... | reverse complement strand
CGGCAATAATCAGATGCCTTGCAACCATTGCTGCCGACCAGAAACGTGAACTGTCTTCCAGGTAGAGCTGTCGTGGCACAAGCACTCTGGACGTAAGTGCCGATGAAGGCAGGTTAGTGATGGCAGCAAGAATTTTGTCGCCTTCTTTTTGAAACGCCCGTAGGCCCACCGACCACGGGATGACCGAGGAGATGGGCTTGGCGAGTCTGCTCATTGCGAGCGTTTCAAATAACGAAACCCCAGCCCCGGGGCGACCCAATGCCGGTTCCTGCATGGGCAATCGTGATGACGTCACACGTGTTTTCATGAAGCACCTCTGGTTATTGGTACAGCGCTGTTTCTCTGCTTATGGCAGTTGCATGCCAGTTCGCGATTGCTTCGGACAACTCCTCTGAAAAATCAATCATCAGGAAATGCCTGGCCTGCGGAAAGGCAATAAATTGTTGATTGCCGGAATACGGCGGAAGATTCTTGTATTCGAAGCCCAAGACAGGGTCGGCTTCTCCCCACAGGAACAACTGCGGTATCGGTGTCGCCAGGCCGCCGAGAATCGCGCGATCCGTTTCTTCGTTGAGTTCGATATCGTTCATTAGCCTTGCAAGCCTCGTCAGGCCGTGGTTTTTCCGCATCTCGGCATAGAGCACATGGACCTCTTCCGGGCTAATGGTCTCCGAGCGGCCCAGCCCGATGTGCCGAATACGATTCTCATAAATGAAGCGAGGGGTGATCGAACCAACCGCGACACCCAATCGCGGGCAGCAGCGCAGGAAACTCATTGGAAATGGTGGGTGCACCTGACTAGGTTTGATTACACTGTTCAGGACAACCAGCCCCTGGATCTTCGGAAACTCGGGGACCAAAGGCGCCACGACAGGGGTAGCCAGATCGCCCAGGACAAAGATATGGGAAGGCTGTGTTGCCAGATATGAACGCAGGCATTCGCGCAACGGAATCCAGCCGTAGTTCTTTCCCTTTAGCGCGGAACCCCCAATGCCCGGGAAGTCGATAAGTGTGCTTGTGGCACCGAGACGGACTGCAAGCCGGTCGCCAAGGTGCTCGAAGATGGCTCCCGAGAGTGGCACGCCATCCATCATGAGGAACCGAGGGCTGGATGCTTCGGCTTTTCCTTTTATGGTCCGCATGTGAAGGGTGCAGGTCGGCAGGTTTATCTTTTCCTCCGTCATTCCGCCCTGTGCATGCGGTATGAGAGAGAGGAATATGGACAACAGCGCGAGAAGTCTTGGGATCATGCTTTATCTCCGAACGATTTCTGGAATAGTGTCGGCCCATGCATGGTCTGTTCCGACCGGTAAGTCAACGCAGAGCCCACTACACCAAACCCGACGATCAATCCGGCGAGATAGAAGAATGACGGGTAGCCGCTCAACGCCAAGACAATCAGTATCAGGACGAATCCGGCACGCATGATGATGCTATGGAATAGGAGCGTGATGACGCGGTTCTCGTAAACCATCGTCGAAATGTAACTCAGTCCAAGCAGGAACATTGCCACCAAACGTGTCCAGGGTTCTTGTCTCGGTGCGATCCCGAAGTACAGCAAAATGGCGTTGGGGAACAACAACAGACGCGCACCGAGTAAGCAGGTCTAAAACGAAACATCGAGTTGCCAGCGGAGAGTCTTGATCATCGGACATCCTGTATCTGTTGTGAGCCCTGGTTGGCAACGCTATATGTTTACACTGGCAACATATAATTAAAGCCTACCCGTTGAAGTTGCCATTGTCAACATATTGCGGGACAATTGGTTTTGCATCAGGGCCTGCACATGCGAAAAGATCGAAAAAATGCCTATCACCACGGCGATCTGCGCAACAGCCTGCTCGCGGCAGCAGAACCATTACTGGCGCAAAAGGGCGTTACGGCGCTGAGCCTGCGGGAAGTCGCGAAGGCGGCCGGGGTCAGTCATACCGCTCCCTACAGACATTTCCACGACAAGACCGCCCTCATCGAGGCATTGGCAGCGGAAGGTTTCTACCGGTTACAGCAGGGCTGCGAAGAAGCGCAAACGAGCTACCCGGATAAACCTGAGCGCCAGCTCCTTGAAGCGGGGATGGCCTACCTGTTTTTCGCAATCGAAAAACCGGCCATCGTCCATCTCATGTTCGGTGGCGTCATTTCCCTGGATGACTGCGGTGTGGATTTGAAGCAGGCTGCCGACGCGGCCTTCGCAAGTCTGGTGCAGATTGTCAGCAACGGACAGAAGGCCGGCATTTACCAGAAGGCGAATGTTATTGACCTGACCATGACGGCATGGTCGACCGTTTACGGTCTTTCTCTGATGATCACTGCCGGCTTGCCTCCCACTCAGACAAAGACCCGGGCTCAAGTAAGGAAAATGGGCAAGACCATCGCCGATATACTGTTGGCGGGAATGTTGAAACGTTAAACATCGAATTGTGCCTGTATCGCCGTTCCTGTTCGAGGAGCGACCAGCCTGCATTCGACTCAATACAATTGATTCTGGGACCAAAGCATACTTCTCGTTAATACAGTCTCGTCTCGTGCGCAGTAGAGTGAATTTCACATCGGGAAAGAACCTACATGGCAAAAATCCGGAAAAATTACATGAAACGGCTGCAGTACATGATCAATCAGAAAATTGTACTGCTGGCGGTACTTGTGGGGCTGGTCAATTTTCTCTCCGGTTGTTCCATTGCCAGGCTCTCTGTGCGCGCCTCCCTGCCGCTCATGCAAGGCAGCCTCATTGCCATGAATCAGGAAACGGATCTCGGCCTGGCAAAAGCGGCGATCCCCGCCAACTTAAAGATGGTCGAGGGACTGATAGAAACCGATCCAGACGACATGCTTTTGCGCATCTACGCGGCGCAAGGTTTTTACAGCTATGCATATGGTTTTATCGAGGACGACGATCCAAAGCGTGCATCCGCCTTGTATCAACGCGGCTTGCGACATGCGCAGCGCGCCTTGCAGCTCCAGGGATTGAACACGGACATACTCGGCGCGCGCCGCGACGATCTGGAACATGCCGTGGCCGGACTCGACAAGGATGCTGTCCCGGCACTGTTCTGGGGCGCCTCGTGTCTTGCCAAGTGGATGTACATGAACCGGGACGATCCGGAAATTATCGCCCTACTCGGTCAGGCCGGCGTACTCATGAATCGGGTGTTGCAGCTGGATGAGAATTATTATTTCGGTGGTGCACATATGTACTTCGGTGTGTATTACGGCAGCCTTGCGCCGATGTTTGGCGGTGATTATGCGCGCTCGCGCCAACATTTCGACGCGGCACGCCGGGTGACCTCCGGAAAACTCCTGATCGTGGACGTGCTGCACGCGGAATATCTGGCACGACAAACCCTGGACCAGCGTCTGTTTCACGATAAATTGTCCGCCGTCATCAATGCCCCGCCCGATCTGTATCCCGAAATGGCCCTGGCCAACCGGATCGCACAGCAAAAAGCCAAACGCCTGCTGGACAAGGAAAGGGAGTGGTTCTGATGCAATTACGCTATTTGCTGTCCATCCTGTTGCTGCTCTGCACGCTGGATACGCGCGCCGCGGAAACCTATGTCTTCAAATTCGCCACTCTGGTACCAACCGGTTCCACATGGATGAATATCATTGACGACTGGGCCAGGCAGGTGGAAAAAGACAGTAACGGTCGTCTGACATTCAAAATGTATCCGGGCGGGGTGGCCGGTGACGAGACCGATGTGCTGCAGAAAATACGCTTCGGGCAATTCCACGGCGGCGCCTTCACTGGTTACGGCATCGGTCACGTCTACTCGCCGGCACGCGTACTCGAGATGCCGTTTCTGTTCCGCAACACCGCCGAGATCGACTACGTGCGCCAGCGCTTCATGCCCGAGATCGAATCCGGTTTCCGAAGCAACGGTTACGAACTGCTGGGCTGGATGGAGGTGGGGTTCATCCGGTTCTTCTCGCGCACGCCGATTCGCAACCTGGACGACCTCAGGCAGCGCCGCATCTGGTTGTGGCAGGGCGACCCCCTGGGTCAGGCCTTTTTCGATGCCACAAAGATCGCCCCGGTGCCGCTGTCGATCACCGATGTCTACACCAGCCTGTCCACCGGCATGATCGATACGGTTTACAGCACGCCGCTCGGATCCATTGCGATGCAGTGGTACAACAAGACCGCCTATGTCACGGATATCCCCATGGCGAATGGCATCGGTGCGGTAATTGTGACGCAGAAATTCTACAACAGCCTGCCGAAGGATCTGCAGCAGATATTGAAATCCACCGGACGCGTCGCCGGTGAACGCCTGGTTGCCGCCACGCGCACGGACAACGCAAAAAGCATCGCCGTGCTGAAACAACACGGCATTCAATTCTCCATGCAGGAAAAGGACGTGGACCCGGCGGAATTGCTGCGCATACGCGACCAGGCGGCACAGACGCTCGCCGCCAGTGGCTACATCCCGCAGTCGGTCTTCGATCGGGTGCGCGTATTGCTGGATGATTACCGCCGTAAAAAGCCCGGCGCCTGATCCATGACGATGCGCTGGTCCGGTTTCCTGACTCGCTGCCAGACGACGCTCGTCCGCGCGGAAGAGTGGCTGGCGGTCTTCAGCGTAGCGGTGCTGTTGTGCGCGTCACTGACCCAGATCGTCGCGCGCAATCTGTTCCATTCTGGGTTCGCGCTCGCTGACCCGCTCGGCAGGCATCTGGTCTTGTATATCGCCTTCCTCGGTGCCGCGCTGGCAGTAGCGCAGGACCGGCATATCAAGATCGATATCGCCGGCTACTGGCTGACACCACGGGCACGTGCACGTCTGTATCAACCGTTCTGTTCGCTGGCGGCACTGGTAGGCGCGGTATTTTTTTCCAACGCCGTGCGTTTCTTCCACGAGGCCTGGCTGGCAGCCGCGCCGAATGAACGTTGGGTCATGGCCATGGCCGTCATTCTGCCGATAGGCTACCTGTTGCTGGTCATTCAGTTTCTGCTTCAGGCGGCGGTTGGCCCCGGCAACCAGGACGCGGGCAAGTGGTGACACTAGCTCTGGTCATCGCATTAATCGCGCTGGCGCTGCTCGGCTTGCCGCTGTTTATCGTGCTCGGCGCCGGCGGCTTGTACGCGTGCTGGGCGACCGGGCTGGACAGCGCCACGCTGATCATCGAGCTGCATCGTCTCGCCAGCTCACCGAATCTCAGCGCCATACCGCTGTTCACGTTCGCCGGCGTGGTGCTGGCCGGCGGCGGTGCGCCACTGCGGCTGATACGGTTGTTCAACGCGTTATTCGGCTGGCTGCCCGGCGGTCTCGCCATGGTGGCGTTGACAGTGTGCGCCTTTTTCACCGCCTTTTCCGGCGCGTCGGGCGTCACCATCCTGGCGCTGGGCGGTCTGCTCTATCCCATGCTCACCCGGGCTGGTTATCCCCAACAGTTTTCCTTAGGCCTGCTGACGGCGTCCGGTTCCCTCGGGTTACTGTTCCCACCCAGCCTGCCGATACTGCTGTACGGCATTGTGGCCGGGATCAATGTCGATCAATTGTTCATGGCCGGCATGCTGCCGGGCGGTCTGCTGCTTTTAATTCTGCTCCTGTACAGCCTGAAAAATGGTTATCACCTGGTCGAACCGAGGTCAGCGTTCTCCTGGTGTCAACTGGCCGGTGCGTTGCGCGCGGGGGTCTGGGACCTGTTGCTGCCGCTGATGATCGTGGTTGGAATATTCGGTGGCTACGTCACGGTGAGCGAAGCCGCCACCATCACCGCCACGTACGTGCTGCTGCTCGAATCGGTCATACATCGTTCGCTAAACCTGAAGAAGCAACTCCTTCCGCTGGTGCGCGACACCGCTATCCTGGTCGGTAGCATACTCATAATTCTGGGGACGGCCATGGGCCTGACCAATCTGCTCATCGATGCGCAACTGCCGATGAAAGCTCTGGCGCTGTTGGAGGCCAACATCCACAGCCAGTTCAATTTTCTGTTGTTGCTCAATCTGTTCCTGCTGCTGGTTGGCGCCATGATAGATATTTTTTCTGCCACAGTGATCGTGGTGCCGCTGATCCTGCCCCTCGCCCAACGTTATGGTGTCGACCCTGTGCATCTCGGTATCATCTTTCTGGCGAACATGGAAATCGGTTACCTGACGCCGCCGGTGGGCATTAATCTGTTTCTCGCCTCGCAGCGGTTCGGCAAATCCATTATTGAAATATTTCGCGCAGCGCTGCCGTTCCTGTTTGTGATGCTGGTGTGGCTGGCGATTGTCACCTATGTCCCCTGGATATCGCTATGGTGGCGACCTGGTTGATCGCTGACGTGCTGCGTTTTATCACCGACTCCAGGAGTACAAACAACAAAAATTAACCGCCTGGGAGACCAAGAGAGCAGTCCCCACTGCATCCCAGATTAAGGTTGGACGGGTTAGCGCAACGCGCGTAACCCGCCGACCGAAAATGTAATAAGCCGGCGGAAGACGCTTCGCTATTCCTGCGCGAGCTGACAGAAATCTATTTCTGACTTTCAGAAATTATATCCCAGCGCCATCAGGTACTGGGTCTGCTTTGTCTGGCTATGCGGTTCCAGATAACCCGCTACGATGTCTGACTGGCCATATTCCCACTTCCGGTAATCGACGCTCCACTTGAGATGCCAATTGCCAACAAATCGATAATCGAGTGATCCATAGATACCCATATACGGTTTGTCGCCAAGTGTGTAGTCATAGCCGCCGGTCGTCATGGTGCCCAGAAATGTGGTGCCATACCCGCCACCTGCTTCGAGTACCAGGCGTTCGACGGGGCTGTAGAGCAGCTTGGCACCAAGTCCGAGAATCATGTGAAAATAATCTTCAGTGACCCCGTAGGACATATGGGGCGCTACATCACGTCGCCACATGTATTCGCCCAGTTCAATATATGGAATCAGCGCGACCGAACTGCCCGCTTTGAAGGTATATCCAACACGCCAGGTAAGGTTAAAAATTCTGTTGTTCGTTGTGGTGGTGAGAGGCGTGTACACCACTGGATTTCCGGACTGTAGATAGCCAGTGTAATCAGTGTCTCCCGTCGAATAGTTCAGGGTTGCCTGTACGTAGAGACGCTGGAGCATTCCCGTGTAAGACAGGCGCAGGCTGGTGATGCTGCCCTTCTCAGCATCCAGGATGGCCGGTAACGATGGTGCCAGCCCATTGTTGTACTCGCGGTAGTCCTGTTGCAGCGACCCGAGACCCAGTGCCACCTGATTGGATGCCTTGACGATATCCGTGTTGATGCCCGCGCCGAAACGGGACATGTCGGCCTGCGCAGTCGACATCAACGCCATCATGGCGATGGCGACCAGAAAGATCGATCGAGTGGTTGGATGCATGTTGTCGGGTTCTCCGTGGTCTCGGTTCATACGCAAGATTCCTTCCAGAAGGCGAACTAGCCCAGCACCATTATCCTACAAGAGGCGTCCAAGCCGCGATAATGAAATTTATGTATTGCACAGAATACCGCCCGATGTACGACAGGAAGCACCGGGGCCGTCGTATGCCTCAGAAATCGTCAGCGAGTCCACATGGGCGGTCTTGAATAGTATCGAGGAGATTGACTGGCTCAACGAAACCCTGAAGGGCGTTACGGTTCTCAAAGACATCGAGGTGAATATTCTCCGAAAATGGTTCGCTCGATCTGCCCGTGACGTGCTGGGTGAACTCGATGTGGTTGCTGCGGTGCATTTGCAGTTCAGGCTGCCGCGCGCCAAGCAGGCCACATGCATCCTCCAGGCCATGGACCACCCGCACTTCACAATTCTTGCTCACCCGAGTGGCCGGCTCATCGAGCAGCGTGCGCCGTACGACGTGGACATGCTCAAAATTGTTCGCACAGCGCGTGAGCCCGGCTGTTTCCTCGAACTCAATGCGCAACCCGAACGACTTGGTCTGCTCGACATCCACTGCCAGTTGGCGAAAGAGGAAGGCATGCTGGTCGCAATCAACAGCGATGCCCACAGCATTCAGAATTTCGATAACTTGTGTTACGGCGTCGGACAGGTGCGACGCGGCTGGTTGGAGAAAAAGACTGTGATCAATACCCGTTCATTAAAAGAGCTGCGCGCACTGCTGAAGCGCGCCCTGTAATTTGAGCCATTTCGTACTAGCAGGGCCGGATCCATACTCTCCTGAGGCTAATAATGTCCCGCAAGGTTTCGCCGTGAATTGGCCAGGAAAGACCAAATACCCAAGACCGATCGCCACCACCTTACCTATATATGTACTCACCTCGGCAGGCTCATCAGGACAGGTAATAGGCCGATAATGCAATGCTTGACACTCCCCAACAACATGGGTTTAATCAGCGACCGAAACACAACATGTAGTGATTTCGATTTTCACAGGCTGTCCAAGGCAGCCGTGCATATATATAAAGAATCAGGCGCCCTCAACGCCGAAGATAAATAAAGGAGAAGGACACGAAATGAAAGCCGTCAAATTGCACGCCCTGCCGTCCGCCACGACCGAAATTCCGCTGCAACCCGCCTCGTACGACATCTGGGACAAAAAATACCGTCTCAAGTCCAAAACCGGTGAAGTTCTCGACCAGGACATCGTGGGCACCTATGCGCGCATCGCCAAGGCCCTGGCCGAAGTCGAAACGACCGCAGAGAAGCGCGAAGAGTGGTATGGCCAGTTTCTGTGGGCGCTGCAGAACGGTGCGATACCGGCCGGACGCGTGACCTCGAATGCTGGCGCGCTGGAGCACAAACCCAAGACCTCAACCATCAATTGCACAGTGTCAGGCACGGTGCCGGACTCGATGGACGGCATCCTGAAGAGCGTGCACGAAGCCGGGCTCACGCTGAAAGCGGGCTGCGGTATTGGTTATGAATTTTCCACATTGCGCCCGAAAGGCGCCTTCGTGAGCGGTGCCGGCGCCTACACCTCCGGCCCCCTATCCTTTATGGATATCTTCAATGCCATGTGCTTCACCGTGTCATCGGCCGGCGGCCGACGCGGCGCGCAGATGGGCACCTTCGACATTGCCCACCCGGACGTGGGCGACTTCATCCGCGCCAAGCGCGAAGACGGACGTCTGCGCCAATTCAATCTGTCGTGCCTGATCACCGACGAGTTCATGCAGGCGGTCAAGAAGGACCAGCCGTGGGAGCTGGTGTTCCCGACCAACCGCCACGAGTACGAGGACCCGGACACCAAGGTCGTCTGGCGCCACTGGCCGCGCACCGAGGGTTACATTACCAACGACATCGGCCAGGTGGCCTGCAAGATCTACAAAACCATGCCGGCGCGCCGGCTATGGGACCTGATCATGGCATCCACCTATGACTATGCCGAGCCGGGCTTCATCCTGATCGACAAGGTCAACGAGATGAATAATAACTGGTGGTGCGAAAACATCCGTGCGACCAACCCCTGTGGCGAACAGCCGCTGCCGCCGTATGGCTCCTGCCTGCTTGGGTCGGTGAACCTTACCAAGTTCGTGGAGGAAGCGTTCACTGAAGGCGCACGCTTCAACTGGGAGCGCTACCGCGAGGTGGTGGCGATTTTCACCCGCATGCTCGACAATGTCGTCGAGATCAACGGCCTGCCACTCGAAAAACAGCGTCACGAAATCACCAACAAGCGCCGCCATGGCATGGGTTTCCTGGGTCTCGGCTCAACCATGACCATGCTCGGCATGAAATACGGCGACCCCGCGTCGCTGGCATTCACCGAGCAGGTCTCGCGCGAGATGGCCGAGACCGGCTGGGAGACCGGCATCGAACTGGCCGTGGAGAAGGGTCCGGCCCCGATTCTGATCGAAAATTTCACGGTGACCGCCGAAATGCTGGCCAAGCGGCCGGAGATGCGGCGCGACGGCTACAAGGTCGGCGATCAGGTGCCCGGCAAGGTGCTGCTCGCCAAGTACAGCCGCTACATGCAGCAGTTCCCGGCCGAGCTTACCGATCGCATCGCCGCAATCGGCTGCCGCTTCACCCACCACAGCTCGATCGCCCCGACCGGCACCATCTCGCTGTCGCTGGCCAACAACGCCAGCAATGGCATCGAGCCGTCGTTTGCCCACAAATACAGCCGCAACGTGATCCGCGAAGGCAAGAAATCCAAGGAAAAGGTGGATGTGTTCTCCTTTGAACTGCTGGCCTACCGCACGCTGGTCAACCAAAAGGCCGATCCGGACTCGACCGAGGCCGAGGCGATGCTGCCAGACTACTTCGTAAGCGCCGACGCCATCACCCCGACCCAGCACGTGGATGTGCAGGCCGCCGCGCAGAAATGGATCGATTCGTCGATTTCCAAGACCGCGAACGTGCCCACCGACTATCCGTACGAGGACTTCAAGAACATCTACATGTATGCCTTCGAGAAGGGCCTCAAGGGCTGCACCACGTTCCGCTTCAACCCGAGCGCCTTCCAGGGTGTGCTGGTGAAGGACAAGGACCTGGAAGACACCCTGTACCGCTTCCAGCTTGCGAGCGGCGAGACGGTGGAGGTAAAGGGCAACGAGGAAATTGAATACGACGGCGAGATGCACAGCGCCGCCAACCTGTATGACGCCCTCAAGGAAGGGTATTACGGAAAATTCTGATCATTATGGCGGCGGGCCGCACTCCGGCCCGCCGCCCCAGGAGAAATAGCCATGGCCATCAAGATTGACAGCAAGATCACCGGTTACGAAGTGGTAAAGAAGGACGCGGAGCCGCCAAAGACGGCCGAAAGCAATGTCGTGCACATGCACGAGCAGATCGGGCGCCCAGAAATGCTGCTTGGCAGCACTTACAAGATCAAAACCCCGCTCACCGAGCATGCCCTGTATGTCACCATCAACGATATCGTGCTGAACGAGGGCACGGCGCACGAAAAACGCCGGCCCTTCGAGATTTTCATCAATTCCAAGAGCATGGACCACTTTCAGTGGGTGGTGGCGCTCACGCGCGTCATCTCGGCAGTGTTCCGTAAAGGCGGCGATGTTACGTTTCTGGTGGAAGAACTGCGCTCGGTGTTCGATCCACGCGGTGGTTACTTCAAAAAAGGCCGCTATACCCCGTCGATCGTGGCGGAACTGGGCGATGTCATCGAGTGCCACCTCAAAATGATCGGTCTGATCAAGAGCGAAGAGCCGGATGCACACCAGCAAAAGTACCTCGCCGAGAAGCGCGCGCAGCATGAAACACGTTCACTGGACAAAAACATGAGCCGCGATGAGCAAGGCAGCTTCCCGAGCGACGCACAACTGTGTGTGAAGTGTTCGACGAAGGCAGTTATCAAGATGGATGGCTGCATGACCTGTCTCAACTGCGGCGATTCGAAGTGCGGATGATGTGTGTGACGCTCTGCATCACGCGATCGATGTGATCGCACGCGTGATGCAGAGAACTTTTTGCGAAAAAGTGTTTGCAATTTTGTGAAACGCTGATTAGAGTAAGCCTTGACGTGTAGTCAAGGTGTGCTACACCTCTAGATAAGTGCAATGATCAGTGATCACCAGTACGAAGCAGTAAGCTGACAAGGTGATGCACCGACGCACGACGACAGGGCAAAGCGAAACTTGGATCGATTGCGAAGTCCGACAAGCGGTAAAACGAATTCTGGCAACCTGCGGTTGCCGGGTGCTATCGCTTCCCTCCCGTTACCAACTCCTCCCCAATTCACCCTGCATGGCCCCGCGAACAGTCTTCGTGGCCGTGCGGTGATGTGTATGGGCCATTCCGGTCCGTGCGCGCAGTACCCAGGGCATTGAGTCCTGTTTCCCTAACCAAAACCTGAAGGAGTTCACCATGGCTACGAAGAAAAAAGCAAAGAAAGCTGCTAAGAAGAAAACCGCCAAGAAGAAGAAGTAAGGCAGCACTGGTTCGGGTGGTCGCCCGGCGATAAGTCGGCGACCACCAGTACCCCAGAAATACCAGGAGAGTAGCTTCACGGCCGTTCTCCGCTCAAACCGGCACCGCTCCGAAGGTAAAAACAGGCGTTGCCGGTTTTTTATTGCCCCGCCGATACACCAGCACGCCGCTGAAACCCTTAAACGGGTTTAGCAAAGTCCGGAATTCAATAAAATTGAAGGAAATCCGCTCAGGACTGCGCGGAAAGCAGGCGGTCGAGCTCGTTGAGACGCTCCGGGGTACCGATGTCGCGCCATGCACCAGTGTAGTGTTCGCCGCTCACCCGTCCTTGCGCCATGGCGTTGCGCAGCAACGGTGCCAGCGGAAACGACCCCGGCTGACAGTCGCGGAACAGGTCGCGATGATAAACGCCGATGCCGCTGAAGGTGAGGCGCGGCGTACCTTCACAAAACACGCGTGCATCACGCAGCACGAAGTCGCCCTGTGCGTGCTCGGGCGGATTGTCCACCAGCACCAGGTGTGCGAGACCGGCAATCGGTTTGGCGAGGCGCGCAAAGGGATAATCGGTCCAGATATCGGCATTCACCACCAGAAACGCATCACCTTCAAGCTGCGGCAGGGCCTGAAATATGCCGCCGCCGGTTTCGAGCGCCCCGTCCGGCTCGCGCGACCAGGCAATACGCACACCGTAACGCTCGCCATTCCCCAGGTAAGCTTCGATTTGCGCACCCAGGTGTGCATGATTGATCACCAGATCGTGAAAACCGGCCGCGGCCAGTGATGTGATATGGCGTTCGATCAGAGTTTTGCCGCCGGCCTTCAACAGAGGTTTGGGCAGATGGTCGGTCAACGGACGCATGCGTTCGCCCCGGCCGGCGGCGAGAATCATGGCCATCATGCAGTAATGCCGGGGATGCGCAGGTCCATGAGCAGATGATGCAGACCGTGCAGCGCGGGATGTCGGCCGCTCACCCCCACCACATAACCGAGGGTACGCGGGATGTCGTCGAGGTAGCCGGGCTTGCCATCACGGTGATTGAGTCGCGCGAAAATGCCGGTGGCCTTGAGGTGGCGCTGCACCCCCATGAGGTCAAACTCGCGCAGAAACTGCACTTCGTCCGCGCACACCGGCAGGCCGGACTGCAGGGCCAGGGTCTGATAGCCAAGCGCCCATTCCTCAATACGCTCCAGTGGCCAGGCGATGTAGCAATCGCGCAACAATGAAACCAGGTCATAGGTCGCCGGGCCGCGCATCGCGTCCTGGAAATCGAGAATACCGGGGTTATTCGCGTGCGTGACCATGAGATTGCGCGAGTGATAGTCACGGTGTACCCAGACACGTGGTTGGGCGAGCGCCGAGTGCACCAGGGTCGTGAAAGCCCCATCCAGGACAGACGATTGTGCACGACTGAGTGTCAGGCCCAGGTGCCGGCCGAGATACCACTCGCGGAACAGCTCCATCTCGCGCCGCAACAGAGCTTCGTCGTACTCGGGCAGGAAACCGGGGTCGGTAAAAATGCCGGCCTGCAGGGTAACGAGCGCGCCCAGGGCGTCGCTGTACAGGCGCTCGACTGTGGATTCATTGAGTTGTGGCAGGTACATCTGCTGACCGAGATCGGTGAGCAACAGGTAGCCGTGCGCCAGATCCTGCTCCAGCACCTCTGGCACATTAAGCCCGAGATGGTGCAGGCGGCGCGCGATCTCGATAAACGGCCGCATGTCCTCCTTCTCGGGCGGCGCATCCATCACAATGTAGGTTGCACCGTTGCCGCTGACACGAAAGTAACGGCGGAAACTCGCATCCGCAGACGCCGGGCGCACTTCATACTCACGCAGGGCGAGGACCTGACCAACCCAGTCCTTGAGTGATTCGAGTCTGTTGTCCAAGGGCCAGCCTCAGGGAAATGGAAAATTTGGTCGGAGCACGGACACCGGCGACGCAGGCACCGCCGTCACTGGCCCGGCGCGGCGACATCGATTCAGCGCCATGGGCAATTCAGTCCGGACAACGGGGTCCCGGTGCATACATGCCATGGTAATAGCTTGATGCTCCGGCGATTCTATGCGATTTTACGCCTGATACAATCTCAAGTAAGCAAGCCTGCACAAAAATAGCCCATAATCATTCCCCCGCGCCATGCCAAGCCTGAACCTGCCGCGGCGCCTGCTATGCGCAGCGATACTTGCCGCCATCAGCAACCAACCGGTGATAGCCGCCAAGCTGGGTGCGCCGATGACACCACGTCCGCTCTCCTGCCCCGACACCCCGGCGTTGCCCATGCCGGCCTCGAGTCTGACATCCGACGAAACAGATGACGAGCGTGTGCACGCCTATGCCGACCAGGTAGAGTCGAAACTCAACGAAACCACACACTTCAGCGGCAATGTCGAACTGGGGCGCGGCGGCCTGCGCCTGTTCGCCGACCAGGCAACATATAACCAGGCCGACAACACACTGGACGCCAGTGGCCACATCCATCTGCACAAGGAAAGTGGCGAGACCATCGTCACGCCAATACTGCACTATGAAGTCGATACAGAACGCGGTGATGCTGAAGACGCACAGTTCGCATTTGCCGCCAACGCCGCGCGCGGCGATGCCGGCCGCATCCACTTCGAAGGGCGCGATGTGCTCAAAATGGAATCCGTGCACTACACCACCTGTCCGCCAGGGCAGGACGACTGGATGCTGCACGCCAGGGAGCTCACCCTCGACAAAACCAGCGAGACCGGCACAGCCTGGAACGCCACGATCCGCTTCATGCAGGTGCCGATCTTTTACTCGCCGTACCTGACATTTCCAATCAGTGACGCCCGTGCGACCGGGTTCCTCGCGCCGCATGCGGGCACTTCCAGCAAATTCGGCTTCTTTTTGACGGTACCGTACTACCTCAACCTGGCGCCAAACTACGACGACACCCTGACGCTGCGTGAACTCGGAAAGCGCGGTCCACAGGTGCTCAACGACTTCCGCTATCTGGGCCAGAGCTTCTCCGGGAAGCTGGACCTCGAATATCTGCCCAACGACCGGCCCACCAACACGGACCGAGAGGCATTGCACTTCAGTCACGCACAGACCCTGTCGCCACTGTGGAGCGCGTCCGCCGACATCCAGTGGGTTTCGGATAACAGCTATTTCATCGACCTCGGGACCACGTCTGCGGTCGCCGCCCAAACTGTCCTGCCACGCAGTCTGCGTCTGGATTACGGTGACAGCATCTGGCGTTTCTCGGCGCGCCTCTCTACCTACCAGACCCTGGACACCACGATTTTGCCTGATCAGCAACCCTACCAGCGTCTGCCGCAGCTCGTGCTCACTGCCGATTCGCCCAGCGGTCCGAACCGTCTGCACAGCGCGCTCGAAAGCGAATGGGTGAATTTCTATCGCCAACAACCGGAACCTGGTTTGTGTAGCAATCCGACGCAATGCGTGAACGGTCAGCGCCTTGATTTGCAGCCAAGCATGAGTCTGCCGCTGCGCACGTCGTACTTCTATTTCACCCCAAAGGCCGCGTACCGCTATACCTCCTGGCACCTGGACAACACCAGCGCCGATGACTCACCTGTTCGCGGCCTGCCCATCTACAGCCTCGACAGCGGCCTCGCCTTCGAACGTGAGGGCCGGGCGGGCGGACAGGCCTACGCCCAGACGCTCGAACCACGCATTTACTACGTTTACATCCCCTACAAGAATCAGGACAAGCTGCCGGTGTTCGATGCCGCACTCCCGGCCTTCAGCTTCTACAACTTTTTTCGCGAAAACCGTTTTACCGGCGCCGATCGTGTAGGCGACGCCAACCAGGTTGTCGCCGCGGTCACCAGCCGATTTCTCCTGCCCGGCAGCGGCGTCGAGCAAGCGCGCGTAAGTTTGGGACAGGTTCAGTATTTTTCGGACCAGCAGGTCAACCTGCCGCCCGGAACAGTCACGCAGACCAGCTCAAACCTGATTGGTGAGGCCTACGCCCGTCTCGGGCAAGCCTGGTCTGTGCGTA
>Ga0315281_10007142_pt1 | contig 15780 bp, 9 predicted proteins | sample YL17G07_0_MG_FD_204540 | JGI IMG/M metagenome (GOLD analysis project Ga0315281, IMG submission 204540) | Sediment microbial communities from Yellowstone Lake, YNP, Wyoming, USA - YL17G07_0 | ecosystem: Environmental > Aquatic > Freshwater > Lake > Sediment | place: USA: Wyoming | collected... | reverse complement strand
GACTTCCCTGATTAGCGATTCGGTGACTTGATTTTTGGAAAACTTCTCGATCAAATCCCTGAGCCTTTCGCGGATTTTTTGGCCCGTGGAATACAGCGCCAGGCGATTAACGACTTCCGATGCCGCGCCAGGATATGAAATGGGTTTAAAAAGGACGCGCACCGGCGACCAGGCCGTGGTGGCAATTTTCTGTTCACGCAAGTACGACTGCAGCTCCTCGCCAAAAAGATCGCGCAGCGGCCAGAGCACTCCCTGCATCAATGCCACGATGATTTTGTCCTGCGCTTCGACCGGAACTTGTTCCTTGGTCAGATTCTCCTTGAGCGTCTGCAGCGTCTCGGGCAATACTTTAAAACCCAAAACCAAATTCAATATCGGGGCTTCGATGCTTTTAAAAAAATTTTCTTCCTTCAAACCGTAGTCTTTTGTGACCTTGTCATAAACGTCATCCACGTCGTTCATGAAAAAATCCTGAATGCCATTCGGGAGATCAATAAACTTATTATAACGTTGGCGTGCCATAACTATACGTTGCCTTCAAATATAAATCGGTTGACAGCCTTGCCTTCCCTGCCGTTGGTGGCCGTAAGCTTTTTTGCGGCATTCAAAATTTGCTGTTCTGCCGCAGTAGGTGCTCCGCCTGCTTGCTGAATCTTCTTCGCTTCGGTAACAATGCGCTGTAAGCCGGATTGAATGCTGGCCTTGGCGGCGCTATCAGAATTTGAAGACTGGAGAACTTGATGAATTTCATCAATGGTTTGCGTGTTGATAGCCTCTGCATGTGCCGATAGCATATCCGGAGAAGTGGATTGCTTCAGCGAATTGCCAAAAGCCACGGCATTCTGACCGCTGATGGTGCGTTGTATGGCGGCCACATGTTCGGTCCTTTTCGCCGGACTGGCATATGCGCCTGTCATGGGACCGGTAGTCAACCCGACCGCACTCAAATTGACATTTTGTTGTAAAAGCAGCTCGTTAGCCTCATCGGCAGATAAATGTCCGGGGGACCCGGCCGCTGAATTTTTCGCGTCCAAAATCCTTGTAATTTCCGCGACCTTGCCATTATCCAAACGAGTGCCTATGTTTGATATGTCAACTCCGAGACCGCCCATTGCTACCGGCATTTCCAGGTAATTTAGAGTTGCTTGCGCCGCAGGACTGCTTACATTGGCTACAATCTCTCCCCGATCAAAGGTCGTGCCGTCAAAGCGCTGCTTTGTCGCGCCCGCAGCATTGGTTGTCGTATATTCCTTGCCGTCTTTCTCGACAGCCATCGTGTAATTATCAGCATTAAAGGTACCCGCCTTGCCCGGATCCATGAGATTGCCGACCTGTCTGCGGGCATCCGGACCGCTGCCGGCAAAAGCCATGTGCGCCCTGGCAAGTCCGGCCTGCTTGGCGTTGCGGTTGAACTCTTTCCAATCATCGCGGAATTCCAGGTCAGCCGCCGGCACGCCGTCCTTATCCACCCAACCCTTGGCTTTGGCCGTATTCCAAAAAGTCGCAGCATCGGCATAAGCTTCGGGCTTGATGTTTTTGAATTTTTCCGGATCGCCCGCAATCTTAGCCACCTCGTCAGCGCGTTTGTCCGGCGGAAAGAGCGACGGATCTTTCTCTCGCGCCTCAGCAGTAACTTTCTGTAAATCAGTTATATTGTGTTTTTTACCCAACGCATCGGCATCGCCCATGATTTTCGCCACCTCTGTCTTGGCCCGCGCCCTGGCTTCCGCCTTCTTTGCATCATCCGATTGGCCCGCAAATCTGCCGGAGGTTTCGACTTCTTTCAATTTTTCATCTTCTAAGGATTTAATGCCTGCCGGCGTATTGACCATCCTGGCCAAAGCCATTTGCGCGCCCACCACGTCAGAAACTTTTCCAACCCCTAATTTGTCATCTGCGATGGATTGCAAATTCTTACGCGCCACATCGGGCGGCATATTGGACATTGCCGACTCAAATTCGCCTGCGCGCTTGGTGCCTTCGCGTTTATGTTTTGTCGCCTGCTCTGCCAATTTCATTTGCGCGGACACGGGCAAAAGATCGCCGTACTTGCCGAGCACGTCTTGCGCTCCCCTGGACATCAATCCGGTACGAGCCTCGATTTGTTGCGCGCCTGCCCAGGCTCCTTTGGCTCCGGTGACGGCCGCCCATTTGCCGGCTTTCAAACCGGCGCCGCCCACGGCTTTGGCGCCGCGACCCACCGCCCTTGCTCCCTTGGCTCCGGCCTTGGCGGCCATGCGCGTGGTCAGCAGTGCTGCGGCGGCGCCCACGCCTGCGGCTCCGCCGAATTTTTGGATCGAGCCCATCAAAGCGCCCAACTGCGGCGCTGCTTGTTGCGATGTCTTTACGGCCACTTCGATGCCCGTAAGCATGAATGCCACCATGATGATAAAGGTCGCAAAAGTCTGTGGATCACCGATGCCCGTACCCACGATCTTGCCTTCCTGGCTTGACAGGGACTGAATGGCCGAATCAGTGGTTGGAGCGTAAATAGCCGTGGGTCCGGTTCCCACCAACTCGCCTTTTTTTTGCGCGATGGCCAATGACAGCCACAGGAAGAATGCCATGGTCGGTCCGCCCACCAGCACCGCGCTCAAACGCGACCACCAGTCATTGGTAAAAGAGCTAAATGCTTTTTGCATCTTGCCGGGCAATGCCCAAGCGAAAAACATGACCGGCGAAGTGATGAGCAACATCCAGATGATGATAATGCGCGCCAGGAAGAAAATGATCATGATGATCAGCAGCGTGATGGTGATGGACATGATCCATACGCCGAAAATCGCGGCCATGAAGATGCCGAACACGGTCATCATGTTCGCTTCCATGGCCGCTTTGGCATTGATTTTTACAGTTGGTCCGTTTTCTACGAAGCTGCTGGCATCCACGCCGCTCCCGCTCGTGTCGAACTTCATTATCTTGCCGATCTGCAAAGCCTGGATGAAATTGCCGCCGGCCGCCTGCTTGAAACCGTTGACGAAAGTCAGGACGATGACCTGAGAAAAATCGATCATCAGACCGATCAGGGTTTTGGAAAAATTAATGAGCACGGCCATGATCAGCAACTTTGGCAGCACTTGTTTGTAATGGAAATCTTTGTATCCGATGATGGTGGAAAAGGCCGAGACCAGCACGACCACGATAAAAAACATGTTGACCGTGTCGCGCATGATGGGCCAGCCAATGGCCACAGGCTCGGCCTTAACGAACGTGTTGTACTGCGTGATCTTGATCAACAAGTCAATCAACATCAAAATGAGCAAACCCATGAGATCCATGAGCATCAAAATCGCCTGGGTAAATATAGCCAGAATCCAATTGGCAACCTTGTCCATGGTGTCGCTCTGGGCCAGGGCGGGCGTGGCCAAACCCACGACCAAAACGACGGCCAAGACGACGGCTGAAGCCGTCATCCAACGGCGGCGGCGCAGCCTGGCAGCCTGAATGTCGACTTCGGTTTCAAATTTGTCGGCGAACAACGCAGAGCGTATAAACGCAAAAAACGCAGGAATGCGCCGGACGCCTTCCGCAGCGGCTGAGCCTTGCAACCTCCTCATAGACATCTTGCGCTATTGTAGCACAAAATACCCGACCGCGGACGGGATTCATCCACAACCAACCGTGTTTGTGTTGTAGGGACGTTGCAATGCAACGTCCCTACAACACAAACAACGCGCAGGATGGACTGTTGACGAGTTGTTTGGTATGCTTTGGCGCATGGGAAACACGGATTTGAACGTGGATTTGTTGGATTCCGCGTCCGAACGGACGGCACGCAAAAAAACCGCAATTATCGCAGTTTTTTTTGCTGTCTGCGTGGGTATTTTGGCTACCATTGGCGCCGCCGCTTCGTACCGGGCATCCAGTCGCGGAACCAGCGTATTAGCCGAAGTCGGCTGCTTGCCGGTGATTTCGGAAATCCGACGTTTCGCCTGGGGGGAAGACATTCAAAGTCCTGCAGGAAAAACCACGCCTGACGGTCGCATTAACGTCTTGCTGCTTGGCATTGGCGGCCAGGGGCATGACGGCCCGGAACTGACGGACACGATCATCCTGGCGTCTTTCGACACAAAATTAAACTCTCTGGCCCTGCTTTCCATACCCCGCGACCTAGCCTTCCCCATAGGCTATAACCAGTTCAGAAAAATTAACAGCTTGAACGCTTTTGAAGAAAAAGATCATCCGGGCGAAGGCGCGCGCCGCACTGCCGACCAGATATCCGAACTTTTGAACGTGCGCATCGACCATGTGTTGCGCGTAGATTTTGACGGCTTTGCCGAGTTCATCAATTCGCTGGGCGGCATCGACGTTACCGTGGAACGCGGTTTTACGGACAACACCTACCCGGCTGAGAATGACAAATGGCGGACCGTCAGTTTCCAGAAAGGACCGGCGCACATGAACGGCGCCACGGCATTGGAATATGTGCGCTCGCGCCACGGCAACAACGGCGAAGGCTCGGACTTTGCGCGCAGCAAGCGCCAACAGATAGTGATCCAGGCGGTACGCGAAAAGATATTGAGTCTGGGCACTTTGGCCAATCCTAAAAAAATCAGCGACCTGGCCAACGTCATCTCCGGCCACATTCAAACCGACCTGTCGGCTTGGGACATGGTGGGTTTTATGCCGCAGGCCGCCAAACTTGACCGCGACAAAATTTCGACGCGCGTGCTGACCGATGCGGCCGACGGCGAACTTTCGCCGGCCAACGTCAACGGCGAGTACATGCTTTTCCCACGCAAACCCGACTGGTCGGAAATCCGCGCCATCGCCGCCAACCCGTTCGTGACCAAGGAAGAAGAGCTCAAGCTGCTCCAGCCGCAGACCAACGTGACCGTGGAGGTAAAAAACGGCACGACTTACGAGGGCTATGCCTTCCAAGTCACGCAAAAACTGAAACAGCGCGGCTACCGCGTGGCCAGTTTCGGCAACGCCCTGCACCGCGGCTATGACCGCACGGCGCTGTACGATTTGACCGGCGGAGCGAAAAACGAAGAACTGGTACGCCTCAAAAAGATGCTTGATGCCGACGTGTCTGCCGTAACACCGCGCGCCATCCCCAACTCCAGGGAACGCCTGATCTATACCGAGGACATGGCCGAAGAACATGTCATGTCAACAAGCACGGAATTTTTAATCATCCTCGGCCAATCAAGCTTGGGACTAATCCGCCCATATGACGATCAACCGACGACTCCCTGACGTCCCCACCGTAGCCATTGTCGGACGCGCCAACGTGGGCAAGTCGACTTTGTGGAACAGACTGGCAGAAACCAGCCAGGCTTTGATTTCCAAACAGCCCAACACCACGCGCGACCGTAATTATGCAACCTGTTTGTGGCGCGGCGCCACGGTCCGTTTGACGGATACGGGCGGCATGGATGCGGAGCTGGAAACGCAAATTGGGAAAGGCATCGTCCATCAAGCCGAGCTAGCCATCCGCGAAGCGGATTTGGTTTTGTTTTTATTGGACGTGGATACGGGCGTTATGCCGCAAGACAAAGAATTGGCAAAGAAAGTTCGCAAGATCAATCCGCAAATTATCCTGGTGGCCAACAAAAGCGACTTGGCCTCGCGTTCCGGTTCGGCGCAATCCAAAGAAGCCTGGAAACTGGGACTGGGAGAACCGGTGGCGATCAGCGCGGCTAACGGCCGCGGCGTCGGTGACCTTTTGGACATGGCGTACGACAAACTCGAAGAACTGAAAAGACCGCCGGTTCCGTTTGAAGACAAGGAACGCTTGCGCATCGTAATCATGGGCAGGCCCAACGTGGGCAAGTCGTCGCTCATGAACGCCATCGTGGGCCAGGAAAGGTCCATCGTCTCCCCCATCGCCCACACCACGCGCGAACCGCTGGACACGGATTTTGAATGGAACGGACGCGACGTCAAACTGGTGGACACGGCCGGCATGCGCAAACGCGCGCACATCACCGAACGTTTGGAAAAAGAGGCCGTGGAACGCAACCGGCAAGCGTTGGGCCGCGCGGACGTGGCAGTTTTGGTTTTGGACGCAACCGAAGATCCGCGCAAACAGGACAAGACACTGGCCGGCCTGCTCATGAATGCAAAGAAAGGCCTGATCATCGTGGTCAACAAATGGGATTTGATTGCCGACAAGAAAACCGGCACGGCCGACGATTATGCCGCTGCCGTGCGGCATTCCCTGCCATTTTTGGCCTGGGCGCCCATCCTCTTCACCTCGGCTGCTTCGGGCCAGCGGGCGTATGACATTCTCGAATTGGCATTTCGTATCAAAATTGAACGCGAACGCCTGATCGAGAAAAACGCGCTGGATAAGTTCCTCAAGCACATGATCGCCAAACAACCGCCCCGCGCGGCCAGCGGCACCAGGGCGCCGTACATCGCCCACGTGGTCCAGACCGGCAGCAATCCCCCGACATTTTTAATGACCCTGCGCGGCACGAAAGTTTCGCTCCATAACGCCTGGATCAGATTCTTCGAAAACCAACTGCGGGCAAAATTCGGTTTCACGGGCACGCCCATGACCTTTGACATGGAATACGACGCCTCGCCGGAAATCAAAACCTTCAAAGGACCGCATCGCCGAAAGAGACCCATAGGACGCAAGGGTGGAAGGTACTGATTAACAATCACCAAATAACCGAATAAACAAATCACCAAAGGAATGACTGAATGACTGAATTACTAAATGATTAAAATCCTACTGTCATTTCGACTGCAGTGAGTTCGACGAACGGAATGGAGAAATCTCGTTACTAAGTATCTGGGATTTCTCCACTGCATTCGTCGTCAGACTCCTCATTTCGGTCGAAATGACAAAAAGATGTTTCGTCGACTACAATGTCCGTATGAAACTAATCGTGGGTTTGGGCAATCCGGGCGATGAATATGCGAAGACGCGCCACAACGCGGGTTTTTGGGTGGTAGACGAAATCGCCCGCAGTTTGGACGGCGGCTGGAAAAACGAAAAAGCGCGGCATGCGTTGACCAGTAAGGTCTCTTTTCAGGAACAGGACGTCTTGCTGGCAAAGCCGCAGATGTTTATGAACGAAAGCGGACAGGCCGTCGCGGCATTGATGTCATTTTATAAAATCAAACCCGCTGACGTTTTAATCGTGCAGGACGATATGGACATCGAGACAGGAAAATTCAAATTCCATCTTGGCGGACGCGCTGCCGGCCATCATGGCATCGAATCAATCCAGGAACTTCTTCCGGGCATGGAGCTGAACCGTTTGCGCGTGGGCATCGGCAGGCCCGATCCTCCGCAGAGAGACGGGGCTGACTGGGTTTTATCCAAAGCCGATCAGAGCTTGATCGACTTTGCCAGACAAACCGTTTCGCAAGCGGCACTGGACTGGTGTGTAAAACTTTAATGTTAATTCAAAATTCAAAGAGCAAAATTCAAAATGTCGGTATCCCTTCGTCGCGTCCAACGCGACTGCGGGATATTCATTATATAATGCCATAGGCCACAATCATTTTGCTTTTTGAATTTTGCTTTTTGAATTATTGTAAAGCAAAAGTCGCCTGGATCCGCTTACGAATGGTCGACACGCGATTGGTCGCGTTAAACGCGATTGGAGGGGCGCTACCGGGACGTCCGTCCGTAAGCAGAGCCAGACGATTTTATAACGCGTCTATCATGTCCGTCATGTCGCAAGTTCATCATGTCGCAGACCTGAAAGACCTGACGGACGTGATAGACTTGACGGACGTTAATTGATTGCTACCGCCATGTCTTACCAAACGCCCACAAAACCTGTCAAGCCCTCCGGACTTGATGGACGTGATAGACCTGATGGACGTGACGAACGCGGCCCGAGGCCGGCCGTTTGGGACTCTTCGCGCCTCGGCTGGCTGGGTTGCTCGTGGTTTGAAAAATTCGGATCCAGAAGCCTGGCCAAACTCCATGGCATGTTCGGGACAGACGGCGGAGACAAAGCATGGCAGGCGTCGTTGGATGAATACCGCACTGCTGGTTTGACCGAGGAAACAACCGCGGCTTTTTGCGCTTGGCGAACTTCCGTCAAACCTGACGATCTGGCCGCTCGCCTGCTGAAAGACGGCATTGATTTTTATCTTCCCTGGGATAAGGCTTATCCGGCGATTCTGCGTCAGATATCAACTCCGCCAGGAGCTTTGTTTTGGCGAGGAGCGACGGTTTTCGATTCGAACAGACAATGGATAGCGGTCGTTGGAACGCGCAGCATGACGAGTTACGGAAAACGCGCGACCGAGATGGTGGTCGGCGAGCTTGTCGAATGCGGCGCCGGCATCGTCTCCGGATTGGCACTGGGCGTGGACGCCTGTGCGCATACCGCGACTTTGGACGCCGGCGGTTGTACGGTCGCGGTCCTGGGCAGCGGTCTGGATGCGGACAGCATCTATCCTCGCGCCAATGCGGCTTTAGCTGAAAGAATTCTATTGTCTGGCGGCGCGCTGGTGAGCGAATATCCGCCGGGCGCGGAATCCATCAAACACCATTTTCCGTTGCGGAATCGTTTGATCGCGGGACTCTGCCGAGCCACCGTAGTCGTGGAAGCCGGAGAAAAGTCAGGTTCCGTGCTTACAGCTAAGTTGGCGCTGGACGAAAACCGCGAAGTATTTGCAGTGCCCGGACCAATTACGAGTTTGACCAGCAAAGGGACGAATGAACTTTTGCGGCAAGGCGCCCAGCCCTGCACTTGCGGCGCTGACGTTTTAAACGGAACCGCATCAGAAACTCCGTCCGTCGAATTTGCGCGACCGCTGACCGAAGAAGAAACCCGTCTGCTGGACCTGTGCCGCACGGCAACGCATGTGGACGAACTGACGCGGCTTCTTGATTCCAACTCCCCGACCGTGACCGCGGCGTGCATGGGATTGGAACTCATGAACGCCATCCAGGACGTTGGCGGCCAGACGTATGAACTGACGAATTACGGGAGGAAACTTATAAACAAGGGTTCGTGAATTCTGTTTGTGATTGGGTAGAGACGTTGCAATGCAACGTCTCTACACGTAAACACGTTATTCGGTAATTCCAGTAGAGACGCCCTCGGAGGGCATCTCTACACATAAACCAACGACCCTAACGGTCCGCCTTTTGACTCAATTACGGTGTTTTGGTATCTTGCCTCCTATATATCATAATGAGCAAAGCCGAATTATGGATCTTGTAATCGTTGAGTCACCTACCAAGGCCAAGACAATTTCGCGTTTCTTAGGCAAAAATTACCGGGTTTTGGCCTCCATGGGCCACATCCGGGACCTGCCAAAATCCAAGCTGGGCGTGGATATTGAACACGATTTTGAACCACTGTACATAGTACCGCCGGACCACAAGGCCAAAGTCAAAGAAATCAAAGACGCCGCCGAGCATGCCAAGGCGGTTTATTTCGCTACTGACGAAGACCGTGAAGGAGAAGCTATCAGCTGGCACCTGGCCGAAGTTTTGGGCGAGGATCCGGCCAAACTCAAGCGCATCACGTTCCACGAGATCACCAAGAGTGCGATCGACGAGGCGATGGCGCATCCGCGCGCATTGGACATGAAGCTGGTTGACGCACAGCAAGCGCGCCGCATCCTCGACCGTCTGGTGGGTTACGAACTCTCGCCGTTTTTGTGGCGCCACGTTCGTCGAGGCCTATCAGCCGGCCGCGTGCAATCCGTGGCCGTGCGTTTGATCGTGGAACGCGAACGCGCCATCCTGGCTTTCAAGCCCGAGGAGTACTGGTCGGTCGAAGGAACATTCGCGAAAAATGACGGCGTGAGTTTTGATGCCAAATTGCAATCCGTGGACGGCAAGAGTCTGGACAAGATGGACATCAAGAATAAAGAACGGGCCGATGAATTGTTTGAAGCGTGTAAGAAAGACAACTGGAAAGTCGCATCAGTGGAACAGAAGAAGCGCTCCAAAGCTCCTCCCCCGCCGTTCGCGACCTCGTCATTGCAACAAGAGGCGAACAACCGTTTGGGCTTCTCGGCCAAGCAGACCATGACGCTGGCGCAGAAACTTTACGAAGGCGTGGAACTGGGCGGCGAAGGCTCGATAGGCTTGATCACCTACATGCGTACCGACAGTTTGAACCTGGCGCAAAAGTTTTTGGACGAAGCACGGGACTTTTTGCAAAAGACTTACGGCGACAATTCCGTATTGAAAGAGTCGCGCACTTACAAGACCAAATCCAAAGGCGCGCAGGAAGCGCACGAGGCCATCCGACCGACGGATCCGACGCGCACTCCGGAAAGCGTGGAGCAGTACATGGACAAAGGCATGCACCGTCTTTACACGCTGATCTGGCAGCGCGCTTTGGCCACGCAGATGCCGGATGCGATTTTGAACGCCACGCGCGTGGACGTTGCCGGCGGCAAATATTCTTTCCGCGCAACAGGACAACAAGTCGTGGAGGAAGGCTACCTCAAACTTTATCCTGACCAGGAAAACGACAAGCTTTTACCGGACTTGGCCGAAGCTGAGGCGCTTAAACTTTCCAACGTGGAAGGCGTCCAGCATTTCACCGAACCTCCGGCGCGTTACAGCGATGCCACGCTGGTCAAAGTTTTGGAAGAAAACGGCATCGGACGACCGAGTACTTATGCTTCGACCATTTCCACGATCATTGACCGCGGTTACGTGGAACGCGACGAAAAGAAACGCCTTAAGCCGCTGCTCATTGCCATGGACGTGGTGGATATTTTGATCAAACGCTTTCCCAACATCGTGGATCCGGAATTCACGGCGCGCATGGAATCGTCGCTCGACTACGTGGCCGAAGGCGCCACCCAATGGCGCCCGTTGATCCAGGCATTTTACGGCCCGTTCCACATGCAACTTGCGGAACAGGAAGCCGAGCTGGCCAAGGCCGTCGAAGCCGAGGCCGAAGGACAAGTTTGCGACAAATGCGGCAAGCCCATGGCCGTCAAACGCGGACGTTTTGGAAAATTCCTGGCTTGCACCGGTTATCCCGAATGCAAGAACACCAAACCGCTCGAAGGCTCCCCGGCTCCTCCGCCGTCAGAACCCACAGATCAGATCTGTCCGACTTGCGGTGCGCCCATGGTTAAAAAGACCGGACGCTTCGGCCCGTTCCTGGCTTGCTCGCGCTATCCCGAGTGCAAGACCATAGTTAACATCGAAGTACCGGTTTTGGATCAGAACGGTCAAAAAATCACCTGCCCCAAATGCAAACAGGGTTACATTCTCGAACGCAAATCCAAAAAAGGAAAAATTTTCTATTCCTGCAACCGCTATCCGGACTGCGACCAGGCTTTCTGGGACCGTCCGACCGGCGAACCGTGCCCGGATTGCGCTTACCCGACACTGCTCAGAAAAGCCAAATCCATCTACTGCCCGAACAAAGAGAACTGCAAGTATAAGATTGCTATCGAACTTGAATAACAACCAATGTCCTTCAGGTCCGTCATGTCTATCAGGTCTATCAGGTCAGATTAATTTGACCTGATAGACCTGCGACTTGATAGACGCATTGTTTAGACCAGCGGCATGTCCGGCTCCGACTCCTTTTTGCGTTTGTCGGCTTCTTTCTTCTGCTCGGCCTCGCGCCTGGACTTGTCTTTTTCCGCTTCTTTCTTGCGCTTGTCTTCGACCATCTTTCGCTCCTCTTCGTTTAATGAACCTTCCAGTTTCTGCTCAACGCTGCCGATCGCCTCATTGAAGGTTTGAACTAGGGCGGAACCGGGGTTTTCTGATGTTATGACTTTTTGGACTTTGTTCAATATCTTGTCAATGCCGCCCAAAGCTTTGCCTGCCCAACCAAACGCTCCGGCAAACATGCGGAACGGCAGCTTGGCGGTAAAGGCGGCAGCCTTGAGTCCGCCGCCGATGGCTTTACCTGCTAACCATGCTCCACCTATTGCGGCGCCGTACACGGCATAACCTCCAACCTTATTAGTCCAAGGGGGCCAGGGCTTTTTTTGCTTCCAACCCATGGCTTCCGGAGTTGGAGCTTGAAATACTGTGGCGACATTTTCTGAAACTTTAGGCGCCTTCTCACCGCTTTGCTCCGCAGCTTTGGTTGCAGCCGCGACGGCCGCTGTTTCCACAGCCTTCTCCGCCGTCTTTTCCGCCGCAGCTTCGCCCTGCAACTCCGAAACATCAACGTCAGCATCAGCTTTTTCCGCCGGCTTGTTCTTCAGACGTTCCAGGGCTTTGGCCTGCAAAGCCCTTTCCTGTGCCTTTTGCTGCTGTATCAACTCATCCATTTTTCGGATCTCCATCAACTTTTGCTTTTTCTGATTTTCCAGTTTCTGCAACAACTCGTCATTCGCCTCCCTTTGCAGATCATTCATTATGTCCTGCATGCCGCCCGCGCCCAGTTTCAATTCCTGCGTTTGTCCGGCGCGCAATTCCGCGGTTCTTTGTTTGATCTGATCCTCGATGGAACGCAAATCCGTCTCCATTCCCGTGCGTTTTTGGGTATTTTCCATATCAGCTAAACGCAAGACGCGGAATTGAACTTTCTCGCTGGTATATTCGCCTTTGGGAACCTCGCTGGACAACATATCCCATTGACCCTTGGTCCAATTTAAATCTGACGTGTAATAAGCATCCGACCATTCATCGGGTTTTGTTTTACGAATATCTTCGAGGCGCTTGGTGAATTCTTTGTTGCCGCGTTCTGCCGCAAGTTGCGCCGGCGTGACAGCCAGTTCGATGTCTGATACTCGTGATTCAGGCCCGGTAGCGGCAACTGCTTCGGCTGCCATGCGCAATGTACCTTTAGGGCCGAATTCTGGTTTGGCTGCCGGTGCGACTTCGGCCATGCGCAAAGTTCCCTTGGGACCGAACTCAGGTGTGACGACCGGGGCTTTTTCTGCTGCAATGCGCACCGTTCCGCGCGGTCCGATTTCACCAACCGGCTGTGCAGCGGGTGCTGCCTCGGCCACGGCCGGTTTCGCAGCTGCCGCTTCGGCTCCCGCATGCGCCGTCTTCTCAATTACAAATTCTTCACCCGGTTTGATTGGTTCAAGACCAGCTTCCATGGCCAGCAGACCTGCTGACGACATCATTTCCGTAGGCAGACGCACGGTTCCGGTCGGACCGGTTTCTTGTTTTGCCGCCTGAGCCTTTTCTGCGATTCGCATAGCGTCCTGCGAACCCGCCGCAGCTTCCGAAACCGGTGGGACGCCGACCAAGGTTTTTTTGCCTTCTACCGTGGCAACGCCGAGACCTCGCATTGTACCGGATGATTCCACGGCCGCCGGACCAACGCCTTTCAATGTGCCGGTTTTCTCGACTGTCTCAACCGGCTTGACCTCGACTCTGCTTTCGCCAAAACCCGCTAAATCATGAGTTACGATTTCAGTCTTTTTCGCTTCTTCTGGTTTGACTGCGCCTTGAGCAGCGGGCGTTTCCGCTTTTGGTTTGGCCGAAGACGACAGTGACATCAGCCTGTATTTCACGTACAAACTTTTTTCCTCTTTGGTCAAAACCGTCCTGCCCAATTTCTGTGCTACTTCATCCAATGACACGGCCGTGAGATCGACGCCCTTTTCGGTCGTGATTTCGCTCACCGCACGCTCGATATCCCCGTACGACACCGGTTTTCCAGCCGCTTCATCCATGGCCACGGCTTCCATGACTTTTGCATCTTCGGATACTGTTGGTTCTTCGATGGTTGCTTCCGCCGGAACAGCCCCGCGTGCCTTAGCTTCCTGTGATGCCTTGGCCTCCTTCATCTTATTCAACAAATCCATTTTCGCCTGGAACATCACAGCCTGTTCCTGCTTTGTGAGTTGCGTTCTGCCCAGTACCTTCATCAAATCCTCGCCCGAAACAGCTGACGGTGTTGCGACCCTGCGCTCTGCGATGACTTTTAGAAAAGCGCCGTTGACCGATTCCAAAGTCACAGGATGCTGTGCGGCTTCTTTGGCCAGGTCTTCGGCATTCTGATTGGACATCATCTCCTGCATGCCGGCCTCCATGGCCAGATCGATTTCTTTGTTGGTTTGTGCCGGTGCGGCTTCTTGTTTCTTCAAACGCACGCCGGATTCAGGCGGAGCTTCTTCGACAGATTCGGCTTCAGCAGCCGCAGCTTCAATGGCTGCCGATTGTTCGGAAGAAAGTTCCGATGTCGCTACTTCGATCGGCGCTTCGCCTTTGGTTTCTTGTTTGGGACGACCCGTGGAATCGATCGACGATTCGATCATGGCATCTATAGCCTGATCTTCTTTGTTTTTTTTCTGAGCGGCCAAACCTGCGGCCAATTGCGCTTCGGGATTTTGCGTGGTCGTCCACTCAGCTTCCTCACTGCGCTTTTCCAAAACGGCGGAAAATTCCTGTTCTGATTCACTGCTTAAGACATCCATCAGCTCCTTGGTCTTGGCGCTGCGGCTCGCGCCCAATTCGTCCACGGCTTCCTGATTAACCTTTGAGCCCTCCGGATTACCGGCAACCGCACTACCCAAGTTTTCCATTTGGGCTTTGCTTTTCTGCTCAACCTGACCCATGTCCTCGGAAGCGGCTTTCAAAGCGGCCTCGGCCTCCTCGATGGAGCCGATACGATCCGGACCTTCTGTAGGCTGTTCGGCAGGTTGTTTTATTGCTTCTGCCGGCGGGGTCGTTTCCTCCAGCTTTACGGCCGTTGATGGTTCTCCTGTCATATGAAAAAAGGCTAAATATGCGAAATTGTCAGTTATAAGACAGAAACAATAATACCAATTTTGCAAATCAGTGTCTATGCTTAGCCAAAAATACCGTCCCGCACCCCTTGACAAAATGGCATTTTTATGCTAATCTAATACGTTCCTGCAATGACTGAAGGAACAGTTCGTCACGTTACACGTTTATCAAGTCTATCACGTCGGCCTGATTCAGTTTCGTGATAAACCCCTCGACTTTGCTCGGGGCATGCGTGCAACGTGATGAACCTTCAACGTACGTTCGAAACCGCGCCCGACGATTCGGGCAAAGAGGAGTTTTACATGGCGAAGGCACCGACCGTAATCGTGAATTTTCAGGCGTCCGGCGAGCAGATAGTCGAGGCACTCCGCCTCGAAGAAAAGCCTGTGACTCGTGAAGAGCTTCAGGCTAAAGAGGACGGCCGCAAGGCGCAGGATACGCAAGTCCGCGCTGACCGCCGCGACACGGGCAAGCCGGGTCTGGGCAAGAGCGGAGAATCCTATCTCCGCATGGACGCCTTGATCCGCGACCTCGTGTCTGGTGGGTACCGTCTGATCGACGCGTACAACCAGCCGCGGTTCCGCTTCGTGGGCGGAAAGAACACCGGTGACAAAATCGGGACCATTGCGAGGTTCGTCTTCTCGTGCGAAGAGCGCGAGAGCGAGTTCGAAGATCCTGCCGACGCCGAAAACGTCATCCAGGAACTCCTGATCGAGCTCGAACGGATCGTGGCTCCCCTGGCGTTCGTGTGGAAAAACACGTCGCCGGACGGTGTTCCCACGACCGACACGATCAATGTCGTGGTTCTGAACCGGGACGACGAACGGTTCACGCAGACGACTCCGCACGACCTTCGTCTGCGGATCAAAGACGGCACGTACTCGACGCGGCCATTCGTCCCCGGCCGCGCCTACATGCCGATCGAGTAGACCTACCCCCGCCCCTTTTCCCACCCATCGAGCTGAGCTCGACCCCACCCCAAGAAATCGCGTTTAACGCGACCCTCCTACCAACACCCCGATGTCCTCGGGGTGTTAAATTTGTCTTTATTACAGCTTCAACCATTCCTTCTGACTTTTCGACCGCTCCCCTCTGTCATTTCGACCGGATGGGAGAAATCCCTTGTCTTAATGACATGCTAAACACAATTGGCTGAAGCGATTAAGTTG
>Ga0315281_10007141_pt1 | contig 15781 bp, 13 predicted proteins | sample YL17G07_0_MG_FD_204540 | JGI IMG/M metagenome (GOLD analysis project Ga0315281, IMG submission 204540) | Sediment microbial communities from Yellowstone Lake, YNP, Wyoming, USA - YL17G07_0 | ecosystem: Environmental > Aquatic > Freshwater > Lake > Sediment | place: USA: Wyoming | collected... | reverse complement strand
TCAGATAAGAATCATAGCGTAGCACTCACTGGTATGCTTGCGGTCCGTGGGTCTGCGGTCCCTGTGGAAAACGAGCTTACGCTTGGCCTAAGACGGGGGATGTAGCGGGGACAGAAAGAGACAAACCCTGTTAAAGAAAGCTCCTTCCGGCCCCGTTAAAGGCATTATGGCATCCGACCAGCGTTTCCGTCAATGTGCACAGATCCGATCTCCACGGTACGATTCTTACGTGAGGCATCGATTCGATTTCGGTACGATCTATCGTGAGGCAACGCGGACCCTTGACACGAGCGCGCGAGAAATGCAATCATACCTTGCCGGTCCCTGTCGCGGACAGGCGACGAGCATCATGGACGGCCGCTAGCGGCAGTGAAGGAGACGCAATAGGCAGCATGGCGTTGGATAGACAGGTGTTCCAGAATACCCCTGATCGCGATTACTCGCTTCTCGATCATCAGCAGGTGATGAAGCAAGCTCTGCAGAGCGTCAGAGAGCAGTTCGGGGGGTTCTACCCGCTCATCATTGACGGCAGAGAGGTCTCGACCGAACGGGAGCTTAAATCAACCAACCCCGCAAGGCCGTCGGAGGTAGTCGGGAGAACCGCTTCGGCAACCCGGACTGAGGCGGAGATGGCCATAACTGCAGCCAAGAGGGCGCTGCCCGCGTGGCGCGACGTTCCGCCGGGCAAGCGGGCCGACATTTTCGTTAAGGCCGGCGAGATCGCCGAGCGGGAACGCGACGAGCTGGCTGCATGGATGGTCTACGAGGTCGGCAAGAACTGGAAGGAGGCCGACGCCGACATCTGTGAGGCGATCGACTTCTTCCGTTACTATGCCCAGGAGATGATCAGGCTCGGCACACCCATCCGTCTTGGCAGCACCGCCGGCGAGACCAACTACTACTTCTACGAACCCAAGGGCGTCGCTGTCGTTATCCCGCCCTGGAACTTCCCGATGGCCATCTGTGCGGGCATGGCTGTCGCCGCTATGGTCGCGGGCAACGCCGTGGTTCTCAAGCCCGCTTCGCAGTCCCCGGTCATCGCAGCCAAACTCGTGGAAATCTGCCGTCGCGCGGGCGTCCCGGACGGCGTCATCAACTACCTGCCGGGGCCGGGAAGCGAGATCGGTGATTTCATCGTCGAGCATCCGGATGTGTACATGATCGCTTTCACCGGCTCTCGGGAGATCGGCTGCAGGATCAACAAGCTTGCGGCTGACGTGCATCCCAGCCAGGATCACCTGAAAAAGGTGATCTGCGAGATGGGTGGCAAGAACGCGATCATAGTCGATACCGACGCAGACATAGACGAGGCCGTGCAGGGATCGATAGTTTCGGCCTTCGGCTACCAGGGCCAGAAGTGCTCCGCGAGCTCGAGGATCATCGCCCTTGAGCCGGTCTACGACGAGTTCCTCTCGAGGCTTGTCGAGGCGGCGGAGAAGTCCACTATCGGGATGCCGGAGAACCTCGAGAACTTCATGGGCCCAGTCATCGATGCCGGCGCGATGAAGAGCATCCTGAACTACATCGAGATCGGCAAATCGGAGGGCAGGCTGGCCCTCCAGCGCGACGTATCCGACCTCGTTGAGAGGACCGGCGGCTACTTCATCGGCCCAACTATCTTTGCCGACGTGCCGCCGAGCGCGAAGATCGCGCAGGAGGAGATCTTCGGCCCGGTGGTCGCGGTGATGAAGGCTAAGGATCTGGATGACGCGCTCGAGATCGCTCTCGGAACCGACTATGCGCTGACCGGCGGGTTCTTCTCGAACAGCCGGGAGCGTATCGAGCGTGTAATGAGGGAGTTCCGCGTCGGCAACCTTTACATAAACCGGAAGATAACCGGGGCTATGGTGGCGAGACAGCCGTTCGGCGGCTTCAAGATGTCGGGGATCGGTTCGAAGGCGGGCGGGCCGGACTATCTGCTCCAGTTCATGGACCCGCGGGTGGTCACGGAGAACACGATGCGCCGCGGATTCGCGCCTGTAGAGGAGCAGCCCGAGCAGGAGAGGACCGCCCCGCTCGCGTGAAGCTCCGTGTTGCCTCAGATAAGAATCGTACCGCAGCACTCACTGGTATGCTTGCGGTCCGTGGGTTTGCGGCCCCTGTGGAAAACGAGCTTACGCTTGGCCTAAGACGGGGGATGTGGCGGGGACAGAAAGAGACAAACCCCGTTAAAGAAAGCTCCTTCCGGCCCCGTTAAAGGCATTATGGCATCCGACCAATGTTTCCGTCAATGTGCACAGATCCGATCTCGACGGTACGATTCTTACGTGAGGCATCGATTCGATTTCGGTACGATCTATCGTGAGGCAATGCGAACTCTTGACAGGGATTGAGGATGCGTGCCATCATGCCTTGTTCGAGCCTGTGGCGGGCAGGCGCAAAGTGGGAAGCATAGCCGAGAATCTGGCGAAGGTCCGCGAGCGGATTGGCCGAGCGGCGGAGCGCGCGGGACGTGAAGCGGACGATGTCACGCTGATAGTCGTGACCAAGACTGTGGACGTTCCCAGAATCCGCGAAGCCGTTGCGGCAGGCGCGACCGATCTCGGAGAGAACTACGTCCAGGAGGCTCTCCCCAAGTGGGAGGCCATCGGGCCTGGCGTGCGATGGCATTTCATCGGCCATCTGCAAAGGAACAAGGCGAAGCAGGCGGTGCGGATCTTCTCGACGATCCAGAGCGTTGACAGCCTGCCGCTTGCAATAGAGATTGGCCGGAGGGCGCTCGACCGAGGCGCTCCGGCGGATGTGCTGATCGAGGTCAACCTGTCCGGGGAAGTGTCGAAGTTCGGCGTGCTGCCGGAGGACGCGCTTCACTTCGCGGAGGAAGCCTCGGCAGTGCCGGGAGTCCGGCTTCTCGGACTGATGGGCATGGCGCCCTTTGTGGACGACCCCGAGGAAGCCCGGCCGTATTTTGCCCGCCTGAAGGGGCTATGGGATAAGCTGCGGCCAGAGCAGCGGCGCTGGCTCTCGATGGGCATGAGCCAGGACTTCGAGACAGCCGTCGAAGAAGGCTCGAATATGGTGCGCATCGGGACAGCGGTCTTCGGCCCGAGGGCTGGCTAGAGGCGGGAGGTGAGAAAAAGAGGTGAGAACTGCAGAGCTGCGTCTCGCCTCTCACATCTCACTTCCTGCGGGAAGGAGTGGACGCCCAACACCCGACCCACGAACGCATAAGACGCGAATGGGAGGGTATCGAGCGTGAAAGCTGCGCCACTTGACGATTACGAGGAGCAGCCGAGAGGTTTCTGGAGTAGGCTGAAAGAGCGAGTCGGTCTGGGTGACTATGACGAGGAGTTCGACGGAGTATTGGACGACCCCGGAGGGACCCACCGACCAGTCATGCTCCGGCTCCATCCATCGAGGATGCATCATGTGTCTGTCTGGAAGTCCATCCAGTCGCTGGAGAACGCACAGGAAGCTGCGGATGGACTGAAGGCGGGCCATCAGCAGATCGTGAACCTCGAGAAAGCAAGCCCCGAGATCTGTGGGCGCGTGATAGACTTCCTGAACGGTGTCACCTATGCCCTCGACGGCTATGTCGAGAAGGTAGGAGACCGTGTCTATCTCTTCACCCCTGCGAACTACATAATAGAGGTGGAGAACGGCGCGCCCAGGGATACGAAGGGACCGTTTATGGGTGCGTAAAGACAGGTGTTGCGTGTCGGTGGGAGAGTTCGCAGACGCCGCCCAGCATCTGAAACCTGATCCCGGATAAGGAGTGATGTGGTTGCCTGATAGAGCCTACGGGCTCGCGATCATCGGCTCGGGAGCGATGGGGCAGGGCCTCGCGCGCGGACTCATCGCAGCGGATGTCCATCCGCCCGAAAGAATAGTTGTCACCGACGTGGACAAAGACCGGCTGGCTGCATTCTCGGAGAAAACGGGAGTGCATACGGCCGGCAACATCGAGGCCGTCTCGCGGTCCGACACGATCATCCTCGCCGTCAAGCCGAAAGTCGTCGAGGACGTGCTGGAGGAGATCGCCGGCTACGTCGTACCCGACCAGGTGGTCATATCCATAGCCGCCGCGGTGAAGACCCAGCAGATAGAGTCCATGCTCAAGTCGGGAGTGCCCGTCATACGGGCAATGCCGAACCTGCCGTGCATAGTCCGTGAGGGCGCGACCGCCATTACCAGGGGCAGGAGCGCGCAGGACAGCCACGTCGAGCGCGCTGTCGCGATATTCGGCGCTGTGGGTAAAGTACTCGAAGTCCCGGAAGAGCTGATCGATACGGTAACCGGCCTGTCCGGCAGCGGACCGGCTTACGTTTACATGTTCATCGAGGCGCTCACGGAAGCGGGAGCGACTGCCGGGCTGACGAGAGATCAGGCTCGCCTGCTCGCGGCCCAGACGGTGCTCGGGGCGGGGAAGATGGTCCTCGAGACTAATGAGCACCCGGCACGGCTGAAGGACACGGTGGCCAACCCGGGCGGCACGACGCTGGCGGGCCTTGCGGCTCTCGAACGCGCGGCTTTCCGAGCCGCTGTTCTTGACGCGGTCCAAGCGGCTGCCGAGCGTGCGAAGGAGTTGTTCCCGGATTAGCTGCCGTCAGGCCGGTCCGGACGGGGCAAGCGCCTTTCTTGCATCGGTGCGGCGGATGCTGTCGCTCCGCTCCGCCGCGCGCCGGCGTTCCTGCCATATCACGTATTCAGGTGCCTAACGATGCCTAGCATAGTCTACGCGGCGATTCACTATGTCTTGATGCTCGCCGTTGCGCTCATAATCATCGACGCTGTGCTGACCTTCTTCCCTTCGGTGCCCACATACCATCCCATCGTTCTTCTCATCCGTAGGATGACGCGGCCTCTGATCGGCCCGTTCCGGAAGATCGTCCCCCCGCAGCGCCTCGGCGACGCCTATATTGACCTCTCGCCCGTGCTCGCGATCATAGCCATCTACATCGTTGACGCCATTCTAGCGAGCTCCGTGCGTGGGCGATGACGGCCGTGTCCGGAACCGCTTTCTTCGCCCGGCCCGCGGTCCCTTCGCGGCGTCTTCCCTAGGGTGCACATGGAACAGAGCGGCAACAACCAGGAGATAGCTGTGCGACAATGGTGGCAGTATGCTGTCGCCGCGCTCGCGCTGATCGTGGCCTTCTTTATCCTGCAGTCTGCCCGGTCACGAAGCGCTGGGCCCGTTACGCAGAGCCAGGCCGACCTTGCGAGCATCCAAGCCGGCGACTCCGCGGTGAAGTACTACTTTCTCTTGCAGTACACGAGGGAGCACGGCTATCGCATCCAAGGTCAAGGCGAGCGCTATCTCAGGCAAGCCCTCGAGTCCTACACGGAAGCTGCCCGGCGGCCTATCCCTGGCGCGCTCCGGCGCTCCGGCGTCCTAGCCTGCGTGCTGCAGCAAACGAAGCCTTGCGCCGGCCTCGGTTACTTCCGCCGCCTCCAGTCGCCGCCCGTGCTGCGCGGGCGGCCTCCGCAGGATGTCCGCGATTTGCAGTCAGAGGCCCGCATGTGGACGGACATCTACTCGGGCACAGTCGATCCGCGCAAGGTGAACGGCTATGCCGCGCGCATCCGCCAGCTCAACCTTGGGCCGGCCAGATGGTTCGCTCTGCAGCGGCTCTACGCCGCCGCGGGACGCAGCGATCTCGCGCGAAAGGCAGTCCAGGAAGGCGAGACCGACGCCGTCACCTCGCTGGTCCCATACACGCTGCTCACGATTCTGCTCGTCCTGATGGGTTTGGCCGGCGTGGTCTTCATCGGGATATTCCTTCGCAACCGCAACCGCTGGCTCGCCAGGCCGGAGGCAGCAGGGACCGAGGGCGCTCCCCCGCCCGAAACAGCGCTGGCCGCGGAGGCGGCACAGATCCAGCCCAGGTTCCTTTTCGAAGGGTTCATCATCTACATTCTGGCAAACGTGACTTTCGCCATCCTCGCCGGATGGCTTCTCTCGCCCTATCTAACGGGCCTGCGGGCCGAGCAGAGGATGATCTACCAGGTCGCGCTGCAGTTCGCTGTGACCACGGCGAGCGGAGCTGTCGCTCTCGCGGCCTTCTACGGCCTGGTGCGCGGCTGGGGAGGAAGGGTCGAGTCGATCGGCCTCACAGCCCGCGACCTCGGCAGAAACATCCTGTGGGGCATCGTCGGCTACTGCGCTCTTCTCCCGCTCGTGGCCGCCGCATCGCTCATCTGGTCCGCGCTCTCGCTGAGGGTCTTCCGCGGTGTTCAGACGCCCGTGCATCCGGTTGTCCCAATGGTCCTGGCCGGCAACACAGTGGTGTTCGCCGTCGTTTTTGTGCTCGGCACGGTGGTTGCGCCGTTCTTCGAAGAGATCTTCTTCCGGGGACTCCTCTACAATGCCCTGCGTGAGCGGATCGGCGTGACAGCAGGGGTCATTGTCTCCGCAGCCGCGTTTGCCATAGTGCATCCGTTCCCAGCCGGCTTCCTGCCGGTCTTTGCGATAGGGTGCGTGCTCGCGCTGCTGCTTCAGGTGCGCCGGTCGCTTGTGCCACCCATGGTCGCGCATGGCTTGAACAATGGGGTCACATTTCTGGTAATATATCTCATCTCAGTACGCTGACATAAGGAGGAAAGATGACCAACTTACGACCTGCTATCAAGCTTCTTTCGGATGATGCCGTGACTCGCATCGTTGACGAGGCGCTCTCCGTCCTCGGGAAGGTGGGAGTGTATATCGAGAACGAGGAAGCGAAAGACCTGGTGTCGTCGTCTGGAGGTCGGGCTCTTGGCAATGGCCGCGTAGCGATCCCGCCCGACCTGGCTAAGCGCGCCATCGAGACGGCGCCATCGCGTGTATCGATCTACTGCAGAGACGGCCAGACGTGTGTAACGCTCGGCGGGATGCAGATCAACTTCGATCCCGGCTCGGCGGCCATCAACATCCTGGACTCGGACACGGGGGATATCCGCCAGCCGGTGACCCATGACCTGGTCAGGTTCGCGCGCCTGACCGAGGCGCTGGAGAACATCGATGCCCAGAGCACGTCTATGGTCCCGGCGGACGTTCCTCGCAGCATCGCCGACCGCTATCGCCTGTATATCGCACTCAAGAACTGCACCAAGCCCGTAGTCACGGGCACGTTTGCGGTGGACGCGTTCGCTCCGATGCGCGACATGCTCGCCGCTGTCGCCGGTGGTGAAGAAAAGCTGCGCGAGCGCCCGATGGCGATATTCGACGCCTGCCCATCCCCTCCACTGAAGTGGAGCAATCTGACGACGCAGGCGCTGCTCGACTGCGCCCGTTCCGGCCTGCCGGCCGAGATCGTATCTATGCCGCTTCTTGGCGCGACCGCCCCGGCAGCGATTGCGGGCGGCCTGGTTCAGCACGCTGCCGAGGCGATTGCCGGCGTTGTCATCCACCAGCTTGCCAGGCCCGGCTCGCCCATCATCTACGGCGGCTCGCCCGCCGTGTTCGACATGCGCACGAGCACCACTCCCATGGGCGCGATCGAGACGATGATGCTCGACTGCGCTTACGCCCAGATCGGTCGCACACTCGGCCTTCCGACGCATGCCTATATGGCGCTTTCCGACGCAAAGACGGTCGATGCCCAGGCCGGCCTCGAGACCGGCATTGGCGCCGTCCTTGCGGCACTGGCCGGAGTCAACATGATTTCCGGGCCGGGCATGCTCGACTTCGAAAGCTGCCAGAGCCCCGAAAAGCTCGCCATCGACAACGAGATCTGCGGTATGGCGAAGCGTCTGGTTCAGGGCATTGCTGTCGAGGAGCCGCTCGCGTCGGACCTCTACGGGGACCTGTCGGTCGGCGACCTCTTCCTGACTTCGCCGGACACCCTTGCGAGGATTCGAAGCGAGTTCTACTACCCGTCCGATGTCATAGAAAGGCACGAGCGCGACTCCTGGCGCGCCCGAGGGAGCAAGACGGCGTTTCAGCGAGCGAAGGAGCGAGTGGAGCATTTGCTCGCATCGCATCCGCCTGCGATTCTGCCGGAAGACGTGTCCCGCGAGCTCGACCGGATCATGCTCACGGACGCCCGCAGCCACGGAGTCGAGGGACTCGCGCTTGGCGTTTAGCTCCGATTCAGGCACGGAGCATCTCGTAAGGCTTCCCACTTGATGCAGTAGCACGCCGAAACCCGGCCGCCCCGAGATTCGTCAAAGGGCGGCCGGTGTTCGCGGTGCCGAGGCACACCAGCCGTTGACTGGCGCCTCATACCTCGCCCCTCCCCCGAGTCTTGGCGTTTTCGCAAAGTTGACGTTGTATGACCAGTCCACAGATGGTAGAATGAGTAACGGCACTTCATCCTCAACATTATCCGTGTGGCTTGCCGATGGACTGGTTACGCAGGAAAACTCGCAGGTGTCTTGCCGTCTCCGTTCCCTTGCTGTCCGCGGGGCTGGTAGTGGTGTGGATGGGCTGGAACGGCAGCCCGCTCAGCCGCGGCCCGGTCGGAGGGTTTCCCCTTGCGGCAGAGGACATCGGCCTATCGAACCCAACCGGCAGCCTGACCGAGCTGCTCGCAGGCAGCTCGGATCCGGACCGGCTACCCATCCTCAGCTCTCCGTTCTCTTCCGGGCCGCTGAGGAGCGCGCTTGCCAGCCGCTCCGGACAGGTCGCCGGATCGTACGACGTAAGGATGTTCCGGGACGAGCTGTCCTCCTACACGATCGACCTCAGACCCGATGTAGACGAAACGACAAATGTCGAGCTTGCGTCCCAGACCATCGATGGCACGGTCATACGTCCGTACGAGGTGTTCTCTTTTAACTCGGCCGTGGGAGAGCGCTCCGAAAGTCGCGGCTTCCGGCCAGGGTTGATGTTCTCGAAGGGCGAGGTCGTCACAGGCCTCGGCGGCGGGGTCTGCCTCGTCTCGACCGCGCTCTACAACTGCGCGGTCAGCGCTGGCTGCAAGATCATTGAGCGGTTCCCGCACTCCGGCCCCGTCCGCTACGCTTGGCCGGGACTCGACGCCGCCGTCGTTTACGGCCTCGCGGACATGCGGTTCAAGAACGATACGGGCCTGCCGGTCATGATCCGAAGCCAGGTGGCGGACGGCCGCTTGACGGTAAGCCTCTGGGGCAAGAGGCGGCCCGGGTTCGAGGTCGAGGTAGCTCAGGAAGCCTGGAGGGAGCTTCCTTTCAAGGTGACTGAGGCGGAGGATTCGAGCATCCCCGAGGGCACAGTGCAGGTGAAGGTTCCGGGACGAGCGGGCTTCGAGGTGACCGTCGTCCGCATACTAAAGCAGCATGGGAAAGAGATCAAGCGCGAGGTGCTGAGCCACGACCGGATTCCGCCGAGGGACAAGATCGTGCTCATTCCTCCCAAACCGAAGGAGGAAGGCTCGACGCTGGCACCGACCGGCGAAACCCAGGCACCTGGGATACCGCCCGACCAGGCCGCGCCGCCCGCTCAGCCGCCGGGCACACCCCAGCCGGCTCCCGCAAAGGCCGCGGCCCAGCCCGGGAAGCCGCCGGGCACGATGACCATCACCCTCCCACCCGACGAGCCGGACGGCGAGGCCGGCAGCCGGCAGACGCAGCCCTGACGGCCGACTGCCGGGCAATCGATCCCCGCATTCCCTACAGCGGAAAGCGGCGCCCTACCTCCCGCCCGCCACGCTCACGGCCTGTATCCGAACCGTCGGCATGATCAACCCAGGCTCGGACCGGTAGTCGCTCGATATCGCATCGACATTCTTGAGCATGTCGAGGAAGTTGCCGCCGATCATTGTGTTCTTGACCGGGTACGCAAGCTTTCCGCCCTCGATCTTGAACCCGAAATCCACCGATGCCGACACCTCTCCGGTTACCGATTCCGGGGAGATCCCGCCTTCGTTGATGTACAGCCCCTCTTCGACCTCGGACATGATCTGGTCCGACGTCTTCTGGCCGAGCTTCGGGACAGCATTGGTTGGGGCGATGCCGCCGCGAGTCGAGTGGCCGTTGTTCGGCTCCTTGGCCTTGTTCGCGGTGTAGGAGTCGGTGAGATAGGTCAGGAGCACACCGTTCTCCATGATCACCATCTTCTGGTGAGGGAAGCCTTCGCCGTCGCAGATGCCCGAGCTTAGGCCGCCGGGGATGAGCGGGTCGTCGGTGATGGTCAGCACGTCCGAGCCGATCTTCTCGCCCCGCTTGCCGATCAGGAACGACCGGCCCCGCTGCACGTTCTCGAGGTTGGCCGATCCCGCAACCCCGCCGAAGATGGATGTTCCTGCAAGCGGTCCAAGCACGATTGGCAGGATCTTCGTCTCGACCTTCCGTGCCCCGAGGAACCGGACGGCCATCTCAGCAGCGGTTTTGCCAAGCCCGCTCGGATCGAAGTCCGAGAGGAGGCGGGCCTGGTCGAAGTCGTAGAACGCGCCCACGTCGTCACCGTGCTTCACGATGACCATGGAGTAGATGCCCACGAACGAGTTCTGCCCGGTGACGCGAACGCCGAGCGAGTTGGCAAGCGCCCAGGTGTTGTACCCCACGGACGCCCCTCCGCTCACTATCGCCTCCCCAGTTACAGCCTTCGCCCCATCAATGTTGCCGATGCAGGCGTTGATAACGTCTCGGACGTCCATGGCTGCGACTTTGGGATCGTACAGACCCGGGACCTCGCTGTACGGGGCTGGGCCGGGGAGAGAGACGAAATCGGGGTCCGGCTCGGCGAGCTTGGCGAGCTGCGCCGCCGCCCGCGCCGTCTCGATAACGCTCTCCTCATCCAGCTTATCGGTGCTCGCAGATCCTACTCCGCCCCGGTAGAACGCACGGACGGACACACTCCCGCCGGCCCTGGCGTCGGTCGAGTAAATGGACGACTTCTCCACATCCACGCTCGTGTTCCGGCCTACGCTCGCCGAAGCATCAGCCTGGTCCGCGCCATCCCGCACCGCCGCCTCGCACGCCATCTGCACGAATTTCTGCAGCTTGTCGGCATCGTACTCCTTCATAGTATCCTCCCTCTGCTCTGAGGAGCTGACTCAGTAAATGCCCCGAAGTTACCGTATAAGAGTAGCACCGAACCGGCGCAAGTGTCTACGCTATCGAGCGGGTGCATACAAATTTATGAGAACAGGATCAACCACGAAACCGCGAAACTCGGGAAAGCACGAAAAGGGGGACTGGATTCCGGTATCCGCACCTGGAAAGCCACCGTACACCTCCCCTTTCCCCTTCGTGTCTTCTTAACCTTCCGTGCTTTCGTGATTCAGAGACTCTGGTTGCCCTGAACACGCCCTAAGGCCCAGCCGCAAGCCGGTAGACGGTCTGGCCCGGCACGCGAAAGGCTTCCGCAGGCCGGAACGATGTGAGGACCTGGTTCAGCATCTCGCGCCTGAGGCCGTAGCGCTTCTCAAGCTGCCGCCAGGCCGGCCCCGGACGGAACACCTCGCCGAAAACGTAGACCTGCCCGCCGGCGGACAGCTTCCGCTTGATCCGCGCCGCAAGCTGTGCGACACCGGCCCTTCCGTACCGGCTCATCGACTCGTGGACGGACACCGTCTCCCTGCCCCCGAAGTAAGGGATGTAAACCTCCATCTGCGCGAGGTAACCCATCCCGGCCACCACTATCACGGAGTTCCTCGGCGTGGACGCTCCGACCTGCCGCGCAACCAGGACGTTTCGGTTGGACTCCTCGGGCATCTTGGGCAGGATGTAGAGGCCAAAGTTGGTCACCATGAAGCATAGGGCGGCTGCAGTTCCGGTCCAGATGACGAACCGGCGCTCTGTCCACGCGGACGCGTCAACCGCCAGAAGCATGACCCACGCCGTTGCTACGGGTATCCAAAAGACAAAGTAGCCGGGGTTCCAGACGGTGAAGAATGCTGCGTAGGCAGCGATCCACACGCCGGCAAGGACGTTGAAGACCGGGAGTGGGTCCGGCGGCCTGACCTCCCCTCCTACGGAACCGCCTTTCACGCCCTCGAGCTCCGGCATGAGATGGCCGCGCTGCTTTCGCCGCACGGCGCCAACCGCCCGGTCGAGCACACCGAGAGCCACGAGTGCCGAGGAGAACATCAGAAGGCCGTAGGAGGACGTGAGGGCTGCAAGCGGCAGTGCCGCAGTGCTTCCTGGCGCCGCCGCAAGGAAGGCGTGCCGGACGGCGGCGAAATCCCTGCCGAGGTTAGCCGGAAGGTCGAAGCTCCACCAGACTGCGGACCTGGCGTAGGTCAGCGCCCAGCCGAGGGCGGCGGGAGTGTCGCTCGCTCCATGGAGCCAAGCTGCCAGGGCGTAGGGGACAAGGACTATCGGAACCAGCGCTGAGACGAACGCCCCCGCCAGTTTGAGCTTCCCCCAGGCCCGTGCGGGCGCCAGGAGGATTGCTGCGGCAGCCACGAGGGCGAAGAGAACGTGGCTCTGGTGCAGGAGAACGGCAAGGGCGAGCGACGCACCGAGGCCGGCGGCGGACCAGCCCGACGCGGTCCTGGCGGTGCGGTGGGCGAAGTAGAACCCCGCAAGGAGCGCAGCCATAGGCGGTATGTTGGCTCTGCCGTCGGTGCTTGCGACCCACCAGCCGAACGTGACCCCGACCGCAGCCGCCGCAGCCGCTGCGACGCCGTTCACGCCCCTAGTGTCTGCCTCGTCCGGAGCGGTGTCGATGAGCAGGTGCCGCAGCACGAGGAAGAGCACTGCAAGGCCGGCTGCCCCCGCCAGCGCGTTCATCGTCTGGAGCGCTCGAAGCGGGTCGCTTGTCGGAGACAGCAGTCGCACGAGCCGCCACGCCACCCATCCTACGACGTTGAAAAGGAGATGGTGGGGATGGAAGAGCGAAGGCGGGCCCGCCTGGTCCGCCAGCCGGATCATGCCGGCGTAGCTGACTGCGTCGAACGTGTAGTTACCCGTCGGCGTACCGAGATACAGGGCTGAGAATACGGCGAATAGGGCTGCAGCCAGCCAGATATGCCTCTTCATCCTTGCTCCTCCGGCAAGAACGAGACTCGCCAGCTGCCTACCCCAAATCCTGCCGAGTCTAATCAGCGAGCAAGGAGCGACCCCGCGTGCATCATCTAGCTCATCTCCACGAGATCGACGCTAACCCCCGCCATCCGCCTGCCGAGTTACTGGACCGGCCTCATGCAGTCTGCGTGCGCAACCGCCGTGGCCTGTTCGGCGACGGCGACCGCGGCGATTGCATCCTCGATCGTGGCGCGGAGCTTGTGGCCCGGATCATGCATCGCGGCGACCACGTCCTTCAGCATCGCCCTGACCAGGTTGCCGTAGACCTCCAGCTTCGGCTGCTGGACCTCAGCGCGGCCTCGCACGCTGGCGTTGACAGGGTAGACCTGGTCGGAGGAGTGAGCGTCCAGCTCGGCCATCCGCTCGACGCTCAGTTCCAGGCCGGGCAGGTGCTCGCGGAGCGCGGCGACGCCCTTCTCGTCCGTCCAGCCGAAGAAAGATGCGGTAAGCGGAATCCAGCCGCTGATCTCGACCTCGCCGAGATCGAACGCCAGGTGGAACGTCGTGGTCTCGAGGGCCATCGGCCTGGAGAAAGAGTGCCAGTAGGTGCCAACCACATCGTTCTCGAACCTGACCGCAGCGAACATCCGATCCTCTTCCTCCTGGTTTCGCCAGACGGATAGTCCCGTAGCCTCGCGGGCCTGCGCGCCGAGGATGAAGCTTGTCATATCGAAGAAATGCACGCCGTGCTCGACGAGAATGCCGCCGGAGATGTCGTGGTCCCAGAACCAGTGGCCTGTCGGGACGGTATCCTGGGTCGCGTAGTTCCGCAGGTCGGCCCTGCGCGGCTGGCCGAACACCTGCGCCTGCACTATCTGCCGCATGCCCTCGACGATCGGGTCGAAGCGGAGCATGAAGTTCACCGTCGCGACGACCCCGGCCTTCGCTGCGGCATCGGCGATCCTGCGCCCGTCCGCCGCCGTCATCGAGACCGGCTTCTCGATCAGCACGTGCTTGCGCCGCTCAATCGCCGAGAGCGCCAGATCGAGATGTGTCGAGGGCGGAGTGGCTATCGAGACGACCTCGACCTCCGCATCGCTCAGCAGCCCGTGGTAGTCCTGGTAGAACCGAAGACCGGCTGCCGACGTAGGAACCCTGGACGGATCCTCATCGCTTACTGCCACGATCCGTACCTCGTCGAGCTTCGACCACTGCCTGAAAAGGAAATGCCCAAAGCCTCCGAGCCCGATTATCCCAACTCCCGTCTTGCCGTCGTTCACGTCGAGCTTCCTCCTGCGTCGCCGAAGCTGCCTCGCGTTCAGCTCGGCCGTCCGTCGCTACTTGCCATGTATACCCCTACCCGCCGCCGAAAAGCAATAGCCGCCGGGCGTAAACTTTCGAACGGTGTGACCTGCCCCAAATGCAGGTCCACGAGTGTATCTAGGACTTACACCCGGAACGTCCACACGAACGGCATAGAAAGCTTCTCGTCTTTACTGAAGCGTGGAATGATTGGCAGCTACCACAGAGTATCGGCTAAGCATCTGCAGAGGTATATTGCCGAGTATCTCTGGAGACCAAACCACGAGAGCCGCGATCTGTTCGACTTGTTACTGTGCGCCAATGCTCTGGCAGAACCTATGAAGTACCGGGGGCTTGTCGCCAGGAACGGAAGTGTTGCGTAAAGGTGGAACTTGTGCCATAATGAGCAGTCTAGCATTATTACCCGTTTTGGTGGTGGGGCCTAGACAAAGGACAATCCGTAGCTCATAATGAAGAAGAGGAAAGCCCGCTCTTCCATTGTCAGGGAAGTCCACGTGTACTGTAAACTTCTGCTGCAGTTGGATAGCTGATCGTCCATTATTGGATTTGAGATAACCAGGTACGGGTAAACCTAAGCCGCATACGAAGGAATGATTGCCAATGGCAACACGGAAACCGGCTAGAATCTATAGGGACACCAAACGAGCGTTCCAGGAACTTACGATCTTTCTGCCCGACGAGACAGAAGACCTGGTCTTGGCCCTTGAGATTCTGCGCACCATTAAGGAGACGAAGCAGTCTGCGGGACCCAGGGGAATTCGCACGCCTGACTCAAGTAATACGATACTTATTCCGCAGATTCCAACCCTGAGGGCATCCTAGCCAAGGGTCATTGACGTGTTTTCTGTTTCAAACAGCTTGGCCCGGTTCTGCTCCATACTAAGGTAGACCTCGCACCGAATGTACAATTCCCAGATCAGGCGCCATGCCTCATCGTCCCTTCGCAATTCGTCGATCTCTAGGTGAATCTTCGGGTCTTCCTTCAGTTCTCGAGCTGGCAGAAAACGGCCATGGCTGACATGCCTTTTCACCCTACTCAGCATAGTGATGGTTTCAGAAGCCATCTTGCGTGCTTCTCGATCCGGGTATCTGCGTTCTAATCGTTTCCGAATCCATTTCTTTCCCAGTTCTTGAGCAAAATCAGAAAGGTGCTGGCAATGGTTCACAAAAACCTGGTCCAGGGAACCCAATTCGGTCAGAAAGTGAACGTACGGCTGGCCCGCCGCGATGGCCTTGTCGATCTTCTTCTCAAGCCTGTCCCTCGCATCAATGAACGAGTAAGCCGACACCTGCTGTGTCACGCCTGATACCGTCAACGTTATCTGGGGGTCGATTGGGCCGAGTTCTGAGCAATGGCCCATCACAATCCGGTCAGCGCCTATTGCGATCAGCGTGCCGGCGCTCTTAGCCATGTTCGGAACGATCACGCGGAATTCGCCGTTAGTGCTGCAATGGTGTCTACATGTCTCCACTATTTTTTCTGCCGCGTCACCAGATCCCCCGGCCGTTTGCAGCATGAGGTCGAGATTATCAATGTGTCCGAGCTTGTGTAACGCGTCAACAAGCGGCAACGTGTCGAGATAATTGACAGAACTACCAGGCGCTCCAACATTTGCAGCATATACCAGAAGCTTGCGCTTATTGTTAT
>Ga0315281_10007140_pt1 | contig 15783 bp, 9 predicted proteins | sample YL17G07_0_MG_FD_204540 | JGI IMG/M metagenome (GOLD analysis project Ga0315281, IMG submission 204540) | Sediment microbial communities from Yellowstone Lake, YNP, Wyoming, USA - YL17G07_0 | ecosystem: Environmental > Aquatic > Freshwater > Lake > Sediment | place: USA: Wyoming | collected... | reverse complement strand
CAAAATCGCAATCGCGTCATCCTTGGGAATTGGTGTAGCGGTAGCGCAGATGATGATGCTCCCCACTGGCCAAACATCGGTGTGATTTTTCCAGTAGCCCTGGGTGTACGTGCATTGTTTCGGACAATACTGACACACGGTAACCCAGGTTGACCAATCCGATGGAGCGGTACAGGTGCCATCAGAAGTCAGAACTCGCACTTGTCCTTGATAGCATCCTTGTTCTAGGCCAATGGTAGTATATTTACTATCCACGATCCAAGAGAATGTTTCGTCATAACCGGGTCCTTGTACATGTAGTTCATAGCTGGTAGCACCGGGGACGTCATCCCAATCCCATATAATCCAGATAGTCTCGTTTCCTACTTCACAGCCAGATTCAGGTGGATCGTGCGGCGGATTAGGCTGGCATGTCGGCGTCTCAGTCGGCGTTAGCGTCGGTGTTTCGGTCGGTGTCTCAGTCGGCGTTAGCGTCGGTGTCTCAGTCGGCGTCTCAGTCGGCGTTAGCGTCGGTGTTTCGGTCGGTGTCTCTGTCGGCGTTTCGGTCGGCGTCTCAGTCGGCGTCAGTGTCGGCACCGGCGTCTCGGTCGGTGTCTCGGTCGGCGTCAGGGTCGGCGTCTCCGTAGGCGTCTCGGTCGGTGTCTCTGTCGGCGTCTCTGTCGGTGTTTCTGTCGGCGTCTCAGTCGGCGTTAGCGTCGGGGTCTCTGTCGGCGTCTCCGTCGGCGTCTCCGTAGGCGTCTGCGTAGGCGTCTCGGTCGGGGTCAATGTCGGCTCAGGCGTCTCGGTCGGTGTCAGTGTCGGCACCGGCGTCTCTGTCGGCGTCTCGGTCGGCGTTAGCGTCGGTGTTTCGGTCGGTGTCTCAGTCGGCGTTAGCGTCGGTGTCTCTGTCGGCGTCTCAGTCGGGGTCAATGTCGGCTCAGGCGTCTCGGTCGGGGTCAATGTCGGCTCAGGCGTCTCTGTCGGGGTCAATGTCGGCTCAGGCGTCTCAGTCGGTGTCAGGGTCGGTACCGGTGTCTCGGTTGGCGTCTCAGTCGGTGTCTCAGTTGGCGTCTCAGTCGGTGTCTCAGTTGGCGTCTGAGTGATTGTCGGTGTCTCAGTCGGTGTCAGTGTCGGCGTCAGGGTCGGCACCGGCGTCTCGGTCGGCGTGTTCGTCGGCGTGGCGGTCGGGCCCTCCTTCAAGACATAGAGGTTGTTGTCGAGAGAACCCACGTAGACCCGCCCGTCAGAGCCGATCGCAGGGGATGAATATTCAATTGCGCCCCCGGTCAAGCAGCTCCCCCTGAGCGTGCCGTCGGAATTGAACGCGTACAGCCAGCCATTTTGAGCACCCACGTACACGACCCCGTTCGTGCCGATGGCGGGGGATGAGTTTACATAAAGGTTCGTCCCGGAGGGGAGATAGCTCCACTCGAGCGCTCCCGTGTTGTAGTTGAACTCATAGAAATTGTTGTCAGCAGACCCGATATAGACTCTTCCGGCTGCTGAATCTATCGCGGGCGACGAGTAAACATCGTCCCCGGTCAGGTAGCTCCAGAAGATCTTACCGTTCGGATTGAACGCATAGATATTGTTATCAAATGAGCCGACGAAAACGCTGCCATCGGAGCCGATCGCGGGGGATGAGTAGACGATGCTCCCCGTCAGGTAGCTCCACCAGACCGTCCCGTTCGAATTGAACGCATAGACTTTGCTGTCATCGCAGCCGATGAAGACTCTGCCGCTTGAGCCGATCGCAGGGGATGATTGGAGCACGCCGCCCGTGGTGTAGTTCCACGCAAGCGACCTGTCGGAGTTGAGGGCATACATTATGTCTTTAGACGTGCCCCAGGCGCCCCAGTATATCCTGCCCTCAGTCCCGACAGCAGGGGAGGAGGGACGAGCACTTTTCCCCGTCGTGCGGGTGATGAAGCTCCATGCCAGTGATCCGGTTGAGTTGAGTGCGCGGAGGCTCCCGCTCGCCTCGAAATAGACTTCACCCGTATTGCTTATCGCGGGGGACGAGGAGATGAGGTAGTCGGTCAGGTAGCTCCACGAGAGCACCCCCATCGAAGAGAAAGCGTAAAGCCGATTGTCGTTGCTCCCCACGCAGATCCTTCCGTCCATGCCTAGGGCGGGGGAGGATTCTACGCCGTTAGCCGTTCTGTAGCTCCATGCGAGTGCGGGCACCGAAGGCCCCGAGTAGCTACTACTTTGCCCCGTATGCTTGAGGTCGGCGTGGAACATCGGCCACGCACTGGTGGCGAGCTGGGCATATACGCCCTGCGCCAGCGCAATCGGCAGGACGAGAGCCAGGATAAACACTTTCGTCTTCACCGCCCCTCTTTCACTATGGCAAGTGGTAAGTATGAATCTTGGGTGAAAGTTCAGTACTGTCCGGTCTAGCACCTTCAGAAATAAGCTCGCCCAACCCTTGTGCGTAACTGCTCTCATAGCAATCCTCCACTGTTGTGTGCTTCTTTTAGGTTCACATCAAATTGCGGTTAATTTGTCCTTGATTTTCTCCAGAACTGAGGGCAACTCTTCCAAGAGCGATTCCTTGGGAACGTACGGGAACCCAAGTCTCGCGGCTTCGCTCATGTTGGATGACGTGTCGTACAGGGTGATAAATATGACCTGCGTCTGCGGGAATCGCTGCTTCAGGATTCGAGCGAAATCAAAACCGTTCATCCCCTCCAAGTGAATATCCACAATCGCCAGGTGAGGAGGGTGCTCCTCCACGACCTTCAGGGCTTCCTCCGCTGAACCCGCTTCCCCCGTGAGCTGAATGTACTCAAAGCGCTTCAAAAGATTCCGGAGAGATGTCCGGAATGTCAGATGATCGTCCAGGAGAATTGTACGTATTGTGTCCATAGTGACCCGCCCAGTGTATGTGTACACTGATTCGCTGTAAATCCTGCCGTGGGGGGTATATTTGGCGAGCCGGGGGGAGTATTTTTCAAGAAATAATCAATTGCGCCGATTCCTTGAGAGAAAAGAGGGCTAACGCATATACAAGCTGCGCACGCCGGATAGTGGATGCAGGGGATAAACTGTTTGCACGGCGCACATGGAGGAGAAAGACTGGGCTGTCCAAGCCATCTCTCGAAAATCTGGGTCTTCTTATTCAGGTACGGGCCCGAGATTATGTTTGAGGGCGAATTCCACCAGATCGGAGTGCTTGTGCAGATTGAGCTCAGTCATTATGTTCTTGCGATGGGTTTTTACCGTGAACACGCTGATGTGGAGCTTCTTGGCAATTTCAGCTCTGCTTGCTCCTCGGGCAATCAAGCTGAGAATCTGCCTCTCCCGCCCTGAGAGACTTTCCAGCTCGCTCTTGATTTTCCTCGAGCGAGGGGCAACGATCTCGTCCGCCACAATATCAGAAAGCGCCGGACTGATATACCGCATCCCGGACATGATCATTTCAATGGCATTGATAAGCTCTTCGACGGCCCCGTCCTTGAGAAGATACCCCGATGCCCCCAGGCGGATGGCTGAAGTGACAAAGCGCTTATCTTTGTGAATGGAGAGGACAAGGATCTTGGTCTGCGGGAGGGATCCAAGAATCTGGGATATGGCTTCCAGGCCATTCAAACCAGGCATGCTGATATCCACTATGATAAGGTCAGGTTTATGCCGCTTTGCTTGCTCTATTGTTTGAATCCCATCCCCCACCTCGGCGACAACGGTGTGCGAGGTGTATTTCTTAATGACGGCCGCGAGCCCCGCCCTGACTAGTGCGTGGTCGTCAGCCAACAAAATCTTTTTCATGAGTTAATCCCGATGCCTCTGTATCAACAGGGAACTTCAGCCTCCACGATGGTCCCCTGGCCCGGATGGGAACGTATCCTCAGGGTTCCGCCCACAGAGGCAATTCTCTCTTTCATCCCTAGAAGCCCTAACCCGCGGGATCTTACTACCTCAGATAGCTCAAATCCTCCCCCTTTGTCCTGAATCTTCAAAATCACGTTGTCAGCCTTTTGAAAGAGGCTCACTTCAGCTTTGGCGACGTTTGCGTGCTTGATGACATTTATCAAAGCTTCCTGTGTGACACGGTACAGGACAATTTCTTTTTGAGGTGTAAGTTTACAATTCAGTTCTTTCCGCTTGAATTCGATCGCCATTCGGCTCCGCTTTGAGATGAACTCAATCTCGTGCTCAATACAGCGCATTAAGCCGACACTATCCAGCATCGCCGGTCGCAGCCTATTCGACATTTTGCGTACGCCGTCCATGGCCACATCCACAAGCTGGACCGCTTCTCCCAATTCATGATGCAACGATCCCTCAAGCTCGGGGTGATCTTTGTCAATCATTCCCACGCATAACTTGATGGCAATCAATACCTGTCCGATCCCGTCGTGGAGATCTTGTGCAATTTTCTTTTTCTCCTCTTCTTGAAAATCAATCAACATTTTGGAAAACTTTTCGAGCTGCTCGGCCTCCTCCATGCGCTTACGATAGGTGATATCCCTGCCATAAATACGTATCCGCGGCGGATCGGTGACATAGTACATAGTCTGTTCATACCAGGCATCGTCAATCCTTATCTCGCGAGCAAAAAAGTGTCTTTCCGCGCGCGTGACCCCAGGGATGACCAGCGAGCGAAAATCCGCAAGCCATGGATGTTTCACCCCCGCCGCAAGAAGTCCAGGGAAAAAGTTCCGGGTCGCGGGATTCGCATAAAGGACGCGCCCTACCAGAGTTACTTCACATATGGGACACGGATTCTGTTCCGTGAAAGATGCCAATCCGGCGATTGTCTCCACCGCCTTCTTGCGCTCCGTGATGTCGCGGATAATCCCTATGGAACCGAGCAGTTTCTTGTTCTTAGCTTTAACATACCTATTCCATTCTCCGCATGAATGTATTTCCGCGTGGCAATAGTCCGCCACGGCTCGCCCCTTGCCCCTCAGCAGTATCCTGGCTTCCAGATTTTTCGTACACCTTTTTCCTGTCCTCCGTTCGTCAAACAGCTTTGGTGAGGCTGCGTCACCAGTTATCCTCCCTTTGTACTTCGGTAATACCTTCAGCCGGCTCAAAACATTAACATCATCTGGGTGCACAACATCCCCGAAGTATTTCCCGATAAGCCTATTCGGTTCATATCCCAATTGCCGTACAGCTCCATTGACAAAAATAAATCTTCCATGCGAATCAAGCATGTAGAGTATGTCGGGGATTGTCTGGATGAGGCTCCTGAATAGCTCCTCGCCTAACCTCAGTTCTCTTTCAGAGGCTTCCAGCTTAGCTACTTGCCGGCGGAGCGTTCTCACCTCACGCGTCAGTTGCCCCTTTGCCTCGCCGCTATCTTTCATCCTCTGTACCTCCCGACCCGACAGCAACCAATGCTATCAAGACTTCCGGCGAATTTCTTCTATAAAAGTGCCTTCGGATATGCATCGCACAAAACCAAAAGATGGAGCTCTAATTCGTCAATACTGAAAAATAGCATATCAAGTACCTATGTTTAGTGAGTCATAGATATCTTAATATTTGATTCATAGTCGCATGACTTACTTGTCATGTTTATCATTCCCGCGCAAGCCTGCCTATGCCGGATCGGTCGCTGGGCCCACTCCGCCGGATCTGCTTTGGCTGCGAAGTCCGGGCGCTCCAGAGCTTTAGCGACGGGGCGCTTCGCGCAGGCAGGCGGGAATCCAGAATAGAAGCTACACTCCTGCTGCAGTTTATCCCGAGCGTAGCCCCGGGGCAGGAGTGGCATAGCCGGTACCAGCAACCAGCAGATGTAAGAATATCTATGACTCATTATACTAGTGTAGTGAGTCATAAATATCTTTACTTATGAAAGCTTTAGAGTATAATCATATGCATGAAATTAGCCGAACCTATTATGTTGTCTGGCGAAGAACGATTGACTCTGGCTTCTTGGGCAACAGGCAGGAGCTTTCCGTATCGCCTTGTTCAACGTGCCAGGATTATCTGCATGGCGGCCGATGGTATCTTGAGCCAAGATATCGCCAGGGAATTGGGCATTTCCCGCCCAACCGTCCAGCTTTGGCGCCAGCGATTTCTTGCTCTTCGTCTTGCAGGCCTGGAAAAAGACGCGCCACGTCCCGGCCGCAAGCCGAGAATCTTGCAGCAGAAGATCAATGCTGTAGTCGAAGCTACCCTTCATACCACCCCGCCCAACGCCACTCACTGGAGCACGCGAAGCATGGCCAAGACTATGGGACTCAGCCAGTCTGCTATCGGACGCATATGGAGACAACACAGTCTGAAACCTCATCTGGTAGAAACCTTCAAGCTGAGTCGAGACAAACAATTCACCGAGAAACTTCACGATATCGTCGGCCTTTATTTAAATCCACCGGACAAGGCTCTTGTGCTGTGTGTCGACGAAAAAAGCCAGATACAAGCCCTCGATCGAACCCAGCCTTTGCTGCCTTTACGTCCGGGCATCCCGGCACGGCAGACGCACGACTACAAGCGACATGGGACAACTACGCTGTTTGCCGCTTTGATCATGATCGATGGAAAAGTAATCGGAGACTGCATGCCTCGCCACAGGCATCAGGAGTTTATCCGATTCTTACAGGTCATCGATGTCAAAACTCCGTCCGATTTGGATCTGCACCTTATCGTGGACAACTACGGGGCACACAAGCATCCCTGCGTACGAACATGGCTCAATCGTCATCCACGCTTCCATTTACACTTTACTCCAACATCCAGTTCTTGGCTCAACATGGTGGAACGATGGTTCCGGGACATTACCGACAAGCGTATTCGCCGGGGCTCATTCAAAAACGTCCCAGCTCTTATTGCGGCCATAAAACAATATATCGAGACTCACAATCAGAACCCTCGCATTTTTGTCTGGAGCGCGTCCGTTGAAAGAATAATGGCTAAAATATCCAAATGTAAAGAAGTGTTAGACTCACTACACTAGCAGCTCGAGAACAGCTTGGCAATGGCAGCTTTTCTAGTAATTCTATACGTACATTGCTTCAGCGCCTTATAAACGGGGATAAAATCCCTTCTGGACGCATAATATTTTTCATGACTTACCCGGTCATATCAAAAATTAGGTTAAAATTCTGCATCATGCACATACTTTCCTCGCCGGATAAATCCACATAACAAATTCCCATCAAGGAAGTTGCGCATCACCACATCGATCTGCAATTGATCTTAGAACTGCTCCTCTTTCTTCCACCCCCTGATCATGCCGCTTCCGCCCCGTGATAACTTTATGCATAAAATGCTGAATTATCTTGTTGACAGCTTTTCTGTATAGGCGCCTTTTTTCGGAATTTCAATAGAGTTTGAGATGAGCACCTGATTGAACTGATTTATATCCGCACCATAAAGGGCGCGCTACAGAAAATCAGCTTAATCGGAGGAAGCTGGCCTGAGCAGTAAGATTCAAGCAGCCACAGAGAGCACAGCGCGGCCTTTGGCCGCAACCAAAAGATGTAACCACAGAGGACACAATGGAGATTGAGCCACGGATGAACACGGATAAACACGGTTACTACGGATAAAACAATATATTGCATAACAACGAGTTACAGATTTAAAGGTACAAATCTTTGCCCAAAAAACAAACATTTTAACGTTAGTAGTACAGAGAAGTTCAAGAGTTTAACCGCGGATTAATTTTAACCACGGATGAACATAGATACACACGGATAAAACAGACAGTTTCTCGTTTCTCGTTTCTAGAAGGAGAAACTGTTGTTGCGGTTGTCACAATCTCCGCGCGCTCCATGAGCCTCCGTACTCTCCGTGGTGAAAACGTTATGGCTGCTTTCTGTCAGCGGCGAACGTCACGCCGGGCAGCTATGCCCTATCCGCCGCGCTCTACAGTCCGCCCCAGGGCGGCACACTCAAGGATCTCTTCAGCAACATTGCGCGGGTAGAGTTCACGGTGGCTCCGTAAAAGCCGCAGACTCCGTATGTAATGCCAACATCCAGGTCAGCTGAGTATTAATTTCTCCGCAATCTGTTTTGATACTATACCCCCTCATACACAAACCTCGGTATCGCAAAAGTTCTATTGTTCAGGATGACGCCGATGAGGTCGACTTTCTTCTGCTGCACCGGTGCGATAGCGGCCTGAACGTTTATCAGGCTTTTCTGTATTTTTCTATCAAAGAAGGAATGATATCCTTTGCGTGAATAACCCAATCCGCTTCGCTTTCGTCAAACAGGAAAAGCCGTAGTGTTTCAGCCTGCTTTTTCAGCTCAGCGCCTGAAAAACCTTTAATCCCGTTTTCTATAACTTCTAACGGGTCGCCTTCTATTCCCAGCGATTTTAAAATTTTCCTGTCTACGGGGTATTTGTTTGAAAGCATAAACGTAATGTCATAAATGTGCCTTCCCCGTGATTTCTTATTAAGGGCGTCAATCTTGTCTGCGAAGAGAGCGCTTTTATCCGTGCAGATACAGGGATACAATTCTCCGAATCCGGCAATTACCTCGCTCTCTTTTTTTATATTCCATCGCGGTCGATTTGCCTCTAATTTAATAATGATTCCTTCTTTTTTAGAGAACCGGGAAACAATGTTATACGCCTTTTCAATAGCAGGAAAAATCAATTGCGCCGATAAAATATTATCCCAGTGGTCAAATCTGACAGACGCTTCAATGTTGATGCGTTTTAATTCGATTGTGACCCTTTTAGCTAAACTTTCAAAAGCGGACCTCTTAAGGCTAGCCGTATTAAAATCCAAATCCTCAGAAAATCGTTTTAAATTATGAACCAGCCGCAAATACGTGCCGCCGGTAAAATAAAGTTTTCTGCCGTCATCTAACTTATAAATTTCCTTAAGGATGAGCATTTGCAGGTATTCCCGCAGGATTCCTCTTGCCTTTGTAAGCGGCATACTCCGCAGACGCGCCTGTTCCAGTAAAACCTCATAGGTAAGCATATAACTCCTTTAAATTCAGATTGTAAAGTTTGGCGTAGCGGTTTAACTTTTTTCTGTTCAGCCGCAGGATAACGTTTCTGTCTAAACGCTCCTGCGCAAAATCAATCTTTTGGCCGCGGTAGGTTTTAAAATACAAATAATCAACCAAAGCCTTCTCCGGCTCGGCGATGAGGATATCTAAACCAGATTGCTTCTCAATATAATAACCGCTGTAAGCCGACGGAATAGCGGTATGGTAAATAAAAAGCCCGTGTTTATTCTTAAACCGGCGCGTCGGCTTGGTAGTGATGGAGGCAACCGCCATGGAAACCTCGGGGATAATGCTGTAATTAGAAAGAGCCGTCTCAAGCGATACATACGACGGGCTATACAGGCGGTTGGCAATATACATGTCGGGAATATTAAAGTCCCGCGGATAGGTTAATTCGTAAAGCCCCCTTTTCAGCGCGCTCAGCCAACCCTTACCTTTCCAGCGGAAAACCATCCTTTTCAGGTTTGCCTTGGTTTCGCCGGGAAAGAACGCCAGCATATCCTCAAACGAGAAAACATAGTAATTGTTGCGCTCAAGTTTTTTATATAGTTGTTGGAATTCCATTTCAGGTAGTATCCTATTGTGTCAACCTACTGAAATAACTGTATCTCAGTTAAGTCTTTTTGCCAAGGAATCTTTTCCATCAATAAGGAGTGTCAGCGAAAATGAATACAAAGACTATAAAGACCCTGCTAATGTATGTAGCTTAAAGAGGTAGGTATAAGTGGCAAAAATGATAAATCCGAAAATGCCTGCTTTAAATATAATAGGTCTGTCCCAAACTTGAGGGTTAATTAACCAAAATTAGATAGGAAATTCTGCATCATGGACATACGTTCCTCGCCGGATAAATCAACATAATCAATTCCCATCACGCCAGTTGCGCATCACCGAACCGATCTGCCGTTTACCATTGAACCGCTCCTCTTTCTTCCACCCCCTGATCATGCCGTTTCCGCCCCGAGATAACTTTAGGCGTAAAATGCTGAATTATCTTGTTGACAGCTTTTCTGTATAGGCGCCTTTTTTCGGAATTTCAATAGAGTTTGAGATGAGCATATGATTGAACTGATTTATATCCGCACCCTAAGGCGGCCTTCGGCCGCAACCAAATTTAACCACTGAAGTTAATCCATCACTTACGGAGGAGTGTTTATTGCACTTGTCATCCCCGCGAAAGCGGGGATCCAGCATAAAACCTGGACTCCTGCTTTCGCAGGAGTGACACACTTAATAATATACCCGCACTGATGGGTTACCCCTTACCACTGAAGACACTGAATTCACTGAACATATCATTCCACGGTACAGAAGGTTACGAATATAGAGCGAAAAACTTTCAAAAAAAAGTTTTGCACGTTTGTAGTACAAAGGACACAGAGAAAGCGAGGCAATTGTTTTATGGAGAACGCAGATTTCGCAGATGTGCGCAGATATGAAAAACGGTTATGCGTTCCTGTAATAAATCTGCGTTTATCTGCGCCAATCTGCGGCCAACATCGCCTTTTAAACGCTTTATCCGCGCGTATCCGCGTTCATCCGCGGCAAAACTCGTAAACTTCTCCGTGTCCTCCGCGCTCCTCTGTGTCCTCTGTGGTTCAGTATCGAAGCTGTTTCTATGAAAAGTGGGTAAACTCCAGTGGTAATGGGGCAGTTATGGGGTGTTTTTCCCCCCCACCCTGACCCTCCCCCTCAAGGGGGGAGGGAAAAAGGTTTAATTAGACCCCGAAACTGAGAAGGTGTGAAAAGATTGAAATTACAGCCTGAATTTGCTAAAGGAAGAACTTGTCATTGCGAGTCCCGCTTGGCGGGACGAAGCAATCTCTTGTCATGCAAGCAGTTGAGATTGCCACGTCCGCCTCCCCCGGTGAAAACCGGGGTCAGCGTCCTCGCAATGACGACGCTAATGCTGATTTTTTCATACTTTCTGAGGGAGTACCCCCAGAAAAAATAGTTGTTGACAGCCTGAGCTGCTTTGGTATAATCCTCTCAAGATTAGAGTATAGCCTTGGTATATAGGTTGCGTAATCTATGAGCCGTGAGCGATTTACTCGTCTCACGGCTTTTTTATAGCCTGGCTGATTCTGATCAGGGCGGTTGCGGTACGATTCACCAGAGTGGCGCCGTATTACACAGGTGCCGCCCCCGAGCCAGATGAAGGAGTTTATTGACATGGCTACAGGCAAAGTAAAGTGGTTTGACGAGCGGAAAGGCTTTGGTTTTATCACCCCAGAGAGCGGTGAGGACCTTTTCGTGCACCACAGTTCGATCCAGCAAGAGGGTTTCAAAACCCTGGAAGATGGCGAGGCTGTGGAGTTCGAAGTAGCCCCCGGTCGAAAAGGCCAACAGGCCGTCAATGTAAAGCGCAAGAGTTCGTAAGCGCGCATTGATTGAACGATTGCGAGCCCCGTCTTCCCAGTGCGGAAGGCGGGGCTTTGCATTTTGTGCCCCCGGCAGGGGGCACACGCATCTGGCGGGGGAGCGAATAACCTGAGTAGTTACGATTTTGCTTCACCACGGAGGCACGGAGGACACGGAGAAAATTTTATCGGTATTAACCGCGGATGAGGCGGATTGAGCGGATTATTAAAGGAATAACCACTGAATGCACAGAGGACACAATGGAGATTGAGCCACGGATGAACACGGATAAACACGGTTACTATGGATAAAACAATATATTGCATAACAATGAGTTACAGATTTAAAGGTACAAATCTTTGATCGCCGGTGCGGGAGTGAACATGAATGTGACGCTCATCGCGTTATTTCATTATGAAAATTTCGCGCTCAGGAGCCTCTTCTCGTATCTGCGGGCCAATGGGATTCCTGTCTCTTTCATAGGCTTCAAGCGCATGAGGCATAAGTCAACAAAGACGCTCAAAAATGACTTCATGGAGATGAACGATTATCATACCGAGGCCACGGAAGATGATATCAATGCCCTGTTGGCTCAAATAGAAAAGTTGAATCCCTCTCTCATAGGCATAGGGGTGCAGTCATCGCATTTTCAGGTCGCACAGCGGATCACCAGGGCGATCAAGGCGAAACTCCCGGCCCCCGTGATATGGGGAGGGGCGCACCCGACCATCGACCCGGCGACTTGCATCCCCCACACAGACATGATATGCCTGGGAGAGGGCTTCGATCCCCTGCTCGAATTATCCAGGAGAATCGCGGACGGGAAAGCGTACGACGATGTAAAAAACCTATGGGTGAACAAGGGAGACAGGATCATCAAGAACGAAATGAGGCCGCTCCTGAGCGATCTGGATATTCTCCCCTTCGCGAGCTACGACGGCGAACATAAGAGCTACATAGACGACGGCCGCCTCCAATCGGACAGGAACATCGACTATTTTGGTTACGGCTTTACCGATGCCCCCCTGAAGACCATCCACCAGACGATGACCTCTTTCGGCTGCCTGATGAATTGCTCATTCTGCGTGAACGCGCTCACGCATGATAAATTCCGGCGCCGGAGTGTGTCCCACGTGATCAGCGAACTGGTGGAGGCGAAACGGGAGAATCCGGGATTAAAAATGGTGTTCTTCTGGGACAACATCTTTCAGATCAATAAGAAATGGTGCCTCGAGTTCGCCGAGGAGTACAGAGAAAAGGTGAATATTCCTTTTTTCGCGTATTCACATCCCTCATGCGTTGATGAGGAAACCCTCGTCGCCCTGAGGAGGGCCGGCTGGAGCGTGACGGTGATGGGGATACAGAGCGGGAGCTACGCCATCAGGAAGCAGCTCTACAACAGGAAAGAAACGAACTCGCAGGTGATCGAGGCCGCCCGAAGGCTCAACAGATTGAGAGCGATCAAGCGCCCGACCAGCGTGTTCAGGATATACTATGACTACGTGAAGAATAACATCCTCGAAAAGAAGGAAGACCTGCGGGAAAGCCTGGATTTGTTTTTACAGTTGCCCAAGAATTTCATTTTTCAAGCCTTCAATCTATCCTTTTTCCCGAACTACGTGCTCACCAAAATCTACCTCGCCAGGGGATTTATTTCCGAGAAAGACATCGAGGGGAATATCGGCACGTCGGGCAGCGACTGGATAACGACCTTTGATTCAAAAAAAGAGTACAGGGGATTTCTCAGGACGCACGAGTACTATTACCTGTTGTTTTCTCTCGCTCAATTCAAGATATTCCCGAATTTCCTGATACGAGAGATAGAGAAAAGGGAATTATTCTTCAACCACCTCCGCATGCTCCACTGGATATGCAGGGTGGTGAGGTTCATTGATCTGTACTCCAGCCCCTCCAACTACCGTTGGCTCTGGGGGATCCTCGGGATGGTTTCCCTGAGATCGAAAATCAAGCACCGCGTATTGGTGAGGCTTGGGTAATGGCCGAGCCATCCAATCTGAATTATTCGTGAACAAACAATAAGTAACCGCGGATTCTCCGGATTGAGCGGATTTAAATGGAAAAGCGGGGAGCCGCGGATTTTCACGGATCTTCGCGGATAACATAATGAAAGCATTAGTTTCTCAAGTTTTTAATCTGTGGTTATCCGCGGCCAAAAACGTTGAAGGGATGAACATCGCCTGCCTGCAGGTTGGCACACTATCAGCGCTTGGTGAATAGATCGGGCTAAGTGGAGAGAAGTTGTAAAAATGCGACAATGCACCTTGCAATTTCGTTGCCCGATAACGCGGTGGTCTGGCAGATTAGTAGGCGACAAATATTCCATTCAATTGTTGCGCTATTATGATAGGAATGATATAATAGTATGGTGATTAAAATGCGAGTGTGTCTATGGATGTGGTTTCCAGGATAGGGATGATATAACAAGCATTTTTCATATTGACAAGGGAGGAAGGCATGAAGAGGGGCTTTGCAGTTGCATTTGTTGCGGCGATTTTATTTTCCTTGAGCGGAATTAGCTACCTACAGGCAACCAACAACTGGCCGATGTTCCATAACGACGCCTCCCGCACGGGGATAAGTACGGAAGGCGGCCCTCTCGTGCCGGCACTTAAATGGAGTTATCGGACTAACAATCTCATAACCTATTCGTCGCCAGCAATCAGTTCTGCCAATACTGTGTATATAGGTTCCTGGGACTTCAATATCTACAGCCTCGACTCAGTCGGCTTGCTATTGTGGAGTTATACGACGGCGAATAAGATCGAGTCATCGCCGGCGATAAGTACCGATACGGTGTATGTAGGCTCGCAGGATAACCGTCTCTACAGCTTTAACTCAGATGGCGCTTTACGATGGAGCTATGGAACCTCCGGCGGCATTAACTCCTCTCCTGCAGTAAGCGGAACGGATACGGTGTACGTGTACGTGGGCTCTGAGGATAACATCATCTACAGCCTCAACTCAACAGGTTCCATATTCTGGAGCTATACGACAGCGCTGGATCTTCAGTCATCACCGGCGATAAGTACCGATACGGTGTATGTAGGCTCGCAGGATAACCGTCTCTACAGCTTTAACTCAGACGGCGCTTTACGATGGAGCTATGGAACCTCCGGCGGCATTAACTCCTCTCCTGCAGTAAGTGGAACGGATACGGTGTACGTGGGCTCTGAGGATAACATCATCTACAGCATCAACTCGGATAGCACACTGGCGTGGAGCTATGAGACGGGCGCCGAAATCGATTCATCGCCGGCGATAAGCAGTGATACGGTGTACGTGGGCTCCGATGACAAACGCCTCTACTCCATTAGTGATAAACCCGGCTCACTTGGCTTATTCTTGTGGAGCTATGAAACCGGTTCTTATATCGGTTCCTCACCCGCAGTGAGTGGGACAGATACGGTGTATGTGGGTTCCGAGGATACCAACATCTACAGTATCAACTCTGCGGGCACGCTTGCGTGGAGCTACACCACTGGCGGTTTTGTCAGGTCATCCGTGGCGATAAGCACTGATACAGTCTGGGTAGGCTCAGATGACGACATGCTCTATGTGCTCAACGAGGCGACGCCGACGGAGACGCCGACGCCGACCCCGACCGAGACGCCTACGGAAACTTCAACACCCACGATCACACCCACGCCCACGGAGACAGGAACGCCAACAGAAACGCCGACCGTGACGCAGACGCCTACCGTGACGCAGACGCCTACCGTGACGCCGACGTCGTCCACTGAGACGCCGACACCCACTCCCACGGTGATACCGCCGCTGGCCATTGTTCCGGGGCCGCTGACGGTAGGCCAACCATTCACGCTCGGAATCGTGTTGACCGAGGACATCACCAGGCCATTCGACTATTACATCCTCGCCGATACCCCCGCCGGGGTCTACACGATCTATTTAAACGGAGCGATCAAGACGGGGATATTCGCGCTTTATAAGAACGTGCCCAGGTACGACGCGCCATTTTCCACGACAATTCGTCCGTCTGTCAGGATCCCCGCATCCATGAAGGGGAAGACGATCACCTTCTATACGGTCGTGGTTGAGGCGGGCAAGTTACCGCCCGTGAGGAGCGTCTCGGAGCTCACGCCTACCACCCTGTATGTGATCATGCTTGGTAAGGCGGCGGTGGTGGTTAACTAGGCGTGATTATTTTCCCGTCAAAAGCAAGGGGGGCCTTAAGGCCCCCCTTTTTTTAAGGCACGTCCAAGCATGTGAGCGCTCCTCTTCCCATAGCAAGGGCAAATTCCCACAATACCTCGATCGGATCGGGCTCGTGAGATTGCGCTCACAGGCGCGACCCGATCACCACAAAATATTGCATTTTCCCCACCATAACTGAGAAGGTGTGAAAAAATCAGCATTAACCCGACTTTCTCACTTTTTGCCTATTTTGGGCAAGGGCGAAAATATTTTCGTTGAAATTACTGAGGTTTGAGAGGGTTCAAGCCGCTGTGAGGCGTGTAGGGAGACCTACCCCCTAGA
>Ga0315281_10007139_pt1 | contig 15784 bp, 3 predicted proteins | sample YL17G07_0_MG_FD_204540 | JGI IMG/M metagenome (GOLD analysis project Ga0315281, IMG submission 204540) | Sediment microbial communities from Yellowstone Lake, YNP, Wyoming, USA - YL17G07_0 | ecosystem: Environmental > Aquatic > Freshwater > Lake > Sediment | place: USA: Wyoming | collected... | reverse complement strand
GCTGGTACTGCGGATACTTTTTCGGGGTAACCGTCCCAACGGCATCAGCGTCCAGTACAGCGTCATCTCCAACAATGGGCACCCCAGCTATGCCCGAGACGTCGAGGTCGGTGCAAACACCGCTATCCACCCTGACCTTCAAACACAACGGCTGCCCGTTCATGCAGACGTTCCCCAAATCGACGGTGCCCTTGAACTCGGTACCCTCCGCTTTCCAGTTCGTCGTATGCGATATAGGATTCTGATCGTTCTCGGGCATATTCGCTCGCACATTCGTCACCTTCTTGTTGAAGGTGAGTGTGATCGGGCAGACACGACTCCCCGCTGGCGGATCGTCGATTGTGGCTGCAAACTCAACAACGCACACGCGGACCTTCACCATCGTGTCGTTCGTATCGTCAGCGTTGCTCGGCCCGCTAGTCCATTCGTTGGGTCCTGTGTGGCTCGGCTGGGTGAATGGGGTCTTCGCAATGGCCTCCGTCAACCCAAGGATTCGGTTGCCCGCAAGATCATGGGCGATGATCGTTGCCCTTCTGTCTCCGTTCTCGGCTTTCGCCGGAACGTGGATCGCGCCCGTCCATGTGATGCCGCCATCATCCGTTGTCAGACCCGACGTTGTCAGCGCCACCTTGTCCGCATCCTCGCCCGCCCCGTCGAACTCGATCTTCGGTCCACTGCTACCATCAGCCGCCAGGTACGTTTGCTCGCTGAAGGTTATCCTAAGCGGGTAGTCGCCAGCGCTGGTGATACGCGTCACCGTTGCGCCACCTGTTGGATACTCGTACTTGCCGCTGCCGGCGTTGAAAGTCCAGCCATCCTGGAAGCGATAGCCTTTCGTAGAGTCACCTATTGTTGTGGCCTTGCGGAATGGAAGGTAATTATCAAGAACTTTGGTGAGGTCACTGGCGTCTCCTGGATTGTTAGCATTCCCGACGGCATCGGCCATGCGAGCGCGGATAATTACCTTTCCGTCGTGCACAACCGATTCCTCGTCAGCACGCGCATCCACCTCGATCTTCGTCTGGTTCCGCTTGAGTCTAGAGTTCCAGTATTCCTGCACTGGAGCTTTGCCGTCGTTTGCGCGAGTAGTTAGCCAGACCTCTGGATAATCGTTGGACTGTGAGTAGTGGACCAGCCTGACCCCTGAGCCAGGATCTTTCGGGGACGTCCGGAAGCGCAGAGGGGCGAGGTTCGATGGAAACTCTGAGAACCTGTCGCACTCAAGAGAATTGTCCACATGGTTGAGAATCTCGTACCCCATCCTCTGTGGAAACATGTGGCCCATATAGTCCGCGTTGTATGTGTTTTCATTGAGCAGGTCATAACCCTTCGCGAGAATGTCGATCTTGCCATAGACCACACTCTCGCTTGTCCGCTCATTTGCCGTGGTCAACTCTCCTCCCTCGTCACTCAACTCGTCCTCCACCCACCCCGGATTCCTGAAAATGCGAACAGACTCAACGATAGGCGGACGCGCATCCAGGAATGGCGTGAGATGCTGGAGAGGATCGACTGGTAAGCCGCCCGCACTCTCTTCCCAGAGATGGCAATGAGGCGTGATCTGACGGCCGGATCCGTCGACACCCATGTCATCAGCATTGACCAGCTCGCCTATGGGCGTTCCTGGCATTATGAAGTGACCCGGCCCTTTCGGATTACTCGAGTCGTCAAACTGGTGATATACACGAACATGAACATAGTGGATATTGCCAATCACGATGTTCTCCAGGTTAAGACCATGGGATGCGATACCGTCCGAGTTGACACCCCCATCGACAGTGTATACGACGGTGTTCGCAGAGCTGGTCGGCACGATGTCCACACCACTGTGGAAGTGGTGACTGGCCCCTGCGCCGCTCGACGCTTCAGAGTACCTGTAGGAACCGATGGTGGTACGGATCTGCTGCTGGACATACTGGGCCATCAGGGGATTCTGGGGATCTGGAACGCCGCCCCTGAATGGCCATGGGTAGCCGATACTCCTGCCAGCAGGAAGCAGCAGAGCACAGGCAATCAACGCGACACTCCTCAGCGGCAGCTTCACTCGCCGCCCCCGAGAGGCTCCACGCGCGAACGTCGCCACTACTCTGCCTTCTTCTCCCACAACGTATTCCCCTTGAAGTCGACCGCTCGGTTTCGCCTGACGGTCCCGTCGTTGGCCAGCTCAAACAGGAGCACCTGGTGCTCACTCACTTGGATCTCCTTTGGGAAGATCCGCCACCCCTTCGTCCTCTTCTGGAAAAGGACTCTCCCGAGTGAATCCATCAGGGTCAATTCCGAGTATGGATCTCGGTTGCGAGTATCACTCGGCCGCCTCGCAATCACACAGAGAGATCCGTCCTCCGACACCAACCAGTGGTATCCCATCGTCTCCTCATCCTCAAGGATTGCGCCCTTCATCTGAGAGAACACCGCCCGGCGCAGGAGTTTCCCCTTCACGCCGTACACCTCAACGCTTGCCCTGTCTGTCTGGATCATCGCGATCCGACCATGAAAGTCATCGATAAGAACCAGCTTCCGGAGCGGCATCGAGACCTGAATATCCCCCTCCAGATTCCCTCCGAAGTCATAGATGACCATGGATCCATCCCCAATGCCGTACCCACAACCAGGGCATTTCCTCACGACGACATGCTTCTTTGAGTGCGTAATGGCAGTACTCGTCGGACGATCTGATGGCGAAGTGAGCTCACGACGCACGAGCAGCTTGCCACCCTCATCGAGGAAGTAGACTGCCGAGCGCCGCTTAACGCTGCCTATCATGGCTTTGACCACAAGTGCCCTTCCATCAATGTCTTCCTCTACTTCTTCGTCAGCGCGGAGAAAGGACGGCTTACCGCGACCTCCAGCTTGCTCGCCGGCTCGAGCGCTCCCGGCCATGACAGCCGAGGCCAACAGCACCACCGCCGAAGCGCGCAACCATGTCATTGGACCTTCGCAATCTACTTTCTTCCTCCTCATCGTGCCAGCAACTGCATAGGAATGCTTCACCGGTTCGTCCATCATGGTTCCCACTCCGGGCCTGCCGCCGGGATCACCTCGACCGCTCCCGACAGGCCGCTCCCGTGACCTTGCACATCCACCGCCTCCACCTGGTACCGATACTTCCGCCCGTTCGTAAGCGCCAGATCCTCGATCTGCAACCCTCCCGATGTCGGCTGGGTCACGACCAGCAACGGCACCAGATTGCCGTCACGATACACGTTGTATTTCGTCACGTCAGCCTCCGTATTCCGCGCCCACGTCAGGCGCACCCGCGTATCCAAGGCAATCGCCGTCAGCCCCTGCGGAACCGGCGGCGGAGTATCGACCGTGATCGTCCGCACCGTCGGCAATGATGTCACGTTCCCTATCCGCGCCACGAAGTAGAGATCCCAAGTCCCTTCTTGGCCGAAGATCTTGACCAAGTGGAAGCTGCCGCTCTGGTCAACCGGACCCAGCATCTCTAGGGATACGTCACCGCCAATACCCACGAGGATCGTCGAGCTAGTCTCCGCACTCCCCACGACAGCCAGCGAATAGCTCGTGATCGTGGCCCGGTTCGTGGGCTGGGAGATCACGGGCGGCAGTACGGTGGGAACCGCCGTAGCGGGCGTCGACGAACCGGATACCCGCCCCAGCGTGTCCACAGAACGCAGGACGAAGGTCTCGGACTGCCCCGGGGTCAGCCCCGTCACCGCGAAGTCACGCGGAGAGGTCGCGGGAATCGTTACGACGAGCGTCTCCACGCCTCCAACCATACGCATGAGGCGGTAGACGTTAATACCAGTGGAAGCAGCAGGCGGGCTCCATGTCACCCGGATGCTCGTGCTCGAGGCCGCTGCTGCCACGACATTCAGTGGCGGCTGAGGCAGATCGGCCAAGAGCGTGACGACGTAGCTCTTGGCGGATTCCTGGTTCCCGACGTTGTCCTGGCTGGAGAAGGTCAGGGTGTGAACACCCGTGCCCCGTATCGTGAAGACACCCCCCGTCGGAGTGATGGTCAGGTTGTTGTCCTTGACCACGGTGGAAGCAGGCTTCACGCCGGCTCCGGAACCATCCACGGACTGAATGGTGAACGACCACGGACTCAGGGCGTAGTTCTGGCCACCAGTCACGGTGACGCTATCGACTGGAACCGGCAACGTCACCGGTGGGGTGCCGTCGACGCTGAGGGCCAGCGGGCTCCCTGAATCCCCGATGTTACCGACATTGTCCGCGGCCCGGGCCACCAGCTGGACCTGACGGTCAGGGCTGCCAAGCGTGAACGTCGCGTTCGTGGCCGTGAACGTCGTCCCGCCCGTCTGGTTGAGCGAGAGACCCCCGACCTTGACCCCGGACCCAAAGTCGGTTGCCGTGATCAGGAACGCGGCATTCGCGGCCACGAACCCGCTCGCAGTCGCGGGCGGAATCAGTGTCACCGACGGAGCCACAGAATCCACGTAGAGCCTTAGGGACTTGCGGGTGGAGTCCTTCTCGGCCTCGCGGTACACGAGGACATCGTGCTGGTCTCGTTCAAGGGTCTCCGTCCCGCCGAATGCCGGCAACGCCCACGGCGTGGGCTTGGGCACGTAGGCAAACAACGCAGTGCCCTCGGGGCGGTCAACACGGTACTCCATGGACACCGCCTCTTGGCCACCACCGGGCCCCATCTTGGAGCCCTGGATGGTGACGGTAACGGTATCCTTGAGGTACGTCTCGGTGCCGTTCACGAAGGTGTTGACCAGCGGATCGAGCATAACAGAGAGCCGCGGCGGTGCCGTAGTCAATGTAACGTCGAACGGCGGAGCGACCGTGACCTGATTGAGATGATCCGTGGCCATGTACGTGATCCGAATAGCCAGAGACCCGTCGGGTGGGGGGTTGAAGGTGAATACTTCCGTCGGGTCTGTGGTCTGGCCCGTGGCCAAGATCGCACCGTCAACAGCACCCGTAATCGTGTAGCTGATGACCATTATCCCGCTCGCATTCGTTGTCGGCCGGTCCGAGGCAGGAAGAGAGAACGCGAACGGTGGCTCCGCATACTTCTTACCTGCCTCGAGGTAGACATCCGTCGCAGGAGCAACGCCGGGCGCATCGGGCGCAGACCTGTCGAGGATGAAGGTCGCCGTCTTCACGGGCTCAGTGTTCCCCACCCTGTCTGCGCTGTTGTAGTCGACGAAGAACGACCCGTCCGGCATGTTGGACGGAACTGTCTGCGTCACCGTGGGAGTGTTCCCAATCGAGCCCCATCCCCAGTTCAAGGTCGCATTCCTGAACGACCACCCAAGCCCGGCGATGCCGCTGGGAACGTCGCTGGCGGCGCTCAACGTGATAGCCGTGTCAGCCCTTACGAACACGTTTCCTCCCGACACATAGGTCTTTGCCGGATCGGTCAGAACCGTCGACGTCGGCGGGGTCGTAATGACCTTGAAAGCCACGGTCACGTCCGGAGTCACGTTGTTGAGCTTGTCCTTCGCGGAGAACGTGAAGGTGGCGTCCCCGGCGGAAGGGAATCCGTTGAAGTAGGCTGGGCTCCCGGCCAGGGTCTGGCCGTTGCCCGTGATCGAGACGAGCCCGGAGCCGGGATCATTGGCTGTAATGATGATCTGGCGGTTCCCCTTTATGAAGTTGGTGCCGCCCGAGACATAGATACTCGAAGGACCATAGAGCATCGTCGCCGATGGCGGAGTGTTGTCTACTATGACGTTCAGGATGCTTGGCGAAGCCTTGTTGCCCAGCGCGTCTTCGGCCAGCACCGTGAGCGTGTGGGAGGCATCGGGAAGTCCGGCGAAGGTCACGACGCCGCCCTGGAGCGCCGCAAAGGACCCGCCGTCGATGTTATACGTCAGGCTCGCAACGCCCGAGGGATCCGTGGCGGTTACCGCCACCGGAGTGGCACCGATCACGTAGAGGCCCCCGGTGCCCTGGTATTTCGGCGTGCCCACCGAGATCGTGATCACGGGCGCGGTGTTGTCCAGGGTAATGCTCACCGATACCGGCACGCTCTCTTGCCCCAGCGTATCCACGGAGGCCACGGAATAATCGAGCTGGTCGGGCAGACCCGTCGGTGGCGTCTCAAAGAAGGAGAATGTGGCCAAAGTGGAGCTCAGCTCGGCAACGACCACAAGCCCGCCCGTCTGGCTGACCCGCCTCACCCGGTACTTGACTACATCGGGAGACCCGCTTGGCGACCACGTCAGGACCACGATCTTGTTGTCCGGCGTCGAGCCGATCAGGTTCTGCGGCGGATCCGGCGGCGGCTTGAGATAAACGTCAAATGTGAGGATCGGTTGATTGGCGACACCCGTCTGGCCGTTACAGGCGGCGGAACTCACGGCGATGACCTGGTACCGGCCGTTCTGGAGCCCCTCAGTCTCATTTCCGATCAGACCACGCCAAGTCCGTCCGTCAGACTGGAAGCTCCCCACGGTCGGGAAGACCGCGCTGTCCGAAGTGCGCAGGGTCTTGATCTCTATCGCGGAAGTCATCAGCCGGTCGAACACGACGTAGACGGTCGCGGAGGGCAGATGGACCTTGCCGTCCAGGGCAACAGGATCCACGCGGCTGGCTCCAGGATCGGGCACAGGAGTGTAAGAGCCCAGAATCGGGGTCGCACAGACGCCACCCAGCACCCGCAATGAGGCAGGATCGCTCGTCCCCCACCAATTGCGCATCGCCGGGAAGACCGGAGTCGAAACGGTATTCTGAAGGTTGAGCGTATTGGTTGTCCCGACATCGGTCCCCAGGTAGTTCGACGTCATGACCGTGCCGACCTGCGTGCCGGTCAGCTGAATTCCCGTATCGCTTCCCAGAATCGTGTTGCACCGGATCGTCGCTCCACCGCGGGTGTCGCCGAAAAGAACACCGACTCGGTTGGTCGTAATGAGGTTGTTCTCAAGGAAGACGTCGCCTGGATACGACGTCCCCATGAAGCGAACACCAGGACGACGCGCACCGATCGGACCCGTATCCCGGATCACGTTCCCCTGCACGGTGGCGATCACCGGTTGGCCCACTCGTCCACCCACGTCGAGGCAGCAGAGGTCGTCACCCAGTTGCAGGGCCGGCTCATCTGCACTCACAGGAACCTGCTGGTTCTCCATGAGCGTACTGCTCACGATCGTGAGCACGGGTTTCGGAGCCCCTGGCCCCCAGGCGCCATGCTCCTGCAACGCCATCCGGGCTGACCGCCGCAGGAGGCAGCTCTGGATGGTGACCGTCGACCCCTGACCCACACTCACCAGCGTGGGCCCGGTGCCGCCGCCACCGTATTCGATGTCGCAGAAGGAGAGCTGGCCAGCGCTGCCGGCGTCGAACCGCAGCGTCCCCCACTGCCCCGGTCCCTTGAGGTCCGGATCGATTCCCGTGCTCGTGCTCGTGATGAGGATGTGCTGCCCCTGCGTCCCCACAGCGTTCAGGACCCCTCCCGACGCCACCGCGAACGTGGCCGCCGATTCTCCCTGAAGGGTCACGCCCGGTGCCACCGTCAGCTTGCGGGCGCTCACGAGCGGCGTATTGCGGAAACGGTACGGGGAGCCACCGAGGGACAGGAGGCCATCACCGGACAACAGGTTTCCGCCGTCGATGACGACAGCCTGGATGCCGCCGGGGCCCGAGTATACGTTCGGCGAGGCAGGGTCGAAGGCCGACCGTCCGATGCTGTTGAGACCGCCCTTGACCGCCTCCCTCGTGTTGCCGCTGAAGACGTTGCCGCTGAGGCTCGCACTACCCAGGTCGTCGCCAAAGAGGACGCCGATCCTGTTCCCAGAGAACAGGTTGCGTGCGATGACGGCATCTGCAGCCAGAACGGAGCCGACCACACGGATCCCGGGCTGGAGCGATCCAGATGCACCCGTGTTCTGGATGACATTCCCCTGCAGGAGAGCGAGCACGGACTGGCCCACCCGGCCACCCACGTCATAGCAGCACGGATCGCTGCCAAGCATCACCGCCGGTTCGTCGGTGACGGCCGCTTGCTCGTTCTCCATGAGCGTGCTGCTCGTGAGCACGAGCGAGGGCTTCGTGCCCCCCACCGTCCAACCCCCAACTTCCTGCACGGCCATGCGCTTCGACCGTCGCAGGAGGCTGTTCTGGATCGAGACCACGGAGCCAGGATTCACGGTGATCAACGCCGGGTAGCTGGCATCGCCGCCGCCGTATTCGACCGTGCAGTTATCGAACGCCCCGATCCCCCCTGATTCGAACCGGATGGAGCCCCACTGCCCCGCCGCCTTCTGGTCCGACGTCGACGTGCTAGTGAACACGACCGGATTCCCCGCCATCCCCACCGCCATCAGGGTTCCCTGCGAGGCCACCCGCAAGCCCTGGTTCAGGTTGCTCTGTATCGTGACGCCTGGCGCAACCCAGAGCACACCCCCCGCCGATATCTGGGGTATGGCCACGATCCGGTACGGAGCGGACCCGTCGGCGTACAGCGTGCCCGCGCTCACCCCGCCGGTCGTTCTGAAGTTCCCGCCATCGATCGCGATCCCGTCGAAGCCGTTCCCGGTCATCATGTCCGCGGCGGTGTACCCGAAAACGGAACGCCCCAGGCTGTTCAGGGAGCCATGGATCGCATCGACATTGCCGGTGAAGGTATTGCCGTCCAGCGTGACACCGGCCTGATCGTCGTCCGGCATGAAGCGCACGCCGCTGTTGTTCCCGCTGAAGGTGTTTCCCGACACGGTCGCCAACGACGCGCTGAGGGCGCTGTAGAACAGGAGGCCGTCCCGACGCGCCGAGGTCGTCCCGTTGCTCAGCACCTGGTTCCCGGCGAACGTGAGGACCACCGGCCCACCGTTCGGCTCGCCGACGCGCACGCCGCCCTGAGCCAGCCCGTCACCAGCCGAGGCGCCCTGCGCATTCCCCGTGAACGTGCAGTCCTGGATATCCAGCACCGGTGCCACCCCGGACCGGCCCGTGCTGGAAACGTATACGCCATTCCTGTACCCGCTACGAACTGTCGTGCCCGACATCCTCATCCGGGCCCCTCGGACGACTGTCACCGAACCCAGCGCCCCGCTGTTGGCGTAGGCCATGGAGCCTGTCGAGCCGCCGTACTCGATGATGCAGTTCTGAAGGGCGTTGACGCTCTTGTCTTCGAACCACAACTGGCTCCATTGGCCCGGCGCCTTCTTGTCCGCCGTCGGCGTGCTCGTGAACACGACCGGATCCTCCGGGGTCCCGAGCGCCATGAGGCCCCCCTGCGCCGCGACATACAACCCCTGGTTCAGCGCACTCTGGATCGTCACGCCTGGCGCAACGAACAGCGTGCCCCCGGCCGAGATCTGAGGGGTGTAGAGGATCCGGTACGGTGCGGACCCGTCCGCATACAGCGTCCCCGTGCTCAGCCCGCCGGTGGGCCTGAAGTTGCCGCCGTCGATCGCGATCCCGTCGAAGGTGTTCCCGCTCATGACGTCGGGCGTCGAGCTGCCGAAGACCGAGTGCCCCAGGCTGTTCAACGGCCCGTGGATCGCATCGGCGTTGCCGCTGAAGGTGTTGCCCAACGTCGTCGCCGCCGCCACGTCCTCGGAGTAGAAGAGGATGCCGCTGCTGTTCCCCTGGAACGTGTTCCCCTGTATCAGCACGCCACCGGCCGCCAGGTTCCCGAGCAGGCGCATACCGGGCTGAGCGTTCGTCGGACCCGTCTGTTGCACCGTCGTCCGTTGCATCGTGACCCTCGCCCACGGCCCGCCGGGATCGTTGAACTGGATCGCGGGCCAGTCGGTCGACGCGCTCTGGCAGTTGTTCGTGAACGTGCTGTCCTCGATCAGGATGGTCGCCGTGCCACTGCCGCCGGAGCTGAGGTAGAAGCCGATGCCCTTGGCCCGTTGCACCGTGCACTGATGCATGGCCACGACGCACCCGTTCGACGCGGTCACCATCCCCGGATCCGCTCCCCCGCCGCCATACTCGATCCGCACGTTCGAGAGGTCCCCCGTGCCGCGCGAGTAGAAGTGGATAGACCCCCACTGCCCCGTGGCCTTCCGGCCGCCCGGAGGCGTGCTCGTGAACGTGATCTCGTTGCCCGAAGTCCCCGCGGCTTCCATCCGGCCGGTGACGCCAAGCACGCTCCCGGTGCTACCCCGAATCTCGGCCCCGGCCGTCACGTAGAGGGTGGCTCCCGCCGCGACGGACGGTGTCGTGTTCGTGACCATCAGGTACGGGCTCGCCACACCATAGAGCGTTCCGGTGCCCGAGAGCGATCCCCCGTTGATGGCCACGAAGCCCGTGGGCGTGTAGGTGAAGATGTTGGCGGTCGGCACGGCGATGATGGACTTCGCGATCCCACCCAGCCCGCCCTGGATGGCAGCCGTCGCGTGCAGCCCGAAGGTGTTGCCGGACACCGTGGCGCCCCCGAGGTCGTCCCCGTATGTGACGCCGATGCTGTTGTCGGCAAAGGTATTCCCCTGAATGAGCACCTGGCCGGGCAACAGACCCCCCTGCAGCTGCATCCCCGGCAGCCTGCCACTTGCCGGGCCGGTCCTCTGAATCGTGTTCTCCGTGAAGGTGAGATTCACCCGCCCGGACCCGTTGCCCACCTGCATTCCCGACCACTGGGCTCCGCCCACGCCCGGATGGGTATCTTGGAAGATGTTGCCGGTCACCACGATCGGCTTCTCCATGCCCGCCGTCGAATCGAAGAACACGAGTGATCGATACTGCGCCTGTTCGATGATGCTGTTCTTGAGCGTCAGTGCCGCCTGCGCCTGGGTTTGGATCGTCACGTAGCCACCCGGTCCGGATCCATACGAGAGCCGGCAGTACTCCAGATCCCCGGTCGACCCTCCCACGAAGTTGATCCCATCCCAGTCCCCGGGGGCGGGCGATGTCGCCGCGCTCGTGAAGGTGATCATCTGCGAAGGGGTCCCCACCGCCGAGAGCATCCCGTTCACGGTCAGACGGAGGCTTGCCCCACTGACCATCTTCATCGTCACGCCCGGTACCACGAACAGGGTCGTGCCGGCCGCCACCGTCGGCCCCGACGTGAACAGGTAGGGCGCGCCGTCGAGTGTCAGCGTGCCGCTCAGCACGGTCGTCCCTCCGGCGATCACGATCCCATCGTGGTAGCTGTTGCCGCTGTAGCTATTCCCGCCCAACGTGACGCGGGATACGGCATCCACGCCCCCGAGAATCCCTTCGTGATTGCTGGAAAAGGTGTTCCCGCTGATCGTCACCTTCGCCGGATCCAGATTCCCCCCAACTACCTGCAAACCCGGCAACCGTCCACTCCCCGGGCCGGTCCTCTGAATCGTGTTCCCAGTGAAGGTCAGATTCACCCTCCCGGACCCGTTGCCCACCTGCATGCCCGGCCACTGAGCTCCGCCAACGCCCGGATGAATATCCTGGAATATGTTCCCTGTTAACACAATGGGCTTCTCAGTGCCCGCCGGCGAATCATAGATGAAGAGCGACCGGTACTGCGCCTGCTCGATGATGCTGTTCTTGAGCGTCAGCGCCGCCTGTGCCTGGGTTTGGATCGTCACGTAGCTGTTTGGCCCGGAGGCGTAGGCCAGCCGGCAGTACTCCAGATTCCCGGTCGCTCCTCCCAGGAAGTTGATCCCGTCCCAGTCCCCCACCGCAGGCGTCGCCTGCGCACTCGTGAACTGGATCGTCTGATCCAACGTCCCTACCGCATTCAATACTCCGTACACCTGCCAGTTGATTCCAGACCCCATCTTCAACTGCGCGCCCGGCGCCACGTAGAGCGTGGCCGTGGCGCTAACCACGGGCGACCCGGTGACCCGGTAGGTCTCGCCGGCACCCCAGAGTGTCCCGCTCGTGGTCAAGGTCCCGCCCGTGAGGATGATCCCGGCATAGGTATTGCCCGTAGACGTGTTGCCACCCAGCGTCACCTTCGTGATCGCAGGCAGATCTCCAGACAGCGTGGCGTAGTTGTTCTGGAACGTGTTCCCGGTCACGACTACTTGGGTGGCACTCATGTTACCGAGGAGGCTCAACGCCATCTGCCGGGCTGCCGCCGGTCCCGTCTCCCGCACCTCGCCATCCCGGAAGGCGAAGACGGGAGACCTGCCCGAGGTCGCGCCCACCAGCAGGGCCGGATCAGTGTTGAGGACCCCATTCGCTTGGTTGCCAACGAGGTGACACCTGTCCATGAGGAGGGCTACGCTCGTCGTCGTATCCGTCAGCGCTGACACGCCCGTTCGTGACGCGTACTGCACCCAGCTGTCCTGGACGGTGGCGCTCGCCGACGGGTCCAGCCGCAGAAGGGGCTCGTTGGCCGCACCGCCGTACTCAACCCGGCAGAAGTTGAGGGTGCCGCGGCTTCCCCGGTTGAACCATATCCCCTTCCACTGTCCGGGCGCCTTCGAGACCGCACTGCTCGTGAAGACCACGGAAGACGTCGAGGTCCCCGTCGCATCCAGCTGACCGCTGACCTGGATCCCGAGGAACGTCCGGGAAAACTGGAGGATCACGCCGGCATCAACGGCCAGGGCCGCACCGGCTGGCACAATCAGGGCCGTTGCGCTTCCTTCAACGACACGGCACGGGACCGGGCTATCGACCTGATCTGTCCCTGGCATCGTCAGCCGAGCGGCGCCAGCCCGGAGAACTCCCGCCGACATCAGTTCACCATTGAACCCGGTGGTGACGCTGAAAGTGTTGCCGCTGATGTTCGCATAGGCCAAGACGGTCGCCCGGCCGCGGATCGCCGCAGTCTCGTGATTCCTGAACTCGTTCCCCGTGATGGTCAGGGGCCCCATCGTCGCAGGCGAGTAGTCATCAGCATCAATACCGGTCAGGTTGTCTTCGAATACGTTGTTCGTGATCTGGACCGTCGAGTTCGAGCCCGGTCCGTAGATGACGAGAGCGGGCGCGCGGTGGCCGAGAACGCCGCTGTTCGAGATGGTGTTGTTGTCGAACACGAAGTTCATGGGTCCGTTGTCTGGTCCATCCACTACGCCGTCGCCTGGAGCCACCGCCGACCAACCTTCCATATACCAATACACCTGCACGAGGTGGTCGAAGAGGCTACGCCGGACCACGATTGGCGCCGCCGGATGGGAGGGATCGGTGTCTTGCACGAAGACCCAAAGTGCGGAGTTCCCGCACTGCACGAACTCGCAGTCCTCGATGGTCATGGCCACGGTCCGGTCCATGTCGATGTAGTCGCTATAGTTCGCACCGCCGGCTTCCATGCGACAGAACCGGAACTCCCCCGACGCACCCGGGGCGAATGTCGTGCCATCCCACTGCGCCGGCGCCTTCGTCGCCTGATCGCTCGTGAAGACGATCCGCTGGTCCGCGGTCCCGTTGGCCTCAACCCGACCCTCGACGGTGAGCCCGGCATCGGCGGGGAACTGGATCACGACGCCGGGATCGATGACCAACGTGCTTCCTGCCGGGACGTCGAGGTATCCATTAGCCCAATAAGGCTGGCCGTCGGCGGGAACGGTGAGATGATATCCATAGTCGGCCAGATCGTCGATCGGGTGGACGTCACACCGGGCGATGGGTGCGTATCCCAGCAAAGCCATCAGCACAACCGCTGCCCCGGTCCGGTAGGTTGGCTTGCAGGAAGTTAGCTCTGATCGCCTGCCCACGGCGGGATGAGCCCGTCGCGCCCTCGGAGCGATGTCCAGCTTCACGACGTGCAAACTGTAGGCTCTTGGGATGCGGTATGTCAAGCCTCTGGTTCCTACAGAACCTACATCCAGTCCAAGGAGAATATCAGCTAGGTGTCAAGGGACGGCAACCACGTCTGACAGTACAGGCGGGAGGCTACTGCGCGTCCATGCCAGACTGTGGTCGCGGCGGCCAATCGATGATGCCGCCTCTCAAGATCGTCCGGAAAGCGAGCAACCGTCCCTGATTTCGTGCCGAACAACTTGGTGGGATAGTCTCCCTTACGCATTTCCACTTTGTCTGGTCATCCCGTGGGCCTCCTGCGACGCTTGGCGCTTCTCGGAACCCCCGATTGTCCTTCTTCTAAGCCCTCCGGCAGGGGGGCAAAGTGGTGACCACGCCCCGGGTCAACCCCGCGACCACAGGGGTTCAAGGGACGTGGTCAGGGAGGGGGTCAAACCGCGTGGTCGGTGACACCCGCTCCGTGGTCAGGCAGGGGGAACGGTGACATCTACTGAACGAGATCACGGTCGGTCATTCAGGGAGCATCCGAGACAAGACAGCATGGGCATATAATGCTCTCGATTGAGCCAAATGTTGCGAGGAGGAATTCGATGCCGGTATTGAATGAGAAGCAGTGGAACAACCTGATGACGGTCTTTGCGGAGACGAAGGCCGAGTACGACATCATAGATGAGTCGACCTTCGTACAAACCGAGCAGTTCGTTCAAGCTCAGAAGCCCGGGGTGAGTGTCATCATAGGGAGGAAAGGAGCAGGCAAGACAGCGCTCCTAAAAGGGTATCGCACCCTCAGAGCAGAAGACTACAAGGGCATTGTGTACGTGAACGTGAATGCATTGGAGTTCGACATGATCTACGCCCATTTCTACTCTGATGCACTTCAGCATGCTCAAGGAGTCCAAGCCAAGCTCTTTCCGAGAATTCCCCTCACGAATTTTGTGAGTGCGGAGCGGATCTTCGAATACGCATGGAAGAACAGCTTCATCTCACTGGCCGTGCTGGAGCTTGATCGATCAATCGCAGGAGGTCAGTTGGAGAGCGGAGGCGACCTTGGCTCTCTCAGCCAAGCCGCAGCCGCACTTCGCAAGAATCTAGGACTGCAGCCGGTCCAGCAAGTGGCACCACAGACATTGCTTAACGGTCTATTCAGCCATTTCCTGTCGCTCTTGAGTTCTCTCACGCCCAGCGTGGAGGTCAGCAACGGGACACGTGTGGGGGTCAGTCTGGCACCCTTTGTAACCAAGATAGAAACATACCTCACAGGAAGAGGTGCCCCTGAACTCGAGGCCACACTTGTATCTCTGAGATCGGCAATGGCCGCAACACACGCCCTAGTCTTGATCGAATGCGACCAATTCGACGATTTCCTATCTCGCATGGCAACGCCTGCCTATCTGATCCATGGCGACGCAGAAGTCCAAGCCTTGACGCGGAGAGCGCTATTAATGGACATGCTTAAGGGACTTGTGGATGCAGTTCATTCGATCAAGACCGCTGAAGATGGGATTGAAGGAATGCACCTGCTGGTGACTGTTCCAACAGACAAGTTTCTGGAGCTGGATCTACGGGAAAAGGACATGATTCGCCGGAAACACGTGGTCGAACTGAGATGGGACATGAAGGAGCTCCTAAGTTTCACTGGTCGTCGTATTGCCAAGGCCCTTGATCTGCCATTCTCTCCGGACGATGCGAGAAAACTTTGGGGGAGGGTCTTTCCTGGGGTTGTGCAGAACCGAGAGACGGATGTACCCGAGGATTCCTTTCTGTACATGGTGAGGCACTCCCAATGGAGACCCCGTGATCTGCAGCGCTTTCTACGCGACATCCTAGAGCGATGCAGCGGAAAGAGAACGATTGATCCGGAGGACTTCGCTGCGAGCATACACACGACCTGTTCTACGAGTATCCGAGATGAATTCCTTCAGGAATTTCAGACAGAGTATCCATTCATCCATGATGTGATAAACCAGCTAAGAGGGACGAAGAACCTGAGGACGCAGATGGACTATGACGCTCTCTACAGCTGCCTTCGCAATCAGCGTCTTTCGCATGCAATCTCCTCGCCGCGGGATGTCATTATCAGACTGTTTGAGATGGGAGTTGTCGGCGTGCGAGCAACTAGCCCAAGTTGCGCAGTTCCGGAGGTGACGTGACGGTTTTGCAGGGCTTTTGACCATCTTGACCCCGAAGTCGTGACTACATTTTCAGCCTGAAC
>Ga0315281_10007138_pt1 | contig 15787 bp, 16 predicted proteins | sample YL17G07_0_MG_FD_204540 | JGI IMG/M metagenome (GOLD analysis project Ga0315281, IMG submission 204540) | Sediment microbial communities from Yellowstone Lake, YNP, Wyoming, USA - YL17G07_0 | ecosystem: Environmental > Aquatic > Freshwater > Lake > Sediment | place: USA: Wyoming | collected... | reverse complement strand
TTCTTCTCGTGTGATATGTTTGCGTGACATTTCCTTGTGGGTTAGATGATTCGTTTCGTCACGACCATCTTATCCACAGGAGGTGTTTTGTTTTAAGGGGCTGTTGCGATTTGAAGTAGAATACAGGGTTGTTTGCTTGACGTAAATCGCTTTTGCGACTAATATTTTCGTTCGCGCACCTTCCACCCAAAGGGGGTCTGATGACCGATCAAGTGAGTTCCGAGTTCTCGTCCTTTCTGCGCCTGTTGATGCACGAAAATCCAAACCGTTATTTGGATGACGCCAAGACGCTGATAAAAATGGTAAAGGAGGCGTCGGTCGACGGCCTGGATTTTGCCAAACGGCAGAAGTGCATCGACGCGCTGACAGATCATTGCCGCGAACTGGTCAGGCGGCTAGACAATGATCATTTGCTGCACCATCGCCATAGCATACCCATGGCGGTTCGCGAGTTTGGTTTGTCTACGCTCGATAGGACGGTCAAGATGATCCTGCTCGGCAGCTTCGAACTCGCCGTACGGCGTTTTGAGCGTCCCAATGCCGAACGAGGCTCGTGGCCAAGCGCCCCAGCCTGAGCGTAATTCATTGACCTCTTTTTTTATCTCGCGCCCCGATCGAGCTCAACTCGTCGGGGCTTTTCTTTAATCGTTATACTTAATATCCTCCCGGCCTAATATTTCGCTGTCCAATTCTTTTGGCGAAGGCGTTCGTCCATAAGTCCTTCTCATGGTTCGCGTATCCGCCTTATACGTTCCCAGGGCAAAATCGGTCAGATTTTTACTTGCGCGTCTCCTCAGTCGGGATTTCAGCAAAGCGTTGAATTCTTCATAAATGCTCATGCCTGATGAAATCATTTGGTTGACTATTTTTTCAGCATCTCTCGGAGATTTATCAACAATCGCTTTTAACGCTTCGGGCATGGATCTCAGGTAATCCGAATAAGAATTGGCTATTCTTGTCAGGGATGCGGCCGGACCATGCGGTCTGAGCAGATCGATGCCATGAGACTGCCTGAATCCGCGCGCCCAAACCAATGCACGGGCCGTTGCGTTTCTTTCGTTGATTTTTTGCGGCAAGGATAGCAGCGGTTCGAGTGGTTTCAATACTTCGTCTTCTATCCTGTAAAGCCGATCTCTCTCTTGCTCAAGAACCCGCTGTCTTTCTTCGAACTGCTTAATTTCCGATAGATGTCTCTCGGGGCTTGTTCCGCTATGTGACGGAGCTTCAAGGTAATATTTAATCTCCAATAATTCTTGAAAAATTTTGCGTCTGTCTTCTACCAGTGCCTTCTGTGTTTCTAATGCCCGCAACTGTTGTTCGTTAGGATGTATCTTAAGCGATTCAGAGATGATGTACAAAGTTGTTTCCAATTCTTCCGGGGAACGGAAACGGCGTCCCTTGTCGGCCGTAGACATATCTGCGAAGCGTTTTTCTTTTTTTTGCGCCGCATGACCCAGCTCGTGCAGGAATGACAGTATTCCCTCGGGCGTGTCCAGTTCCTTGAGGACTATTCTATGAAAATACGGAGCAAAAAAAGCAGAATCAACAGTATTGCGCTTGGCTTCAGTTAACACCTCAATTTCAGGATCGATATCCCGTGCAAAGGCCAATAGGTCCAGCTCCGTCTGCTTCCCATCTTTCTCCCCCATTAAAGTCAATTTGTTTACATGTTGAACTTCTACAAGTCCGTTTTGTCTGTCGAGACGCTCAACATTGCGCGTCAACTCCACTATAACCCGGCACATGATTTTGCCATCGGAGTCTTTTAATTCGTATTCTTTTTGTACGGTATTAAAAATGCTTTCTCGGCGTTCTAGCTTCGTCTTAGCCTGCTTGGGTAATTGTTCGGGCTGCATCATATTGAATTATTGTATCATGACTGCCGCCTTGACTCGGTAAGATAGCTTTTTCTTTCGCCTTCCGGCAATTTCTCTATCGCATACCTCAACATGACGCGGGGCATCTTGTGCGTGTGTTCGTCCAAAAATTCATGCACCGGTCCGGCTTGCCGTTTATGCGCCTCGCGCAACATCCAGCCTACGGCTTTGTGGATCAGATCGTGCTTTTCGTTCAACAGCATCTCGGCCACGTCTAATGCCGGCTGGATGTCGTGATTGCGGATAAAGGTGAAAGTTCCAAGAACTCCGATCCTGCGCTCCCACAGGTCTTTTGATTTGGCTAAACGCTTCAAACGATCCGGGTCCTTTTGTCTGAAACACCAGTCACCGACAATTTGTGGAGTCGAAGTGTCCACCAGATCCCAGTTATTGATCCATTTGGCATGTTTAAGATATTGAGTAAATATTTTAGGCTTCGCTGAGTCATCGCCTTTTTGATAAGCGTGAACTAAAAGAACCAGGGCGGTGAATCTTTCCTCGTGTACTTTGCTTTTGAGCAGTTCGAGGACGTCCGTGACCGGTAAATCATAATAACGTCGTGCAATTTCGCGCTGCCGGGGGACCGTAATGCCCAAAAACACGTCACCGTGGCCATACTCCCCTTTTCCGGTCTTGAAGAAACGGCTCAAAATTTTGGCCTTCTCAGGATTCCCTGCGTTCTTAAGTTCGTTGCGTAGATTGTCGAGTTTAGGCATGGATTCGGGATCGCGTTGAACGCGATGATGAGCGTTTTATACCGGCGGCTTTGGCGTCCAAGTGTTCACGTCCCACCAGGCTTTGGCGCTTGCCAGGAAATCGCGCAACACGTTCCACCATTGGTCTTTGTAGACGTGCAAGTCAGCCGATGAGCCAACGGCGTCCATGCCCATCACGTTGCATAAGTACAAGGCGCGCGGCAAATGGAAGTTTTGCGTGACTATGATGGCTTGGCGGATTTTATAAATGTCCGCGGCGCGGGAACAGCTTTCGTACGTCCTGTATCCCTGGCCGTCGACCAGAATGTCTGTCGACGATACGCCGCGGTCTACCAGGTATTGCCGCATGACAGCGACTTCGTTGGTATGGAACTTTCCGTCGTCGCCCGTGACCAAAATGTGCGAGGCTTTGCCGTCTTTGTAGAGTTTTACTCCGGTAACAAGCCTGTCGGTCAGTGCGTCTGACGGTGTGCCGTCAGATTTTAAAGAGGCTCCCAAGATGATGATCGCCTCACTTTTCGGCAAGGCGCTTTCGGCCATTATCCGTGCGGAATACGCTTTCTGAACGTAGATAATGACTAGCATGCATGCCAAAACGGCCGTGCCGGCGGCAAACAATGCGCCAGGCAGCCATTTGCTCCAGCGGGGAGTTTTGGGTTCGAGGTTCATACCGTTAGTCTTCGCGGTGGGCGGATGGCAACTCGACCACGGTCGGCTGCAGGCCCAGCGGAGTGCCTGTCACGCGCGTAACGTCTTTGTCGATCTTTTTAAATTCTCCATAACCGGAGTTGTATTGCCTGACCACGGTTTCCAGGTTGCTGCCTACGCTCTGGTAGTGTTTTTCAAACATCATTAAGTGACGTCCAAGGTCGCTAACTCGCGCCACGACCTCTTTGGCCGTTTCTTCTATCTGCAAGGCGCGCAAACCCTGCAAGACTGTTTGCAGATATGCGAGGAACGAAGTCGGCGAAACTACGATCACGTGATAACGCGAAGCCGCCCGTTGGATGATGTTTTCAGTGTCCTCGGTAATGACGCCGATTTTGTTGACCAGTAAGTCGTAATAAATGGCTTCGTGCGGGATGAACATGAAAGCGAAGTCCATGGTATTTTCAGCCGGCCTGATGTATTTGGAAGTTTCTTGGACGCGCATCTTCAAGTCGTTGACGAAAAGCTTTTCCAAGCGCTCGCGTTCTGCCGGTTCCTCGATCGTTGTCAAACGGTTGTAGTTTTCCAGGCTGAATTTCGAGTCCACAGGCACAATCTTGTCGCGAATGAAAATCGCCGCATCGACAATCTCGCCGTCCGCGAATTTATACTGCATTTGGAATCCGTCCGGCGGCAACACGTTTTTAAGCAAAGTTTCAAGGAAGTATTCTCCCAATATGCCGCGTTGTTTCGGGTTGCGCAGGATCTGCTGGAGCTTTTGGAGTTCGCCGGTTTCCGTCAATACCTGGCGCGAAATTTCTTCCATTTTGGCCATACGTTCGGCTACGTCCTTGACCACGCCTGTTACTGCAACCTGCTGGTCCCTGAACACGGTATTGGTCTCGGAAAGGCGGCTATTGACTTCCGTTTGCAGCTGGGATATTTGTTGCTGCATCAATAAAAGGCTTTGCGGCTCTGCAGGAGGGACGGATTGTAACCGTTCCAGATGCATGAGTTTTAACAGCACGGCCAGTAACCCGAGGGCACAAACTGCCCCAAAAATAACGAGTAGTATTGTTGTAAAATCCATAGCCCGTCAAGCATACCTGTCGAGAAAAAGGTTATCAAGTAACCGACGAACAACCTGAAAACTTGCAACCTGATAACTTTTTTCTCCTTTATGCGGGGGTTGACATCTATCCCCTTCCATGAAAAAAAACCATTTGCTATCTTTTGCAAAATAAAATTGCTCACTACTAATAATATGGCACCATTCCCCTACTCTCTGGGCCCAAACGACGATTGGGACCCGCAAGGTTACAACGACGAAGAAGAAGATACATTGTTGCCGGGCGGCATGCATCTTGAAGATGAAGACGAAGCAGATAAGGAGGCTGAGGCTCCGGATGTAGAACTCGAAGAAGGCGCTGTGGTTGAAGAAGAGGTCGAAGAAGAGGTGGTTCCCGGTGAATTCAGCGATCTCGAAAAAGACCCCATCAAAGAGCTCGATGAGCTTGCTGAGAACGTCATCGAGACAGAACGGGATTCCATCCGCTACAACGATTTTGCCGACGAAGAAGAATAAACAATAATTCTAAAATTTTTATTTTAAGGATGCTGTTCTTTGTAAGTTTCGCGCCGTTCCTCGCCAGCCGGTACCAAAAGTGGGGCGATGTTCCAAATCATGGCTTTACCGACGATACTGAAGGCTAATAGCCAGGCCAGACTGCCAAAAGCCCAAGGGCGCATGTGTTTTACGGCATAAGCCATCAAAGCTCCGAATCCGATCATGGGAAAAGAGATGCATAAAACCCAATCGTTTCTATCCAGAGCGCTCAACTGACTGTTTGATGTCGCATCAAGGATCACTGCTAATTTCAAGACAATGGGGTAGATGAGCAGAATAGCGAAAAATACCACTAATCCGTTACTGCCGAACGCATACAGGCTATTGGTCAGATTTGTCGCATCGGCCTTGGTCATGAGACTGCGCACAACAAAAGGCAAGGCTACGAACATGCCTAACAAGGGTGTAAAGAGAGTCCAGAACGCCCAACGCTTCCAGACGCACCAATACCAAATAGTTGCCGTTGGGTTCAAGAGCAGGCAGAGGCTCCACCATAGGCGTTGTGTCCAGGGCGCTCTTGGCGTTCTGGCTGCATGAACAAGCGCCCATATCCAAAAAATAGCAAAAACCAGGATGGATACGCCTAAAATTATATAAGTGGGGGGGGGGTGTGGTGGGGGGGGGGGGGGGGGGAGATTTAATGACGGGAGATGCATGATTTGCTGTCCCCGACATAATACCACGGTTACTAACCGTTTGGCCACTTTTAAATTGCAACAATTTAACTAAAGAACACTTTTTGTAGACTATAATAATTTCAATAATCAAAGCCGTCGCGTGCTTTGACTCCGTGATAGAAATAATGCTTGACCAGATTCATATCCGTCACCAGGTCCGCTGCATCTATAAATTCCTGTGGTGCATTTCTGCCGGTCAGGACGAGCTCGCAATTTGCAGATTTGCGACTCAGTAATTCAAGAACCGTCGCCTTGTCTACGATGCCAAGTTCGGTAGAACTGTTAATTTCATCAAGGATGATCAGATCTCGATCACCTGTCGCAAACAGACGGCTAACCTCATCCAATCCGCGCATTCCTTCTTGCCGATCCTCGTCCGTAACCCCCATTCGGAAACGTCCGCTGACGGGATCGATTCTGTCCAAACCACATGCGAATACATGGACTTCAGGAAATCTTTGGGCTAAAATATCTCGTTCGGCATAGTGCGTTCCGCCCTTGTCAAAAGCCACTATGGCGGCCTTCATGCCCCGTGCTACGGCACGTAACAACAATCCGAGCGAAGCGGTAGTCTTGCCTTTGCCGTTACCGGTGTAGACCTGGATCATAACCTATAAAAGAATAAGGTTATCAAGTTATCAGGTTATCAAATAACGGATTCAGACCTGATAACCTTATTCGCGGTTTGTTCAGCTGCACCCGCTCGTCGACCCGCAGTTCAGGCATTTGTAGCAAGCGCCGTTTCGCACCATGATGGATCCGCATTGTTCACAGGCCGGCGCATCAGACTGGTTGTCGAAGGTGGTGGTCAAATTGGGCGCAGAATTCGCATCTTGAGCATCAAGCAGGCTGGCCTGGGCCGGTGCGCTGGCATCGGTCCACTGGTCTTTGGGAACATCTTCGATCTGCAGTTCGGCCGTGGCCGATGTATCAACATTGATTCCAATGGCGCGGCGTTCTTCAGGCGAAAGGAACTTGATGCCAAGCCAGCGGAAAATGTAGTCGATGATGGACTTGGCCACACGGATGTTGGGGTTGGCGGTGAAGCCGGACGGTTCGAAGCGTACGTGGGCAAATTTGTTGACCAAAATCTTAAGCGGTACGCCGTACTGCAAGCCGATGGAAACCGAGGTGCTGAACACGTCCAGCAAACCGGAGAGCACGCTCCCCTCCTTGGACATGGTTACGAACAGTTCTCCTGGCGTCCCGTCGTCATACAAGCCGACCGTGATAAAGCCCTTGTGCGGTCCGATTTGGAACTTATGAGTGATACTGCGGCGTTCGTCGGGCAAGCGGCGTCTGCGGGGCGTATAAGTCGTCGTAGGCACGGTCATGACCGGTGCGCTGACCTGTTCGACCTTGGCCGGTGCTGCGGTCTTCTTCTTATCTTTTTCCCCGCCTTCGGATTTGGATGTGGTCAGTGCTTGCACGCGCTTGCTGCCATCGCGGTAAATGGCCACGGCTTTAAGGCCTTGGCGCCAACCCTCCATATAAACGTTCATCACGTCATCCACCGTGGCATCGTTTGGCATGTTGACGGTCTTGGAAATGGCGCCGGAAAGGAAAGGTTGAACAGCGCCCATCATTCGCAGATGGCCTAGATAGTGGATTGAGCGCGATCCTTTGGCCGCGCGGAAAGCGCAGTCAAAAACCGGCAAATGCTCGGCCGACAGATGCGGTGCGCCTTCGATCGTGTCGTTCTTATCGATCCAGTCGATTATGTCGCGGATTTGTACCTCGGTGTACTGCAAACGATGCAATGCTTCCGGCACGGTCTGGTTCACGATCTTCATCATCCCGCCTCCTACCAGCCACTTGTATTTCACCAGGGCGATGTCCGGTTCCACGCCCGTGGTGTCGCAATCCATAAGGAAAGCGATGGTGCCGGTTGGCGCCAGGACTGAAATTTGCGCGTTGCGGTAGCCATGGGTCGTGCCGTTGGCGATGGCGTCGTCCCACGCCGTGCGAGCGCGATCCAGAACGTCGGCAGGTACGCCAGACGTACTAAGGGTGTAAGCCGCATCACGATGCTTGTTCATGACGCGCTTCATGGGTTCGATGTTCCTTACATAGCCCTCGAACGGCCCGAGTTTCTCAGCCATTAAAGCCGACTGGTCATAAGCAGCTCCGGACATGATTGAAGTCAGAGCCGCGGCCATGTTGCGTCCCGAGTCAGAGTCGTACGGCAAACCCATGCTCATAAGCAAAGCACCCAGGTTGGCATAACCCAAACCCAGTGCACGATAAGCGTGGGAATTGTATTCGATGGCCGTGGTCGGATATGAGGAAAAGGCCACGATAATCTCTTGCGCCGTGGCCATGACGCGGCACGTGTGTTCGTAAGCCGCCACGTCAAACTGCCCTTCGGGGGTTCTGCATTTCATCAAATTGACCGAAGCTAAATTGCAGGCAGAATCGTCCAAAAACATGTATTCGGAGCAAGGATTGGAACCGTGGATGCGATCCGTGTTGGAACATGTGTGCCAGTCGTTGATGGTCGTGTCATATTGCATGCCCGGATCCCCGCATTGCCAAGCCGCTTCGCTTATCTGGTGCAACAGCTCTCGTGCCTCGAAGCGCTCGCACGGTTCGCCGCTTGTCACGTATTTGGTCCAGAATTCCCGGCCTTGGTCCGCCGCGGACATAAAGGCGTCGTTCACCCGCACGCTGTTGTTGGCATTCTGGAAAAAAATGGATGAATACGCTTCGCCGTTCATGGAACCGTCATATCCCGCGTCGATCAGGGCGTGCGCTTTCTTTTCCTCCTTGGCTTTGCACCACGTGAATTCTTCGATGTCAGGGTGGTCGACGTTTAGAATAACCATCTTAGCCGCTCGTCGCGTCTTGCCGCCGCTTTTGATAACGCCGGCAAATGCATCGTAACCTCGCATAAAAGAAACCGGGCCGGATGATTTGCCTGACGAAGCGGCCAGATTCTCCTTTGAAGAACGCAGCTCGGACAGGTTGGAACCTGCTCCCGAGCCGTACTTGAACAGCATGCCCTCAGTCACGGCCAGTTGCAGGATGGAGCGCATGTCGTCATGCACCGAGTTGATGAAGCAAGCTGAACATTGCGGTGTTGGATTGACTCCCACGTTAAACCAGACCGGGGAGTTGAAAGCGGCGCGTTGGTTGACCAGAATGGACGTCAATTCGGCTTCGAAAGCATCCGCATCCTGTGCAGTTTGGAAATATCCTCCCACGCGTCCCCATTGGGAGATAGTCAGTGACACGCGGTCCACCAGTTGTCGCATGGAAGTTTCGCGTTCCGGCGTGCCCAGGCGTCCGCGGAAATATTTGGACACGATGATGTTGGTCGCCGTCTGGCTGTAGCTCTTGGGCACTTCCACGCCCTTCTGTTCAAAAACCACCTGGCCTTTTTCATTGCTGATGACGGCGTCTCTGTGCTCCCAGACAAGCTGGTCATAAGGATTGATGCCGTCCAGGGTAAAAAAACGATGGAAAGTCAGACCTTGTTCGTAACTTGGCTGACTGGCGGCTATTGGCAGGCGCAATCGGTAAATCAGGTAATTGCGTGCTACTGGGATAAAATTGGCATCTAAAAGCGCGGCTGCGATGGTTTCTCGCACGTGTTCGGTATTGGGAATGGTGTGCCCGTCAAAACGCTGCGTCAGCTTTTGCACCACGTAAGCGACGACGCGTTCGATATGGTGCGCGTCCTTTTCCGGTTTGAAGCCCGAAGCGGCAAAAGCGGCTTTAACCGAATTGCGGATTTTTTCCGGCTGGAAAGAATCTATGCGCCCGTCCCTGCGCCTGATTGATTTGAGCGTCTTCAGATATGCCAATACCGCGTCCGTGTTAACCGAGGGAGTTGTTGACGTATCGGCAAGCGACTTTTTCGCAACCGAAAAATTTGCCTCTGGGCTCATAGAGTGGTGTGCCACCCGAAGCTTTGAGCAAAGGGTGGTGGGTATTAAAGAATTTTATTTTGACTGACCGTACCACTTTGTCCCGATTTTCATCGAGGCAAGCGCGTTTGCTGGTGCGGGGGCTTTTGCCCCGTCGGGATTGTGTCCCTTTTGTAACCGCCGTGCAAGATCGTTTTTACGCCAAGCGCGGTAGAAACCCGCTTTCCACCTTGGGAGTGAAGCAGCGGAGAATTGATAGACCACAACATCTTGTGGTCTGAACGTGATTATACCACAACATGTTGTGTTGTGGTTGGAAGGCAAACTGGGGATAAAACCGTTTCGACTTGTCATCCCGAGCGAAGTCCGACGTAGTCGAGGGATCCGGCTTGTCTTGTGTCAACAAACCAGATCCTTCGATTCCGCTCGCAAATCGCGTCTAACGCGACGGACTCGCTTCACTCAGGATGACAGATCAGAGTCCCAACGACAGGTTGATCGTCGGCGTTTCCTGTGGTTGCGGCGGCACGATGGGCATGGCCACTTCCTGCTTCTGTCCCATTCGGTCGAAATAATAGATTTTTTTGTTCAACAAAGCCTGTTCGTAAACATCCCGGGTGACGCGTACGTCCTGCAGACAATAGTCGCTCAGTTCTTTAATTTTGCCTTCCTTCCAGAATCTGACGGCCTGCAACCCGTCCCCGCTCTTCCCCATTCCCAGTGTCGCTTGTGCCACGACGTCCAGTTTGACGCGAAAACCGATGCGCTTCTCTATTTCCAAGAGAAGATCGATCGTGGGCAGAGCCATGATGTTGCCCGTGTAATACTGCTGCATGCAGGGATAGTCGAAACCGAACAGGTTGTAACCGATGATGCGCGAAGATCGTTCGAGCCGCGGCCATAGTTTGGGCAAATCCGCTTCCAAAAACGTCTCCCAGGTATCGGTTTCATAAAAATAAACCCCGATCACCGAGATTTTGAGCAATGATGCTTTGTAGGCTCCCACGTCCTGAAACGTATTCTGCGTTTCGATATCCAAAACTATTTCTGTTCTAGTCGCCATAAGGTTAGGCTGTAATCTATCATAGTTTATGTAAACTTTGTATTGTGCATAATTCTAAGCGATTTTGTTGAATTAAGTTCACTGGCAATGTAGCATGCAGATATGAAAAGATTGGAATATCCTAAAAACTTCATAAATCAAATCATCTGCGGAGATGTGGTAGATGTAATGAAGAAAATACCAGATGGGACGGTTGATTTGATAGTGACTTCACCGCCATACAATTTAAAAAATTCCACAGGTAATGGAATGAAGGATGGTCGTGGTGGCAAGTGGGCTAACGCTGCGCTTCAAAACGGTTATTCTCATCACGACGACTGCATGCCACACGATAAATATGTGAAATGGCAACGCGATTGTCTAAATGAAATGTTTAGGATTATTCCTGATAACGGTGCTATTTTTTATAATCACAAATGGCGCGTACAAGGCGGGCTTTTACAGGATCGTCAGGATATAGTAAGCGGTTTCCCTGTCAGGCAGATAATTATATGGAGACGGAAAGGCGGATTTAATTTTAACGCAGGTTATTTTCTGCCTACATACGAGGTTATTTATCTTATAGCTAAACCGGAGTTCAAACTCGTATCTAAAGCGAATGGTCATGGTGATGTTTGGGAGTTTACACAAGAAATGAGAAATGAGCATCCAGCGGCCTTTCCGGTAAATTTAATAGATCGAATAGTTTCATCGACAGAGGCTGAAACTGTTTTAGATCCTTTTATGGGATCGGGAACTACAGCGATTTCCGCATTGAATTTTAATAGAAATTATATTGGCATTGATCTGTCACCTGAATATTGCGAAATGGCAAAAAAAAGAATAAAAAAACATCAATCTCAAGTTAAGATGTTGTAACGTTATTTTATGACAAAGAAACCATTAATCTATACAAAACCACTTTTGATTAAAAAGTTAAAAGAAATTGCTGCGAAAGGTTGGTTGTGCAGTAAAAGACAAGGCAATCAAGGTGGTATTGGCAATACGTTGGAAGTTCTGTTGGGTATCAAAGAAAATAACTTACCAATTCCAAATGCTGCAGAATGGGAATTGAAAACTCATAGGATTGGTTCATCGTCCCTTACAACTCTACTTCATACGGAACCCTCGCCTCGTGCGGTGCATTTTGTGCCATTGGTGTTACTTCCGAAATATGGTTGGCCACACGGGGAGGCTGGAAAAAAATATCCGAGAAATGAAATGAGTTTCCGGCAAACGATACACGGTCAGTCGCGAAGCGATCGTGGTTTTAAGGTTGTGATAGATCGTAAAGAACGCAGAGTTTTAATTTCTTTCGATGCCAAGAGCGTCGATCCTCGGCATAAGGCTTGGTTAGCTTCTGTGAAAAAACGCGCTGGTTTAGGCGAACTGGATCCGCAGCCATACTGGGGCTTCGACGATTTGGAACATATAGCAGGTACGAAATTGCCCAACACCTTTTACGTTCAAGCTGGCGTTGAAAAGAGGCGCGACAAAGAATACTGCCAATATTCCAAGGTTATGATGCTCCAAAAGTTTAGCTTTGTCGGTTTTTTAAAAGCTATGGAACAAGGGAAGATACTCGTAGATTTCGATGCTCGTACAGGTCATAATCATGGCACGAAATTCAGAATGCGACAGGATTGTTTGCCAATGCTATACGAGAAAGCGACTGTAATAATTTAGTATTAAGAAAAGGATGCCACCGCTAGCAGGTGGCATCCTTCTTGAATATTCACCAGATCGATTTGAATGCGTTGCACTGTGGACACTGCCAATCGGTGTCCTTGGGGCGTTGTGGGTGTATTTCGTTATCCAGATTGCCTGAAAAATCGTGATAGATTGCACACTCTTTTTCAAAGGCAGCCTTGGGTGAAGTGAAATATCCGAATTTGAAACGCTTGTAGCCCTTAACCCCTACCCACTTTTTCAGTCGACTATTAACATCATTGTCTGAGCGACCGACGTAATCAACTATGAATGAATTTGGATCGCTGCTTCGTTCCAATACGTAAGCTCCCGGCGACACTCTTGATACGAGTTCATCGATTTTTTCACTAGAAAGCTGATAGGGTCCACTCAATCCTGTGTTTGGCATAGAATTTGTATTTTTCTTAGCCCTTCAGCTATACTGATCTAGCCGAAAGGCAGTGGTCAGTCGGGGCGACCTTTACCTGGGAACCCCCCGACGTCCACATGTATTAGTTATTCTACAAGGCGCCAAGCGGAAACTTGGCGTTTTGTATTTATGAATGAACAACTTCACCCGTTTCTTTAAGTTCTATAACAAAAATTCGCCCTAGTTTTTCATCTTGGATTTCTTTTGGCTCATATCTGCCAGAATATTTTTTCGGATCAATCCCATATTTGCCGAGAAAAGAGCGTGCTCCAATATACCCTCCTGTCGCTCTTGGTCTAAGTTTTAATGAATTTTCTGTAGCCGTGTCCATAAATCTGAAACCCACCGCCATACTGTCTTCGTCGTAGTAAAGTTCGAGTGCAACGTTGTTTTTGAGGTTGTATCGATGATAAAATCCTGAACTAAAGCCAAAACCACCTGTTTCTCCCAGGCTTATTATTGGAGTGTATTTACTTCCAAAGGAAGTGAACTGAACAAAATTATAAAGCATACTGATATGAGTCTATCAATAGTCTCTAAATTTGCATAGTCCCACCAACTGTGGATAAAGTTGTCAGACGATTTGTCTTCGCTCTTACCTCTATTGTTTCAGTTGTTATAACTGTCCCGCACGCCGGCGTTCGAAATCCTTAAGCAAAGCCTTGCGCATCCTGATGGACTTGGGCGTCACTTCCACCAGTTCGTCGTCACCGATGTATTCGAGCGCCAGTTCGAGCGTCATGGTGCGGTGCGTGGTGAGTCCTTCGGATACGCCGTCGCCTTTGGAGCGCATGTTGGACAGGCGCTTCTCTTTGCAGACATTGACGATCAAGTCTTCTGGTTTGGCGTTTTGGCCCACGATCTGGCCTTCGTAGACTTCGGTATTGGCCGGAATGAACAGCGTGCCGCGTTCCTGGGCTGTCACCATACCGTAAGTCACGGCCAAGCCTGTTTCGTGCGCCACCAGCGAGCCGTGTTCTTGCTGCGTCATTTCGCCGGCAAACGGCCGATAACCCAACAGTAATGTGTTGATAATGCCTTGGCCGCGCGTGTCGATCATGAATTCGTTGCGGTAGCCGATAAGGCCGCGCGTGGGAATCTCGAACGTCAGATAAACGATGCCGTTTCCCGGGCCTGAGCTTGTCGAAGGCTCGTTGCGCATGTCTTTGAGCTCGCCGCGGCGCTTGCCCAACTTTTCGATAGACATTCCCGCCATGGCTTCGGGCAATTCGATCTCAACCTGTTCGAAAGGTTCGCAACGTTTGCCGTCAATCATCTTGAAGATCACCTGGGGCCGCGAAACCTGAAGCTCAAATCCGTCACGGCGCATTTTTTCAATCAAGATGGCCAAGTGGAGTTCGCCGCGTCCGGCAACCGAGAAAGATTCTCCGCCAGCGCCAAAATCCACGCTCAAAGCCACGTCGTTTTGCAGTTCCTTTTCCAGACGCTCTTTGATGTTGCGCGAGGTCGTGTATTGCCCTTCTTTACCGTTGAAAGGCGAGGTGTTGACGCCAAAATCCATCTTGACCGTGGGTTCTTCGATGGACATGACGGGCAAAGCTTCCGGATGGTTTGGGTCTGCAATGGTTTCGCCGATATTCAGATTGTCTATGCCCGAAAAAGCCACTATCTCCCCTGCCTGGGCCTCCTGCGTCTCTTTGCGCTGCAGGCCGTCGAATATCATGACCGAAGTAATTTTTGCGGGCGATGATTTGCCTTCGCGGTTCATCCAGACCACGGGCCCGGGACGGAACAGGCCGCGGATCACGCGTCCTATGCCGATCTTGCCCTTGAAGTTGTCATGGCTGACATTGACCACGGATACCTGCAACGGGCCTTCGGGGTCGGCCTTGGGTTCGGGAATGTATTTTACGATAGTTTCGAACAGCGGCGTGATGTCGCGCATTTCGGCCAAATTCGGTTCATAGCCGGCCTTGGCCTGTTTGGCGGAGGCATAAATCACCGGAAAGTCAGCCTGTTCGCTGCTGGCGCCCAGCGTAAAAAACAGGTCGAACGTCTGGTCCAACACCCAGGCCGGACGCGCATCCGGTTTATCGATCTTGTTGATGACCACCACGACACGATGGCCCGCTTCGATGGCTTTTTTAAGTACGAAACGCGTTTGGGGCATGGGGCCTTCCTTGGCGTCCACGAGCAAAAGAACGCCGTCCACCAGGTTCATGATGCGTTCCACTTCCCCGCCGAAATCCGCGTGGCCGGGAGTATCCACGATGTTGATCTTAAAACCTTTCCAGAGCACGGCGGCGTTTTTCGAAAAAATTGTGATGCCGCGTTCGCGCTCGATGGCATTGGAGTCCATGATGGTATCGCCCTCAAATTTTTGCGTATCAGCAGTTTCGGATTGTTTCAATAAAGAATCGACCAACGTTGTTTTACCGTGGTCCACGTGGGCGATGATGGCGATATTTCTTAATTCCATACGTAACAGAATAAGGTTATCAGGTTGCAGGTTATCAGGTGAATATCGGTTACATGATAACCTGATAACTTGATAACCTTTTTCTCCGATTGGCTTTTGTGTTCAGTCCGCGCAGTATACGAAAAAACCGGCATTTCGTCAATGTCTGACGAGGCGGGCTGGCTTATTCTTAGCGTTTGGCCTTATGTCGTTTCTTCTGGGGCTTGGTTTTACAGGTAGCTGAGACGACCTCGATTCCTTTAGGAGCTTTAACTTCGACACAATGTACCAGTCTGTCGCCCAAATGTTGTTTACGCGTCTTGCCCATGGAATGGCTCCAGGCGTCAAACCATGCTGTCAGCGGGCCTGTGAGAATAATGCGACTCGGTCTGAAAAGCGTTTCCAGATTGGCTAACAGCGATCCGACGTGAGCGCCGTATTCCACAAACCATTCTGCGCCGTCCGCACTCCCCTCAATCGTTCGTTTATAAACATCGGCCGACCCGACACCGGCATTTTTGACGAAAAACCGTTCGCCGCAATAATCCTGAAGCTTGTAATGGATTTGCGGTTCGTCAACCACGTTCTGGAAGTTTGCAATAAGGTCGTCAAGATCCGCCGTCACTCCTGTGCGGTTTTTTGCGCCGGCGTGGATCGTGAGCTCGATTTGCGGGCCGAGTTTCAAAACCAGCGATGATGCCAGGCGTCCCGGAGCTTTGCGCGTTGCTTTTTTAGTCGGCATATATTTCAGTTAAATTTTATTTAACCAATAACTATTTTGTCATCCCGAGCT
>Ga0315281_10007135_pt1 | contig 15788 bp, 16 predicted proteins | sample YL17G07_0_MG_FD_204540 | JGI IMG/M metagenome (GOLD analysis project Ga0315281, IMG submission 204540) | Sediment microbial communities from Yellowstone Lake, YNP, Wyoming, USA - YL17G07_0 | ecosystem: Environmental > Aquatic > Freshwater > Lake > Sediment | place: USA: Wyoming | collected... | reverse complement strand
ACGCAGGGATTTACCGATGGTCATTTCAATCTTTACACTGCAGGGATGCGGCCATTGCGCACGGGTTGCGTCTGTTTCAATCAGGCCAAAGCTGATGAAGGTGGCACCATCCGGCATCGCCCTGGTTTCCAGCACTTCCCACGGCACGGTGCGGGCGTAGCCATGGCCGGGCAGCTTGGCATCGCTGGCATGCGCGCCAAACCAGGGCCAGCAAACCGGAACGCCGCCACGTATAGATTTTCCGGCGGCAAATTTTGCATATTTGGATAGCCAGATGACAGGCTCATGTCCATGAGGTTGATAGGTCATCAAATGCGCGCCTTGCAGGGCGATGCTGGCAGTGGCCATTGAATTGCTAATCTCGGCAGCCAGCAAGCCGCCGCCGATTTCACTGAATTTAAGCTGGTTGCTAATGCCGAAGCGCTGGTTTAATTCTGATAATGTCATGGTGTTATCCCAAAAGTTAAGACGGGCATTTTCACCGCATTCAGCTCGGCGTGTCCAGTTTGTTGTAAATTTAGTAAACTGGAGCTTGAAAAATGACAGGTCACCCTCAGCTAGGGCTGGCATGGAGTTTCAGGGCAGTCTTGCACTGAAACCGGCATAAATGAATGGAGAATAATTTATATGAAACGGATTGCCCTGTTTATATTAACCAACCTTGCTGTCCTGCTGGTCATTAATATTACCCTGCGCTTATTGGGCGTGGACCGGGTGCTTGATCAAAGTGGCGGCATCAACTTCAACGCCTTGCTGATCATGTCTGTGGTCATTGGTTTTTCCGGCTCGATCATCTCCTTGCTGATGTCGAAATGGTCGGCCAAGCGCATGGTGGGCGCACAGGTCATTACCAGCCCGATAGACCCGACCGAGCGCTGGCTGCTGGATACGGTTACTCGCCAGGCGCAAGCCGCCGGTATAGGCATGCCGGAAGTAGCCATTTACGAAGCACCGGATGTGAATGCCTTTGCGACCGGCTGGAATCGTAACAACGCGTTGGTGGCCGTGAGCACGGGTTTGTTGCAGAACATGAGCAAGGATGAGATCGAGGCCGTTCTGGCCCATGAAATCTCCCATGTTTCAAATGGGGACATGGTGACGCTGGCATTGATACAGGGTGTGGTGAATACTTTTGTTATTTTCTTTGCCAAGCTGTTCGGCATACTGGTTGATCGCGTACTGCTAAAAAATGATGGTCGAAATGGCCCGGGCATCGGTGCATTTGTGGCTGAAATGATCGCGCAACTGGTGTTGGGTGTGCTAGCCAGCATCATTGTGATGTGGTTCTCGCGCCAGCGCGAATATCGCGCGGATGCCGGTGGTGCGGGCCTTGCGGGCCGCAATAAAATGATCGCTGCTCTGGAGCGCCTGAAACTCAATCACGAGCAAAGCGTTCTGCCCGAGAAAATCGCCGCTTTTGGCATTTCGGGGGGCAGCAGTTTTTCCCGCCTGTTTATGACGCACCCGCCGCTGGATGAGCGCATTGCAGCATTGCGTGCAGGCCTTTGATAAATTATTTTCAAGTGCACCATGCCAGTCGATAAAAAGCCGGATACGGACAGGCTTGATCGCATTGTCGCAGAGGCGCGCCGCAATGCGGATGAGCGCTCACAAAGCTATCGTGAACGTGCGCTCAAGATGTATCCTTGGGTGTGCGGTCGATGCGCACGGGAATTTACTCATGTCAATTTGCAACAACTAACGGTGCATCACCGCGATCATAATCACAGCAACAATGCGCCCGATGGGAGCAACTGGGAATTACTGTGTATCTACTGTCATGAAAACGAGCACGCCAAGCAACTGGATGCGGCGGGGCGTTCTGGCGTTTCTTCGGGCGCAGAAATTGCAGCGAGTGCGACTTTTCAGCCGTTTGCAGACCTCAAGTCGTTACTGAATAAAAAATCCTGAAGCTGTTCTTCATTCATCATCGTCGTATTTTATGCGGGGTGGGTCGCCGTCATAAACCAGGCTTTGACGTCGCATCATATAGGCATCACGAATAAAGCTGTATTTGTCCACTGTCGTCCCTTCAACAACGGTCTCCACATCGAGGAGTTGCACGCGTTGGTCTAATTTATTGGTTGCATAAAGACTATTGCGTACAGGGATGTCTTCTATGTTTTCAATCAATCCGTAATAACTGTCTACCGCCAACCCGGCACCGTCACGAACCGTGCTGGGGCCTATAAATGGCAGCACCAGATAAGGGCCACTGCCTACTCCCCAGGCTCCCAACGTTTGTCCGAAATCTTCATTATGTTTTTCCAGAGAATGCGCGACATCAAACAGGCCAAAAATGCCAAAAATAGTATTGACCCAGACGCGGGTAAAGTCATGGGCGGCCTGTTTGAATTTAAATTGCAGCAAGTCGTTTGCAGTGACAAAAATGTCGTCAATATTGGAAAAAAAATTGTGCACCATTTTTTGTCCGCTTTCTGGCATTACCGCCTTGTAGCCCTTGGCAACAGGTTTGACGATCGTTCGATCCAATGCATCATTAAATGTGTACATGCTCCGGTTGAATCCCTCAAAGGGGTCCTTGGGGTTGGCATTGGGAGAGGTGGTTGCACAGCCACCCAAAAACAGGCTGGCAAAAATTAGCAATCGAAGCAAAGCCGGATGAGTTTCGATCATGGGTTAATACGCAAGAATTAAACTTGTACGAGCGTAATATTAACCGAGAAATTCCACTTCAAACACCAGCGTTGCATTGGGGGGGATGACGCCTCCCGCACCGCGAGCGCCATAGCCTAATGCTGGCGGTATGGTGAGTTTGCGCACGCCGCCGACCTGCATGCCCTGCACGCCTTCGTCCCAGCCTTTAATGACCTGGCCGGCACCCAGATTAAAGTCGAAGGGTTCATTTCTGTCCTTGCTGGAATCGAACTTGGTACCATCTGTCAGCCAGCCTGTGTAATGCACAGAAACAAGATTTCCGGCAGTAGCAGTGGCTCCGCTGCCGACGGTAATTTCTTCATATTGCAAACCTGATGCTGTGGTAACTGTGCTCATAATGCTTCCTTTTTGTTGAATTATTCCGCTGGTGCGGAACGGGTTAAATAATAAAACAGAGTAAAAGTTATTTTATAGTACGCTCGGCGGCCATTACGGTGCTGGCTACCAGCATGGTAATGGTCATGGGCCCGACTCCTCCCGGTACCGGTGAGATCCAGCCTGCAATCTCTTTTGCGCTATCGAAATCCACATCACCCGCCAGTTTGCCATTGGGCAGGCGGTTGATGCCCACATCTATCACTGCTGCACCTGGCTTGATCATGTCGCCAGTGATCATTTTAGGCTTGCCGGTGGCAACCACCAATATGTCCGCGTCGCGTGTGAACTTGGCCAGGTCAACGGTTTTGGAGGTGCAGATGGTCACGGTGGCATTCTTCTGCAGCAACATCAGCGCCATCGGTTTACCCACAATATTGCTGCGGCCAACCACCACAGCATGCTTGCCTTCTATCGCCACACCGCATTTCTCAAGCAAGCACATCACGCCAAAAGGTGTGCAAGGTTGAAACTTCGCATGGCCTGTGACGAGCTCACCTACGTTCATCGGGTGAAAACCGTCCACATCCTTATCGGGAGAGATGGCGAGTAAAACCTTGTTGCTGTCGATATGTTTTGGTACAGGCAGTTGCACAAGTATGCCGTGTATTCTTGCATCGGCATTGAGCTGGGCAATTTTACCCAGCAATGTTGCTTCGCTGGTATCGGCGGGCAGCTCTATGTGTTCGGAAAAAATACCCAGCTCGGCACAGGCTTTTACTTTGTTACCCACATAGACTTTGGATGCCGGATCCTCACCGACAATAATGACTGCCAGGCCAGGTGTTACACCACGGGCTTTCAATGCATCTGCTCGAATTTTCCATTCGGCACGCACTTCCTGTGAAATCGCTTTTCCGTCAATAATCCGGGCTGTCATGGAGATACTCCTGTGTTTTAGAATGCAGGTTTAACCGCAGCATTCTGGTAGTTGGCAACCGAGGACATGATTTCTGCACGTGCTTCTTCAACACCAAACCAGCCATCTATTTTTACCCATTTATTGGGTTCCAGATCCTTATAGTGCTCAAAGAAATGCTGGATCTGTTTAGTGGTTATTTCCGGCAAGCCTGTGTAATCCTTTACATCACGATACAGGGTGCATAATTTGTCTACTGGTACGGCAAGCAGCTTCGCATCTTCACCACCTTCATCCGTCATTTTCAGCACACCCAGCGGGCGGCAACGTACTACGACACCGGTAAGCAATGGTATGGGTGTAACAACCAGCACGTCGGCAGGGTCGCCATCACCGCACAGGGTATGTGGAATATAACCGTAGTTGCAGGGGTAGTGCATTGCGGTGTTCATGAAACGATCCACAAAAATTGCGCCGGATTCCTTGTCTACTTCATATTTCACCGGTTCTCCATGCATGGGAATTTCGATAATCACGTTAAAATCATCCGGTAAATTTTTGCCGGAAGGTACTTTGTTCAAACTCATTCTGTTGCCTTGTATAGAAATTATTAAAGGGGAATTATAACATTTTGGGAACTGCAGAATGAGGGCGGGTATAGACAATTCAGGACAAAAAAAGGGAGCCTCTCGGCTCCCTTGATTTGGTTAAAACTTATATTACGCGATAGCGGGTAGTATAGGCACAATCATCAACGCAACAATATTGATAATCTTGATCAGCGGGTTAACGGCTGGGCCAGCGGTGTCCTTGTAGGGATCGCCTACGGTGTCACCGGTAACGGCTGCCTTGTGTGCATCAGAACCCTTGCCACCGAAGTTACCTTGCTCGATGTATTTCTTCGCGTTATCCCATGCACCACCACCGGTGGTCATGGAGATCGCAACGAACAAGCCGGTTACAATCGCACCGATCAATACACCACCAAGCGCCTGTGCACCCAGAGTCAAGCCTACGATCAATGGCACGGCCACAGGTAGCAGTGAAGGAACAATCATTTCCTTGATGGCCGCTTTGGTCAGCATGTCGACACAGGTGTCGTACTCGGGCTTACCGGTACCATCCATAATGCCCTTGATTTCCTTGAACTGGCGGCGCACTTCAACCACCACGGAGCCAGCGGCACGACCAACGGCTTCCATACCCATAGCGGCAAACAGATAAGGCACCATACCACCAATAAACAGGCCGATGATGACCATGTGGTTTGACAGGTCAAACGTCATGTTGCCATGAGAACTGGAAAGCGCATGGGTATAGTCTGCAAACAGCACCAGTGCAGCCAGACCGGCAGAGCCGATGGCATAACCTTTAGTAACGGCCTTGGTGGTGTTGCCTACTGCATCCAGCGGGTCAGTGATGTTGCGGATGCTTTCATCCAGACCAGCCATCTCTGCAATACCACCAGCGTTATCTGTAATTGGGCCGTAAGCGTCAATCGCCACGATGATGCCGGTCATGGACAGCATTGAAGTTGCCGCGATGGCGATACCATACAAACCAGCCAGGTGATGGGCACCCCAAATTGAAAGGCATACGATCAGCACGGGTGCCGCAGTTGCCTTCATGGATACGCCCAAGCCTGCGATCACATTGGTACCTGAACCCGTGGTGGATGCCTGAGCGATGTGCTTGACAGGGCCATACTCGGTAGCCGTGTAGTATTCAGTGATCAACACCATCGCAGCGGTTAGTCCAAGACCGATCAGTGAGGCATAGAACAGGCTCATGGCAGATATCGTTGCGCCGCCGATTTGTACACCACCACCCATCATTTTAGTGGTAACGAAGTAGAAACCAATACCAGCCAGAACGGCTGCAACAATCAAGCCGCGATACAGTGCGTTCATGATCTTGCCGCCTTCGTAGGCTTTTACAAAGTAAGAGCCTACGATAGATGCCAGAATGGAGAATCCACCCAGTACCAGTGGGTAAAGAACCGCATTGTCAGCGCCTGGGCCTGTAATCAGCAAGCTACCCAGCAACATGGTCGCAATGATGGTCACCGCATAGGTTTCAAACAGGTCAGCAGCCATACCCGCGCAGTCACCTACGTTGTCGCCAACGTTATCGGCAATAACAGCTGGGTTGCGTGGATCATCTTCGGGAATGTCATTCTCAACTTTACCCACCAGGTCGGCACCAACGTCAGCACCCTTGGTGAAGATACCGCCACCCAGACGCGCGAAGATCGAAATCAGCGAACCGCCGAATGCCAGACCAACCAATGCATGAATCGCATCCTTGTCCGCGAAGTTCATACCGTGCTTAAGAAAAGCATAGTAACCAGCCACACCCAACAGAGCCAAGCCAACAACCAGCATACCGGTGATTGCACCACCCTTGAAGGCGACATTCAAAGCAGAGTTCAAACCACCTTTGGCTGCTTCGGCGGTACGCACGTTAGCGCGTACTGAAACGTTCATGCCGATGTAGCCGGTCAGGCCGGAAAGGATAGCACCGATAGCAAAACCAACTGCCGTAGGCCATTTCAAGAAAATAAAGATAGCTACGAACAAAATAGCACCAACCATACCGATGGTGGTGTACTGGCGGTTCAGGTAGGCGCCAGCGCCTTCCTGAATAGCGGCAGCAATTTCGCGCATGCGATCATTGCCGGTTGACTTGCTCAAGAGCCACTGAGTTGTTAGCGCCCCGTAAAGCAGCGCCGCTAACGCGCATAATAATGTGAACCACAGGCCTACTGACATATTTTTCCTCCCAAAAAATTAACTGTCTAAACAGGACAAAGCAACGCCCCGCCACGCGAACTACGGTACTGCATACTGAATCAAAAAATGCACCTGCAAAAACTCAGCCCTCCCTATGTACAACTTTATTATGCCGAGTTCCTGCAAGTGCATTTACTACCAGACTCAAATCTTGAAATTGCCCAATTTCTTCGCTACTGCAACGTTCTTCAGGCGCACATACTGAGGCAAGCCATCCTTGTATGGAGGATAGTCTTCGCCCTTGATCAATGGTGTAAGGTATTTGCGGCATTTTTCTGTAATGCCGAAGCCATCCTTGGTGATGAAGTCACGCGGCATCATCTTCTCAACGTTCGCTACGTCCTTAAGCTTGGCCACGCCGATTTTCCACTTGTATGGCTTATCTGAGACACGAACAATCGTAGGCATCACTGCGTTGTCGCCCTTGAGTGCATGATCAACAGCAGCCTTACCCAATGCGTAAGCTTGATCAACGTCTGTTTTCGAAGCAATGTGGCGTGCAGCGCGCTGCAAATAGTCAGCCACTGCCCAATGGAACTTAAAGCCCAAAGCAGACTTGATCATGTTAGCAACAACGGGGGCGGCACCACCCAACTGTGAATGGCCGAATGCATCTTTCAAGCCCTGATCAGCCAGGAATTTGCCGTCTTCGCCCTGTACACCTTCAGACACAACCACGGTGCAATAGCCAAATTTCTTGACCATGCTGCTTACTTTAGCGAGGAAGGTTTTTTGGTTGAAAGGAATTTCAGGGAACAGAATCACGATAGGTATTTCACATTTTTCATCGGAGGCCATACCACCCGCAGCGGCAATCCAGCCTGCATGGCGACCCATCACTTCAAGTACAAAAACCTTGGTTGAAGTTTTGCACATTGAAGCCACGTCAAAGCTGGCTTCGCGCGTCGAAACAGCAATATATTTTGCTACTGAGCCAAAGCCCGGGCAGCAATCAGTAATGGGCAAATCGTTATCTACCGTTTTGGGTACATGAATCGCCTGGATAGGGTAGCCCATCTTGTCAGCCAATTGAGAAACTTTAAGGCAGGTGTCAGCAGAGTCGCCACCACCGTTGTAAAAGAAATAGCCAATGTTGTGCGCTTTGAACACCTCGATCAGGCGTTCGTATTGGGCTTTATTATCAACCAGGCTTTTGAGCTTGAAGCGGCAAGAACCAAATGCGCCGGAAGGTGTGTGGCGCAAACCGGCAATTGCTGTGGCAGATTCTTTGCCTGTGTCAATTAAATCTTCAGTGAGTGCACCGATAATTCCGTTGCGTCCGGCATAGATTTTGCCGATTTTGTCAGTATGTTTGCGTGCGGTTTCAATCAAACCACAAGCCGACGCGTTGATGACGGCAGTGACGCCACCGGACTGTGCATAAAATGCATTCTTCTTTGCCATACTCTTACACTCCATGAAAAAATTTAATAGTTGCCACGATTCTGTGGTTGTTCAGTTACACAAAATACTACCCCGATCCGATCCAGCTACTTTTTCGGATACTCCTTACAGTGCCTTTTAGTGCAGGAAATGGAGCAGCGTTTTTGTTGCAGGGGGCATATTACGCCATTTTTCAATTTAAGAAACACTCTGCATGCAACCAGACAAACATTCTGTAAAGCTCCGGGTGCAGCCAAATATCCTGAAATTGCAGATAAATATGACCACCCTCGAATTTTATCACAGTCATATTATTGATATAAAAGAAATTAAATAATATACGCTTGAGTGAGCAGGCAGTACGCGGCGTGTGGCGGGGGCAGTAAGATAGAATATAAGCATGAATGCAAGTATCGAAGCGGAGTTATCAACATTGCGGGAATCGCCTATTTTGGCGCCATTGCAGGCCAAGCTTGCCCGCCTTCAAGCGGATAAATTTCCCACTTTGCACGATCTCAACAATCTGCTCGAACAGGTGAGTCCATCCATAAGCGTACAACCCGGCCATCCCCTGCGTTTTGTCCCGCAAGCGCAGGGCCACATGGGATTTGAATCACAATATGAACCACGCTGTTACTTGACCGGTGAAGTTCAGACACGGCCAGAAAATTTGCACGACTTGTTCAATGCGCTGGTTTGGTTGACTTTCCCCAAGACAAAGGCAGCAATCAATGCACGCCACTATCAGGCGCTAAATATCACCCTTGAAACAGCCAGCAGCCAGCGAGGAAAAGTGCGCGACACTGCAACCCTGCTGGATGAATCCGGTGTGATTGTGGTCAGTGCAAATACCGAGCTCACCAGGCTATTGCAAACTTTCCAATGGAAAGAGCTGTTCTGGCATAGACGGGAGCTGGTACGCAGGGAAATGGGGTTTTACGTGTTTGGTCATGGCCTATATGAGAAAGCATTGCAACCTTATATTGGCATGACTGGGCAGGGTTTGATATTGCCTGTGCAAGCTGGTTTTTTTAGTTATACCTTGCCAGAACAACTGAGTGAAATTGATAGCAGCCTTGCGCATTACTTGAACAAGGAAGAAAACTGCCTCACCCCCCGTGAGCTTTATCCTGTGCCACTCCTGGGTGTGCCAGGTTGGTGCGTAGAAAGTGAGGTGTCCACATTTTACGATAACACTGCATATTTCAGGCCAGGCAGACGAGAGACAAAGCAGGGTAGTGCTATATAAAATGAATTTATGCGGATTAATTGCAGAAGAGTTGAGAATTCAATATTTCAGCTTAAAATGAAAAAAAGTGTAAACCATGTCCCTGGACTAATTTGTTACCTATGTCCTTGACCGACCAGCTACCCCCAAAATATTCCGGTTGGATCAGCATCAACTTCAGCAAGTAATTTTTCAAAAATTTTCTCCTTGAAACTTGGCTTGTAATCACGACGCTTTGAATTTCGATCAAAACAGTAAAGTGTCCAGCGGAATGTTTCCGGATTATATTCAAATTGTGAAACTTTCATCTCAATCCATTCATTCGGATCAGAATATAAGGGTCTAGATTCAAGTAATAAAACTTTATTTCCAGTGATGTGAAATGTCAGTTTAATTTGATCGCGTACATGAGCAGGTATACGTTTCTCACAATATGCGAGAAGTAATTTTTCTACTCTGAACCGTTCAGTTTCGGGCAAGGCCATAATAGTTTTAACGTTGAGCAAGGGGCTCGCCCGCTTCTGGGCGAGTCCATCTTGAACGGGTTAGGCATATTTGAACTTAATTTTTCGTATTTTTTTCAAGTCCACATTTTGCTTAGCTTGCCATAAATCGTAATTGTCTTGCATCGTCAACCAGCTTTCGGGAGAGCGTCCCAATGCTTTTGATAGACGAAGAGCCATTTCTGGACTTATGCCACTAGCTTCGTTCAAAACACGATTAAGGGTTGATGCTGCAACGCCCAACTTGAGGGCAAGCTCTCTACAACTAATTTCATTGGGCGTAAGGTAAATCTCTTGAATAAACGCCCCTGGGTGAGGTGGATTGTGCATAGCCATTAGTGATAATCCTCATAATCTAAAACATGTGCGCTGCCATTTTCAAACTCAAACGTGATACGCCAGTTACCATTTACCTATATCGACCAACGTCCAAGACTACTTCCCTTTAGCGGGTGGAGACGGAAACCGGGAATTTCCATATCTTCAATAGTTTGAGCAGTGTCGAGTGCGGCCAACTGCATTTTGAGTCGTTTAGCGTGCGCTGGTTGGATGCCAGCCAAGCTACCAGACTCAAAGTACTTTCGCAGCCCCTTGTGTCGAAACGATGTAATCATGGCGACATAATAGCGCGTTGCGCGCCACGCAACAAGAGCCTAACGTCGTTGCAGAAAAAGTCTCTTCATATCCCGCATCGTGCCGTGAACACAACGTAAAATCAAGATAAAATTTCTCCAGATACTGGGAGAAACAAATGGCACGCTACAAACACATCGACACCAGCCCACGCTTCATCGCAATTGACCTGCAAAAGGCTGCTGAAACCATTCCGCGTTCTTACTGGGCGGGGCGTATTATCGCCAGCAACGCGAGAAGGTGTGCTCACATCAGGTCGTCGTTCGTGCGCTGGCGTTTAAATGGATTCGAATTCTCTATCGGTGCTGGCAAAACCATACACCTTATGACGAGGCCGCTTATTTAAATTCGCTCAGACGCCGGGGTTCGTCGCTGCTTGATTCGGCTGGATTGGGTGTAAAAATGACTTGACGGTCGCCCTCAGGGCGTGGGTTCGGCCTTAACCTCACAATCCACGTGAATGGCGTGAGACGTAGTTACGAAGCACTTCGTCCATGCGTGACTGCCAACCTTCACCGGAGGACTTAAAAAACTCCAAGACCTCTTGGCTGTAGCGCACTGAGACGAGTTGCTTTTTATTCTCGGACTTGGGGCGTCCGCGCAGCGCTCGAATTGGAACCATTGCTTTTAGCTGTTTCGGCGTGAGCGGCTGTGCGTCTGGATCAGCCTTGGCAGCAGCGTTAATAACCTTGTCTTCTTGCAAGGTAGGCATAAGGATGGATGGGCGTTTAGATATTTTTGACATAGTGTGTTACCTCGCGTCGATTGGCTTGGCGCAGGCTAATAATCCTTCGCATCTTGCCACGTTCAACAAATGCCACGTAGTAGAGGATGCCAGTCTTTGGAGCGAGTGCGATCATGCGCAACTCGCCGTACTCGAAGCGGTCATCGACCCAAACCAGCGCAGCTTCCCAATTGAGCTCGTCTGCCAAGGAAAGAGAAACGCCATGTTTCGACTGGTTTGCTACATCTTTGGCTTTATCGAACTCGATTTGCATGCTTTACTGTAGCTACAATAAAGGAATTTGTCAATCTAGAAGCGTGGCGTGTTATTACTGAGCCCAACGAAGTTGTAGAAAAAGTCTCTTCATACCGCGCATCCTGCCGTGAAGTAAATTTAAAATCAAGGTAAAATTTTGTAGCGAAATTGGAGGAACAAATGGCCCGCTATAAACACATCGACACCAGCCCCCGCTTCATCGCGATCGACCTTCAAAAGCAACTCTTGCCCGGCACTTTCGAACACGCACTGAATCATTTAATCGACCATGTGTTAGACCTGTCCCGCTTTGACACCCGCTACCACAACGACCTCACCGGCGCTTCAGCCTATCCGCCTGCCATGCTGCTGAAGATTGTATTGTTTGCCTACTCTCAGGGTATCGTCCGCAGTCGCGACATCGAGCGTGCCTGCCGTGACCACGTCACCTTCATCGCCCTGTCCGGTGACACACAGCCTCACTTCACCACCATCGCCGCCTTTGTCTCCTCACTGGGCAATGACATCGCAAGCCTGTTTACTCAGATTCTCTACATCTGTGACAGGCAGGGTTTAATCGGACGCGAAATGTTTGCCATTGATGGTGTCAAGCTGCCGAGCAACGCCTCCAAAGGCAAGAGCGGCACCTTGGCCAACTTCCAGCACCAGGCAAAAAAATTCGAAGCCGCCGCCCGCAGCATGCTGCAACGCCACCGCGAAGCCGACCAGCACGACTTGGAACCCGACCTGCAAGCCAAAGAACAACAACGCATCACTAGTCTGGAAAAAGAAGCCTCCAAACTGCATCAATGGCTGAGCAAGCACCCCGAAGACCGCAAAGGCAGCAAAGGCAAACCCCGCCAGAGCAACCGCACCGACAACGAGTCCGCCAAGATGGCCACCAGCAAAGGCGTGATACAAGGCTACACCGGTGTGGCGGCGGTAGATTCCAAACACCAGATCATCGTCGAGGCCCAGGCACACGGCACCGGCAGTGAACAGGAGCTACTCATTCCGGTGGTGGAAGCACTGCATGAGACCATGGCAGAAGACACCCTCATCACCGCAGACGCCGGTTACCACTCTGAGGCCAACCTCAAGCAACTGAACGAAATGGAAGTGGACGCATTGATTGCCGACAACAGGATGCGCAGCCGCGATGAACGCTTTGCGGAGCAGGGCAAACACAAAGCCAAACCCGATCCAATACACGACAAGGGCAACAAACCAAAACAGGCCGCGCGCTACCAGCCTAAAGACTTTGACTATGATGCGGACCAAGGCACCTGCTTCTGCCCTGCAGGAAAACAGCTCTATAGCGATGGCAGCAACTGTACGATTAACGGTTACATTGCGGTGAGATTCAAAGGTGCACTGCGCGACTGTGGCACCTGCTTGCTGCGAGACAAATGCCTGCAGAAGCCCGACACCACAAAGGTACGACAGGTGACTTTCTTGAAAGGCAAAGCCGCAGGCGAAAGCTTTACCGACAAGATGAAGAAGCGTATCGACAGCCCGGAAGGCCGGACCAAATATGGAAGACGCTTTGCCACGGTGGAACCGGTGTTCGGCAATATCCGTTACAACAAGGGGCTGGATCGCTTTACTCTGCGCGGCAGAACAAAAGTGGATGCGCAATGGAAGTTATTCTGCATGGTGCATAACATTGAGAAGCTGGCACATCATGGGTATGCACAGTAACAGAAGAGAATAAGCCTCAATCAGCCTCAGATTCAACTCACACGCGATGCAAAATGTTTGCACGCGCAGAAATAAAAATCACAGTTGAATATAAAAAAATAAAACGGGAATGATGCAGGGGGAAAACTTTGCGCAAAAATCGCCGGGGAAAGGGGTTTTTCTACAGCGTCAACGTAAAGTTGAGGGGCTCGCCCGCTTCTGGCGAGTCTCGCTCGAATGTCGGGTTGGGCCGCGGCTCACTCATAGTGCGTCCACATACGTAGAACGCGAACCGTTCTCTCTTTGGTAAAGACTTCGTACACGATGCGGTGCTGAATATTGATGCGGCGAGAGTATGCGCCTGCAAGATCACCGACCAATTTCTCGAAAGGCGGTGGATTCCGAAATGGATCGATGGCAAGAACTGCGAGCAGTTCTTGCGCCTTTGGCTTAAGGCCACTTGCAGCAAGCTTCTTTGCATCTTTCATTGCTTGCTTGGCGTAAACAACTTCCCAACCTACCACTTAAGTTCCTTCGAGCTTTTTGCGAGGGGCTCAGCCATCCCTGTTTTTATGGATTCGCGCATGCCAGGCACGGCCAGAAGGAACAAGGTTTCTTGAATTGCGCTCCAATCTTCCGCAGAGAGCAACACGGCACTGCTGCGTTTTCCAGAAATGATGATTGGCTCATGAGATTCTACTGTTTGATCTATAAGCCGGTACAGATTTGCACGAGCTTCGCTGGCGGTAAGTGTGTTCATTTCATGCTCCTTCAAAGAAGCCAAAAGGTACGGCATTGCGTACGTTTTGTCAAATGACTAGCAAACCAACAAGAGGCCCAACGAAGTTGTAGAAAAAGTCTCTTCATACCGCGCATCCTGCCGTGAAGTAAATTTAAAATCAAGGTAAAATTTCGAGCCATATCTGGAGACATCTATGGCCCGCTATAAACACATCGACACCAGCCCCCGCTTCATCGCGATCGACCTTCAAAAGCAACTCTTGCCCGGCACTTTCGAACACGCACTGAATCATTTAATCGACCATGTGTTAGACCTGTCCCGCTTTGACACCCGCTACCACAACGACCTCACCGGCGCTTCAGCCTATCCGCCTGCCATGCTGCTGAAGATTGTATTGTTTGCCTACTCTCAGGGTATCGTCCGCAGTCGCGACATCGAGCGTGCCTGCCGTGACCACGTCACCTTCATCGCCCTGTCCGGTGACACACAGCCTCACTTCACCACCATCGCCGCCTTTGTCTCCTCACTGGGCAATGACATCGCAAGCCTGTTTACTCAGATTCTCTACATCTGTGACAGGCAGGGTTTAATCGGACGCGAAATGTTTGCCATTGATGGTGTCAAGCTGCCGAGCAACGCCTCCAAAGGCAAGAGCGGCACCTTGGCCAACTTCCAGCACCAGGCAAAAAAATTCGAAGCCGCCGCCCGCAGCATGCTGCAACGCCACCGCGAAGCCGACCAGCACGACTTGGAACCCGACCTGCAAGCCAAAGAACAACAACGCATCACTAGTCTGGAAAAAGAAGCCTCCAAACTGCATCAATGGCTGAGCAAGCACCCCGAAGACCGCAAAGGCAGCAAAGGCAAACCCCGCCAGAGCAACCGCACCGACAACGAGTCCGCCAAGATGGCCACCAGCAAAGGCGTGATACAAGGCTACACCGGTGTGGCGGCGGTAGATTCCAAACACCAGATCATCGTCGAGGCCCAGGCACACGGCACCGGCAGTGAACAGGAGCTACTCATTCCGGTGGTGGAAGCACTGCATGAGACCATGGCAGAAGACACCCTCATCACCGCAGACGCCGGTTACCACTCTGAGGCCAACCTCAAGCAACTGAACGAAATGGAAGTGGACGCATTGATTGCCGACAACAGGATGCGCAGCCGCGATGAACGCTTTGCGGAGCAGGGCAAACACAAAGCCAAACCCGATCCAATACACGACAAGGGCAACAAACCAAAACAGGCCGCGCGCTACCAGCCTAAAGACTTTGACTATGATGCGGACCAAGGCACCTGCTTCTGCCCTGCAGGAAAACAGCTCTATAGCGATGGCAGCAACTGTACGATTAACGGTTACATTGCGGTGAGATTCAAAGGTGCACTGCGCGACTGTGGCACCTGCTTGCTGCGAGACAAATGCCTGCAGAAGCCCGACACCACAAAGGTACGACAGGTGACTTTCTTGAAAGGCAAAGCCGCAGGCGAAAGCTTTACCGACAAGATGAAGAAGCGTATCGACAGCCCGGAAGGCCGGACCAAATATGGAAGACGCTTTGCCACGGTGGAACCGGTGTTCGGCAATATCCGTTACAACAAGGGGCTGGATCGCTTTACTCTGCGCGGCAGAACAAAAGTGGATGCGCAATGGAAGTTATTCTGCATGGTGCATAACATTGAGAAGCTGGCACATCATGGGTATGCGCAGTAACAGAAGAGAATAAGCCTCAATCAGCCTCAGATTCAACTCACACGCGATGCAAAATGTTTGCACGCGCAGAAATAAAAATCACAGCTGAATATAAAAAAATAAAACGGGAATGATGCAGGGGGAAAACTTTGCGCAAAAATCGCCGGGGAAAGGGGTTTTTCTACAGCGTCAACGTAAAGTTGAGGGGCGCGCTTTAGCGCGTCCCTCTTGAATGACGGGTT
>Ga0315281_10007134_pt1 | contig 15789 bp, 15 predicted proteins | sample YL17G07_0_MG_FD_204540 | JGI IMG/M metagenome (GOLD analysis project Ga0315281, IMG submission 204540) | Sediment microbial communities from Yellowstone Lake, YNP, Wyoming, USA - YL17G07_0 | ecosystem: Environmental > Aquatic > Freshwater > Lake > Sediment | place: USA: Wyoming | collected... | reverse complement strand
CTCGCGGAGCGTGGCGAAGTGGCGGCGGCCGTCGTCTATGCCACCGATCTGCGCCTGGCAAGCGTGCGGGTCGTGGACAGATTTCCGGCCAGCAGCCATGCTCCGATCATCTATGTCGTCGGCATCGTCAGCGATCACGACGGAGCGGACGCCCGTGCTTTTCTTGCTTTCTTGAGCAGCGAGCCAGCCCGGGCCGTCTGGCGCGCGCATGGTTTTGTCATCGAAGGATCGCCCAGTGTTTCTGACTGACCTGGAGATCGAAGCCATCCAATTGAGTTTGAAGGTGGCGCTGTGGAGCGTCGCCTGTTCCCTGCCGCCGGCCCTGCTGGTCGCTTTCCTGTTGGCCAGGGGGCGCTTTCCCGGCCGGGTCATTCTCGACGTGGTCACGCATCTGCCGTTGGTCATGCCGCCAGTCGCCGTCGGCTACGGCCTGCTCTTGCTGCTGGGGCGCAAGGGGCCGCTCGGGGCCTGGCTTCACGACAGTTTCGGCCTATCGGTCATCTTCACCTGGCGCGGCGCGGCGCTTGCCGCCGCGGTCATGGGTTTTCCGCTGATGGTCCGCGCCATGCGGCTATCGCTCGAAGCGGTGGACCGGCGTCTTGAGGCAGCGGCCTCGACGCTCGGTGCCGGCCGGCTGGATGTATTCGTGAGCGTAACCCTGCCGCTGATGTCGCCGGGAATCATTGCCGGAATCCTGCTCGGATTCGCCCGCAGCCTGGGCGAGTTCGGCGCCACCATCACCTTCGTCGCCAGCATCCCGGGCGAAACCCGCACGCTGTCGCTGGCGATTTTCGCGCTGATGCAAACGCCGGGCGGCGAAGCGGCCACGTTGCGCCTCTGCTTGCTGTCGGTGGTCCTGGCCTTGGCGGCGCTGGGCGCCTCGGAATGGCTGTCGCGCCGGCTCGCCCGACGCCTGGGGATGGGCCATGATCGAGGTTGATGTCGGGGCCCGTTCCGGCCGCTTCCAACTCGAGGCCGCTTTCAGCGCCTCGGGCCAGGGCGTGTTGGCGCTGTTCGGACGCTCCGGCAGCGGCAAGACGACACTGCTGAATATTCTCGCCGGCCTGGTTCGACCCGACCGCGGTCGTGTTACCATCGGCGACCGGGTCTTGTTCGACGCCGGAACGGGCATCGACCTGCGACCCGAACGGCGACGGCTGGGTTATGTGTTTCAGGAGCATCGCCTGTTTCCGCATTTCGACGTTCGCGGCAACCTGCTCTATGGATCGCGGCGCGCGCCTACGAACGAGCGCTCGGTATCCTTCGAGCAAATCGTCGAGCTTCTGGATCTTGGCCGGCTCCTCGACCGTCGCCCGACCGGTCTATCCGGCGGCGAGAAGCAACGGGTCGCCATCGGCCGAGCCCTGTTGGCGAGCCCACGCCTCCTGCTTATGGACGAACCTCTCGCCTCGCTCGATGCCCCGCGCAAGGACGAGGTTTTGCCTTTCGTCGAGCGACTGCGCGACACGCTGCGGCTGCCCATTGTTTATGTAACGCACGAGGTCGGCGAGATCATCCGCCTCGCCGACCAGGTCGTGTTGATGTCGGATGGCCGCGTCGCCGCGACCGGGTTGGTCGAGGAGGTGCTCGGTCGCCGCGACCTGCGTCCGCTTACCGGAATCCATGAAGCCGGTTCGGTCATTCACGCCCGCGTCCTGGGGCATGACGAGCGCTATGGCCTGACACAGCTCGCCTTTGCCGACAAGACGCTGCTGGTGGGCCGCCTCGATCTGCCGGTCGGAGCGGCGGTGCGGCTGCGCATTGCCGCTCGCGACGTCTCGTTGGCGACGACCCCGCCTCAGGGCATCAGTATTCTCAACATCCTGTCCGGCAGTGTCGTCGAGGTCGTCCCCGACCGGGACTCGCACATGGACGTGCTGGTGGATGTCGGCGAGCGGCTGTGGGCCCGTGTCACCCGGCGCTCGGCGGCCGACCTTGGCTTGGCGCCAGGCCGGCCGATTCACGCCCTCATCAAGGCCGTCGCAGTGGACCGCCGCAACCTCGGTCGGTAGCCGGATATCGTTGTAGAGCCCGCTTCCAAGGCCGCCAATCAGGGCTGAGATTGACTTTGGGATTGATTCCCATTGCCCTGACTCTGACTGTTGCTGTTGCTGTTGCTGTTGCTGTTACCGTTGCCTTGACTCTGGTCTTGGCTTTGGCTCTGCCCCTGTCCGCTCCCCTGACTCTCGGCCTGAGTCTCGGTATGCGTCGAGCCGTCGTCTTCCGTTTGGGTTTGTGTCTGCGTTTGACTCTGACCCTCCGGATCCTCTTGGTCGTCTTCGCTGTCGCCTTGGCCGTCGTCTTCGCCGTCGCCCTGGCCATCATCGGCGGCCGCTATGACTACCGCGCAACTCACAGCGGCGGAAGCAGAGTCCGCCCCATCTCCACCACCGTCTTCGCCATCGTGTTGTCCATCATTGCTGTCGCCGCCGTCCTCGCTGTCGCTGCTGTGGTCGCCGCTGTCGCCGCCGTCGTTCTCGCTGTCATTCCCGGTGTCTTGCTCGCCATCACCCGAACCGTCGCCTTCGCCATCGCCCTCACCGCTACCCCCGCCGTCTGCACTCGCGGTAACACAGGTCCAGCCGTCCGGTACACCGGGCGCGCCCGGCAGCGGCACGCGCGACTTGCCGGCCAGGTCCAGCCCGCCGGCGATATTTACCAGGCCGCCCAGGAACTCGAACGTGCTGCTGGTCTTGACGCTAACGAAACTGCCACTACTGCCACTGTCCCAAGCCACGGTAATCTCGACCTTGCTATCATCGATACCCTCCAGACTATCCCGCGCACGAACCACCAAGTCGGCGGCGGAGGCACCGGTATTGGCCATGGCGTAGCGCCCGGCCTGCTCGGCCGCGTACTGCAGGGTGCCTTGCAACCAATAGACCCGCCCGAACTCGACCACGCCGACAATCATCGTCAACAAGGCCGGAACGATGAGGGCGAATTCGACACCGGCAATGCCGTCACGCGCGGATAAAATCCGCGACAGCAACGCCGGCGAGGCCGGCCGCCCGATTACCCGCTGCGCCCGCACATGGCGGCGATGCGATTTCATTTGGCCAAATCCGATTTTTCCGTTCTTCCTCATGGTCATCTCCTTCTCGCCATCTGGCGTTATCCGCTTATTGCGTGCGCAGAGTCACCGCTCCGCTCAGCGTCAGGCTGTCCGGGAACCCCGGAAAGGGAAACATCAACACATAGGGTTTGCTAACGGTCACTTGCGCGAATCGCTGATAAGCCACGTTGCTTGCGCATACGCCCGTATCGCAGGAGACGGCGCTGCTACCCGGACACTGGCAGTATTCGGACGATCCCACCGTCATGTCGACACCGTCGATATAGGTCGCGTTCCGAACCGCCGCCTCGATGCCCGCCGCGTTGCCGGGATGGACCAGCGCGTACTGCCCGCCAACCCGCGCCGCGCTTTGCACGGCCATGGCCTGATACGCGCCAAGACCAAAATCGAGTACGCCCATCAACATCAACACCAGCACCGGCAGCAGCATGGCGAACTCCACCGCCACATTGCCGCCATCGGTGCGGCGAACCGGTCCCGTTTCCCCTCTACCCACCAACACTTGGTATCCGCGCTTCATTTTCCTCTACTCCACCAACTGAACGCGCTGGGCATGGATGGCCGTCACTCCCTGACCGTCGCAGCCGTTGTGGCTGGCATTGGATGCGCCGCTGAAGGTAATCTCCCGCGCCACGATCTGCGTGCAGTTCGACAACACCGCTCCATTATTGCCGTTGAAGTCCACCTCTTGGGATGGAAAGTAGAGCGCCCCGCTCAACGACATTGTCGAACCGCCATTGAAGCGATCCACGCCCGATGGACCATTCGAGGCCCGCCGGTCCTGATAGAAAAGAATGCCCGCGTAGTCCCCGCTCTGCGGCGCCACCAAGGTCACCGTCGCTCCGCCATTGATTCGTGCCCCGCCGATCTGCGAGGCGGGCTGGCCTGCCCGGCGCGTCAAGATGAACGTGACCCCGGTGCCGCCGGTGCAACCTGGACAATCCACCACGGCAGTGGCATTCACGGTCAGGTCGCCCTGATCGATGAGGTAGGTTCCCGGCGTGAGGTGGGCGGTGCCACGAATGTCGAGACCGTTGCAATACGCACCGGGGACGAGTGTGATCGTCTGTCCGGGATTGATCGCATAGTTGGTTTGCAGGCAACCGGCGAAAGATGATATCGCCAAATTGGCGTAAGGGTCGGCGATGGCAATTCCGCGTTCGGTCGGATCGATAGTCGTCGTCGCCTGGCCGGAAATGTTGCCGGCGGTCCACAGGGTGTAGGCCGACAGGCTGCCGCTGCCGCCGATGCGGATGGCGCTGGCGCTGGTCGAGTTCGCCGCCACGATGCAATCCGAAAAATTGGAAGCGGTATTGCCAGTGAAATCCGCGGCGCGATCGGCGGTCGTGTCCAAGGCCAGAACGCAAACCACCCCTACCGACTGAAGCTCGGCCACCGATCTGGCTCGAATCATGAATTGCTGGTCCACGATGGCGGTCGAAAAGAACAGCTCGGTGGGTTCCTCCACGATGGCCTCGGCCGCCAGATTGCTGCCGCTGCGCGACCCGCTCGTGGGTGGCGAATTTACCGCCAATGCCGCGCCATTACCTGCGCTGTAGCCGTTCCTCCGCGCCTCGGTGAGGGCAGCAGCCTGGGCGACGGCAGTAGTCGCTCCGCGGGCCTTTTCCCAGCCCGCCGCCAGGGCCGCTGAGTCGGCCACGGTCTGCAGTTCGCGTTTCTTGGTGTACCAGAGCCCGACATCGACGGCGAGACCGGACAAGGCCACCAGAACCGGCAGGCTTAGGGCGAAAAGAATGAGCGCCGCGCCCGCCTCGTCCCCCAGGAACGACTTGAACCGCAACCGCCTCATCCAGCCATTTTGCAAAATAGGCGCTCCGTGAACGCGGCAACAATAGGCCGCCCGGAGCGCACTATGAGCGCGAAGTAATTATCACCAGCTTACCGAAAATGGTTCATAGAAGGTCATTGTTCCTATCAATGCCGGCCGATATCGAGGCAATTTTCCGCGCCTATTGATATGTTTCCCGAATATTCGTTCTCGTCGGGCCGAACATCAAATCAGGGGAATGCGCGACTTGCCCTTGAGCGTGAAGCCGGCGCCAAAATGATCGCTGTAGCCGAGGAAGGCAAAATTGAAGGTCGCTGTGATCGTCAAATAGCTGACGGAGCCAATGCTGGCCGTCGCCGAGGTCACGATTACGTCCGCCGCGCTCAAGCCCACGGCGTTGCTTTCCACCATCGCTTCGATCTGCGCCGCCGTCGCCGCCTGATTGGTGAAAACGTAGCGAGCCGCTTCCTCGGTTGCGTACTGCAACGTATTGCGGATCCACATCGCGCGGCCGAACTCCACCGAACCCAGGATAAAAGTCAGGATCGCCGGCAAGACCAGTGCGAACTCGACCGCCGTGGCGCCGCGCTCGCACCCGCTCATCCAGCGCCAGGCGCCAGCCAGCCATCGGTTGTGTTTCCGCCGTGTCCTCACAACGAGCATCCTACTGGGTCCGAAACGTCGCCGTTCCCCTGAGTGGCAAGCCGTAGCCAAAGCCGGGCCACGGAAACATGGTCGTGAAAGTCTTGGTCACGGAGACTTTCACGTATTTCAATTGCGGCGTGTTGCCCGAACAGGCTTGGGAATCGCAGGTAACCGTCGTGCCATTCGAACACTTACAAAAGCGTGACGATGTCACGGTCAAGGCCTGCGCATTGAGCGTTGTCGCCGCCGTGACCACCGCCGAAATCCCGGCCGTGTCCGTGGGATATTTCATGGCGAATTGGCCGGCCGCCCGCGCGGCACTGCGCAGCGACATCGCCTCGTAAGCGCCCATGCCGAAGTCGATCAGGCCCGCGATCAGCGTCAAGAGAACCGGGGCCATCAGGGCGAACTCGACCGCGGCGTTGCCGCGCCGACCGGCCCATAACCGCTTGGTCAAGCCACTGAAACTCTTGAGCAGGCGGGTCATGGTTTGCGAGTTTGTCTTCTATTCAACGATCTTCACCGTAACAACATCGACGGCGCCGTTCATTTCTGAATCGCAGCCGCTATGGTGGACGGTCGAGCTGCCGGTGAAGACCACCGTGTCGGAGACGATGCGCACGCAGTTGCTGGAATTGATGCCGTTATTGCCGGCGAAGTCCACTTTCTGCTTTGGCGCATAAATGGCGCCATTAATATTCATAGTGGCACCGCCGTTGATGACGTTGCAGGTGCCGTTGATGCAGCTGTTCGCGCGCCGATCCTGATAGAAAACCAGCCCGTCATACACGCCGGAGTTCGGCGCCGTCAGCGTGACCGTGGATCCGCCATTGATGCGGATCTGGCCAATCTGACTGACCGTCGAGGTGGTCCGGGTCATGACGATGGTGACACCGGCCCCGCCGGTACAGGTCGGGCAATCGACCACGGCGCCTGAATTGACGGTGAAATCGCCACGATCCACATAGTAGGTGCCCGGCAACATATGCACGGTGCCCCGAATATCGATCCCGCTGCAATAAACGCCCGCCGACATCGTCACCGTGTCGCTCGCCGCGACCGAATAATTGGTCTGATTGCACCCGCCCAGCGACGGAATGCCCGCCACCGATGGTGAAATAGCCAAATTGGCGAAGGGATCGGCCAACGGCCACGACCGAGTCTTTGGCGCATAAGTATCGTCCAGCACGGCATTGTTGCCAGTCATCGTGAAATAGCCTGGGGTCCATAAGCCATCCGTCGCGACCACCGCACTGCCGGCGAAGTTTATGGCGTCATTGGCGGTCGAGTTCGCCGCCACCCAGCAGGTGATGAGGTTGGATGTGTTGTTACCAGTAAATTGCACGGCCTGGCTGGCCGACGCGTTGAGCGCCAGGACGCAGGCCTGCCCATCCGAGGTTATGAGCGCCACGGAGCGGGTGTTGATGGTCACGTCCTGGTTCAGAATGGTCGAAGCGAGATAAAGGCCCTTCGGCGCGCTCAGGTTGACCTCGACGGCGGACGTATTGCCGACATATGCCCCTGTCGCGGGTGGGCTGGCGATGGTCAGCGAGGCCGGCGCCGTATTCACATAGCCGTTGTTCGTGGCCTCGGTGAGGGCTGCCGCGTTGCGAACTGACGCCGTGCTGGCCTTGGCCACCTCGTATCCGGCGGCAATGGCGCCAGCGTCCACCGAGGTTTGCATCTCGCGCCGAAACTGGTACCAGGTGCCGACATCGACGCCGGCGGCAACCATCCCCAGCATGGCCGGAAGCGCCAACCCTATCAGCATCATAGCGCCGCCGGAGCGGTCGGTCATCAGGCCGCGAACCTGACACCACAGGCCGAAAATGAATCGCTTGCGTCCGCTCATGGGGATAATCCTCCCTCGATTAAAGATGCCGCCGCGATCCCGGTCGGCATAGGGTGACGTTGCGCATGGTTCCTAAGCGAGCCGCCGATTCCAAGGATGTAGTCTGATTCCAGGGACGTAGTCTAAGGGGCCTATCCTTAACAGTTTGGAAAATCCAATCTGCTTCGGCCCTATCGCACAAGCGGAAACCACGATCAAGACAACGCAGTCAATAACATAACCATCAATAAAGTCAACCGAATACTATGAATAACGAGCATCGACTGCAATAAATTTCGTTCGCACCAATATATAATTAGAGTACATTTTCTTGTTTATTTTAATGATGTTGTGTTAATGAAGAATTTATTCGATTGCCAGCACCGCCTGTCGGGAACCGGCTCCGGGAACTGGCCCGTGGATAAGGGCAATATCAGGGCATGCCTGACCTGGCGATCTAAAGTTAACGAAATAAAAACCGTCCGCTGATATTGAGGGATTGAGGGTAACCGTCACGGCAAGCGTGCGCCGAGGCGGTTACAGGCTGCCAATCGATGCGACGTCTTCAACCGCGGAATAAACATGATCGCCTTACCCGTTATTCACTTAGGCGTTGTGGCGGCCTTTGCCGCGCTGCTGTTGTTCGCGGCGGTGGAGGACGGTCGGCGCTTCATTATCCCGAACACGGTCAGCCTTGGCATCGCCATCCTCTACCCGGCTCATGTCCTCACCGCCGCCACGCCCATTGACTGGCTGGGCGCAGTCGGCGTCGCCGGCGCTGCCCTCGTCATCGGCATGGTGCTGTTCTCGCGCCGCCTTATTGGCGGCGGCGACGCCAAGCTGATCGCCGCCGTGGCGCTGTGGGCGGGCCCCCAGCATTTTATGCCTTTCTTTTTTGTTACCGCCCTTACCGGCGCGGTGATTGGGCTGGCGCTCCTGGCGCATCGCCGCTGGTTGCGACCGGTCGCCGCGACGGCGGGAACCGCGGATGGATCGGGCGGCAGCAAACCGGCGCTTGACCTGCCCTATGGAATTGCCATCGCCGCCGGCGGCGTGAACCTCGCCGTCTCTTTTGCAATCGGAGGCTGAGAGCATGAATATACGCACCATCGTTTTGGCTGTCGCCGCCCTGTTGGTAGCGGGCATCACGGCCATGTTCGTGCGCAGTTGGCTCTCTACCGGACAGAACAACCAAGCGGATGCAGTGCAGGAAGCCAAGCCCGCCTTCTCCGTGCTGGTGGCCAAGACCGATCTTCCGGCCGGCGTCTTCATCAAGGGCGAGGATTTACGCTGGCAGCCCTGGCCGAACGATAGCGTGGACCCGAGCTATGTCCTCGAGGACAAGGGCGATATTAAGTCTTTCGCTGGCGCCGTTGTCCGGCGCGGCATCGCCGCCGGCGAACCCATCACGCCGGCGCGGGTAGCCAAGCCCGGGGACCGCGGCTTCCTCGCCGTCGTCTTGAAACCGGGTATGCGGGCCGTCTCCATCGGCATATCGGCGACCAGTGGCATCGCCGGGCTTATCTTTCCGGGCGACCGGGTGGATCTCATCCTGACCCAGACCCTTCCCAGTGCCGGCGGCGGCTTGCCGCTGCGGGCCAGCGAGACGGTTCTGGAGAACGTGCGGATCCTGGCCCTCGATCAAAAGCTCAGCGATCAGCAGCAGGACGAACCCGCGGTTCTAGCCAGCACGGCAACCATTGAGGTAACGCCAAAACAGGCCGAGATGATCGCCGTCGTTACCGAATTGGGCCGCCTCTCCCTCAGCCTGCGCAGCCTCGCCACCGAGGCCGAGGAAGCAGTCGCCACGGCCGGGGCCGAGGCCGATTTGAATGCCGAGTTGGCCCAATCCGGCGAACAGGGAACCGGTCCGACCGAGAGCATCAACGTCAATGATATCGCCGAGCCGTCGCGCGGCGAGACCTTTACTCTCGACAATGAGGTTAGCCGGCTGATTGGCGGTTCGTCCGGAGCCGCCAACCAAACCGTCCTCGTCTTCCATGGCAGCGCCCAGCAGCAGGTCTCGGTCGGCGGCGCTATCGGCCCGGAATCGTCGAACCCCGGCCAATCCAGCAGCGGCGGGACCGACGCCGAAAAGATGGCTGGTTTGATCAAGGCCATGCAAGATCAGGGACTGCTGACGGCACCACCAGCCGCCGAAGCCCCGGCCCAGTCGCAATAGTTAGATGAAAGCAGAAGGAGTTCGGCCGATCATGTTGAAAGCACGCATTCTTGCGTTGGCTGTCGCTATGGCCCTCCTGCCGGCGCTGGCGGCCTCCGTCAACCGTCCAGCCGCCGCCGCCGAGCTCATTCCGGTGTCGGGTGAGCCGATCACGATCGAAATCAACGAGGGCAACCTTGTCCGCATCGAAAAACCCGCCTCGGCGGTTTTTGTCGCCAACCCCGGTATCGCGGACGTCATCGTCAAATCGCCGCGCCTGATCTATGTCATGGGTCGGACGCCGGGCGAGACCACTCTCTATGCCGTTGACGATCAGGAACACGTCCTCCTCAACGTCAAACTTGTCGTGACGCATAACCTATCGCGCCTGCGAACCGCCATGGCCGACATGGTGCCCAACGGCGACATCTCCGTCCAGTCGATCGAGGGCGGCATCCTGTTGACCGGTTCCGTCCCCACCGCCGCCGAAGCCGAGGACGTGCGCCTGCTCGCCGCCCGTCTTGCCGGCGGCGACACGGGCGTTATCAACCGCCTCCAGGTCACGGCGCCAAACCAGGTCAATCTACGCGTCCGCATCGCCGAGGTGTCGCGCACCGTCACCAAGCAGCTCGGCATCAACTGGTCGGTCAACGGCAGCCCGGCCGGAATCAGTTTCGGCCTGCTGTCAAAAAATATGACGGCACTCACCGGCCTGTTCGACACAACGCTGCAACCCGCCGATATGCTCGGCGCCGGTACGTCGGTTTTCGGCCTCAATCTCGACACGCTCATCGACGCCCTGGCCGAGGAAAACCTGATTACAGTTCTGGCCCAGCCCAACCTGACCACCTTGTCCGGCGAAACCGCGAGTTTCCTTGCCGGCGGCGAGTTTCCGGTTCCCATCCCGACCCAGGACGGCATCGCCATCGAGTTCAAGAAGTTCGGCGTCAGCCTGTCGTTCACGCCGACTCTGCTATCGGAGAACCGAATCAGCATGCGCGTGCGGCCAGAGGTCAGCGAACTCGATTTCGCCAATGCTGTCACCATCGGCGGCGGCGAGGTCCCCTCCCTGGTCGTGCGCCGGGCCGAAACCACGGTTGAGCTTGGCAGCGGCCAATCTTTCGCTATCGCCGGCTTGATCAACAATCAATCCTCTCACACTTTCTCGAAGATTCCGGGTTTGGGCGATATCCCGATCCTCGGCGAGCTTTTCAAATCCGACAGCTTTGTCCGCGGCGAGACCGAACTCGTCATCCTGGTCACGCCCTATGTCGTGCAGCCGGTCTCGGATCAGCGCCTGGCCCTGCCCACCGACCAGACCACGGGCCCCGAAGGCGGCCAGCGCCTCAGTTCGTCGGTGCCGGATGCAACCGGCTCGACAAGCTCGAACGGCTTGGTCGGGCCTGTCGGCTTCGTCATTCAGTAGTGGAGATGACCGCCATGTCCCTCACCCTATTCGCCGATCGCCGCATCGCCTCACTGGCGCTGGTCCTCATCGTTCCGGTCATGCTCGCCGGCTGCTCGAACTACGATCGCGACAAGCGCTACGCGACCTATTCCGGTTGGAAACAGATGGATCCGACCCCACAGCCTCAGGTAGTGGCGGCGCCGGTCCGGCACGCCGTTCGTTTTGCTCCCGGCGGGGGCGAGATTGGCGGCGTCGAGAGCGAAGCGCTCGACCTTTTCCTGAACCGCAACGCGGTCACCGGCGGTGGGCGGGTATGGCTGGCCGCCGCTACGCCCGGTGCGCTGGCCGACCGTCGCCTCGTAGCCGTGCGTGATCGGTTGTGGGCGCTCGGCATTGCCGCCGGAACATCCCAGCCGCCCGCCGGGGGCGGACTTGGCGCGGATGAAATCCTGGTGACGGCGCAAACCACGGTCGTCCTGGCGCCGGATTGCCCCGGCTACAACCAGCCGACCAGCTTCGATTTCGAGCGGCGCCCGGAACTCGTCATGGGTTGCGCCAACGCCGCCAATCTTGGCCTCATGATAGCCAATCCCGCCGATCTCGTGCAAGGTCAAGCCCTGGCGCCCGCCGATGCCCTGGCGGCGACCCTCGCCATTCAGCGCTATCAAGCCGGCCAAGTCACGCCGCTTGAAATCATTACAACCAAGTGAGCAAGCTGAGGCCGTGACGATAACATGAACAAGGTCAGCAAGGTTCACGATCCCGATGTCGCGCATGGCGGACGCGACCCGCAATTCGCCGGGCGCAGCGCGGGGGATTGCCTGGCCATTGTCGGCGACAACCAGACACACGGCGTCGTCAGCGCCGTATGCGAGCAACGTTTTCCGTTGCTGCGCCTGCGCGATGGCAGCAGCCGCGAGGCCATGGAAATCCTTGCCGGCAGCTCGCCGCCGGCGGTTCTGATCCTGGATATCAGCGATGCCCCGAAGCCGCTGACGGCCATCATGCCCATCATGGCGACCTTTGGCGACAACACGAAGGTCATCGCCATTGGTACCGTCAACGACATCAACCTCTATCGAGAGATGATTGAAACCGGCGTCGTCGAGTATCTGATAAAGCCGGTCACCGAAAAATCGCTGCTGGGCGCCATCGCCCGCCTCGACGCCAAACCCGAGGAATTGAAGGCCGCTGCCGCCTCACCGAGAAAACGCACGCTGATCGCCGTTCTCGGCACGCGCGGCGGCCTCGGCACTAGCGCTATCGCCCTCAATCTTGCCTGGCTGAGCGCCAACGAGCAAATGCGGCGTACCAGCCTGTTGGACCTTGATCTCCAAAACGGCACTATCGCCCTGTCGTTGGATATCGAACCGACCCGCGGCCTGCGTGAGGCGTTGGAAAACCCGGCCCGTATAGACAGCCTGTTCATCAGCAGCGCGGCCATCAAGCTGGGCGAGCGCCTATCGGTACTCGCCGCCGAGGAATCGATAACCGAGGACGTCCACTACGATCCCTCGGCGGTGGACCTGCTGATTGAGGAGATGCACCGCCAGTCCGAGACCATTGTGGTCGACCTGCCCCGCAATGTCGCGGCCGTGCGCGTCCGGGCCCTGGCGGCAGCGAGCCATATCCTCGTCGTCACCGATCTGACCCTGGCCGGATTGCGCGATGCCATCCGCGTTGTCGGCGTGGCGCAGCAAGTGGCTCCCCAGGCGCGCCTCCTGGTGATCGCCAGCCGAACCGGCGAACGCGATGGCGTAACCCGGAGCGAATTCGAAAAGGCATTGAACCGCAAAATCGATTTCATAATCCCCGAGGATGCGAAGGCCGTCACGGCGGCGGCCAACACCGGCAAGCCCCTCGCGGCCGGCGCCGGGGGCAAGATACTGCCAGTCTTGAGGCAGATCGTGGCCGAATTCTCTGTTCGGAAAGAGACCAAGGACGGGTCCGGGAACGAGGAGAAAAAAGGGTTTTTCTGGCGTCGTCCAAAATGAGGCTTGAGTAACCTGATCAAGGACTGAGTACGAGCATGGCTGATTCCGCCGACATGGTCGCCAATCGCCGTCATGGCACTACCGAGTCATCGCCCGCTCGGCCCGGCGATCAACTGGGATTGCTGGTTGACGAACTCTATCCGGAAGTCATCAAGCTCCTTAGCGGTCACGACCTGGCCACGCTGTCGCGGCAGTCCCTCGCCCTTAAGATCGGCGAAATTTCCACCAACATCCTGGATGCGAACCAAACCCAGCTGAATTTGATTGATCGGCGCGGGCTCATCTCCGGCCTGATCGAGCGCGTTTCCGCGGCCGTCGCCTCCGGCGCCATTAGCCCTTCGACGAGCCCGGCTTCGCCGGCCGACCCAACGGCTGGCGCCTCCTCCGCAGCGCCCCGTGTTCCCGTTCCTCAGGGTCCGGCCACCGCCCCGGCGTCGGCCACCACTCAGCGCGGCGCCGCCAAAGGTCATGAGCCTCTCAATCCGGCCACCAAGGCAACCCTTGATGATGCCAAGAGGCGCATCCAACCCATCGTCGTCCAGCGCATCGATATCGGCGCCGCCGCCAAGCTCGATCGCGAGGAATTGCGCGGACAGATCGCCGAACTCGTAGGCGACATCCTGCGCGAGCAGAAGCTTAACCTGAACCAGCGCGAGCAGACCGGCGTCGTCGAACTGCTCCTGGACGACATGCTGGGGCTAGGCCCCCTCGAACCGCTCCTGGCGGACGAGTCCATCAACGACATCATGGTGAACGGCCCAGCACAGGTCTATATCGAACGCGCGGGCAAGCTGGTCTTGACCGACGTAAAATTCCGCGACAATGCCCATGTCATGAATATCGCCAGCCGAATCGTCTCCCAGGTCGGGCGCCGGGTGGACGAATCGTCGCCTCTGTGCGATGCGCGCCTACTCGACGGCAGCCGCGTCAATATCATTATTCCGCCCCTGGCCATCGACGGCCCGTCCATCTCGATCCGTAAGTTCTCGAAGAAGGGTATTACCCTCGACATCATGGCCCGCGCGCGCAACATCTCGGAACCGCTGGCCACGGTTCTCAAGATCGCGGCGCGCTGTCGGCTCAACATCGTTATTTCCGGTGGCACGGGATCGGGCAAGACAACTCTTCTCAACGCCATATCCCAACTGATCGACCAGGGCGAGCGCATCGTCACGATCGAGGACGCGGCCGAACTGCAATTGCAGCAGCCCCATGTCGTTCGCCTTGAGACCCGCCCACCCAACCTTGAAGGCCACGGCGAAGTGAGTATGCGCGACTTGGTCAAGAACGCGCTGCGTATGCGCCCCGACCGCATCATCCTTGGCGAGGTTCGCGGCGCCGAGGCTGTTGACATGCTACAGGCCATGAACACCGGCCACGACGGCTCACTCGGCACGGTCCATGCCAACCGTCCGCGCGAAGCCCTGACCCGCCTCGAAAACATGGTCGGCATGGCCGGAATCAATCTGCCGGCCAAGGCGGTTCGGACCCAGATCGCCTCGTCCCTTGACCTTATCGTGCAGATCGCCCGCATGCGCGACGGCATGCGACGCATCACCCATGTGACCGAAGTGATCGGTATGGAAGGCGATGTTATCACCACTCAGGATCTGTTCACCTTCGAGTTCGAGGGCGAAGACTCCGAGGGTAAGCTTCGCGGCAGCTTCAAGTCGTCGGGGCTGCGACCACACTTCACCCCCAAAGCGGCCTATTTCGGTCTCGATCGGGCCCTCCTGGAAGCGATATGAACGATATCGTGCAGAAGCTTGCCGACGCTGGCATTGATGTGCCGGTCGTCATCTCAATACTGGTCGCAGTCGTCGTGCTGCTGATTGCGGGCATGGCGCTAAGCGCCCAGGCGACCATCGCCAAGGAGCGCCAACGGCGCCTTTCGCGCGTGCAACCCCGGTCCGTGGCCGTACTTGAGGCCGCCAAAATTAGTGTTGTTCGAAGCACGTCATACAGTTCCATCGCCATTTTCGACCTGCTGATTCGACGCCTGCTCCCTCAACCGGAGCGTTTGCGGGCGCGGCTCGGCAAGACCGGAAAGAATATCTCTCTCGGCCAGTATCTGGGCGTTTGCGGCGTCCTTTTTATCCTCGCCGGCTTGGCGACGATTGTATTTGGGCTGTCTGTACCGGCAGCCTTGCTAATTGGCGTCGCCGCCGGCCTCGGCCTGCCCTACTTCGTAATCGGATACATGGGTAACCGCCGAGTGGCCAAGTTTGTCGATCTTTTTCCCGAGGCCATCGACCTGATCGTGCGCGGCCTGAAGTCGGGTCTGCCCATCGGCGAGTCGATAAAGTCCGTTGGCCGTGAAATTTCCGACCCCGTGGGCGAGGAGTTCCGGCTGATTGCGGACTCGCTGAAGTTCGGCCTATCCATCACCGAGTCCTTGACCGCCGCTTTGCCGCGTGTCGATTCGCCCGAGTTTCGCTTTTTCCTCATCGCCCTCTCCATCCAGCAAGAAACCGGCGGCAACTTGGCCGAGACACTTGAAAATCTCGGCGCCGTCATCCGCCGCCGACGGCAGATGCGCCTCAAGATCAGGGCCTATTCGTCCGAAGCCAAGGCCAGCGCCTACATCATTGGCTCCCTTCCCTTCCTCATGTTCGGCCTCATCCTGGTGGTGAACTACGATTACGAAAGCCAACTCTTCACCGATCCGCGCGGCGTGACGCAGCTCATCTTCGGTCTCTCCTCTTACGCCATCGGCATCTCGGTTATGGTCAAGATGGTGAGGTTTGAGATATGAGCGCGCTTGATTTCCTCCCCGCCGGCATGGCCCCAGAGGACGCCATTACCCTGCTTGCCGCGGCCGGCGCCTTTCTCACCGTGTTGGCGGTCTGGAATGGACTGACGACCCGCACTACCGGCGCTCGCCG
>Ga0315281_10007133_pt1 | contig 15790 bp, 12 predicted proteins | sample YL17G07_0_MG_FD_204540 | JGI IMG/M metagenome (GOLD analysis project Ga0315281, IMG submission 204540) | Sediment microbial communities from Yellowstone Lake, YNP, Wyoming, USA - YL17G07_0 | ecosystem: Environmental > Aquatic > Freshwater > Lake > Sediment | place: USA: Wyoming | collected... | reverse complement strand
GTACTGAATAACGTGTGAACCGGCCGCATTCCGCAGCGCGAGTTCGGATGCCGCGCTTGCAAATGCAACGTTCTGAACTGCAAGTTTCGTGCGTAACATGCCAGGCGCCTCATCGACTTTATTCCCAATGATCAGCATAGGTTTGGAGATCTTCACTATCTCTGCGCACAAGGGGATGAGATCCTCGATCGTTGCGTGGACGAGATCGAGTTTGAGTTTCAGCTCCACATCCCGGATATCTTCCATCGTGATGCCAAGACCGGTGAATACATCGGCTATTCCCTGCTGGATAGCAGTCCCCTTTCCCTGAGACATGCGGCTTATCCTCGTCCAGTGTTTGTCAAGAATGCCGTGGACCCACATCGTCATCTCAAAAATCAGGAACCTGATATCTTCTTCCGGGTCATGGTTTCCAATACCCACCGGGTTTCCTTCGCTGTCCGTGCCGCCGCTCGCATCGATAATGTGAAGTATAGCGTCCGCCTGGCGAAGGTTGTCAAGGAACTGGTTGCCCAGTCCTTTGCCTTTGTGTGCATCAGGGACGAGACCGGCAACATCAATTAAATTCACTGCAACAAACCGGTTCCCGTCAACACAATGCCCGCAGGTAAGGTGAAGATCATGGCACGGGCACTTCGATCGCACATAGGCTACACCAAAATTCGGATTGATAGTCGTGAACGGATAGTTGGCAATCTCGACATTAGCCATGGTCGCAGCTTTGAAAAATGTCGATTTTCCGCAGTTGGGTTTACCCGCAAGGGCCAGTGTGATCATGTGTGGTTCCTCAGTTAATTATCCGGTACTGGTTTCATGTTGCAGATCTGGTAAGAATCTGATCATTTTGTCCATCTGAACCGTCCGATCCCTGCCATACTTCTATGAAAATCTGCAACATTTTCTCCTTCCGCATGAAAAACCTCATCGTTCTCACGCTCGTACAGAATCTGACAAAGTTTTTCATGCCTGCTTATTAAAAGATACTTATGACGTTCACGCAGAAAAAAATCTGGTATTTTGAAAAACCGGGGGAATCCAACACCCGGGATGCGGCGGTTTTTGCTATCGGGCGTGCCAGAGAACTTAAGATCAAAACAATTGTTGTGGCAAGTACTTCGGGTAAAACCGCACAGATTTTTTTTGATGCAATGAAAGGATCGGACATTGAACTGGTTGTAGTGTCCCATGTTGTCGGGTTTACAAAACCGGGTGAATGGGAGTTTTCCGAAGAGATTGCGGTGCAGTTACGGAACCAGGGTGTCCGGATCGTCACCGGCACCCATGCGCTCTCCGGACTCGAGCGGGCACTTTCACGATCACCCAGGGTTGGGGGAGGATCGCGCAGCGAGGCTGTTGCAGAGGCATTGCGGCGCGTTGTAGCTGTCGGACTCAAAGTCGCCGTAGAGTGTGTGTTAATCGCGGCTGACCAGGGAGTGCTCGACATCAGTAAAGAAGTCGTTGCCGTAGGCGGGACTGCATCTGGTGCAGACACAGTCTGCGTGATCCGCCCTGCGCATACCGGGAGTTTCTTTGATCTCCAGGTACGGGAGATTGTCGCTATGCCGAGGGTCCGTTAACGATGGCAATCGCAGAGCTGAAAGAGGCGTTAGTTCTCCTCAGACGGATGCCATTACTCTGGATACCCGGTATTATCGGCGGATTGCTGGCAGCATCTCTTTGGGTCACCTTCAATCTCTATGGTACATTTTTTGCCGGCAGGTTGCTGATAATCTCCGGACTTGTACTCCTTATCTTCACAACAGGGATGCTTACAATAATCAGGGATAACGAAGGAGACCTCAGGGCATTGCTTGCCGGAGGCATACGGTATTATTTCCGGATACTCCTCCCCCAGGTCGTAATTGGTTCCGCAGTTATACTTTTCTTCATCCTTTTGATGGTAACCTTCAGCCTTTTCGGGATGTCTGACATCAGTATAGTGACAGCCCTTACATTCGGGTTCATGATACCCACAATTATAGCTACCTTCTTTTATGACACAGCCGCAATTTTCGAGGACCGGCGGGTGTTTGACTCCATCAGGCGCAGCATCCGGCTGGTTTTTACGCACATGAACGAAGTAATCGCATTCTTATTCATCTATATAGCGATCTTCATCGGTATTGTTCTTGCCCTCGTAATTATCTGGGAGGCATTCCTGTACGATAAACTCGAACCACTCGCCCGCTACAACGAGACTCAGCTCCAGACATTCACCCCGGACCAGCTTTTCATGATGATTGGCCCGACGGGAACATGGATCACTGCAGTAATTCTTTTCTTCGCTCTCTTTCTGCTTCTACCGGTTCTTTACAGCTATAAAGCCTGTTTCTTTAAGAAACTGGCCAGCGGGACTACCAACGGGACTATTATCACCCAGCAGCCGACAATTGGGGAATATGACAGCAAAGGGCGCTGGTACAAATATTAAGGAATTTCCCGTTTCATTTTTTACCAATAGTACACGTTTCGCAGGCTAAATACGGAAAAATCATAGCCCTCCTGCTGTGCTTGAATGTATTCAGACATACCTCGCCGCCAAATCCTGGACCGGTGGTAACTTCTCCAGGGGGAACTTTCAGTTTCTGGATATGAGCGAATGATATGATTCATATTTTTTGGAGAAGAAGTAAAACCTACTCCGGAGAAAAACCTGGTTTTCAACGATTTTGAAACACCTATAAACAGGAGGACCAATGCCTGCCTCCCCCCCCGACCTCCCCTGCGTCTTGCGATAATCGCATTACCTTATAGGATTATCGCTTTATCGGGGATGCTGCAGCGGAGGGGGGGCGGAGGCGAAGGGCCCGGTCCTCAAGAGCGTACTACAAATTTTCTGATGACTGCTGAAAATCATAGGACCTTAACGAAAGTCACCTGCCTCATGGTTCTCCGAGGCACGGGAGTCGGGGAATTTTTCGGATTATCACACCGATCCGCTGTCGGGGGCGGCGGGGTTGCTCCTAAATAAGATCAGAGAGAAATCTATTTCCCCAGTATAACCCGGTACGACGATTTTCATCGTTGGGGGTGCGAACGTGCTATTCGTGCTCGTTTTTACAAGGGCAAAAAAATAACATACCTGATAATCTCGCACATAATACCGATAAATTCTAAAATTTTATGAACAGAAACAATGAAATTGCAAATAATCCCCCGCCGATCGTGGCAAGCAGATTAGTACCGGCATTACCCAGAAATCCCCGGTTCTCCAGGGTCGCTCCAACAAAACTGTCAATATTAGTACCAACAAAACCTGCAAGGGTGCAAATCACCAGCATCCATGGTGTGATTACATTGAGCAGCAGGGCGACAAGACAGACAGCTAAACCACCCAGGAGTGCAACCGCTTCACCCTTTACGGTAACACCGCCGTTCGTGCCTACAGGGACTTTTTTCAGAGTTGTAATCATATAAGGGATTCCACCAGTCACTCCAATCTCACTTGCCAGGGTATCTGCCGCAGCAGTTGCCACACAACCGACATACATGACAATAAAGACCGGCTGCTGAAAGACTCCAAAAAGAACAGCGGCGGCCGCTGCGACAATACCATTCGCGAAAACATTCCTGTATCCACGCGCCCCGCCATGACCTTGTTCAACGCCGATCCTCTTTTTGTACTCAAATTTATATCTGGTCGCAAAAGAACCCAGGATGAAAAAAGAGAGCATAATTAAAAACCACTGGGTTCCCTGAGGTGCGGCAAAGACCAGCAGGATGATCCCCACGAGCGCAGCAGAGAAGAGGCCGGAGAGATCAGCGGTTTTTGCCCGGAATGCAAAAAATCCAAAAGTAAAACCGACGATAACAGCCACAACCACGAGCAGGAGGTCTGCCTGATAATTAAGCTCCCGGATGAGCCACATCGTCATGGCGATCCCGATCGCTTCGATAACGAGCGCGTCCTCAAACCTGAGCAGGATGGTCTTTAAAAGGACCGCAGCGATGATCCCGAAAATCACCGTTAAAAAAAAATTCTGGTCAAGGTATGCCATGACGAGCATCCCCGCCCATGCCGTCGAGATAATATAATACAGGTACGTGTTCAGATCGTCAGCACCGTGCTGGAAGACCAGTTCTCCCAGGACGATCATGGCAAGTGTGCAGCTGAACACAAAAAGAGGGAGCAGCGTAACTCCGTAGAGCACTGCGATTACACAAAAAGAGTACGAAAGATATTTAGTATTAAAAAACCGCCAGAGGATGAGCGCAAAGAGAATAACGATCAGGCTCATCAGCCACGCGGGCAGGATATAGGGAGCAATCAGAATGGCACCGGCAACAAGCACTGCTGCGTAACCAAGCCCTCGTTGTCTCTCCATCTGTCAACTATTTGTCTTCAAGCAAAAAGAGTTTTATCGTGTCGGTAATTTCCCCCCAAAAAAACAAACGCCGACAGATAAGGTGCGTACCAGGATGCGATCACTATATTTTATTTCACAACCTACCTCCTCAGGAATGGTATCCTCTGATCAACTGCCGAAAAACTACGATTTCGCTGAGGTGGAGGAGCGCTGGCGCGGCACCTGGCGCGACGAAGATCATTATTTTGACAGGAATTCGAAAAAACCACAGTTTGTGATCGACACGCCCCCGCCGTACCCGACGGGCAATTTCCACATCGGTAATGCATTAAACTGGTGCTATATCGACTTTATTGCCCGTTATAAACGCATGAAGGGTTTTAATGTGATGTTCCCCCAGGGATGGGATTGCCACGGTCTCCCGACTGAAGTTAAAGTAGAAGAAATTAACCACATTACAAAAAATGATGTCTCCCGCGAGGAATTCCGGCGGATGTGCCGTGAGCTCACCGGGAAAAACATTACCCAGATGCGGCTGACGCTCCGTAAAATGGCGTTTTCGACAGACTGGAGTAACGAATACATCACGATGATGCCGGATTACTACGGCAGGACGCAGCTATCATTTCTGCATATGCTTAAAAACGGCTACATCTATCAGAGCGAACACCCGGTGAATTATTGTACCCGCTGCGAGACAGCGATCGCATTTGCCGAAGTAGCATATGAAGACCGGGAAACCCAGCTCAACTATTTTGACTTTCATGGGGTGGAGATCGCAACTACAAGACCCGAGCTCCTTGCAGCCTGTGTAGCACTGGCGGTTCACCCGGAAGATGAACGATACCATGAGCTTAAAGGCAGGACGTTGAAAGTCCCGCTTTTCGGTCACGAAGTTCCGGTTGTCCAGGATGAGGCAGTCGATCCCGGATTTGGCTCTGGTGCCGTCATGATTTGTACGTTTGGCGACAAACAGGATGTGCACTGGTGGAAACAACACAACCTCGTTTTGCGCAAAGCTATTGATCGACAGGGGAAGATGACGGAAATTGCGGACAAATACAGGGGCTTGACCGCTGCTGAGTGTCGCACCGCAATCCTTGATGATATGAAGTCCTTGAAAATCCTGAAGCGACAGGAGAGACTGGGACAGCGGGTAGGTACCTGCTGGCGCTGTAAAACCCCCATAGAGATTCTCTCAGAGCGCCAGTGGTTCGTCAGGATTAAACCGGATGAGATCCAAAAGGCCGCCCACCAGGTCGTGTGGCATCCTGAGCACATGCTCCGACGAATGGAAAACTGGATCGAGCAGATGGAATGGGACTGGTGTATCTCCCGACAGCGGATCTTTGCAACACCGATACCTGTCTGGTTCTGTAACAAATGCGGTGAGATAATAACCCCCGACGAAAAAGATCTGCCTGTCGATCCGACACTGGTGCAACCGAACCATGCCTGTCTGACGTGTGGCTGTACTGAGTTTACCGGAGAAGTTGATGTCCTTGATACCTGGATGGACTCCTCCATCTCTGTCCTCAATGTGACCGGTTGGGACGGTAGCGGAACACCCCCGTACTTCCCGGCCCAGATCCGCCCCCAGGGACACGATATCATTCGTACATGGGCGTTCTATACAATCCTTCGTTCCGTTGCCCTGACCGGGCAGAAGCCATGGGATGAGATCCTGGTTAACGGCATGGTGCTGGGGGAAGACGGGTTCAAGATGAGCAAGAGCAGGGGCAATATCATTGTTCCCGAGGAAATTTTGCTGAAGTATGGTGCCGATGCACTCAGGCAATGGGCGGCAGTGGGGGCAGCAACAGGATCGGACATCATGTTCAACTGGAACGACGTTGTGGCCGCATCACGTTTCCAGACCAAGATGTGGAACATTGCCAGGTTTGCGCTGATCCAGCTTGAGAAAGAAGGTTTTGATAAAAACGTTCCGGTTTCTGCACTTGCCGACAGGTGGCTTCTCGTGCGACTCTCGGATACCATCCAGGCGGTGAGTGATGCAATGGAGTGTTACCAGTTTGACACGACACTCAAGCTCATCCGTGAGTTTGCCTGGGATATTCTTGCTGATAATTACATCGAACTGGTCAAAGGCAGGTTATATACCGGAGACGCGTCACGTAAAAGCGCACTCCTTGTCCTCAATACTGCGTTTGATGCACTCTGTAAAATGCTCGCACCATTTACCCCTTACTTTGCTGAAGAGTGCTATTCTCACCTGAACAAAGGTTCAAGCGTCCACAAGCAACCATGGGTTTCCTTCACGTATGAAGATGAAGCGGCGAGATGTGAAGGTAACCTGCTCGTGCAGCTCGTCGCGGAGGTGCGCAAATATAAGCACGATAACGGACTTGCACTCAATGCCCCTCTTGGCAGAGTAACGATTTATGCACCTCACACGGTCAACGATGAAGGCGATACCGGTCGCACGCTGAATGCAGACGTCCACTGGCGCACCGATGCAGTAAAGCTCGACCGGGAGATCACTGACATCAATTTCAATCGTGCGGTAATAGGGCCTGCATTCCGTAAACATGCGCAGGCGTTCATGCTTGCAGTAAAATCGCTTTCCCGCGATCAACTTGTTAATCCACCAAAAAAGATCCTTCTTGAAGGTAATGAAGTGGAGATACCAGAAAACGCATTTACCCTTAAGTTCTCCTATGTAGAGGAAGGGGCAAAAGTTGATGTGATCCCTATCGGCGACGTGATTGTGACGATTGTAAAATCTGCCTGACAGCGTCGGCAACAAACGTAGCAATCTCGCCTTTTTCTTTCATTGCATCAACAATCACGAATCGTGATGGATCGTTACGGGCGAATTTCAGGTAGTTATTCTGCACGTGTTCAAGTACCTCATGTTTCTCAAAATGCTCGCGCTCATTCTGCGGTTTGAGCCGGGAAATGGCTTCGTCAACGGGAAGGACAAAGAGAAATGTTTTATCCGGTCTGATCGACCAGTTATTGTGCAGTGCCCGCAGCCATTCCTCCGGTTCCGGGATCACACCTTTGAGGGTCACTGCCTGATACGCGTACCGGCTGTCGCTGTACCGGTCGGAAATAACCAGTTTTCCGGCTGCAAGTGCAGGGCGGATAATTTTTGCAAGATGAGCTGCATGATCTGCAACAAAGAGTGTTGCCTCAGTCACCGGATCCATCTGTTCTGCTATCGCCCGGCGAACTGAATCTCCAATCCAGGTTGCCCCGGGTTCACGGGTGAAGACCGGATCAAGATCGGCAAGAGATTCCTGAAGCGCCCTGTGCACTGTGCTCTTCCCGCTTCCGTCTATTCCCTCCAGCGTGATTAACAACACCTTCCCCTCCGAATCCATTCAATCGGGACGATTCCCCTGTGCAGGGCAGTACTGATGATGGCTCCGTCAAACCCTGAATCGCTGATTATTCCGAGATCTCCAGGGGTCGCCACACCTCCCCCATAAAAGAGCTTCCCGTCATAAGCCTTCCGGAGTTTTTCCAGCATGTGTCTGTCAATTCCGCTTTCTGTGCCGACAGCGCTGACATTGAGCAGAATACACCCGTCGAAATCCCAGCGCTGCGCAGAGGTTAATACCTCCACCGGATCTTTTCCGGAGGGGATGACGAGCCCCTGTTTTACGTCAATGCTGAGGCAGCCCCCATGGTATCGTGACAGATCGCTGCCCCCGGTCTCAGTCCCGACAATATTCACGATACGGTCACCTGCCAGCATATCATCAGGAGAATGACAGCCGCGGTCAACATAACAACACCTGACGTTCTCTGCGCATTTCTGAATAATTGCATCATGAGACCCGGTCCCCTCAATCCGATCGAGATCGGCAATATACAGGTATTCTGGTCTGATGGCCTTTACAAAACTGATAGGTTCTGCCGTCGGAGAACACCCCCAATCAAGGGGTTTATAGGTCTCTCGTTGCCCGGATTTGCCATGAACGACCAGATTTTGCCGCAGATCCATCGCAAGAAATAATTTCATAGGCGAACGCAATCACTATTAGGATAAAAGATCATTAAACTTTATGCAATTGTTGGTCAGCCCAAGCACTATTGACGAAGCAAAACATTCCGTCGCTGCTGACATAATTGATGTTAAAAGACCTGCAGAAGGCTCCCTGGGCGCCAACTTTCCCTGGGTGATTCGTGAAATCAAAACTCTTTTGGCAAAACCATTGAGTGCCGCAATTGGCGACTTTGATTATAAACCGGGAGGAGCTGCACTTGCTGCGTACGGCGCAGCCTGCGCAGGCGCTGATTTTGTAAAGATCGGACTTGCCTTTGACGGGCAGGAGAAGGCCCGGGAGGTCATTGGCGCGGTGGTCAGGGCAGTAAAAGCCGAATTTCCCCGGAAATATGTCGTAATTGCTGCATATTCGGATTACCAGCGTATGCATTCTATCTCACCGTTTGAGATGGCACCTATCGCTGCAGAGTGCGGGGCTGATTTTGCTATGGTGGATACAGGCATCAAGGATCGTCAGAGCACCTTCGTATTCATGGATGAAGAGACGCTCCGCTTATTTACTGACACAAATGAAAAACTCGGGCTTGGAACGGCGCTGGCCGGCGCGTTTAAATTTGAAGATATTGATGCCCTCAAAAGGATCAATCCCGATATTATCGGTGTGCGGGGGATGGTATGTGGCGGTGACCGGAATGCAACGGTCCAGGAAGCCCTTATAAAAACCGCACTTGCTATGATCAGGTGAAATATGTTCGTCGAAAAACTGGATGTGCCACTCTCTTTAACCTTTGATGATGTGCTGCTCGAACCCCGGGAATCCTGGCTGGAACCTGCCGACGCGGATACACACTCAAAGTTTTCGAAAAAAATCTATCTGAACATCCCGCTTGTGTCCGCGGCAATGGACACTGTCACTGAAGCCCCCATGGCGATTGCACTCGCCCGTGAAGGCGGTATCGGCGTGATTCACCGGAATATGACGCCTGAACATGAGCTGCAGGAAGTTATTTTCGTCAAACAGGCTGAAGAACTGATTGAACGTGATGTGCTCTTTGTAGAGGATACTGCTACTGTCTCGGATGCTGAGCGTCTGATGCACCAGTACAGCATCGGGGGAGTTCCCGTCGTAGATAAAGGCAAGATTATCGGGATTGTCAGCCGGCGTGATGTCCGGGCTATTGTATCCAAACGCGGTGATGAAAAGATCACATCAATAATGACAAGAAAACCTATTGTTGCCGATGAAGAGATCACTGCGGAAAAAGCACTTGAAATAATGTATACCAACAAGGTCGAGCGGCTCCCTGTCGTGAATTGCAATGGTAAACTTATCGGTATCATTACCATGCAGGACATCCTGGAGAAACGCCAGTACCCGCTTGCGACCCGTGATGCGAAAGGCAACCTCCGGGTGGCTGCAGCGGTCGGTCCGTTTGATTTTTCACGTGCCGAACTGCTCGACCAGAACAGCGTTGATGCGCTCGTAGTGGATTGTGCCCATGGCCATAACATGAAAGTTGTTCAGGCGGTCAAAGATATCAAAGGCAGCATGAAAGCTGAGGTAATTGCCGGCAACATCGCAACCAGTATAGCAGCGGAAGCCCTTGTAGGTGCCGGTGTCGACGGGATCAAAGTCGGCATTGGTCCGGGGTCGATCTGTACGACCCGGATCGTCGCGGGTACCGGCGTTCCCCAGATTACTGCAATTGCACAGGTTGCAGACATCGCCGGCGAGGCAGGTATCCCGATAATCGCCGATGGCGGTGTGCGGTACAGTGGTGATGTAGCAAAAGCGATCGCTGCCGGTGCTGACACCGTCATGATGGGCAGCATGTTTGCAGGGACTGATGAAGCACCAGGCAAAGTAATCACCATCAAAGGGCGGCGCTATAAACAATACCGGGGGATGGGATCTCTTGGTGTCATGAGTACCGGACAGTCGAGTGACCGGTACTTCCAGAAGAAGGATATCGGCAGCAGCAAGTTCGTGCCTGAAGGCGTTGAAGGTGTCACCCCGTATGTTGGTCATGTCGGTGAAGTGATGTACCAGCTTGTTGGCGGGCTTAAATCGGCAATGGGCTACACGGGTTCGAAGACGATCTCTGATATGCACAGGAACGCGAGATTTATCCGGATCACCAATGCCGGCATGACCGAGAGTCACCCCCACAACATCCTGATCACGGATGAAGCCCCGAACTACCGGTTATTTGAATAATTTTTTTTGATACCTGAGTTTTTAGATTAGAAGCGTTGAGTGTCAATGATAATTTTCCTCCCCCTCAATTCCTGATACCCTGGGATCTCATGCTGGAATTCCTCATAAAACGCCCAATTTGTTAAAATAGTCACAATTTGAGGCGATTATAATGCCTTCCAGTGCACCCTAACGTGGTTTGGCAGGCAACTTTTTTGCTCGTCCGCCATTTGGTGCCGACCGGTTTTGGACGGGGCAAAGAACCCCTGTTTCAAAAAAGCCAAAATGGGCTTTTTTTGAGGTTTTAGACAATAATATTGCTCCGATGGGATCCGGACATTTTGCGGGGTTTTCTAAAATTGACCGGATTGGCAAACCGGGGGTTTTAATGGGTTTTTAAGGCTTATACTCTATATTTTGGTAGGGTAGGTTGTGTATGTTGAATGATGGTTTGTATTGACGAGTATTGTGGGTAACAATAGCTAAGCGATGACTTACGCGCAAAACGCTTAGTGGGTTTTGCGCTACTTTGTTACCTTGATAGGGAGCCTCGTTTTTTACATCACTATGTCGGCCAACAAAAATGTGGCATTACGGAATGCCGGCATGGAGAGAAAGAGAGAGAAGAAAATCTACAAACTCGAGCCACCAGTTTGCCCGATATGCCATAAGGTAAATCTGCTCGGATCCCTGTACTGTTCAGACTGCCTGCATCCATTAACTGAAGAAGCACTGGAAGAAGTCCAGACGACATCTCAGATGATCCACCAGCTCTTTGTCGGTAAACCAAAAGCTCTGGCAATGTTTCAGGAACTGGTCCAGGAACTGAAAAATCAATCCTCGTGATTGGAAAAACTTCAATATTTCAAAAATTTTATAAACTTCAGATAATTAATTGTCTATAATTAAAGGGGGATTAATGTATGAGTGTAAATTGTGAAGTAGCAGTTGCTCGTTATGAAAACGCTGCACGATGGTATAATCTTTGGAATATACTGACGTGGATATTCGGTGTATTTCTTATTCTCGTTTTAATTTACCTGGTCATCGCCGCGATACAATCAAATATTACCCAAGCGGCTATTGGACTCGTTGGTACTGTTATTGATGGTGTAGTGATTAAATGGGTCACCACACAACGCGAAACCGCCCATACGGAAGAAAAAGAAGCGTTTGAAGCTATTAAAGAAAATTGTCCAGATCAGCAAAAGGTTGCTGTTGATCTAAGAGCTAGGTTTAACATTAAATAAAATGGGAGCTTTTGAAAGATTAAAAACATTCACTGGTCAAAAAATCGATTTAATCTTTTTTTATCACCGCGATTTTATCGTTCTTTAAAATCAGAATCTGTCACGAATCTTTTTTATTTATCGGTAAAGGATATAAAAGTAAATCGTCTCTGCAAGGATTATGATTACTATTGTTTATAAAAAAAACATGAAAGGATTTCTCAGAAATCCGTCATAACACGGAACTGGTCAATCTCTTCCTTATCGAGTTTGTCGAGGAACTCATCAGCCGCATGTTTGATATCCTTGCTTGCGGTAATTGCACGGCCGACAACGAGGATATCTGCTCCGGCTTTCAATGCGTCCTTCACTACGTTGACCCGCACGCCCCCGGCAGTTGCAACGAGAAGTTTTCCTCCTGCTGCCTTCTTGAGTGCAGCAATGTCTCCCCAGGCATGGGCAGTGTCTTCAGTATCGATCGCACGGTGGAGTTCCACGATATCGGGTTTGACTTTCAGTTTCTCGATCACTTTTGCAGGGTTCTGGACATTCAGCATATCTACAACGGAGTATATGCCGACTTTCCGGGCTTCGGAAATGGCTTTTTCCATGGTTGATGTCGGAGCCAGGCCTGATATGACGACCGCATCCGATGATGCATCCGCCGCCATCCGTGCTTCGAGATTCCCGGTGTCCAGGATCTTCATATCAGCTATGATGAATGCATTGGGGCGGATCTTTCGTATCTCGGAAATGACCCCCAGTCCGAACTTTTTGATAAGCGGGGTTCCTGCCTCAATGATGAGATGGTCATTTTCAGGGAGTTCCTTTAGCACGTTTGCAACCTTGCTCATGTCAACAAGGTCCAGTGCCACCTGAAGATAGGGTGGATCAAAGAGTCGTGTTACCTTGAATCCCATGATTGCGTGGGCGGCACGGTCTTTTTCGAAGATAAGTGTCCTTGCGTCAGGGAACTTTTCCAGTGCACGGTGGATTGCAAGTTTTGTCGCACCATAGTTGTACCGGTAAATCTTGTTATAATCCATGGCATCAGGATGAACAAATGCGGATGCAAGAATGACTACCTTTTCGATATCAACTTCTGAAAAAACATCCTCTTCAACGCAGTCTGCGACAGCCTTTGCGACGGCAGCCTGGACCGGTCCGAACATCTCGTTCACCTGGGTCATAGTCTTAAGAGTAACCTTCGGGATAACAAGGGTCACAGGTTTTGTCAACAGGTTCGGGCGGATAACCGCAAGAAGGGGTGTATGACCAGCAGACAGTTGCGATACCGCGTGAGCAAATGCGGTTCCGATGGGACCTTCCTTGTCCCCCATTAACAGGTCAATGTGTGCAACTTCTGCACCATCGCCTATGAGTGCTTCTCCAACAAGATACATGAAACTCTCCGTTCGTTGTTATTATGTGTCCGTCAGCTATGATAAATTTTTCAAATAAAGTTTTTGCTCACAGTGAATCGACTGATAATATCCTTGTCTTCGTTAGTGGAATACTGTCCGTCAGGTGACGTTGCAGTACGATCTCTTGAGGGTTCTGCTGTACAATCTGCCTGAGAGCAAGTAAGTTGAGAATTTTTTTATGCCCGATTCCTGAGAAGTAAAAATATCGAACGAAAAAACATGTTGAATCAGAATGGTCAGAAAATGTGGGGTTGGTGAGATTTGAACTCACGATCGACGGGTCTCTCCGACATGCATCAGTGCTCCAACGGGTCATCATCAACCATCGGGAACAAGTCCCGATGTTCTTTCCGAAGATATCAGAAAGATCAATTCAGCAGACCCATTGTTCATCATCTGCAGCACAGGAACGCAAAGACCGCTGGAGCCCGTCGCCATTCCGGGCTAGGCCACAACCCCCCAGTCATCCGAGGCGTAAATTTGCCCTTTGCTGACTATACAGAATCGCGCTAAATTAATTTAATAGTTTTCATTTTTCGTAACCATGGGGGTAAATTCCGGTGTTTTCAGCAGATACTATCTGAAGACCACTTTTTTTCCCGTAGTGCAACCTGACAGAACAGAGAACCGGATCTTCGACGGTGAGGGAACATGAAAAGATTACCATGTGTGCAGCAGGGGGGCACAATCACATCATTAATCATATATTCTGTTCTCACTCCATATTTCCGGGATGGTTGCGGGCAGCTATGCGAGCGGAACCTCGACATTTCCCTTGTTGGGAATGTCGATTGGGGAGATGTTGAACACTATTTCAGCGAAATACCCGGACAACGAGGCGATCGTCTCTGTCCACCAGAATATTCGCTGGACATATCGCCAATTCTTAGAAAATGTTAACCAGGTCGCCCGGGGTTTGATGGGGCTGGGCGTGGAGAAAGGGGACCGTGTCGGTATCTGGGCCATGAACCACGCGGAATGGGTTGTCGTTCAGTTTGCGACTGCGAAGATCGGCGCAATTATGGTGAATATCAACCCCGCGTATCGAACGTATGAGCTGGAATATGCTCTCAAACAGTCAGAGATTCAGACTCTCATCATCCAGGGGCGGTTCAAGACCTCCGATTATGTCGGAATGTTCTATGAAGCCTGCCCTGAAGCGTATGAGGCGAAGCCCGGCAGGATATCCTCTGAGAAATATCCATTCCTGAAAAATGCGGTCTTTTTAGGGGACATACCATATCACGGTATGTTCACATGGAATGAACTGCTGAAAAAAGCTGAAGAGATAACGAACGATGAACTCATGGGGCGGGGCGACATGCTCACGTTTGATGATGCAATCAATATTCAATATACGAGCGGTACGACCGGGTTCCCTAAGGGTGTCGTGCTTACCCACCACGGTGTCCTTAACAACGGATATATCATCGGTGAAGGGATGGGATTTACAGAAAAAGACCGGCTCTGTATTCCTGTGCCGTTCTATCACTGTTTTGGCATGGTACTCTCCAACTTCGCGTGCGTGACACATGGCACAACGATGGTGCTGCCTGCTCCTGCATTCGATGCTGAAGAAGTCCTGAAAACCGTTGAGAAAGAACGATGTACCGCCCTTCACGGGGTACCAACGATGTTCATCGCTGAACTTACGCATCCCGATTTTGAAAAATACAACCTGAAATCTTTACGCACCGGAATCATGGCGGGATCGCCTTGTCCGATCGAAGTGATGAAACAGGTCAGCATAAAGATGCACATGAGCGAGATTGTAATCGTGTACGGGCAGACCGAGACATCACCGGGTGTTACAATGACTACTACTAAAGACCCGGTTGAGCGGCGTGTTTCGACCATCGGGCGTGCTTTTCCGCATACGGAACTCAAGATCGTCGATCCCAAAACGGGCAGGATTGTTCCGCTCGGGGAGATTGGCGAGATCTGCGCCCGGGGATACTGCGTCATGAAATGCTACTATAATAACCCGTCTGCAACCCATGCAACTCTTGACTCAAACCGCTGGAACCATACAGGTGACCTTGGCACCATGGATGAAGAAGGGTACTTCAGGATAGTGGGTCGCCTCAAGGACATGGTAATCCGGGGCGGGGAGAACATATACCCGCGCGAGATCGAGGAGTTCCTGCATCACAACGACAAGATTGCAGATGTTTATGTTGTGGGAGTCCCTGACCGGAAATATGGCGAGGAACTCTGTGCGTGGGTGAAAGTTAAGCCGGGGGTGACATTAACCGAACAGGAGGTCAAGGATTTCTGTAAGGGTAAAATTGCGCACTACAAGATACCGCGATACGTGTTATTTGTCGATGAGTTCCCTATGGGTGTTACCGGAAAGATACAGAAATTCCGGATGCGGGAAGACTCAATCAGGGCACTGGGACTGCACGAAGAAGAAAAAATTGAGACAGCATGATTTTAGAAAATTATAGCATAGTATTTTTCAATATTCAAAGACGGGCTGGAGATATACCTATGAAATCTTATCTTTCATCCATCCCGTTCACATTCGTTCGTCCGGATGGTTCAATTCCCGGAATTTTTTACAATAAATTATGACAATACTATATCATGTAAAAAACCGGAAATAATCTGAAAGAAGTAACAATGGCAAACGAGCAACAGTTATACCTGCAAAC
>Ga0315281_10007132_pt1 | contig 15791 bp, 18 predicted proteins | sample YL17G07_0_MG_FD_204540 | JGI IMG/M metagenome (GOLD analysis project Ga0315281, IMG submission 204540) | Sediment microbial communities from Yellowstone Lake, YNP, Wyoming, USA - YL17G07_0 | ecosystem: Environmental > Aquatic > Freshwater > Lake > Sediment | place: USA: Wyoming | collected... | reverse complement strand
CGGATACGTCGAAGTAAAGGGTCAAGTCCGGTTGCAGATTCCCATGGACCCATCGTTCCAAAGCGGCGATCCGGCCAACAGGCAGTCTCCGCCCGCCCCCCTGGTACGCGTAGGTGGCATCCGTGAAACGATCGCACACGACCCAGAAACCGGCTTCCAGCGCCGGAACAATCACGCTTGCCAGGTGCTCCCGGCGTGCCGCAAACATCAACATCGTCTCGGTCTCGATATGCATCGGTTCCGACAGCAGCAACTCGCGCAGTCTTTCGCCCAAAGGCGTTCCACCGGGTTCACGGGTCACGACTACTTCGCGGCCGCCCGCGCGGAGGCGCTCGGCGATCCACGCGAGATGGGTGCTCTTGCCGGCGCCGTCGACGCCTTCCAGGGTGATGAACTTTCCCCGAGCGGATGCCATGGGATTCACCGACCCGCCTTCTGGTACCTGGCCACGGCGCGGTTGTGCTCTTCGAGGGAACGGGAGAACTGGCTGGTTCCATCGCCGCGCGCGACAAAATACAGCGCGTCGGTCCTTGCAGGGCTCAGGACGGCAAGCAGCGAAGCCTGCCCCGGCATCGCAATCGGGTGCGGCGGCAAGCCCGCACGAGTATAGGTATTGAAGGGTCCGTCCCTCATCAGATCACGTTTGCGCAGGTTGCCGTCGAATTTCACGCCCAGGCCATAGATGACGGTGGGATCGGTCTGCAGCTTCATCCCCGCACGCAGCCTGTTGACGAATACGCCGGCGATCAACTCTCGCTCCGACGCCTGACCGGTTTCCTTCTCCACGATGGAGGCCAGAATCAGGGCTTCATACGGGCTGGCAAGCGGTACGTCGGGATCCCGCTGCTGCCAAGCGGATTGTAGCTGCTTCTGCATGGTGCGACGCGCCCGGGCGAGAATTGCCAGATCGCTTTCCCCTTTTCCGAACAGGTAGGTATCCGGAAAGAACAGGCCCTCCGGCGTCAAGGTATCCGCTCCCAGCCGGCGCATCAGGTTGGCATCCGAAAGGCCCGTACTGTCGTGCCGGACCGCCGCATGACCATCGAGTGCCGCCCGCATCTGGCGGAAGGTCCAGCCCTCGATGAAAGCGACCTCCGATTGCGCAAAATCGCCCAAGGTAATCTTCTTCATCAACTGCCAGGGCGTCACGCCGGTACTCACTTGGTAGCTGCCCGCCTTGATGGTCGTTTCCTTGGACGCGAGGCGTCCGAGCAGATTGAACGGCCAGTCCTGCATGCGGATGCCCGCTTCGATCATCTGGCGGGTCGCGTTGCGCAGCCCGCTGCCTCGCCTGATCGAGAAATCCACGGACGACGCAGCGAGATCGACGGGCGTCAGCACAAACCAGGCGAACCATGCAGCGAACGCGAGGACGCCCGTCACTCCTACAAGGGGGGCGAGCGCACGCAGTTTCAGCAAAACATTTCGCATCCGGGGGTTGTGGCGTGTCGCAGTACGGAAAATCCGAGGCGATATAATAGCCTGTACCCTTAGGAAGGTACGGGTGTACGAATGTACGGATCAGGAATTGGATGGCGGTGATGAATTCGGCTTGGCAGCAGTGGCTCCAGTCTGCTGGGGCGCACTTCGGGAACGACGTGGTGCAGGATTTCGGCGATCCGCGAGGTGAACTCGAGGCTGCGCGCTCCCGGAGCGTGCTTGCCGATCTTTCGCATCTCGGCGTGCTTGATTTCACCGGTCCGGACAGCGAGGCGTTTTTGCACGCGCAGTTGTCCTGCGACGTGCGCTCGATCGGCCCGAGTTCGGGCAGCTACGGCAGTTACTGCACGCCTAAAGGCCGCATGCTCGCAGACTTCCTGCTCTGGCGCCTTTCGGCTGGTCCGTCGGCCGGAGTCTCGAGCGGATTCCGCATGGTGCTCTCGCGCAGCATCGTCGCGACAGTCCAGAAACGTCTCAGGATGTACGTCTTGCGTTTGAAGGTGCAGGTGACCGATGCCTCCGATTCGGCCGTGCTGCTTGGTGTCTCGGGCGAGGCGGCAGCGCGTGCCCTGGGGTCGGTTGCGACCGACGTTCCGCAGGAAGACCACGAGCTAAGGCGTTTTGGCGAGGGCGGCACTGCGATTTCGCTTCCCGGAAGACGGTTTCTGATTGCCGTCGCGCTCGAACGCGCATCAAAACTGTGGACTGGCCTCGCGGCAATGCTGCGGCCGGTCGGCACACCCTGCTGGGAATGGCTCGACATCCGCAGCGGCGTTCCCCTCGTTACTGCCAGAACGCAGGAGCAGTTCCTGCCCCAGATGACGAATCTGGAACTGATCGGCGGGGTGAGCTTCAAGAAGGGATGCTTTCCCGGCCAGGAAATCGTGGCTCGCACCCAACACCTGGGCAAGGTGAAGCGCCGGATGTTTCTTGCACACGTGGACGAAGCCCGGACGCCGCCTTCAGCCGGCGACGATATCTTCAGCGATGACATTCCAGGCCAGGTGAGCGGCACGGTCGTGAACGCCCAGGCAGCACCTGGAGGCGGCTACGATCTGCTGGCGGTGGTCCGCCATTCCAGCCGCGAATCCTCGGTGGTGCGTTTGTGCTCGACCGACGGCCCGGTCCTGCGCTTCCTCGATCTGCCCTACACGGTCACATGAGCCCGAACTATTACGTTTATTACCGCGTTGCGCTCGATCAAGCTGAGCGGGCCAGGGGTGTCGTCGCGGCGCTTCAGGACGAGGTGCTGAGGCAGACCGCAGTGCGCGGACGGCTGATGCATCGGCGGGACGACCCCGCTACATGGATGGAAATCTACGAAGGGATTTCTGACGAGCAGGCATTTGATGCGTCGCTTGCGGCCGCGGTGCAGCGATGTGGGTTTTCCAGCGTGCTTGCCGCGGGCTCACAGCGGGTCACCGAAATATTCGGGTCGCTCTGACCACCATCGGACCGCCATCTGACCGATGTGCCTGATTCTGTTCGCGTGGCGCGCCCATCCCGTGCATGCACTCGTGGTCGCTGCCAATCGCGACGAGTATTTCGAGCGGCCGTCGCGCGTGGCCGCTTTCTGGGACGATGCCCCCGAGGTGCTCGCCGGACGCGACCTCACCGCCCAGGGAACGTGGCTGGGTGTCACGCGAGCCGGCCGGTTCGCCTCGATCACCAATTACCGCAATCCGGCGGAGCGAATGGCGACGGCGCCTTCGCGGGGACGTCTGGTAACCGACTTTCTGGGGGCCGCGTACCGGCCATCGGTGTACTTCGCGAGCGTCGCGCAGCAGGCCCATGAGTACAACGGTTTTTCCATGCTCGCCGCGGACCGCAGATCGCTTGCCTTCTTTTCCAATCGCGAAGGCGTCGTTCGCGACGTCGAACCCGGCGTACATGGCCTGTCGAACCATCTTCTCGATACGCCCTGGCCGAAAGTGGAAAAAGGCAAGGAACGGCTCGGGGCGCTGCTTGACAGGCCCTTTGATCCAGAAGCCTACCTGCAGTTGCTCGGCGATACCGAGCCCGCTCACGACCCGCATCTTCCCGATACGGGCGTCGGGATCGAATGGGAGCGCAAGCTATCCTCGATTCGCATCGTCGACGGTCATTACGGCACACGCTGTTCGACCGTCGTGCGCATCGGCACCGACGGGAAAGCCGAATTCTGGGAGCGCAGCTACGACCGCGAGGGCGGAGCCATTGGCACCCTGCACTTCAGTTTCACGCTGTCCGGCAAAGCCTGAAGCTCATCTCCACGTGCGGGATGCCGGCATCGAGGAATGCCTCGCTGCGAGCGGCAGCGCATCGGACCAGGTCATGAGTTGAATGCTGAAGCGGGGCTGCATGAGTGACAGGGTAATGGCGGACTTATAATACGCAGCATTTCCGGAAGGAGCCAATGCGTAGTCTCTGGAGCGACGACGAGGCGAAGCAGTACGCGGGCGAGCTGGGGCTGCGCGTCTATACCTCGAGGCTGCTCGGCCGCGACAGGTCGCTGGTGCTGCACGGCGGTGGAAATACCTCGGTCAAGATCCGGGAGACGGACCTGTTCGGCGAGAAACAGGACATCCTCTACATCAAGGGGAGCGGCTGGGACCTGGAGACCATCGAGCCGCAGGGCTTCTCGCCAGTGCGCCTTGCGCATGTGCTGCGGCTCGCCGCACTCCAAGAACTATCCGACGCCGAGATGGTGAACCAGCTCGCCACCCACATGCTGCGCGCGTCGGCACCCGCACCCTCCATCGAAACCATCCTTCACGGCTGTCTGCCCTACCGGTACGTCGACCATACCCATGCCGATTCGGTGGTGGCGATAAGCGACACGCTGGACGGCCCGGTGCGGATCCGGGAGGTGTACGGGGACCTGTGTGTAATCATCCCGTACCTCATGCCCGGGTTCGACCTGGCGCAGTTCTGCGCGCGCGAATTCGCGAAACAGAGGCACGAACGCACCATCGGCATGGTGCTGCTCAATCACGGCATCTTCTCCTTCGGCGACAGCGCGCGGGAATCCTACGAAAGGATGATCGACTTGGTGTCCCGCGCCGAGGATTATCTTCGCCGGCACAACGCCTGGGAGATCTCGCTTCCGGCTGACAAGCCAGCCTCGACCGAGCCCCTTGCGCAGGCGCAACTCCGGCGCAGCATTTCCGATGCGGCCGGCGGACCGATGGTCCTCAAGACCTGCCCCAACGTGCGCGGGCTCGGATTCGCCCGCCATGCGCAGGTCGCGCGGATCTCGCAGCAGGGCCCCGCGACCCCGGACCACGTCATCCGCACCAAACGCGTTCCGATGCTGGGTGCCGATGTCGGGCGTTACGTCGAAGCTTACCGGCGCTATTTTGCCGAACAGGCGGCGAGAGCCAAGGAACCAAAGACCATGCTCGATCCAGCGCCGCGCGTAGTGCTAGACCCGGCCTTCGGGCTTGCCGTCGCGGGCAGGACCGCGAAGGACGCCGAAATCGTCGAGGACATTTACGAGCACACGATCGAGGTCATTCTGCGTGCCGAGGCGCTGGGCGGGTATCAGGCACTGCCGCCACTGGATATCTTCCAGATCGAATACTGGGATCTTGAGCAGGCGAAGCTCAAAAAAGGCGGCAGGCCCCCCATGTTCGCCGGTGAAGTGGCGCTGGTGACCGGCGCCGCATCGGGCATCGGCAAAGCTGCTGTAGCGTCGTTTCTTGCGCGTGGCGCTGCCGTGGTCGGCATTGACCTCAACCCGGACATCGAATCGCTGCACGCGCGCCCCGGCTTTCTCGGGCTGCGCTGCGATGTCACGGACCAAAGCGCCTTGCTCCGGGCGCTTTGCGATGCAGTGCTGCGCTTCGGCGGCATCGACATGCTGGTGCTGAACGCTGGCATTTTCGCCGCCAGCCGCAGAATCGCCGACCTTGGAGCAGAAGAATGGCGCAAGGTCATGAACGTGAACCTGGACGCTAACCAGTCGCTGATGCGCATCTGCCATCCGTATCTGAAGCTCGCGCCACGCGGCGGCCGCGTAGTCGTAATCGGATCAAAGAACGTGCCCGCGCCGGGACCCGGGGCGGCTGCCTATTCGGCCTCGAAGGCGGCCCTCAACCAGCTGGCACGGGTCGCGGCGCTCGAGTGGGGAGCTGACGGCATACGTATCAACACGCTGCATCCCAACGCCGTGTTCGACACCGGCATCTGGACCGAGGCGGTACTCGCGCAGCGTGCCAAACACTACGACATGACCGTCGCCGAGTACCGAACCAACAACGTGCTGCAAACGGAAGTGACCAGCCGTGACGTCGCCGAACTGGCCGCGGAGATGTGCGGGCCGCTGTTCGCCAAGACGACCGGTGCCCAGTTGCCCGTCGACGGCGGCAATGACCGTGTCATCTGAATCGCCCTCCCCGGCGGTTCAGACGCTGCGCTGGACCGGCGACCGGCTGGAGATGATCGACCAGCGCGTTCTGCCTTCCCGGTTTCAATACGTGAGCTGCAGCAACGCGGCGCAGGTCGCGCAAGCCATTCGAGACATGGCGATTCGAGGCGCTCCCGCCATCGGCTGCGCCGCTGCGTTCGGCGTCGCAATCGAGGCCCTGCGCTGCGCCGCCCTGCCGCGCGGGGAATTCGACCGCCGTCTCGCCGAGGCGTTCGAGGCACTCGCTCGCAGCCGGCCGACGGCAGTGAACTTGTTCTGGGCGCTCTCGCGCATGAAGAGGATTTCGGCAGCGGGCGCAGCTCAGTCGAGCTCTGAGTCGGCGAAGGCGCTGCTTGGCGAAGCGCAGCGCATCTTCGACGAGGACATAGAGATCAATCACGCCATCGGCCGCGCCGGAGCTGAGTTGGTGCCGGACGGGGCGCGCATCATGACCCATTGCAACGCCGGGGCGCTCGCCACGGCCGGCCATGGTACGGCGCTCGGCGTAGTCCGCAGCGCCCGCGACCAGGGCAAGCGCCTTACCGTGATCGCCAACGAGACGCGGCCTTTCCTGCAGGGCGCACGCCTCACCGCGTGGGAGCTGGTGCAGGAGCGCATCCCCGTCACGCTGATCACCGACAACATGGCCGGACATATGATGCAGCGGGGCAACGTCGATCTGGTTATCGTGGGCGCGGACCGCATCGCCGCCAACGGCGACGTCGCCAACAAGATCGGCACTTATACCCTCGCTGTCCTCGCCGCCCGACATCGCATCCCGTTCTATGTCGCCGCGCCCTTGTCCACGATCGACCTTGCCGTACCCGATGGGTCGGCAATCCCCATCGAAGAACGCGGCGCAGAGGAGGTGACGGGATTCGGGGGCGTCCGCTGGGCTCCGGTCGGCGTGGAGGTGGCCAATCCCGCCTTCGACGTCACGCCAGCGGAACTCGTGACGGCCATCATCACCGAGCGCGGCGTCACTCAGGCCGCAGACGAATCCAAAATTTGCGACCTGTTCGCAGGCTGAGCGCGTAACCCGACATCAGTTTTCGACGATTTCCACCGGCGTACCAGGCGCAACCAGGTCGAACAGTTCCAGCAGATCGTCATTGCGCATGCGTATGCAGCCGATCGATCCGGGTTTGCCCATGTCGACACTGTCCGGGCTGCCATGGATGTAGATAAAGCGTTGCATGGTGTCGACGACTCCCAGCCGATTGAACCCGGGCTCGCATCCGGAAAGCCAGAGAATCCGGGTCAGGATCCAGTCGCGCTCCGGAAACCGCTCGCCGAGCGCCGGCGTATAGATCTCGCCGGTCGGGCGGCGGCGCACGAAGACGGTATTGACCGGCTGTCCTTTGCCGATTTTCGCCCGGACCACGTGTCGCCCGCGCGGCGTGCAGTAGCTACCTTTCTGTTCCCCCGCGCCGTTTTTCGAGCTCGATACGTCGTAGCGCCGCAGCGCCCTGCCCCTGTCGTCGAACACGGCGAGCTGCTGGCGCGCGATCGAGATCTCAATCCTCGGCATCGCCCGCCTCGGGCCGCCGATTTCGGCGCGCGGCAAAAAAAGAGATAAGCATGTCGCCGCACGCCCCGGCGAGCATCCCGGCGGTCACTTCGGCATGGTGGTTGAGCCTGCGCTCGGCGAACAGGTCGACGATGCTGCCGCAGGCGCCCGTCTTCGGGTCCGCCGCGCCGTAGACGACGCGCGCAATGCGCGCCTGCATGATGGCGCCGGCGCACATCGCGCAGGGCTCAAGCGTGACGTAAAGCGTGCAGCCGGGAAGCCGGTAGTTACGTAGGGCAGCAGCAGCCTCTCGCAGGGCCCGGATTTCGGCGTGGGCCGTAGGGTCGGCAGCCGAGATCGGGCAGTTAAAGCCCCGCCCGATGACCGTGCCGTCGCTCACCACCACGGCGCCGACGGGGACTTCGCCGCGCGCCGCCGCCTGCTGCGCCAGCGCAAGGGCCTCGCGCATGAAATTAGAGTCGACGGAGGCTACTCCCATAGAGAAGCCGGGCGTTACCGCAGGAGCGCCTGCGCGAGCGAGCGTGGGGAATGGATGGTCACGCCGCGGAAGGTCCTGCCGTAGAGCGGGCCGAAGTGAGTGCGGTCGCCGGTGACCAAGGCCGCGCAGCCGAGGCGGATCGCAGCCGCCAGCACCGGACGGTCCTTGTCCGGCAGCGGCAGCGCCGCGTCGAGGGCGGTATCGAAGGGCTGCGCGCCCGCCACTTCCATGCGCGCGAGTAGGGAGTCCAGCATGACAAGGCCGTCGGGCGCCTTCGCGGCGAGGTTGCGCCGCGCTTCTTCCAGCACGAAGCCGTCGGCGCAGCATTCATGGCGCGCTTTGATCAGCAATTCAAGTAACCGCCTGACGGCACCGTCCGACTTCGCGGCGGAGAAGAGGATGTTCGCGTCGAGGAAAATCCGCATCCGCGGGCGGTCAGCGGGCCGGCTTTTTCTTCCGGCGCAGGAACTGCGCCAGCTCCGCTTCGGCCGCGTCGAACTCGCGGACCCGCTTCTCGCTATAGATCTCCACAGGCAGGGTCACCGCGGGACGCAGCAGCAGCCCCTCCGGCGTGGTCTCGGCGATAAGGTGGTCGTCGGCCTTGAGGCCGAGCGCGCGGCGCAGCTTGACGGGCAGCGTCACGACACCGCGGCTGGTCACGATCAGGGTGGTTTTCATGGATGCAGCTTAGCAGCAATACAGATATTCTGCAATGTGCATGGTGGAATCCCGGAGGACGGTGAGCCCGGCTTCCTCTCGAAACCCGCATGTCTATTGGGCTACAGGCAGGATCGAGGAGTCAGGAAAAACCGAGAGGGCGGAACAGCGAGAAGGGGGCTTTTTCGGCCGCCAGCCTAGTTGGCGTACAGATTGGTTCCTGCTGCCCCTGCGGCGAGAAAACGGAAGTTGCCGAATGCCACCGTGTTCAGGTTGCTGGTCGTTCCGGAAGGCGCGGCTTGCCAGCTCATGCCGTCCGCACTGGTGAATATGCTGCCATTGTTCCCGACCGCCGCAAATTGGCTGCCAACGCTGACCCCGGTAAGCATGGTCGATGAAATCGGAGCGCGCGAGGTCCAGTTGACGCCATCCGGGCTCGTGATCACCGTTCCCCCGGCACCGACCGCAACAAACGTGGCTGCCGCGGCACCGTAGGTCACCGCCTTCAGATCGGACGAGGTTTGCGATGCGACAACCTGCCAGGTCGCCGTATCCGTGCTTGTTACGATCACCCCGTTGGCACCGACCGCCACCCATCTGCCGTTTCCATAGGAGAGGCCAAATAAATCGTTTGACGTACCTGCGTTGCCTGCCCCCCAGGTTTGTCCGTCACCGCTGACCGCAAACGTCCCGCCGGCCCCCACGGCAAGATCGACGGTGCCATTGGAGGCGCCGGCATAAAGGTTATTCGGAGTTCCCGAACTCACTGCAGTCCAAGTTGTTGCATCCGTGCTTAGCAAGGCAACGCCCCCCGCTCCCACCGCGATATACCCGCCGACGCCGGAAAACACCGCGTTGAGGTCGCTGGTAACGACGTAGGGGATCGCCGTCCAAGTCACCCCGTCCAGGGTGGAAAACATTGCGCCGTTGGCACCGACCACGACAAAAACAGTTCCAAACGCAGCCCCCTGCAGATCACTGGAAATAAGCAGCGGCCGTAGATTCCAGGTATTTCCCGCGGCGCGCGGCGTTGCCGAGACCAAGGCGGTCCCGGAGCCGCCCGGGCCATTGTTGGTTCTCCCATTGATCGTAAAGTAATACGTTGTACCGTTGGTCAAACCTGCGACCACCTGAGGCGAAATCACATTGATCATCACCTTGCCGCCTGGAACGGTATTGAAGTTCGTTGAGGTGAGACTGCTCGAAGGTGCGTAGAACAACCAATATTCCACGCCGGGATCCATGGAAAACGAGACTACAGCGCTGCTGTCGCCCGCTGCAGCCTGAATCGTGGTGGGCGCATTGGCGGCCTTGCCTTGGCTACCGCAAGCTGCCAATAGCGAGATTGCCGCCAACGCCAATATGAATGCCAGAAGTCTAGTCATTTCAACCCACTTTCTCCAAGTCGATGCGCACACCAGGTCGACTATATTAACCTTATCGCGACGTCGCGTTTCTCTTTCGGCGGCAAGCGCAGAATTCGGAGCGGAAATCACTCCCACTCGATCGTCGCAGGCGGCTTGCTCGAGATGTCGTAGACGACGCGGTTGATGCCGCGGACTTCATTAATGATCCGGTTCGACACGCGTGCCAGCAGATCGTAGGGGAGCTCGGCCCAGTGTGCGGTCATGAAATCCGTGGTCTGCACCGCGCGCAGCGCGACGACGTAATCATAGGTGCGCCCGTCACCCATCACGCCCACCGAGCGTACCGGCAGGAATACCGCGAAGGCCTGTGCCGTCATGTCGTACCAGCTCGCCTCGCCGACGACTCCCTCCAGCTTCATCGCTCGCAGTTCATCGATGAAGATCGCGTCGGCACGTCGCAACAGGTCCGCATACTCACGCTTCACCTCGCCCAGGATGCGCACCCCGAGCCCCGGGCCGGGGAACGGGTGGCGGAACACCATTTCGCGCGGCAGACCGAGCGCCAGACCGAGTTCACGCACCTCGTCCTTGAACAGGTCCCGCAATGGTTCCAGAAGTTTCAGGTGCAGCGTATCGGGCAGCCCTCCGACGTTGTGGTGCGACTTGATCGTATGGGCCTTCTTGGTCTTGGCGCCGGCGGATTCAATCACGTCGGGATAGATCGTTCCCTGGGCGAGCCACCTGACGTTGGTGAACTTCGCTGCTTCCTCCTGGAACACGTGGACGAATTCGCGGCCGATGACCTTGCGCTTCTGCTCGGGGTCTGTGACGCCTGCAAGTGCGCACATGAAGCGCTCGCTCGCGTCGACCTTATCGACCCTGACACCGAGGTGCCGGGCGAACGTGTCCATCACCTGTTCGGCTTCGTTCAACCGCAGCAGGCCCGTGTCGACGAATACGCAGGTGAGCTGGTCACCGATCGCCCGGTGAATGAGGGCGGCGGCCACGGAGGAGTCGACGCCGCCGGAGAGGCCCAGGAGCACTTCGTCGTCGCCGACCAGGGTGCGAATGAGCTCCACTGCCTCTGCCACGTAGTCCGGCATATTCCAGTCCTGCGCGCAGCCGCAGATATCGTGAACGAAACGCGCGAGAATCGCCCGTCCCTGCTTGGTGTGCGTGACCTCGGGATGGAACTGAACGCCGTAGAAGCGACGCGATTCGTCGGCCATTGCCGCGATCGGTGTGGACTCGTTGCTGGCGATAACCTGAAACGACGGCGGCAGCGCGGTGACCTTGTCGCCGTGACTCATCCAGACTTCCAGCAGGCCGTGCTTGTCGGCATTGATGCGATCCTGGATGCCCTCGAGGAGGGCCGAATGGCCCCGGGCGCGCACCTCCGCATAGCCGAACTCGCGCACCCGCGAGGTCTCAACCCCGCCCCCAAGTTGCGCGGCCATGGTCTGCATGCCGTAACAGATGCCAAGGACGGGGATCCCGAGATCGAACACGGCTTGCGGCGCCCTCGGCGTGTCGCTTTCGGTCACTGAGGCGGGCCCGCCGGAAAGAATGATCCCTCGCGGCCGGAACTCGCGGATGAAAGACTCGCTGACGTCGCAGGGGTGAAGCTCGCAGTAGACCTTCGCCTCCCGCACGCGTCTTGCAATGAGCTGAGAGTATTGCGCGCCGAAATCGAGGATCAGGATCTTGTCATGCATGGGTCACGCAGCCGGTGCAGGGCGGGAAGAGGTGGCACGCGGAATGGACCGTCGTCCACGCCGCAAATCACTCCACGTGGTAATTGGGCGATTCCTTGACGATCTGCACGTCGTGGACATGCGACTCGCGTATGCCGGCTGCGGTGATTTCGACGAACTGCGCGCGGCTGCGTACCGCCTCGATGCTGTCGCAGCCCAGATAGCCCATGCTCGCACGCAGGCCGCCCATGAGCTGCTGGACGACGGCGATCGCCGGGCCCTTGTACGGCACCCGGCCCTCCACGCCTTCGGGCACGAGCTTGTCGGCGTTCATCGCGGGGTCCTGGAAATAGCGGTCCGCCGCGCCCTGCTGCATCGCGCCCAGCGACCCCATTCCGCGATAGGACTTGTAGGAACGGCCCTGGAATAGCTCGATCTCGCCCGGGGATTCCTCCGTGCCCGCGAACAGCCCGCCGAGCATCACCGCGTGCGCACCGGCGGCAAGCGCCTTGGCGATGTCGCCGGAGTAGCGGATGCCGCCGTCGGCCACCAGCGGTACGCCTGCGCTGTCGAGTGCTGCGGCGACGTCCTGGATCGCGGTGATCTGTGGCACGCCCACGCCGGCAACGATACGCGTGGTGCAGATCGAGCCGGGACCGATTCCGACCTTCACGCCGTCGGCGCCGTGGTCGACGAGCGCGCGGGCTCCGTCCGCGGTCGCGATGTTGCCGCCGATCACTTCGATGGAAGGATAGTTCTGCTTGACCCATTTGACCCGGTCGAGCACGCCCTGCGCATGCCCGTGCGCCGTGTCGACGACGATCACGTCGACCCCTGCCTCCACCAGCGCCGCCACCCGGTCCTCGGTGCCTTCGCCCACGCCGACCGCCGCCCCAACCCGCAATTTTCCCTGCTGGTCCTTGCACGCGTCCGGATGCTCGCTCGACTTGAGAATGTCCTTTACCGTGATCAGGCCGCGCATCTCGAAGGCGTCGTTGACGATCAGTATGCGCTCCAGGCGGTGGCGGTGCAGCAACGCCCGCGCCTCGTCCGGATTGGCGCCTTCCTTGAGGTAGATCAGCCGGTCCTTGGGCGTCATGATCGCCCGGACCGGCGCATCGAGGTTGGTTTCGAAGCGGTAATCGCGGTTGGTGACCATGCCGACCACCTTGCCCCGCTCGACCACCGGGAAGCCCGACACTTTGAATTGTCGGGTGAGATCGAGCAGCTCGCGCACTGTGATGTCGGGAGAGACCGTCATCGGATCGCGCAGCACGCCGGACTCGTAGCGCTTGACCTTCAGTACCTCCGCCGCCTGGCCCTTGGGTGGCAGGATCTTGTGGATGATGCCAATTCCGCCCTCTTGCGCCAGCGCGATCGCCAGGCGCGCCTCCGTCACCGTGTCCATCGCCGCTGATACCACCGGAAGGTTCAGGCTGATGTTCCGGGTAAGGCGGGTTCTGAGGCTGACCTCCCGCGGAAGGACGATCGAGTGGGCGGGAACCAGCAGGACGTCGTCGAAAGTGAGTGCCTTCTGAATCATGCGCATGGCGACATCCGCAAAAGGCGGATTATACGCACCCGGCCAAAGCAGGTAAATTGTCCGGCGCTCGATCGACGGTTTCGTTGACGGGTTTTGGAAAAGCGGTTATGTTGCACCGTCAACAGGTTACGAAGGCGTTGCCATCATGCTTCGAACACTGGTTTTAAGCGTCTTTTCGGTTTTCGCGACCGGTGTGCAAGCCCAGGTGTACAAGTGCATCGACGCGAACGGAAAAACCACCTATCTGCAGTCTCCCTGCCCTTCGGGCGCCAAATCGGCGGCCATCAGCCGGACCGTGCCGCCTGCTCCTCCCCAGTCTGAACCGGCCGTCGGTACCGCTGAAAAGGCGGACAAGGCTGGAAAGGCCGCCAAGGCGTCCGGGCCCAAGAGCGCGGCGGAATTGGAGCAGGATTTCCGCAAACGCAAACAGGAGCAGGAAAAGGCGCGGGAGAAGGAGGAGCAGAAACTCGCCGATGCAAAAGCGCGCGAGGAGAATTGCCGCAATTCCCGGCTGCAGATCACCAATCTGGAGTCCGGTGCCCCTCAGTCGCGGATCACCGAAAAGGGCGAGCGCCAAGTCCTGGATGAAGCCGGGGTCGAGCAGGAGAAGGCGAAGGCACGCAAGCTCGCCGAGCAGTGGTGCAAGTAGGACGGCCTGGCGCCTAGGCGCATTTTTTCCCTGAGGCAGCGCGGCGTCTTCTTGCCTCTTTCGGATCGGCGCGCAGAGGGCGGTAGATTTCCACTCGGTCGCCATTGCGCAAGGGCGTATCAAGCTGAGCCAGCCGCCCGAATATTCCCACGCGATTGCGGTTCATGTCGATCTCCGGGCACCGGGCGAGCAAGCCGGACGCGTGGATTGCATCGCCGACCGTGCTGCCGGACGCAACACGCAGATGCCTGTGCATCGGCTTCCCCGGCGGCGCATAGGCCACCTCGACCAGGATCGTCGCCGTCTTCATTGCCCCGCGTATATCTGTTCCGCGCGCCGCACGAAAGCATCCATGAAACTGTTCGCGATATGCTGAAACACCGGCCCGATTACGCGCTGCAACAGGCGGCTGGAGATTTCATACTCGAGCCGGAACTCGATCTTGCAGGCATCCTCGGTAAGCGGCGTAAACCGCCAGTGGCCCTGCAGGTGGCGAAACGGCCCCGAGACCAGTTCCATCGCGATCGTCCTGCCGGGTTCATTCACGTTGTCGGTTGTAAACTGCTCGCGGATGCCCCGAAAATTGATATGCATCGTCGCCACGGTGCGTGGTCCCTCGCGCACACTCACCACGGCGTCACTGCACCACGGCAGGAATCGGGGGTAGGACTCGATATCCTCGACCAGCGCGTACATTTGTTGCGCGCTGTAGCCCACCAGTGAGGAGCGATCAACGATGACCATCGTTGCGAGTACCTATTTCGGCAATATGCCGCCAGAGTGGATATTATCGAGATAGATTCTACAATTCCACGAATTTATCGGAACGCCGGATGAGCATCGTTGAAAATCGCAAAGCGCTCCACGACTACTTCATCGAGGAGCGCTACGAGGCGGGTCTGGCCCTCGCGGGCTGGGAGGTAAAGGCAATCCGCGCCGGACGCGCCCAGCTCAAGGAGGCTTACGTCATTTTGCGCAACGGAGAGGTCTACCTCATCGGTGCGCACATCACGCCGCTTACCGCGGCCTCGACCCACGTCAGCGCGGACCCGACCCGCAGCAGAAAGCTGCTGCTTCACGCCGAAGAAATACGGCAGCTCATCGGCAAAGTCGAACGCGCCGGCTACACGCTCGTTCCGCTCGATCTTCATTACTCCGGTGGCCGGGTCAAACTCAACGTCGGCCTGGCCCGGGGCAAGAAGCAGTACGACAAGCGCGAGACCGAGAAGAAAAAGGAGTGGCAGCGTGAGCAGCAGCGTCTGATCAAGGCGAAGCGCTGATTTTCTGAGCTGCGCGGTCTCTTATGACTCGAGTATTGACGGAACCGGCGAAGAATGATTCCCCGGTCGTCGGGGTCTCAGTGGTTCAGCAAGAGCTGCAGGATGATGCCGGTGGCAATCGCAACCAGAACATAATCGCCGCCTGTTTGAATCCAATGGTAACCACGGGGCGGGGCACTCAGGTTGTGGCCGCGCCAGTCATTGACCACATTATTCCAGTGGCGGTATTGGACCGGAAGGCGCTCGCCCCTGTGGAATTCATGGTTCGGACCTGCACCTCGTTCTTCCCGCCGCTCATCGTAGTTCGCGCGATTCTGGAACTCACGGCGATCCGGCTGGCGTCCTTCGTTGCCGCGACGATCCTGCTGGCCGCGTGCCTGTTCATTGCGACCGCGATCGTCGCGATCCCCATGACCTTGGGCGAATGCAAATCCTCCGGTGGCCAAAGACATCGCCATGATGGCGGAAATAATTGCTTTACTGTTCATGATGGGCTCCAATTGATTGGGAAGTGCCATATTCGTGAGGCGCAATTCGTCGTACGCCTTGTGCCGACCTTATGCCGGCCAATACGGAAGATAGGCTAATGAACCGACAAGTTCCGTGCGCCAGCGCACGAAGAGAGGCTGGTCAGCGGCACCTTCAGGCAATAAATGCCTTTATTATCGTCAGGCCGCGCGGCGTCCAGGGCGTGACATCGGTGAAGAATGAGATGCGGGTAAAGTGACGCTGACACTCCCCCCGGATACTTTTCTGAGAGGAAAG
>Ga0315281_10007130_pt1 | contig 15792 bp, 13 predicted proteins | sample YL17G07_0_MG_FD_204540 | JGI IMG/M metagenome (GOLD analysis project Ga0315281, IMG submission 204540) | Sediment microbial communities from Yellowstone Lake, YNP, Wyoming, USA - YL17G07_0 | ecosystem: Environmental > Aquatic > Freshwater > Lake > Sediment | place: USA: Wyoming | collected... | reverse complement strand
CTGCCATCGGGCTGGCACCGCTGCTGCCCGCCCTGGCGGGCGAGCCGCAGGCGGCGCACGGGACCCTGGCGGAACGCGTGAGCACAACGCTCGCCGAGCTACTGGAGCAGCTAGCGGCCGGAGAGACGGCGCTCGCCGTGGAGCGTGCTCGGCCGTTGATCGGCCTGGGGCCCGGTGCGACGCCATCGGGCGATGACCTGCTGGTCGGCCTGCTGGCCGGGTTGACCGCGGTTCGTCACCCGCTGGCCGCGACGCTGGCATCGGGCGTCGCAGCGCAGGCCGCGGGGCGCACCACGGCACTCTCGGAGCAGTTCCTGGCCGATGCCGGGCGCCTGCGGTTTTCAGAGCGGGCGCAGCGGACCACGGCTGCCGTCCTGGTCGGCGGGCCGGCGGAGCTTCGCAGCGCTGTTCTGTCGACCCTGGCATGGGGCGCCTCGTCGGGCGCCGATCTGCTCGCCGGCATCCTGATCGGGATCGGGGCGGATCTGCCGATGCTCGCACGCTCGCTGCGCGGCCGGCCCGGACAGATGGGGGCGGCTGCATGAGCGTGGTCCGCAACAGGATCTTTCGGAATGCCTACCGCGATTCGGTGGAGTTGATGCGCATCGCCGCCGAAATCGAGCAGATGTCCGGGATCTCACGCGCCGGCCTGTTGATGGCGACTCCTGCCAACCTGGCGATCCTCAGCGAGGCCGGGTTGGCCGATGGCCTCGACCCCACCGCGGGACCAAACGACATGGTGGCTGCCTTGGCGGCCGCCGAGCCGGCCAGCGCAGAGTCTGCGCTGGAGCGAGTGAGCGCGCTGATGCGGGCGGCGGAGCCCGAGGCCCCGGGCGAGGGTCAGCGCTTCGTGCCGACCACCCTGGGCGAATCGGTCGCCGATCTGCCGGGTGCCAACCTGGCCCTCATCTCAACCCCTGGCCCGTACGCGACTGCTGAAGCCATGAAGGCGCTCAAGCGCGGGATGCACGTCTTCCTGTTCAGCGACAACGTCCCGGTGGAGGACGAGATCGAGCTGAAGCAGATGGGCCGCCGCAAGGGTCTTCTGGTGATGGGGCCCGATTGCGGCACGGCGATCATCGACGGCATTCCTCTTGGTTTCGCCAACGCCGTGCGTCGCGGCACGGTGGGGCTGGTGGGCGCGAGCGGAACGGGACTCCAGCAGGTCACCTGCCTGCTCGATGCCTTCGGTGCAGGGGTCTCACAGGCGATCGGGGTTGGCGGCCGCGATCTCCACCAGGAGGTGGGCGGAGCCATGATGCTCGCGGCCCTGGAGCGCCTCTCCGCCCATCCGGGGACGGACGTCGTGGTGCTCATTTCGAAACCACCGGCCCCCGAGGTCGCCTCTGTTGTCCTGCGGGCGGCGGCCGCCTCCAGCAAGCCCGTGGTGGTCAACTTCCTCGGTGGCGATGCGGATGCCATCCGCGCGGCAGGCGCGCACCCGGCGACCACCTTCGAGGAGGCGGCGCGGGTCGCCGCCCGCCTGGCGACCGGCGCCGAGCCAGAAGCCCTTGCCGACGACGATGCGGAGCCGATGGCTCGCGCCGCCGCCGCCGCGCTGGGGTCGGGGCAGACCCGCATCGCGGGCATCTACAGCGGAGGATCCCTGGCCAGCGAGGCCAAGGTGATCCTTGCCGAGCTGCTCGGAGACGCCGCCCGCGAGCACCACATCATCGATCTGGGCGACGACGAGTACACGGTGGGGCGCCCGCACCCGATGATCGACCCGAGGCTGCGCAGCGAGAAGATCGAGGAGGCGGGGCGCGATCCCGCCATCGGCGTGCTGCTGCTCGATATCGTGCTCGGCTACGCCTCGCATCCTGATCCGGCCGGCGCGCTCGTTCCCGCGATCGAGGCGGCGAGGAGTGCCGCGGAGTCGGACGGCCGTGGGCTCGCGGTGGTCGCATCGCTGTGCGGCACGCGTGGCGACCCGCAGGGCTTTGATCGGCAGCGGGCTGCGCTCGTGGATGCGGGCGCCCTGGTGGCCGCCAGCAACGCGCGCGCCGCCAGGCTTGCCGGCCTGATCGCCCTGGAAGCCTCCCGGCGCGAGGTCACCTCCCGATGACCGCCGGCAACTCGTCCGGACTGCTGAGCGGCGGCGTGCGGGCGATCAACATCGGCCTTGTCGGCTTCGTCGACCCGCTCCTCGAGGCCGGCGCCGAGGCTCTCAACCTCGACTGGCGCCCGCCGGCGCGGGCCGATCGGGAGTTGGGACTGCTGGTTGCCCGGCTGGAAGACGATCTGGACGACCCCATCGGCGCCCTGGTGGCCTCGGCGAACCGGACCGCGCTCGACCGACTGCTGGTCGCCAACCCACTCCTGGTCGATGTGCGGACTGCCGGCCGGGCGATCCCCGCCCTGGGCGAGCGCATGCTGCTGCACAGCGGTCCACCGATCGCCTACCAGCGGATGTGCGGCCCGATGCGCGGTGCGATTACCGGGGCGATCCTGTTCGAGGGTTGGGCCGCTGACGCCGATGCGGCGGAGCGTCTCGCGGCGAGTGGGCAGGTCACATTCGACTCCTGCCACCATCACGGCGCGGTTGGGCCGATGGCGGGGGTCGTCTCTCCCTCGATGCCGGTGGTCGTCGTCGAGAACGGTCCTGGTGGCAATCGCGCCTACGCCACGCTGAACGAGGGGCTTGGCAAGGTGCTCCGCTTCGGCGCCTACGACGACTCGGTGCTGGCCCGCCTGCGCTGGTTCCGCGACGGCCTCGGCCCGGCATTGAGCCGCGCCCTGACGCTGCTCGGTCCGCTCGATCTGAAGAGCATCACCGCCCAGGCGCTGCAGATGGGCGATGAGGGCCACAACCGCAACGTGGCGGCGACCTCGCTCTTCACTCGAATCCTGGCTCCAGGCCTCGTCCGCAGCGGCACGACCGATGAGGCAGCCGCGGTGTTCGACTTCCTGCGCGGCAACGACCACTTCTTCCTCAACCTGTCGATGGCCGCCTGCAAGGCGTCGCTCGATGCGGCGGCCGGGGTCGAGGGATCCACCCTGGTGACCGCCATGTCCCGCAACGGAGTCGAGTTCGGCGTTCGCCTGTCGGGCACCGGGGACGCCTGGTACACCACCCCGGTGGGCGTTCCCGACGGCCTCTACTTCCCCGGCTATGGCCCCGATGACGCCAACCCGGACCTGGGCGACAGCGCCATCACCGAGACGGCGGGGATCGGCGGCTTTGCCATGGCGGCCGCCCCGGCGATCGTGCGATTCGTGGGCGGGACCGCCACCGACGCGCTCAATTTCACCCGCGAGATGTACCGCATCACCATGGAGCGCAACCCCGCCTTTGCCCTGCCGCCATTGGGCTTCGCCGGTACGCCGACCGGGATCGATGCGCGGCGCGTCGTGGAGAGCGGCGTGCAGCCGGTGATCAACACCGGCATTGCTCACAAATTGCCGGGGGTCGGTCAGATCGGTGCCGGCATTGCGCGCGCCCCGCTGAGCTGCTTCGACGACGCGTTGCGCGGGCTCGCCACGCGGCTGCAGGTTCCCGGGGCCGCCTGATGGAACGGTCGGCAGTGATCGCCATCGGCGGGAATGCCCTGATCCGGGATGGGCAGCGCGGCACCATCGCGGAGCAGTTCGAGAACGCCACCGGGACGGCCCGCCACATCGCTGCACTGGTGGCCGATGGCTGGCGGGTGGTCGTCACCCACGGCAACGGCCCGCAGGTCGGCTTCATCCTGCTGCGCTCGGAGTTGATCGGTGAGTCGGCAGGGATCCCACGCCTGTCGCTCGACATGTCGGTGGCGGATTCGCAGGGTGGGATCGGCCACATCCTCGGCAACGCGCTGCTCAACGAACTGGGCGCCCGTGGGTTGCGCGACCGGGTCGCCTGCCTCCTCACCCATGTTGTGGTCGACCCCGGCGATCCGGCGTTCACGCACCCGACCAAGCCGATCGGCCCCGCGTACACGGCCGAGGAGGCCGCGGTCAAGCGCGAGCGCGACGGCTGGGCGATGGTCGAGGACTCCGGGCGCGGCTATCGGCGGATCGTTCCGTCGCCTCACCCGCTGCGCATCGTCGAGGAGGGGCAGATCGCGGCACTGGTAAGCGCCGGGTTTGTGGTGATCGCCGCGGGCGGAGGCGGCATCCCCGTTGTCGAGGAGCCGCCCGCTGGCTACCGGGGAGTCGAGGCGGTGATCGACAAGGACCGCGCCTCCGCGCTGCTGGCTTCGAGCCTGAAGATCCCGCTGCTCGTGCTTTCGACTGGCGTGGAGCAGGTCGCGATTCATTTCCGGCAGCCAAACGAGCGGTTCCTGGATCGGCTCTCCGTTTCCGAGGCGCGGGGCTATCTGGCCGAGGGGGAGTTTCCCAAGGGGAGCATGGGCCCGAAGGTCGAGGCGGCCATCACGTTCCTCGAGCACGGCGGCTGCGAGGTGCTGATCACCTCGCCGGTCAGCCTCGAAAAGGCGTTCGCGGGCGAGTCCGGGACGCGCATCATGGCCGACCAGGCCATCGCATCGGTCAGGTAGATCGAACAGGTAGAAGGAGGACCAACCCCGCATGCTGAGCATGAAAGCAGAGCCCTACGAATTCGAATTCGACCCAAAGACGACGGCGCTGGTGATGATCGACTTCCAGCGTGACTTCGTGTATCCCGGCGGCTTTGGCGAGTCGCTCGGCAACGACACATCGCTCCTGCTGGACGCCCTCCCCGCCGCGGAGCGCGTGCTGAAGGCCTGCCGTGCGGCGGGCATCTTCGTGATCCACACGCGCGAGGGGCATCGGCCCGATCTCTCCGACCTGCCGCCGGCCAAGTACCGGCGCGGCAACCCGTCCATGCACATCGGCGACGTCGGTCCCATGGGCCGGCTGCTGGTTCGAGGGTCGCTGGGGCACGACATCGTCGAGGAGGTCTACCCGATCGACGGCGAGCCGGTGGTCGACAAGCCCGGCAAGGGCGCCTTCTACGCCACCGACATGGACGCCATCCTCAAGATGAAGGGCATCGAGAAGTTGATCTTCTGCGGCGTCACAACCGAGGTCTGCGTGCAGACCAGCGTTCGGGAGGCGAACGACCGCGGCTACGACGCTTGCGTGCTGTCCGATTGCACCGGCTCGTATTTCCCCGAGTTTCAGCGGGTTGCCCTGGAGATGATCAAGGCCCAGGGCGGCATCTTCGGCTGGGTCAGCGATTCGGCCGCCTTCCTCGAGGCCCTTGGCAAGCCGGCGATGGCCGGCGCCTCTGCCTGATTCGAGATAGACCGATGCCGCCTCCCAATGTCTGTCACCCGCCCTAGGCACCGCCTGCAGCCCGTCAATGGGGGAAATGGAGGAAGAGGGAGAACCAATGACAGCTAATACCGGGTACAAGCCAAAGCTCTGGGTTCCAGGCGACTGGAACGCCTTCTTCGGACTTGGCACCAACGTGCTCCTGAACGTGCTCGTTCTTTCGAGCCTGATGCTCTTCGTCATCGGGCTGCCGACAGGCACCGTCTTCGGTCGCATCCTGCCCGCACTGGCCATTGCGCTTCCGTTGGGCAACATCTGGTATGCGTACCTCGCCTACAAGCTCTCTCAGAAGGAAGGGCGCGATACCGTCGCCGCGATGCCCTATGGGCCAAGCGTGCCGCACTACTTCTTCGTGACCTTCGTGGTCATGCTGCCGGTGCTGCTGAAGACCAACGATATCGGGCAGGCCTACGAGGCCGGCCTGGCGTGGGCCTTCTTCATCGGCGTGGTGGTCCTGATCGGCGCCTTCGTAGGCCCGACCATCCGCAAGTACACGCCGCGGGCAGCGATGCTCGGCACCCTGGCCGGCATCTCGATCTCGTTCATCAGCATGGCGGCCGGCTTCCAGATGTTCCAGGCCGCCTGGATCGGACTGGCCACCTTCGCGATCATCCTGCTCTCCTGGACCGCCGGCGTCCGTCTTCCGTTCGGGATCCCCGGCGGCCTGGCGGCGATCGTGGTCGGCACCGCCATGGGCTGGGCCTCGTACTACATCTTCGGATGGACTGGCCTTGATCCCGCCAACATCGACGCATCGTTCAAGCAGTTCGGCCTCCACCTCCCGCAGTTCGGAACCGAGGTTCTCTCGGGCCTCAGCAAGGCCGCTCCGCTGCTCGCCACCGCGATCCCGCTCGGCGTCTACAACTTCACCGAGGGGATGAACAACGTCGAGAGCGCCGCCGCCGGCGGCGACAGTTACAACCTGCGCTCGATCCTGCTGGCTGACGGCCTGGGCGCCGTGGTTGGCTCGTTCCTGGGCAGCCCGTTCCCGCCCGCGGTGTACATCGGCCACCCCGGCTGGAAGGCGGTCGGCGGCCGGATCGGCTACTCGCTGGCCACCGGCGTGGTGATCGGCCTGATCTGCCTCACCGGGCTGATCAGCTTCTTCCTGGCCGTCATCCCGGCGGCCGCCCTGTTCCCGATCCTGCTCTTCATCGGTCTGGTGATCGGTGCCCAGGCATTCCAGATCTCGGTCCCCCGGCATGCGCCGGCGATCGTGCTGGCCCTCATCCCGAACATCGCCCAGTGGGCGAAGACGTACGTCGACGGCTCACTGGCCGCGGTGGGAACCTTCGACCCGCATACGGTGCTGAAGGAGCTGAACGGCCAGGGCGTCCTGTATGGCGGCCTCGAGACCCTGGGGGCCGGCGCCGTGCTGGCCGGGCTCATGCTCGGGGCGATCGCGGTCTTCGTGATCGACAAGCAGTACGCGCGCGCGATCGTGTACTGCGGGTTCGCCGCTCTCCTGGCGGCGGTCGGGCTGATCAACGATCCGGCCGGGCTGATCTTCAGCTTCGACCCCTTCGCGATCCGAGTCCCGAACCCCGTCTATCTCGGCTACGTGTTCGCCGGGGTCGTGATCTGGATCGTGGCCATGAAGGAGGGCGGAGCCAGCGGCTCCGACATCATGAAGGCCATCTCCACGCCGCCGACCGAGGAGGAGCGAGCGGCCTGAGTCGGACACCTTCTCATCTTGTCCGGGCGGTCGGGTCCTCCGGGGCCCGGCCGCTCCCTTTCAGCGCAGGGAGGGCGTATGGCAGTCGAGCTCTTCGTCAATGGGACCCTGATGCGTGGTCTCAAGCTGCATGGCAACCTGACCGGTGCCGAGTTCCTGGGCGAGTTCAGCACCGCCCCGCACTACCGCATCTTCTCGATCGGGGACGTCCACCCGGGGATGTTCCGCGTCGAGCAGGGTGGGATCAGCGTGCCGGGCGAGTTCTACCGACTTCCGGACGAAGTCTGGGCTGCGGTCGAGGCCGGCGAGCCGCCGGGACTCCACAAGGGTCCGGTCGAGCTCGCGGACGGACGCTGGGTGGACGGCATCCTCTTCCCCGAGGAGATGACCGCCGGGCAGCGCGAGATCACGTCGTGGGGCGGGTGGCGTGCGTACTGGGAGGCCCGGGAGCGAGGCGACGTCAAGTAGCCGGTCTCGCCGCACCCGCCCGGCGGGCACTACGGCCAACTTGGCTTCCCAATGGGGTCCTGGATGGCTGAATCGCCGCCCCACGGCTGGGAGCGCGAAGATGAGGGCCCATCTTGGCCGGAGTGCCCGCCGGGCGGGTGCGCTGGTGCCGTGAGCGGGCTGATCGGCACCGGGTGGCTACAACGGCCAGATTCGCCCTGTCGCGGCCCTGTCGCTGCCCTATCGAGGCCGGCTCGCTGGCCGAAGGTTCGCGAGGTGCACGCCCCGGCCAATGGACTGCCTCTCGTTGGCCGCTGTGGCCACACGGTGACCACGGCCTGACAGATCCGCTCAGTTCTCCGAGGAACCAGGTTCGGCGGCATCGGGTCGGGTGATCACCACTTCGTCGACGTCGTCGTTCTCGACGACCCGCACATGGACGATCTCCTCGCGGCTGGTCGGCAGGTTCTTGCCCACGTGGTCCGGGCGGATCGGCAGCTCGCGGTGGCCGCGATCGATCACGACCGCCAGGCGAACGGCGCGCGGTCGTCCATGGTCGGTCAGCGCATCGAGCGCGGCCCGCACGGTGCGTCCGGTGAAGAGCACGTCATCGACCAGCACCACGGTGCGCCCGGCGATCTCCGGCATCGCCTGCGTCTTCTTGACGATCGGCGCGTGGGCCAGCTGTGTCAGGTCGTCGCGGTAGAAGGTGATATCCAGCGCACCGACCGGGAGGCTCACGCCCTCGTGCTGCTCGATCAGGGCGGCGAGCCGGCGTGCCAGCGGGACCCCGCGGCTGCGGACGCCGACCAGGACCAGGTCATCGGTCCCGCCGTTGCGCTCCACGATCTCGTGCGCGATGCGGGTGAGTGCACGACGAAGTTCATCGGCATCGAGGATCTGGCGTTCGGTCATGTGCGCCGGAGTGTAGCCCGGCGGGACAGGCTAGTGGCTGTCTCGCTGGAGATGCTGGCGCAGCACCTCGGCTGCATATTCGGGAGCGGCAGGGTTGACCGCCAGCGCCGTCGCCCGCTCCAGCCCGGCGATCACCCGCAGCCGCGGGTGGAGCTCCCAGTGCCAGTGGAACGTCTGGTCGAGACGCTCCCCGGCAGGCGCGGTGTGCAGGATCAGGTTGTACGGCGGATCGCCCAGTGCGTCGAGCGCGCCCAGGGTGCGTTGCAGGGTGGCCGTGGCGGCCGCGATGTCGTCGTCATCGAGCGAGGTGAAGTCGGCGGCATGCGCCCGCGGCACGATCATCAGCTCAAAGGCCGATCGGCTGGCGGCCGGGGTGAAGACCACGAAGCGCTCCTCCGCCAGCACCAGCCGCTCGCCGGCCTCCTCCTCGGCTCGCGCCAGTCCGCACCACACGCAGCTGCGCGTCTTGATCACGTGACGCGCACCGCCGCCGATCTCCTCGGCGACCCGGTGGGGGACCTGTGGCAGCGCGTACAGCTCCAGGTTGAGGTGGCCGCTGCGCGACCCGGCCTGCATGCCGTAGCTCTGCACCGCCTGGATGTAGAGGGGCTCATCGTCGGGCCGGGGCTCGGCGGCCAGGACTCGCATCGTGTCGCGCAGGGTGCGCAGCAGGTTGACCGCGAGGCGCGGCGGGGCGTCGGCCAGTCGCTCATGGTGGCCGCGGGGCGCCACCAGGATCTCCCAGGAACCGCTCGCGGTGCGCGGGTCCATCAGCGGCAACTGGGCGGTCGACTCCTTGCCCGGGTCGATCCTCAGGAACGCATCGTTGCGAAGGGTCACGCGGCGGACAACTGTCTCCGCGGCGGCGTCCGCCGGCGGGGTCGGGTCGTCGTCGCAATGGCGGCAGTGCGTCCCTTCGATCGGCGTTGCCTGGATGGCGAACGAGGCGTGCTCGAAGGTGCGGTCGGTGACGATCGCCGACCACCAGCCGGTGACGGGATCGCGCCGGAGTTCGAACACTAGGCTCCGATCTCCCACGACTTGGGCCGGGAGAGCGCCTCCCACTCGCCTCGCAGCTGCGACATGCGCAGCACGTCGTGGAAACGTCCCTCGGAGAAGTGCGCGTGGCGCAGCACCCCCTCCTTGACGAAGCCGGCCTTGGCGTAGCTGCGCTGGGCGCGCAGGTTGGGCTGGTAGACGTCGAGCTCGATGCGTTCGAGCCGCAGCCGGCCGAAGCCGAAGTCGCAGATCGCCTCGAGCGCCTCGGTGCCGTAGCCGCGGTTCCACTCGCCCTTTTCGCCGATGCTGATCCCGAACGAGGCGCTGCCGTCCTCGTGGTTGACACGGTCGAAGCCGGCCGTCCCGATCGGCCGGCCATCGGCGATCAGGCAGATGACGAAGTGGTACGAGCCCTTCCCCTGCCGCTCCAGCATTGAGGCGAACCACTGCTCCTCCATCGCCAGGCTGAAGGGCGCGTGCGACGCGAGGAATCGGGTGGTCTCGGCGTCGGCGAACCAGCGCACGAAGAGTGGAAGGTCGTCCCGCTCCGCCGGGCGCAGGAAGATGCGAGCCGCTCGAATGACCGGCATGCTCGGGGTGGCGGGGGCGGCTGAATCAGGGGTCGGCATCGGTCCTCGGTTGCGCTAGGCTGAACTCTTCGCAGGATACAAGGAGCACCGATCCAATGGCTGCCATCCGAACTGCCACCGTCACCTGGTCGGGTGACCTCGCCACCGGCCGCGGCTCCGTCAGCGCCGGCTCGTCCGATTCGTTCCGGGATCTCCCGGTCTCGTGGTCGGCTCGCACCGAGGAGCCCGAAGGGCGCACCTCGCCCGAGGAGCTGCTCGCGGCCGCGCACGCAAGTTGCTTCTCGATGGCCTTCTCCGGGAACCTCGCCAAGGCGGGCACGCCGCCGGACCACCTGCACGTCGAGGCGGAGGTGACCTTCGACAAGGCCGAGGCAGGCTGGACGGTGGTCTCTTCCGCGCTGACGGTCATCGGGCAGGTGCCCGGATGCACACCGGAAGCGTTTGCCGCTGCCGCCGAGGCGGCCAAAGATGGCTGCCCGATCTCGCGGGCCCTTGCGGGGAACGTGGCTCTCTCCGTACAGGCGACCCTCGAAACGGATGGCTGACCCGGAGGCCCCCGCATCCGAGCGCGAGGCGCTGGCGGCTGTCGGCCGCGTGCTTGTCGCGGTCAGCGGCGCCGGGTTCGAACTCCAGCCGGTGCTTGACCGGACCGTGACGGAGGCGGCCGCGCTCTGCCATGCGGAGATCGGCTTCGTGTTCCTCCTGGAGGGCGGCCTCTTCCATACCGTCGCAGGCGTGGGCTGGACGCCAGAGCAAACGGAATTCCAGCGCGCGCATCCCTTCCCTGTGACGGGGGACACGGTAGGGGGGCGCGTAGCGCTGACGAACGACGTGGTCCATATCCCCGATGTGCTGGCCGACGCGGACTACCACTGGGGACTGCAAGAGGTCAGCGGCTATCGAACGCTGCTCGGCGTGCCGATTCACACCGATGCCGGCTTCATCGGCGCCTTTGGGCTCGCCCGCAGGACCGTCTCGCCATTTGCTGAGTCCGAAATCGAGTTGGTGAGCCTGTTCGCCGACCAGGCGGCTGTCGCCATCCGAGTGGCTCGCCTGCTTGGTGACACCCACGAGGCGCTCGAGCGCGAGACCGCGGTCGGGCAGGTGCTCCAATCCATCAGTCGCTCGACCTTCGATCTCGACGCCGTGCTGCAGACGGTGCTCGACAGCGCGGTTCGGCTGACGCACGCCGACGAGGGCAACATCCTGCGTGAGACCGGTGGGCAGTTTCGCGAGAGTGCCTTCAGCGCGGGCGTGACCGAGGAGTTCCGGGAGATCATCTCAAGGATCTCATTTGGACCGGAGCGGGGCTCCGCGATGGGTCGTGCCCTGCTCGAACGCCGACCCGTCCAGATCGTCGACGTTCTGGCCGATCCCGAGTACCGCCTGCCCGATGTCCAACGTGCCGGTGGCTTTCGGACGCTCCTCGCGGCGCCTTTGCTGCGCGACGGCGATCCGATCGGCGTCTTCGCCGTCTGGCGCCTGCAGGTCCAGGCGTTCACCGATCAGGAGATCAACGTGCTGACGACATTCGCGGACCAGGCGGTGCTGGCCATCGAGAATGTCCGGCTGTTCGAGACGATCGAGCGACAGCGAGCGGAGCTGGCACGCTACGCGCCGCAGGCTGCCGAGCTGCTTTCCAGCGCCGAGGGCGTGGCGCTGCTGGCCGGGCACCGGCGCGAGATCACAGCGCTGTTTGCTGACCTGCGCGGCTTCACCGCCTTTGCCGAGCAGGCCGAGCCCGAGGAGGTGCTCGGCGTGCTGCGCGAGTACCACGCCGCGGTCGGGGAACTGGCCGTGGCCAATGGCGGGACGGTGGAGCATTTTGCAGGCGACGGCCTGATGGTCTTCTTCAACGATCCGAAGCCGGTGGACGAGCACCAGCTCGCCGCGGTGCGGACCGCCTGCGAGATGCGCGAGCGGTTCGGCCCACTTTCGACGGCCTGGCGCAAGCGCGGCTACGAGCTTGGCCTTGGGATCGGGATTGCCGCCGGGTTCGCCACGCTCGGGCGCATCGGCTTCGAGGGGAGATACGACTATGCGGCGATCGGCAACTCCGTGATCCTGGCCTCGCGCCTGTCAGATGCCGCGACCGCCGGCCAGATCCTGGTCAGTCAACGCGTATTCGCTGCAGTCGAGGAACTCGTCCAGGCCGATGCCGTCGCGGACCTGGAGCTGAAGGGCTTCAGTCATGCCCTGACGGCGTGGTCGGTGACGGCACTCCGCCCCTAGCGTCTCTCAGACCAGCACCACCCCGTTGCCGGACGGGGCTGCGCCGTTTCGCAGGGAAGCCATCACGGCGCGAGATCCGAGCGAGAACGTGGCCTTCAGCGTCGGCGCTCCTCCCAGGATCGCCGCACGGTTGGCGCGCGTGTCCGCCACCACCAGGACCATGCGGGCCAGGCCGGCGTCGCGCTGCTTGAGCGCCACTCGGCGCGCGGTTGCCTGTGCGTCACCGAGGCGCGTCTCCAGCTCAAACCCGACGCGTTTGCCCGCTAGCCACAGTTCGGCATCGACCGCCCGCTGGTCTCCTGGGATCGGGAGCGGGACCTCCGTTCGCCAGCCGTTCAGCGCGGGCAAGCTCGCCTGCAGCCTGCCGAGCAGCCGGGCGTGCGCCACGTCCCTCACCGGAGCCCCGCCCGGGTAGACGTTCACCACCAGGTCGAGCCCAACGATCGATGTCAGCGTCGCCAGCCCCACCACGCCCGTTGAGCCGAGGCCGCGTTCGACCCGGCTCACCTGCATCTGGGACATTCCCGATCTGCGGGCAACAGTAAGCTGGCTCAGGCCGGCGGTCCGGCGAGCGACGCGCATTTCCCGACCGATCTCGAGTCGGAGGCGGGTGCCACGCGCGCGGCCGCGTTGAGCCGGATCTTCACGACTGGGCATCCGCCAGTCTCGCGCCCCCCGCGTTACCGACCGCTTACGAGCGGGTTACGCGCCGCCTCCTCCCCGCCAAACCGGCCGGCCAACATGCAGGCCAAACATGCCGGCCAAACATGGAGGTCGTGGTACGACCGCCAGACGCTGAGACCTATCCGTTCAGCGGTCGCGCGCCCTCTCTGAGGTTTCAGGGAGCGGAGGAGCCAGGGCCTGCCCGTGCTCGTCGGTCGTACGAATTCCCTGATGTTTGGAGCCCCGCGAGGGGCGGATCCCCGCGAGGGGCGGATCCCTGCGAGGGGCGGATCCCCGCGACGGCGGATCCCTGCGAGGGCGGATCCCTGCGAGGGGCGGATTCCCGCGACGGCGGATCCCTGGGCGAGGGGCGCCAGCTAGCGATCGCGAGCCAGTCGGCTAGGGTGGCCCCCTAGCGGATCGCGTCCACGATCTCCGGCTGCAGGCCGGCGTAGCGCTCCAGGAACTCGACACGCTCGCGGCGGAGTCGAGCCACCCATTTCGCGTAGTCCTCGGAACGACCGGTGCGCTCGTAGAGGCGGCGCGGCTGAAGCAGCTCGCCGTCATCCAGGCCGGGAAGGCCGGCGGCCACGTCGTAGCCGAAATCGGGGTCGCGCCGCCAGGAGATCGTTCCCTCTGCGATCGCCTTGACGATGGCGCCGGAGTGCTCGATCTCGACCTTCTTCGAGCGCTCATCTCCGTCCACGCCACCCACGCGACCGGTGTTGAGCAGGAAGACCTCGAAGTCGCAGCTGCGCATCAACTCAAGGAAGCGGTTGGCCTGCTGTTCGTCGCGGTGCGGGTAGAACGGGTTGGTGCCCGGCACGCGCAACGCCTTCCCCTCCTCCGCGGCGCCACCGGCCGAAGTCCCCTGGGTCTCGCCGAGCATGAAGTAGGCAGCTGCCTGCGCGTGGGAGAGTCGTGCGACTGCCGGGATGATGTTGTCGTTGCGGTTGAGGATCAGCAGGTGACTGACCGGGCCGATCTCGCGCGGGTCCCGCCAGATGCCCAGCGACGACATCGGGAAGGTGGCCCGGCCATTCTTGGTGTAGGAGGTGTCGAAGAAGTCAACCGGGCCGCCCGCCTCGCGCTGCGAGACGTTCTCCAGGTAGGCATCGGGCTTGACGACCGCTCCGTGAATGGCCGGCTCGTGCCGCGGATCGAGGCCGAAGGTCTTGGCGAAGCAGCCGTTCTCGGTGCCCACCACCTTGCCGCCTGCGAACAGGCCGATGAAATCGTCCTGCACCGGCTGGCTGTTGTTCTGCCTGGTGAAGGTGGTGGTCGTCTTGCCGGTCCCCGAGAGGCCGATGATCAGCATCGTCTTCTCGCCCGATGCGGTCGGCACGACCTTGCAGCCGGCGTGCATCGCCAGGCCGCCACGGCCGTAGACCAGGGCGTTCCACATCCGCAGGCCGCCCTTCTTGCTCTCTCCGAAATAGTCGGAGTTGAAGACGCGGCTTACGCCTGACTCGAGGTCGACGGCGATCAGGCGCTGGTCGGGGTAGTCGGGCATCGGCATGTTCGGGGTGTAGATCAGGCAAAGCTCGGGATCCCATTCCTCGGCGGGCGCATCGGGCGGGAAGTAGAGCTGCTGCTGCATCCCGGCGATATTGGCGTTGGCCTGCTCGATGTAGAGGCGAACGCGCGAACGCTGCTCCGGATCGTTGCCGAGGTAGCCATCGATCACCAGCATGTCGACCCCGGCGATGTACTCCGCCTGGAGCGCGGCGACGCGCTCGCCCTCGGCGCGAGTGATTGCCTTGCCGGTTGTTTCGGCGGGGTCATCGGTCACCAGGTACGTCGATTCCTTCGACCGGCTGGTCACCCTGGTCTGCACGTTGTAGTTGCCGTAGCTGGTCGCGCGCGCCTGCGGCATGCGGCTCGTCAGCTGCTGGAGCTCCTCCGCGGACGGGTTCACGCGGACGGTGCGAGCTGCCGGCAGCCGGCGGCCCTGGGGGCCCATCGGCGCATTGGTGGTGGGACGCTGGATGAGCGTACTCATGGTGGTGAGCGGTCTCCTCTGCGGCTGTGTGCCTGCGGGCGCGGGAGTGGTGCGGCCCGACTCGAAGTTCCGCGGCTATCGTACCAGTCGCGACGGCCGCTTCACCCCGGCGGCAGCGTCAGCTGCCACAGGTCGTCGAAGGTGACCGGCCCGCTGCGACCGCCGAACAGGAGCATCCGTCCGCGTGCCGGATCGGCGATCAGCTCCGCCCCGGCGCGACCCGCTGGCTCGGAACCGCTCACCGTCAGTGGGGTGGCCGCCCCGTCCGCGTCGTCGAGCCACCAGCTGTCCGCCAGGTATCCGCCGTCGAGGCCCTGACCGCCGAAGACGAGTGTGGCCGCTCCCCACCGAGCGGCCGAGTACAGGTTGCGTTCGGGCGGCAATCCTCCTGACGGCGACAACTGCTCCCAGGTGTTCGTTCCCGGCCGCGGCCCGATGTGCAGCCGCCACAGATCGCCAAGCGCGGTGACGCCGGTTGTCTGGCCGGCGTAGAGGACCAGGGCGTCGGCAGCGGTCCACCAGCAGCCGTGCAGGCAGCGCTCGATCGGCGCGTCACCGGACGGAGTCTCATCGGTCCATGTGCCGCTGGCGAAGTCGTAGGCGCGCGTATCGGCGAAGCGCTGGCCCTCGCTGGTGAAGCCGTGACTGATCCATAGCCTGCCGTCAGGACCGATGGCGGCGCAACTGCCATAGCGCGACACTGGCTCGCTGCCGCCGCCGGGCAGCGCCCTCCATGCGTTCGCGGCCGGGTCGTATGCCCACAGGTCGTTGAAGAAGTCGGCACCCGATTGGCCGGCGAAGACGACCAGACCGATCCCCGCGGCCCATGCCGCGTTGTGTCCAAAGCGTGCCGGAGGACCGCCGCCAGAGGGCGTCAGGCGACTCCAGGCATCGGTCGCCAGATCATAGGCCCACAGGTCGTCGAAGACGGTGCTGCCGTCACGCCCGCCGAACAGGTAGGCGGTGACACCGCCGGGCGCGACGGTCCAGGTGTGGTCCTCGCGCGGCGGGGGAGTCGGACCGGACGG
>Ga0315281_10007129_pt1 | contig 15794 bp, 15 predicted proteins | sample YL17G07_0_MG_FD_204540 | JGI IMG/M metagenome (GOLD analysis project Ga0315281, IMG submission 204540) | Sediment microbial communities from Yellowstone Lake, YNP, Wyoming, USA - YL17G07_0 | ecosystem: Environmental > Aquatic > Freshwater > Lake > Sediment | place: USA: Wyoming | collected... | reverse complement strand
CATCTTCGTCGCCTACAAGGCGCCCTGGTTCGACATCACGGGGCCGTTGCCCCAGTTCCCGGAAATGCCGCCGGGATAGGTGGAAAGGAAACACCGGCGCGCGCGGTTGACACTCGATTGACACTCGGTTGACACTCGGTTGACACTCGGTTGGCAGGCGGGGAGGAAAAATGAGGGCACCGGCAATCGAAGTGCGCGACGGCATGCGCATAGCCTGGGATGTCGCGATCGAGATGGACGATGGACTCGTTCTTCGTGCCGACGTCTACCGGCCGATTGCAGGGGGGCGTTACCCGGTCATTCTCAGCTATGGCCCCTATGCCAAGGGACTCGCGTTCCAGCAAGGCTATCCGAGCGCGTGGCAGCGCATGGTCTCGGAACATCCGGACGTCGCCTTCGGGTCGACCAACAAATACCAGAACTGGGAAGTCGTCGACCCGGAAAAGTGGGTGCCGGACGGTTACGTCTGCGTCCGCGTCGACTCGCGCGGCACGGGCCGCTCGCCGGGCACCATCGATCACTTCTCGCCGCGCGAAACGCGGGACTTCTACGACTGCATCGAATGGGCCGGCGTGCAACCCTGGTCCAGCGGCAAGGTCGGCCTGAACGGCATTTCCTATTACGGCATCAACCAGTGGCAGGTGGCGTCGCTCGCGCCGCCGCACCTTGCCGCGATGTGCATCTGGGAGGGCGCCGCGGACTGGTACCGCGACATGACGCATCACGGCGGAATCCTGAGCACCTTCTGGGCCAACTGGTACGACATGCAGGTGAAGACGGTGCAGTACGGCCTGGGCGAGCGCGGCCCGCGCAGCCCGGTGACCGGGGATCTGGTCTGCGGCGACGTGACGCTGGCGGAAAAGGCGTTGCATGCCAATCGCTGCGATTTCGGCGACGACATACTCGCGCACCCGCTCGATGACGCGTACCACACGGTGCGCTCGGCCGTATGGGACAAGATCACCGTGCCCTTGCTCTCCGCCGCGAACTGGGGCGGACAGGGGCTGCACCCGCGCGGCAATTTCGAGGGTTACATGCGCGCGGCATCCGGCGAGAAATGGCTGGAGGCGCACGGGATCGAGCACTGGACGCACTTCTACACCGACTACGGCGTAAAGCTGCAGAAGCGCTTCTTCGACCATTTTCTCAAAGGTGCCGACAACGGCTGGACGAAGCAGCCGCGCGTGCAGCTCCAGGTGCGCCACATCGACCGGTTCGTCGAGCGGCACGAGAACGAGTGGCCGATCGCCCGCACGCAGTGGACGAGGTTCTATCTCGATCCGTCCAGCACGAGCCTGAGCCGGGAACCCGCAAAGGCTACCGGCAAAGTGTCGTATGACGCGCTCGGTGACGGGGCGACTTTCATATCCGCGCCGCTCGAGGCGGAAACGGAGATTACCGGGCCGCTCTCGGCGAAGCTGTTCGTCTCTTCCTCCACGACCGACGCCGACCTGTTCCTGATTTTCCGGGTTTTCACGCCGGACATGCGCGAAGTGGTGTTCCAGGGAGCGATCGACCCGCATACGCCCATCGCCCAGGGTTGGCTGCGCGCCTCGCACCGCAAGCTGGACCCGAAGCTCTCCAGGGACTATCGGCCCTACCACACGCACGACGAGATCCAGCCGCTAACTCCCGGCGAGCCCGTGCCGCTCGAGGTCGAGCTGTGGCCGACGTCCATCGTGGTGCCGGCGGGACATCGGATCGCGCTCACCGTGCGCGGGCGCGACTACGAATGGGGCAAGTCGACCGGCGCGCGGCTGTCCAACTTCAAGAACGAGTTGCGCGGCTGCGGGCCTTTCCTGCACAACGACCCGCGCGACCGCCCGGCGGCGGTTTTCGGGGGCAGGAACACCCTGCACGCGGGGCCCGAGCGGCAGGGCTACGTTCTGCTTCCTGTCGTTCCATAATGTGGACAAAGCATGGTGGTCACGCTATAACTGCCGCCAAGAGCGTGCCCTAACGCAACGAGCGCCGCAGCCGAAGCAAGCGAGACATTGTCCGCGGTCTTGTCCAGACGAACCATCCAACGGAGGAGAACAGCATGGGATTCAACCGCAGGAAATTCATCCAGGCCACTGGCGCGGGACTCGGCGCATCGGCGCTCGGTTTTCCGGCAATCGTGCGCGCGCAGGGCGAACCGATCCGGCTCGGACTGCTGACGGTCAAGACCGGGCCGCTCGCCTCGGGCGGCCTGGACATGGAGCGCGCGCTGATCATGTACCTGCGCGAACGCAACAACACGATTGCCGGGCGCAAAATCGAGTTGTTCGTCGCCGATACCGCAGGGTCCCCGGCAACGGCCCGCACCAAGACCCAGGAACTGGTCGAGAAGGACCGCGTGCATGCGCTCACCGGCCCGCTCGACGCGGGCTCCGCGCTCGCAATCGACGACTACATCCGCTCGCAGCAGATCCCGACCATGTCGGTCGCCGCTGCGGAGGACATGACGCAGCGCAAACCCAACCCGTGGTTCGTGCGCGCGACCTCGACCTCGTCACACTGTTCGCAGCCGCTGGCCGATTATTGCGCCAAAACGCTCAAATACCAGCGCATGGCGGTGATCGCCGACGACATCCCCTACGGCCATGAAATGGTGGCAGGCTTCCAGCGCGTGTTCGAGGATGCGGGCGGCAAGATCGTGCAGAAACTGTTCCCGCCGCTCACTGTGCCCGATTACGGCACCTATCTCGCGCAGATGAAAACCAACATCGACGGCATCTTCCTTGGTTTTGCCGGCTCGAATGGTTTCCGCTGGTACCGCCAGTTCAACGAATACGGTTTGAAAGGCAAGATCAATGTCGTCGGCGGCATGACGGCGCTCGACGAAGCGGTACTGCGCAACATGGGAGACGAAGTGTTGGGCGTTCCGACTGCTTGCTGGTATTCGGCCGAGCTCGACAACCCGATCAACCGCAAATTCGCGCCTGCGTTCCGCGCCGAGGCCAAATACGATCCGGGCTTCTACGCCGCGGCGACCTACGTGAATGGAGCGGTCTTCCAGGCAGCGCTGGAAGCGGTCGCAGGCAGGATCGAAGACAAGCAGGCTTTCATGAAGGCGTTGCGGGCGATCAAGGTCGACACCTGCCGCGGGCCGGTCACGTTCGACGCCTACGGCAACGTGGTGGGCAACGTCTACATCCGCAAGGTCGAGCGCAAGGAAGGCAGGCTGGTCAACTCGGTCATTCATACCTACCCGAACGTGAGCCAGTTCTGGACCTACAAGCCTGAGGAATTCCTCAAGAACCCGGTGTACTCGCGCGACTGGCCGCCGGCGAAGAATCTCGAGTCTTGATCCGGCCTAGTGGATCCAGAGCGGATTGATTTTGCCGTTCCTGATCTCGTGATTTTGACCGGTTGCGAAGCTGCAACCGGTCAAAATCACGAGACGTATTGAAAACCTTCTCCGCGCCCATCCATGCAGTTCTGGATCATCCAGACCCTCAATAGCCTCGCCCTTGGGGGACTGCTGTTCCTGCTCTCGGCGGGGTTTTCGCTGATCTTCGGATTGATGCGGATCGCGAACCTGACGCACGGCGCGCTGTTCATGCTGGGCGCATACGTGGGGGTGGCGATCATGAAGTACGTGCCGAACCTCTGGCTCGCCGCGCTGCTCGGCGGGCTGGTGGTGGCGCTGTTCGGCGGCCTGCTGGAGCGCTTCATCCTGCGCGCCCTTGCCGGCAACGCGTTCGGGCAGGTGCTGGTGACCCTGGGCGTCGCGTTCATCATCGGGGACTTCTGCCTCATCGCCTGGGGTGGCGACCCGATTCCGGTGCCCACTCCCGAATACCTGCGCCGGCCGCTCATCGTCGCCGGCGTTGCCTTCCCGACCTATCGCCTGGTGGTGATCGGCATCGCCGTTGTCACTGCGGTGCTGCTGCATCTGCTCATGGAACGCACGCGGCTGGGGGCGATGATCCGGGCGGGAGTGGACGATATGCAAATGGCGCGGGCCGTCGGGATTCCGGTGTCGCGGCTTTTCACGATTGTTTTCTGCCTTGGCTCGGCGCTCGCGGGCGCGGGCGGCATCATCGGCGGACCGATCCTGTCGGCCTACCCCGGGCTTGACTTCGAAATGCTGCCGCTCGCGCTGATTATCGTGATCCTCGGCGGGGTGGGCAGCCTGGTCGGCGCGTTCGTCGGCAGCTTCATCATCGGCTTCGTTTATACCTTCGGCTCGGCGCTGCTCCCCGATCTCGCCTACGTCATCCTGTTCCTGCCGATGATCTTCGTCATCGCCTTCCGTCCCACCGGGTTGTTTGGACGACAGACGGCATGAAGAATAGGATTGCGTGGGGCCTGACGGCAGTCCTGCTCGTCTGCTTCCCGCTGGCAGGCGGCGAGTACTACGTCAATTTCGCCAGCCAGATCTTCATCGCCGCGATATTCGCCGCCAGCCTCAATCTGCTGGTGGGGTATGGCGGACTGCCCTCGCTGGGCCATGCGTCGTACGTCGGCGTGGCGGCCTACCTCTCGGCGTGGCTGTTCCTCAAGCTGGGCTTCGGGCACTGGCTGACCGCGCCGATCGCGCTGGCCGCCACGACAATCATGGCGGGACTGTTCGGCCTGATCGCGCTGCGCGCCACGGGCCTGGGTTTCCTGATGCTCACGCTGGCGCTTTCGCAGGTACTGTGGGGCACGGCCTACCGGTGGGTGTCGGTCACCGAAGGCGACAACGGACTGCGCGGCATGACGCGACCGGCGCCCTTCGGGATCAGCCTGGACGACCCGTCCGCGTTTTATTATTTTTCCCTCGCCATCACGGTGCTCGCCATCTGGCTCATGGCGCGATTCGTGGGGTCGCCTTTCGGCGCCACGCTGCAGGGCACGCGCGACCAGGCGCGCCGCATGAGCGCGCTCGGCCACAACGTGTGGCTGATCCGCTGGATCACGTTCGTCTACTCGGGGTTCTGGGGCGCCGTATCGGGCCTGCTGTTCGTCTACTACCACAAGTACATCCACCCGGCCTCGCTGTCGCTCACGGCGTCCGCCGAAGGCCTGATCGGGGTCATCGCCGGGGGATCGGGAACGCTCGCGGGGCCGCTGATCGGGGCCACGATCGTGATGATTCTCAAGAACTACGTATCGTCCTACGTCGAGCGCTGGAACATGCTGCTGGGATTCGTGTTCGTGGTGATCGTGATTTTCATGCCCGACGGCCTGGTGCCGGGAGTCCGCAGGCTGTGGGCAAGATGGAAGGCGAGGCCATGACCACGGCGCTTTCCATCACCTCGCTGAAAAAATCGTTCGGGGGCCTTCCGGCCGCGAACGACGTCTCGCTCGAAGTCATGCCTGGGGAGCGGCGCCTGATCATCGGGCCCAACGGCGCGGGCAAGACCACGCTGTTCAATCTGATCACGGGGGACCTCAGGGCCGACAGCGGCGAAATCCGTGTTTTCGGAGAGGACGTCTCCCGCTTCCCGTCCCACCGCCGGGCCCACTGCGGCCTGGCGCGGACCTACCAGATCATCACGCTGTTTCCGAAGGACACGCTGGAGCACAACATCGCGCTGTCGCTGCTGGGCCTCTCGGCGCTGCGCTGGAGCGCGTTCCGGCCGCTGGCCGCACATGCCCATCTCTACGAGGAAGCGCGCGGCGTGCTCAAGCGCGTGGGCCTGGAGCAGCTCGCCAGCCGGCCCATCAGCGAAGTGTCGTACGGCGAAAAGCGTCGCGTCGAGATCGCCATGGCGCTCGCGCAGAAGCCCAGGCTGCTTCTTCTGGACGAGCCGCTTGCCGGCCTGTCGCGAGAGGAGCGGCGTTCGGTCACCGAATTGATCGCCGCAATTCCGCGCGAGATGACCGTGATCCTGATCGAGCACGACATGGACACGGCGCTCGATCTGGCCGAACGGATCACCGTCCTTCACTATGGCTGCGTGATCGTGGAAGGCACCCGCGCCGAGGTGGTCGCCGACCCGAAGACCCGCGAGGTATACCTTGGCGACTGAAGCGCTCAGTCTTTCAGGGGTCAACGCGCTCTACGGCGACAGCCACGTCCTGCACGAGGTTTCGTTTTCTCTCTCGGCGGGACGGGTTCTCGCGCTGCTCGGCCGCAACGGCGCCGGCAAGACCACCTGCATGAACGCCATCATCGGTTTGCTTCCGCCGCGCGACGGCCAGATCCGCCTGTTCGGCGAGCCGATCGCCCGGCTCTCGCCCGAAGCCATTTCGCGCAAGGGGATCGGACTGGTGCCGCAGGGACGCCGGATCTTTCCGACGCTGACGGTGCGCGAAAACCTGGTTGTGGCCCGGCAGTCGCGCCCGGGAACCGCCCGTCCCTGGACGCTCGAGCGCGTGTCCGATCTCTTTCCGCGGCTGCAGGAACGCCAGCAGCAGCCGGCGGGCTCGCTGTCCGGAGGCGAGCAGCAGATGCTCGCGATCGGCCGCGCGCTGATGGGCAACCCGCGCGTGCTGCTGATGGACGAGCCCTCCGAGGGGCTCGCGCCGCGGATCGTCGCCGAGGTCGGGCAGACCATTGCGCGGCTGAAGGAGGAAGGCCTGTCGATCGTGCTGGTGGAGCAGAACATCAAACTCGCACTGGGCCTCGCCGACGACGTCATCATGCTGAATACCGGCCGCGTCGCTTTCGCCGGCGGCGTCGAGGCATTGCGCAACGACGAGGCTGCCCTGACCCAGCACCTCGGTATCTTCTAGTTCTTACGCCCGGAAAGGAAAATCACCATGATGTTTACCTGCAGCGCGCCCGACTGCACCGACCCCCGGCACGCTCACCGCCCGGCGCAGGAGTTGCGCAAGGGCGCTGCGAAAACCGCCCGCGCATCGCGCGCCGTCGCCCAGGCCTCCGCCAAATTGGTGCGCAATGGGAAGGGGCGCAGCCTGCGCGTCGACATTCACTGCCACTATCTGAACCCCGAGGTGCAGGCGAAACTCGCGCCGATGAACCCCGCGCAGTATGACCCGTCACGCATGTACGCGAACGCGCTCACGGGCGAAGTCAACGCGAAGCAGATGAAGGATCGCGGGCCCAAGCTCTCCACGATCCAAGTGCGCCTCAAGGACATGGACCGCATGGGCATCGACATCCAGGCCGTGTCGCCGGCGCCGAACCAGTTGTCCTACTGGGCCGAGCCGGGCCTGGGCCTGGAGATTTCACGCATGGTGAACGACCGCCTCGCCGAGATCGTCGCCACCTGGCCCGACCGTTTCGTCGGGCTGGGGACCGTGCCGCTGCAAAACGTCGATATGGCGGTCGCCGAGCTCGAGCGCTGCGTGAAAAAACTCGGCCTGCGCGGCGTGGAAATCAATCCGAACGTCAACGGAATGGACCTCACCGATCCGAGGCTGAACCTGGAGCAATTCTTCGCCAGGGTGCAGGAACTCGGCGTGGTGATATTCATGCACCCGCTCGGATTCACCCAGGGCGAGCGGCTGATGGACCACTACTTCAACAACGTCATCGGCAACCCTCTGGAGACGACGGTCGCGGTGAGCCACCTGATCTTCGACGGGGTCATGGAAAGACACCCGAAGCTGAAGATCGTGCTGCCGCACGCGGGCGGCTACCTTGCACACTACTGGGCGCGCATGGATCACGCCCACGGCGCCCGTCCCGACTGCAACACCGTCATCAAGAAGAAGCCGACGAGCTACCTCAGGAAATTCTATTTCGACACCATCACTTTCGACCGCGACATGCTGCGCCACCTGATCGACAAGTGGGGCGACGATCACGTGTTGCTGGGCACGGACTACCCTTACGACATGGGCGAGGTGGATCCGGTAGGCCTCGTCGAAAGCGTGGCACGCCTGGGCCGGGCCGAGAAGGACAGGATCATGGGGGGAAACGCGGCGCGGCTGCTCGGGATCAAGGGCTGAGAACGGTCCCCCAGCGGGGTAAGATTTGCACATGCAGCCCTCGTCTCCCAAACGCCTTGATTCGCTTGCGATTGCGTTTCTGGCCATCGTGGCGTTGATGTTCGTCGTCGGCGCGGTACTGGGCTTGCGCGCGCTGTTCTCCCAGACAGCGCAGCTTCCCACCGGGGCGCAGCCTGCGGCTGTCCAGTCGCTCGCGGCGCTGAGCGAAGCCGCGCGGCGCGCAGCGGATGAACTGGCTGCGCGCGTGCAACAGCTCGCATCCGGGTTGCTGGGCGAGGCGCCCGCACCGCCTGCGCCATCCAAACAGAAAGCCCCCCGCGCAGCCCCTCAGCCGCCGCCCAAGCCCGCGACTGCCGGCGCGAGCGATCCAAAGCGTGCCTATCCGGCTATCGCGGTGCCACCGGCACCGCACGTGCCGGCGCTGCCTGCAAATGCCACCTGGACCTACGACGTGTTTTTCGGTCCGGCGTGGCAGAAGACCGGCCAGCTTCATTACCGGACGCAAACCTCGGAGCAGGGCAAGCTGGGCGCGCGCATGTCCTGGACGCCCAACGGCGGCCAGACCTCGAACTGGTTCCTCGGCATCTTCAACGCCGACCACGCCTCGCATGCCAACACCCGCTTCCCCGGCTTTTTCATGCACCCGGCCTATTTTCCGCAGACGCTCGCGCCGGGCAGCCGCCTGTTGTGGGAGTTTCCGTGGCAGGGCGGCGATGCGCTCCGGCAGGACGGGCGCGTTCGTCGCTACGACATGAGAGTCGTGGCCTGGGAACGCGTGGCGCTGCCCGCGGGTGAATTCGACGCGGTGCGCATGGAGGGCAAGCTGCTTTATGTCGAGTCTGAAAGCGTCAAGGCCGAAGTGGCCTACGCGCTGTGGTACGCGCCGCGTGCAAAGCAGGTGGTACGGCTGCGCTGGATCGGGCGGGCCCCCGACGAGAGCAGCGCGGAAATGATCGCCGAGCTCGCGGCCTACCACGGGCCCTGATCGTCTGAGCGTATCGGTCTGAATCGACCGCGACATGCTGCGCCACCTGATCGACAAGTGGGGCGACGATCACGTCGTGCTGGGCACGGACTACCCCTACGACATCGGCGAGGCGGATCCTGTCGGCCTGATCGAAAGCGTGGCGCGCCTGGGGCGGGCCGAGAAGGACCGGATCATGGGTGGCAACGCCGCGCGGCTGCTCGGAATCAAGGGCTGAGAGCGGCCCGCTCACCATCACTATTCCATCTCTGATTTTCCGCGTCTCGCTCAGTGAGCGTAGAATTTGGATTACATCAACCGTATTGGAGCAGCCGCCATGGCAAACGCTGTCGCCGTGCCCATTCCGAAAACACTCGAAAAGCGCCTGCGCGAGCACGCCGAAAGGGTCGGCAGGCCGGCTGCCGCGATTCTCAGGCAGGCGCTCGAAAAGGAGCTGGACTTCGATCGCTGGCTCGCGCGGGAGCTCGACCGAGCAGAGAAGGAAGCCGATGCTGGACAACTCGTGCCGCACGAACAGGTGATGCGCCAGGCGCGCGCAGTCGTACGTAAGCATGAACGGGCGCGCCGGAAAGCCGCTTGATTGGACTCGCACCGCGCAGCGAGAATACTTGGCGCAGCTCGGATGGATCGCCGCTGAGAATCCGCTCGCTGCCGAGTTGGTGCGGCAGCGCATCGAGCACTCACTCGATCTGATCCGCCTGCAGCCTGGGATTGGCACTCCGGACGAGCGTCAACGCCGAAGGCATTCGGTCCCGCGTACGCCATTCACCGTTTACTACCGTGAGATGACGCGCAGTATCCAGATCTTGCGCATTCTTCACCACGCACAGTCCTCGCCAAACCCCTTGGGCAGATGATCTGGAAATCGGCGCTCGCTAGGCAGCCATTCAAACTGTTTTGCGACGCGGCTGCTGAGCATCAGGGGCTGACAGCGGTACCCGCATTCTGCCACTTTATACATTCTATGTTGGCTACCGGCGTGGTACAGCAGGCCAGTTCGTTTTTTTACTGATACATTCTTCTGTGTGGCGTTCTTGCATGGCGGGTAATCAGGGCCGACCGCGGCACGGTCACGACCTTATCGGCCATGATCCACGAGTCACGATCCATGCTGCTCCGACGGCCGGTGGTGATGGCCACACGTACGTAATGCGCGCCGAGATCAACGCTGGTGATCGGGCAGACCGTGACGCTTTCCAGAAGGTCAAGAGTTTCGGTCGCCTGAATCCAATTCACCTACGTCAGCGGTCAGCGGCCCGCGCTCCAATTACGCGGCACAACAGGGCACAATGGCGAATCGATCTGAAGAAAGGAAACTCTCACATGCCTAAGAACACGATTGGAATGATCGGCCTCGGTATCATGGGCTCGGCAATGTCGGCAAACCTGGTCAAGGCCGGCTTCGATGTCCTCGGCTTCGATCCGGTTAGCGCGCGCTGCCGGGAACTCAAACGCGCAGGCGGCCGCACCGCGCGCAACGGTAAAGAGATTGCCGTACGCTCGCCGATTGTCATAACCTCCCTGCCCTCCGCCGACGCGCTCGGCTCCGTGAGCGCCGAAATTGCGGGAGCCCGCCGCCGCGGCCAGATCGTCATCGAGACCAGCACCCTGCCGCTCGATGTCAAGGAAGCGGCAAGAAAGCGGCTTGCTGCCGCCGGTGTAACGCTGCTCGACTGCCCCTTGAGCGGAACGGGCGCGCAGGCGCGAACCAGGGACCTTGTCGTCCTGGCAAGCGGCGAGCGCAGCGCATACCTGAAATGCATACCGGTTTTCGAGGGGTTCGCCCGCGCCCATTACCTGATCGGCCCTTTCGGCGACGGCTCCAGGATGAAATTCATCGCCAACCTCCTGGTCGCGATACACAACGTCGCGGCGGCCGAAGCCATGGTCCTCGGGATGAAATCGGGGCTCGATCCGGCGCAGGTGCTCAAGGTCATCTCGAACGGCGCAGGCACCTCGCGCATGTTCGAAGTGCGCGGCCCTATGATGGTGAAGGGGGATTATTCAGAGGCCACGATGAAAGTCTCGGTCTGGCAGAAGGACATGAAAATCATCGGCGAGTACGCGCGATCGATCAACTGTCCCACGCCGCTGTTCCTGGCCAGCGCGCCTTTCTACACCGCTGCCATGGCCATGGGGCGCGGAAACGAGGACACCGGCTCGGTGTGCGCGGTGCTGGAGGAAATGGCCCGCAGCGGGCGCGTTGCGAAATCGCGGCGCCGCCCGCGCAAGCGTTAGGCGTGGATGGGGCGCTCGTTGCAGCATGTGGCCCGGAGTGCTCTAATGACGCGGCCCTGCGGCAGCCGAGTGGGTGCCCGTTAGAAGACACATCGAAAAAATGGAGCAGGAGCATATGAAACAAGCAAAAATTGGAGTGACCGGCAGCGGCGGGAAGTACTTGGCCGCATTATTGCTCGGCCTGTCAGTCGCGACGGGCGCTCTCGCCCAGGGAAAATGGATCAAGCTGGCGCCGTTCCCCGAACCCTCGGAGGAACTGCTGGGCGCGGCTGCCAGCGGAAAGTTGTACGTGTTTGCCGGCCTCGCGCCCGACTGGAAACCCCGCGCCCTGGTCTATGAATACGACCCGGCCAGCGACAGATGGACCAAGAAGAAGCCGATGGCATTGGCGTCCCACCATATGGCGCTCGCCGAATATAACGGCAAGATTTACTCGTTCGGCGGCTTCGTGCTGCCGGCTGGCCCGCCGTCCTGGGTAACGATCGACAACTCATGGGAATACGATCCGGCCACCGATGCATGGAAAGCGCTGGCGCCGATGCCGACCAAGCGCGGTGCAGCACATGCAGCGGTGGTGAACAACAAGATCTACGTCATCGGCGGTGGTGTCGCGGTCGGCGACGCAACAGGCATTCATCCGGCGCGGCCGCATAAGTCGACGGGGATGGTCGAGGAGTACGATCCTGCCACCAATACATGGCGCGAACGCACGCCGATGCCGCTGCCGCGCAACCACGCTACCGCCGCCGCCGTGAACGGGAAAATCTACGTCATCGGTGGACGGGTCGGCGGTGGATTCATCACCGGCGGCAGCAGCAACGTTGACGTGGTCGAGGAATACGATCCGGCCAAGGACGCGTGGGGCCCGCCGCGCGCGAAGATGCCTTCCGCGCGCAGCGCCATCGCTTCAGGCGTTTACGGCGGGCGCATCTATGTCACGGGTGGCGAGGGGCAGGATGCCCAGAGAATGTGGACCTTCCGCTCACTGGAAGCCTACGACCCGGCCACCAATACCTGGCACGTGCTGCCCAGTCTGCCGGTATCCCGTCACGGGCTGGCCGGCGCGGTGATCGGCAACCGCCTGCACATCGTGAGCGGAGCCGTCCAGTCGGCGGGCACCGGGGTGCACGTCGATGCCGAGGCGCACGACGCTTTCGTGTTCGAAGCCGGGAAAAATTAGCCAGGGACGGCCCGAACGAGGGCCGGACGACGGCTGGTTGCGAACATTTACGAACGTTCCATGGGAGGTCGCCCTGATGAAACAGATCGGTGTGGGAATTGTGGGAACGGGATGGTGCGGCGGTATCCGCGCCCAGACCTGCGCGGCGAGCGCGCTGGTCAAGAGCCTGCATCTGGCCGAGACCCGGCCGGAACGGCTGGCCGAAGTTGCGAAGGCGACCGGCGCCCGCACGGCCACCGGCGACTATCGGGAACTGTTGAAGATCGACGAGATCGAGGCCATCTACGTCTCGGCGACGCCGGAGACCACGCATTACCCGATGGCCCGTGATTTCCTCGCCGCCGGCAAGCACGTGTTCCTCGAGAAGCCGATTGCGCTGGAACTCGCCGAAGCCGACGAGCTGGTCGCCCTGGCGCGCAAGAACAAGCTCAAGTTCACGATCGGCTACTCGCAGCGGTTCAACCCCAAGTTCGCCTACGTCAGGAAATCCATACGCGAGGGCACGATCGGCCGGCCGGTGAGCGCGCTGGTCAGCCGCCACATCACGCGCAGCCTCGGCAAGAAAATCACCGGGCGCGTCAAACTTTCGCCCGCGGCCATGGAGTCCACGCATGACCTGGATTTCGTGCTCTGGTGCCTGGAGCCTGCAAAGCCGGTCCGCGTGTACTCCCAGACCAACTACGGGGTCATGCAGGAAACAACGGGCGCGCCGATCGCCGACACCCAATGGATCACGGTGACCATGGATACCGGCATGTCCTTCGTCGTCGGCGGCGGTTGGACCCTGCCGCCGGGATATCCGAACTTCTCGACCACCTGGATCGAGATGATCGGAACCGAAGGCGCGGTCATGGTCGACGACAGCCACCGCGACGTGGTGCTCAACACGATGCAGAAGGGCATGGTGCTGCCGATGTCGACCATGCCGGGCGAGCCGGTGGACCACACCTACGCCGGGCCGATGGCTGCCGAGACGATTCATTTTCTCGAGGCCGTCGCCTACGACCGCCCCGTGATGGTGACCCCGGAGCACGCGCGCATGGTCATGGAGGTCTACATCGCGGCCGACCTGTCGGCCGAGCGCAACGAGCCGGTGTCGCTGCCGCTGGGGGGCTCAAAGCAGGTCCGCGCCGCAGCCTAACGTATTGACGCAATAAGGTAAGGCGCAAGGCCATGGCGAAGAAGAACGCAAAACGGATCGGCCTCGCGATCATCGGGGCGGGGCGCGTGGGTCTGTTCCGCGGCGAAGTCGCCGCGCGCCACCCGATGGTCGATTTCATCGGCCTTGCGGACATCAAGCCGGATCGGCTCAAGCTCGTCGGCGAGAAAGTCGGCGCCGATTTCGTCACCTCGGATTTCCGCGAACTGCTGGCGCGCCCCGAAATCACCGCGGCGGTCATCGCCACCGACGAGCACCTGCATGTCGATCCCATACTCGCCGCGGTGGAGCGCGGGATACCGCTCATGATCGAGAAACCGCTGGCGACCGAGCTGGCGGACTCCGAGCGCGTATTCAAGGCAATTCAGAAATCCGGCGTGGACGCAGTCGTAGGCTATACACAGCGGTTTCGCCGGCGCTGGCTCGCGGCCAAGGAGAAGGTCCGCACGGGCCAGCTGGGCGAGGTCACCATGGTGACCTCGCGCGCGTTCATGAACCGGCTGGTGGCCCTGGACAACTACAAGCGCACCAGCGACCCGACCCGCATCTCACCGATGGTGATTTCCGGGACGCACGCGCTGGACATCGTCATGTGGATGATGGAAGCCAAGCGGCCGGTGGAGATCTATGCCCGGTCCGTGAACAAGGCGCTCGGCCCCCTTTGCGGCGGCACCGACGGCACGGCAGGAATGATCACCTTCGAGGATGGGAGCATGTACCACGCCTCCATCTCATGGGCGCTGCCGGTGATCTGGCCCGGAGCCGTCTACAGCCTCGAGGTCGGCATCGTCGGCACCGAGGGCGTGCTCACCATCGACGATACGCACCGCGACATCGTGCTCGCGACAACGATTTCCCAGTCCGAGGGTTACGCGCCCGACACGAGCCGGCGCGTGGACTTCATGGGAAGCTATCCGCCGGGAGACATGGCGTTTGGCGAGTTGCGCGGTCCCATGCGCGACGAGACCGAACAGTGGCTGAACCGCGTGTCGCTCGGCCTGCCCACGCAGCATGCCAGCGCGGCTGAAGCGCACAATCGCCTGATGCTGACCAAGGCTTTCGACCTTTCGGCAAGACGCAAGAAACCGGTCGCCCTCCCCATTACGCCGCAGGACGAAGCCGCCTGATGGGGACAGACCACGTTTTCCAAGCCGTGAAGGAGAATTCCCGCCTCATCACAAATGGAAAACGTGGTCTGTCCCCGTTTTATGTCCCCGTTTTACCGTTTTACATCGGCAAAGCCAGGTTGAACAGAAGAGGAGGAACCCCATGACATCGATCAGGATACTTGCGGCCGGCGCGCTTTCGCTTGCGCTGATGGTGGCTTCAGGCATGGTCCCGGCGCAGACGGCCGCTTATCCGCAGAAACCGGTGCGCATGATCATCCCGTTCGCGCCGGGGGGGGCGTCGGATTTTGCGGGCCGCATCGTTTCCCCGCGCATGGGCGAGGTCCTGGGCCAGCAGATCGTCATCGAGAACCGTGCCGGCGCCTCGGGCAACATCGGCATGGAGGCGGCGGCCAAGGCTGCGGCCGACGGTTATACGATCTACCTCGGCAACATCGGCACGATTTCCATCAACCCTGCGGTGTTCCCCAACCTGCCGGTCAATCCGGCGAAGGATTTCATCGCGGTCTCACTGGTCGCCGAGCTGCCCAGCATTCTGGTTGCCCATCCCAGCCTCGCCGCGGGCAGCGTCAGCGAACTCGTGAAACTCGCCAGGTCCAAGCCCGGGGACCTCAACTTCGGCTCGCCGGGATCGAGCACCCTGAACCGACTCGAGATGGAGCAGTTCATGAAGGCCGCGGGCGTGAAAATGGTTCACGTGCCTTACAAGGGCGGCGCCGGCCCGGCGGTCACGGGGCTGCTCGGCGGCGAGATCCAACTCATGTTCGTGACCCTCTCGTCTGCGATCAACTTCGTCAAGGCGGGCAGGCTGAAGGCATTTGCGGTCACCTCGACCAGGCGGGTCGAGGCGTTGCCGCAGGTGCCTTCCATGATCGAGGCAGGCTTTGCCGACTTCGTCACGAGTTCCTGGCAGGGGCTTTTCGTGCCCGCCAACACGCCCCGTCCGGTGGTCGCGCGGCTGCACGAGACGATGGTGAAGGTGTTGGCGATACAGGATGTCAAGGAACGCTTCGCCAGCGGGGGAGTGGTCGCCAGTTCCAGCAGGACGCCCGAGGAATTCGCCGCCTATGTCAGCGCCGAGTCCGAGCGCTGGGGCAAGGTGGCCAGGGAGTCCGGGGCCACAATAGACTAAAATATTCCCCTGATTCGCCGATCAGACCGTTGAGCACTCAGATTTCCGTTCAGTTCAGCAAAGACCCCTAACCTGGAGACACCGAGATGGCAAACGTAGGCATGGTGGGATTGGATTGGCAGACGCGCATCGACTGGGAC
>Ga0315281_10007128_pt1 | contig 15794 bp, 17 predicted proteins | sample YL17G07_0_MG_FD_204540 | JGI IMG/M metagenome (GOLD analysis project Ga0315281, IMG submission 204540) | Sediment microbial communities from Yellowstone Lake, YNP, Wyoming, USA - YL17G07_0 | ecosystem: Environmental > Aquatic > Freshwater > Lake > Sediment | place: USA: Wyoming | collected... | reverse complement strand
GCGCCGCGCCATGAGCGAACTGCTCAAGCCGCTGAAGCGCTATTCCAAAATCGAGGAGACCAACTTCGAGGTCGAGGACAAAGCCGGGAAAATCGCGGAACTCGCCGCCGCATTCAAAGACGGCCGCCCGGACACCCTCGACGGCCTGAGCGTGGACTACGACGACTGGTGGTTCAACGTCCGCCCCAGCAACACCGAGCCGGTCCTGCGCCTGAACCTCGAAGCCAAAACCCCGGCGCTCATGGAGGAGAAGAAGGCGGCGGTCAGCAAGATTATCAAAGGGTGAAAAAGGGCGCGATCATGAGCGTGGCAATCGAAATCCCCACGGAAGAAATGGCGGCATTCTGCAGGCGCCATCAAGTCCGCAAACTGGCCTTTTTCGGATCGGTCCTCCGCGACGATACCGCTCGATTAGCCCAACGCCTTCCTCGACGAGACGATGCTCCAATTTCCGCCCGTTCGCCAAGGCGCGGCGCAGCGGTTCGACCCAGTCCGCCGGCACGTAACGGCAGCGCTGCCGCCCGTCCTGTCGGAAGGTGAAAATCCACATCGGATGCCGCTGACCGCCCCGGCAGGCGGCGCACTTCTTCGGGCGCCCGCAGGGACGAGCCACTCGCGCGAGCGACCCTTTGGCGGCCGGCCACAAGTCGCGCACTGCCCGGACGAACTCCGACCGCGCATCTCGTTCTTGCAGGTTTCGTTTTCGGTTCATGCCTATAGTATATCCCATAATATACTAAAAATCAAGCATAAAAAAAGAAAACCAGCCATCATTGCTCCCCCTCATGACTAACCGATTACGAAATTCGAGAAACATGTCTTGACAGCTACCTTGCTATGCGATATACTATGCTCAACCGGACACTTGAGGATGACCAAATGACCGAAGCGTTCTTGGCAAATTGGACTACGCAACTCCGCAAGGGGATTCTCGAGTACTGCGTGTTGAAGGCGCTGGAGGATGGTCCCCTGTACGGCTACGACCTTGTCCGCCGCCTGCGCGAGCTTCAAGTGCTTGTCATCAGCGAAGGGACGATCTACCCTCTTCTAAGTCGCCTCCGAAAGGAGGGGTTTCTGAAGACCCACTTGGAGGAATCATCCGAGGGACCCGCACGGAAGTACTACGAACTGACGGCGAGTGGCAAGGACATGCTTCGGGAAATGCGCGATGTCTGGATGAAGATGGTCGAAGGCGTCGAGAACTCCGGCAGGATGAAAGGAACCCAGAAATGATGGTTGAATACAGCGCCGGTGCAGAGAAAAGGGTGGTGGACTACCTCCGCAATGTGCGTGAGCGCCTCCGAACGACCGAATCGGTTGACGCTGATGAAGTGGCCAATGACCTTCGGAACCATATTGAGCGGGAACTCTGCGAGATGAAGCAGCCCGTTTCGGAGGCTGACGTCAACGCCGTGCTTAACCGACTGGGGCCGCCTGAGGAAGTCGTGAAGGAAGAGGACATGTCTTGGTGGGCGAAGATGCTTCTGCGTTGGCGCAGAGGGCCTGAAGACTGGCGGTTGGCGTACCTGTCTTTCGGCGTCTTCGTGATAGGCACACTGGTTGCAGGACCGCTGGGAATCCTTGCCGGCTTTCTTCTCTCACGCGCCGCCATGTCAGTAGCCGGAGAGCCAGAGCCGCGGGCAAAGAAGTGGCTCATTTATCCCGCGTTAATCGTGGTCTATACATTGGCTGCCGGGATCGGGCTGTTCTGGCCTGGCTTCGCTTTGGGTGGCCTCGTGGCACAACTCAATCACGGTCACGGAAGTCTGCTATACAAGGACCCCTTCTTTGATAATGATGGTCTGGGAACGGTGACGATGGTACTGGCGGGCGCTGCGTTGGGTCTCGCGGTATGGTGGTCGCTTCTCTGGGCGTATGGCCGCCGGCACCTTTCTGCTGTCAGAACGGTATTCAGACCGTTTGCCGAGAAATGGACCGGGCGGAAGTTCGGTAAGGCTACCCTTGCTGCATGGGCTGTCACTCTGGTACTGGCGTCAGTTGCTGTTCTTCTTTGGGTGCTGACGTAGTGCCTCGCTGATCGCGTCCTCGGACACGTGGTACCTCATGCTGCCGCCGCGCGGCATGAGTGCCCGTCTCTCGCTGTGCAGCGTCATTCCGCGCTTGCCCTGTCAATTCCCGGACACGATGTAGTAGCGGCCCTTCGCGCTGCCCTTGTTGGTCAGGCGCATCTTGAGATAGTACTTGCCGTTCTTCTCGTAATCTTCCTTGGCAGCGTAGGGGACTATGATTTGATTCGCTTCCGGCTGCTTCTGGGCTTCCCCGAAAACATACTCGATCCGCTTTTCGTTCTTGAGAGACTCATTCCACGTCGCCGAGCCGGGCCACGCCATTCGGGACAGGCCCCGTTTTCCCAGAAGTTGTTGTCGATCCGTCATTCCCGCGAATGCGGGAATCCAGGCGTTGGGCGTGCGATTCTGGATTCCCGCTTTCGCGGGAATGACATGGGAATTCCGGCGACGCACGACTCAATTTACGCCTTGCCCCACCCGGCGATGATGAGCGCGAGGCCGCTGCGGATGAACATGACCGCCAGGGCGGCCAGGATCAGCATGGTGAGCTTGCTGATGACGCGGGCGCCGGCGTTGCCGATGAGGCGGACGACTACACCCGAGCATTGCAGGATGATGCCGGTCAGCACGACGTTGGTGGCGATGGAGGCTATGGTGACGGCGTAGCCGTATCGGTTCAGCAGCACCTGAGAGGTCGCGAGCACCGCCGGTCCGACGATCATCGGGACGGCGAGCGGCACTACGCCGAGCGTGTCGTCGGTCGAGGAAAGCGTCCGGCTCGGCTTGTTCGCGGCGAGCAGGTCGGCCAGCGCCAGTACGAAAAGCAGCGCGCCGCCCGCGACGAGGAAGTCCGGGATCCCGACGCCCAGCCATCGCAGGAGCTCTCGCCCGGCGAACAGGAACGCGAGCGCGACGATCAGCGCGGTCGCGACCGAATGAACGATCACGCGCTCCCGTTTCGGCTCGGCGGTCCCCGAGGTGAAGGCGACGAAAAACGGGATCAGCCCGATCGGGTCCATCGAGACGAACATCGGCAGAAAGGCCTGCCAGAAGTCTTTCATTGCTCTCCTTTCGGCGATGAACGATTGGGCTCGGACTATTATCGCCCGGCGCGCGGGGCGGAATCAACTTGCCCGGAGCGAATTTGGATTGACGCTCCGTCGGCGATGCGGTAGCATCAATCGTGCTGTTTTCTTTGTCATCAGGGCTTCGTCACTCGTCATTTGGTAATGGAAGCCGATGAAGCTCTCGGTCATCCTGCCGACCTATAACGAAGAGCGGACGATCCGGAAACTCCTCAGCTCGGTTCTGAATGTCCAATTCCCGCCGGAATCCGGGCCGGTCGAGGTCGAGGTCATCGTCGTGGACGACGGCTCGACGGACCGCACCGCCGAAATTGTCGCCCTCGAACCGCGCGCGAAACTGGTCCGGCACGAGCGCAACAGCGGCAAGGGCGCCGCCATCCGCACGGCGCTCGGCCACGTGACCGGCGACGTGGTGCTGATTCAGGACGCCGACCTGGAGTATTCGGTGGAAGACTATCCGCGCCTGTTGCGGCCGTTTCTGGACGAGGGCGTTCAGGCGGTCTTCGGCTCGCGCTTCCTGCTGCGCCGCCGCCCGACGGGCATGCGCTGGGCCAACCGGCTGGCGAACCGCATCCTGACGCTGACCGCGAACCTGCTCTACGACGCGAAGATCACCGACGAGGCGACCTGCTACAAACTCTTCCGCGCGCCGCTGATCAAGTCGCTGCCGCTGCGGGCGAAGGGCTTCGATTTCTGCCCGGAAGTCACCGCGCTGGTGCGAAAGCGGGGCGTGCCGATCCACGAAGTGCCCGTCGAGTACCGCGCGCGAACTCGCGCCGAGGGAAAGAAGATCCGGTTGAAGCATGGGTTTGAGGCGATGAAGACGCTCGTGCTGCATCGCTTCCGATGAGGGCCATTTTCAACACGGAGACACGGAGAACACGGAGGAAATAATTTCTAAGATTCTAAGAATCTAAGATTCTGAGATCCCAGCTCTTTCTCCGTGTTCTCCGTGCCTCTGTGTTGAAATGAGACTTATCGGTGTGACGCCGGCAGGCGATAGATGCGCAACGAGTAGTCCAGGAACCGGACTTTGAGCGGGAAGCTCTTGACCAGCGCCCCGTTTTCCTCGAGGAATTTCAGCAGGTCCGGCGCCGGCCTCGCGTTCGAGGTCTGCTCGACGATCACATAGCAGACCCGATCCCTCGGCTGCTGCTGCAATTCCGCCAGGTCCATCGGTTTTGACTCGACGGCAACAGGTCTTTCAGGACCTGGCCGCCCGAGGTAGAACGTCAGCGCTTCCGGTCCTGCGGGCGCCGCTGTCATTATCAGCGGCGCGCCTTCGGCATGCGCCGGCGACCGCAGGTATTCAGCCGCCTCGCGCCAGCGCGGCCGCTGCCCGCGCTCGACGGTGAAATAGAGCGCGTCCTTCAGGCCGAGCGACAGGATGACCACGCCCGCCAGGAGCCACGCGACTTTCCTCCGGTCGTCGGCCGCATAGCGGATGAGAATGTCCAGTCCTTTGCCGGCCAGCAGAAGAAACGCGGGCAGGGCGACGAGCGCGAAGCGGCTGCCGCCTTCCGCGAATCCCACGAAGAGGATGACCAGCGCCGACGGGGCGAGCGCCCAACTTAGCAGCCATTTTCCGCGACGGTCTCGTTGCTGAAGCAGCATCCATGCGGCGACCGCCGCGCAGATCAGCGCCGCCGGCTCGTATCGGTCCGCCAATTTCGCCGCCGTCAGCGCGCAACGGCCGATCGAGAAGCCGCTCTTCGCCTGCCAGCCGGCCAGAAACGAAAGGATCGAACGCGCGAAGAGAATTCCGACGGCGACGAACGGAGCGAAGAGGATCGCCAGATTGCTCCAGCGGATTCCCGCCGGCCGTCCTTTTTTCCGCGAGCGCCAGAGCGCGTAGAGCGCCGGCGCCGGAAGCGCGAGGCCGGCCGTCCAGTGCGTCCATCCCGCGAGGGCCAGGAGCAGGACCGCGCCGATCAGCCATTTGCGGCTGTTGCGTTCGAGGCCGACGAAGGCGCACCACATCGCGAGCATGCTGAGCAGCATCATCAGCGTGTAGTAGCGCGCTTCCTGGGAAAAGAAGATGTGATACGAGGAGACCGCGAGCAGCACGGCGGAGAGGATCGCGGCGCGTTCCGAAAAGAGTTTTCGCCCGATCAGATAGAGGGCGGGGACGCTGATCGTTCCGGCGACGGCCGGCACGAGCCTCGCCGCGAATTCATTCGAGCCGAAGAGCCGGACGGCGAACCCGATCAGGGCGTATCCGACCGGGTAGGTGATGACCCGGCTCAGGCCTTGCGCATCCCGGAGCGTGGCGACCTCGTCGGCCCAGAAGCTCCAGTCTCCGAGCCGCCAGAACCGCAGAGCCGCCGCGAGAAGCGCCAGGAGCGCCAGGACCAGCGCGGTCCTCTTCGCGCTCGCCGTCGAGCCCGCCGACGGGGATTCGCCGTTGCTGATCAAAGCGTTCCGCCTATGGCCCGGACGACCTTCTCCATCGTCTGCCGGGCGATCGCGCGCGCCTCTTCCGCCGCGCGGACGATTTCGCTGCGCGTGGCGGAGGAAAGCGCCGGGTCCTCCAGGCCCTGAAGGTTGATCTCGACATTCAGCTTGGCGGCGCGCAGCGCGGCTTCGGCCAGGATCGTCGCCACGCCGACATCGCTGATGAGATTGGGATTGGCGATCTCCGCCAGCCGCGCGATCGGCTCCATTGCGCTGCGGCAGGCGCGGACGACCTGCAGCGGCGCGTCCATGGCGGCCACGAGCGCCTTCTGGATCATCTCGGTCCTTGCCGCCGCCTGCGCCGGCGTCTCTTTCGGCATGGCGCAGGCGGCCGAGACGGCGGCATACGCCTGGGTGTCCTCATCCATAAGTCGCAGCAGTTCGTCGCGCGCGCGGAGGCAGGCGGCCAGGAGTTGCCGGGCCTCGGGCTCGACCGCCTTGAATTTCTTTTTTCCGACCGTGAAATTCGCCGCCATGCAGCTCATCGTCATCCCAAGCGCGCCGGCCAACGCCGCGACGCTGCCGCCTCCGGGCGTCGGCCGGCCTGAGCTTGCCGCTTCGGCGTACGACCGAATGGTTCCATCGAGATACATGGTTCCCCTCCAATTTTCATAAGCATCGTAATCGTAATCTTACTCGTAATCCTAATCGTAATCGGCCGTTCGTTCGTCGGGACGGAAGACGGCGATTACGAGTACGATTACGATTGAACACGGCCCGTCACGCCCGCATTTCCTGCCCGCCATCCACCAGGTGCGAGCAGCCGGTGATGTAGGAGGAAAGGTCCGAGACGAGGTACAAGACGGCATTCGCCACGTCCTCCGGCGTGCACTGCCGGCCGAGCGGCACTTTGCGATTGTAATATTCCTCGACCTGTTCCGGGGTGATGCCGGCGTGTCTGGCGCGGGCGCGGACGTACTCCTGGCTCCAGAGGCCGCTGCCGCGGATCACGTTTCCGGGCAGCACGCTGTTGACGCGGATCCGGTGCTTGGCGAGTTCCTGCGCCCAGCCTTGCGCGAGGCCGATGACCCCGAACTTCGTCGCGTTATAAGCCGAGTTGTCGGCCGACCCGCGGACGCCGCTCTTCGAGCTGATGTTCACGATGCTGCCGCCCTGAGCTTGACGGATGAGCGCGCGCGCGACCGCCTGCGCGCACAGGAAATACCCTTTCAGGTTGATGGCGACCGTCCGGTCCCAATCCGCCTCCGGGAAATCCGCGAGCGGAAAGGAAGGCGCGATGCCGGCGTTGTTGACGAGGATGTCCACCCGGCCGAACTCGGCGACCGTCGCCTCGACCATCTTCTCGACGCTGCGTTTGTCCGCAACGTCCACGCCGACCGCCCAGGCGCGGCCGCCGCCTGCATCCGCCATAGCCTTGGCGGAGGCGGAGCGCTGCGTGATCTCCGCCGCGGCCTTCCGCGCCGCCTCGAGATTGATGTCCGCCACGGCCACGCCGGCGTCCGCCGCCGCGAGCCCTTCGGCGATTCCCCGCCCGATTCCCGACGCGCCGCCGGTGACGATGGCCGCCTTTCCTTTGAGCGACAGACTCTTCATTTCTGAACCTCCTTTAGAACCGGCGCATTTTGCCGGAAGCGCCCGAATTTTCCGCGACTGCGTTGACAGGATTTTCCAGACAGTTATAATGCCGAATGGTGTTTTTGGCAAGTCGAGGCGGGTTCAATATCGAGACCTCCAACGCATGGACTGGGAAATCGGCAGCACCTCGCTGGCGTGCGCCGGCTGCAACAACCCATTCGCCGAGGAACAGGAAATCTTCTCCGCCCTCTACGACGAGCGCCCGATCTTCGCCCGGCGGGACTATTGCGCGGAATGCTGGCCCCGGCAGGACCGGCAGCCGGTCTTCAGCTACTGGCAGACGCGCATACCCAAGCGCAACGCGCCGGTGCGGCGGTTCGTGGACGATGATGTCGTGCTGGACTTCTTCAAGCGGCTCGAAGGCTCGCCGGAGCCGGCCAAGATCGGCTTCCGCTACGTCCTCGGCCTGCTGCTGATGCGGAAGAAGGCGCTGAAGCTCAAGGAATTTCGCCGGTCGGAGGCGGGCGCGGCGCTGATCCTCCACGACCGTCTCCGCGACTGCGATTACGAAGTCGCCGACCCGAACCTGTCGGAAGAGCAGATCCGGCAGATGACTGGGGAAATCAACCAGATCTTGAACGTGAAGGGCTGAACCGGCCGGCTTCATTGAAAGGGGGAAAATCCATGCCGCGAAAACAGGGCAACGCACGCTGGGAGACGGTGGCGGGCATCCTTTTCGTGTCGGCCTCGGCGCTTGGGCCGGCCGGGTGCAGGACGCTCAGCCCGGAACGCCTCGAAATGCAGCCGGTGGAAAGGCGCGAGGCCAACCGCGGCCAGCTTCTGGCCATCCTCGACGATCAGTCGAAGCTTCTGCGGCTCTCCGCCACGACGCGCGTCAGCATCCTCGAAGAGAGCTCCGTCGTCCCCGCAACGGTCATAGACTCCCTGCGGAAGGAACGCGGCAACCCGTACCAGAAGAGATTCGCGCAGGTGGAGGTGAACGGTTCGTTCTACCTTTCGCGCGACGCCGAAGGCCGCCGGAACGTCAGAATGTCGGGCGAGGTGCAGGGAGTCTCCGGCATGGGCTTCACGCTCCTGGGCAAGAACCAGTCGTTCTGGATGCTCATCCCGACTTCGGAGGAGGAGCGCGAAAAGGCCATCAGCCAGGGTCAGGCGGCCCCGCGCGGCAAGGTGCTCTACGGCACGTTCGATTCGGACACTCTTCGTCCGAGGGACAGGTATTCCATTCGGCCGCAGGACTTCGCGGACCTGGTGCTCATGGCCGAAGCCAGGCCGGCGCTCGACGGCCAGGACATCTGCTACGTCGAGAAGTGGCAGGATTACTACATCATGACTTTCCTGCGGCCGGACTGGCCGAACCATGTCTACTCGAAAATCTGGTTTGAACGGCAGAACCTCACGATCGCGATTCACCAGTTGTTCGACTCCTCCGGCGAATTGGTCGCCGAAGCGCGGTTCAAAAATTATGGGCGATACGCCGTCAGCCCCGGCAGCAAGGTCAAGATTGATGTGCCGACCCAGGTGGATTTCCTGTGGCCGAGAGACCGGATCCTGATGCGCGCGGCGTTCGTGGACATCAAGTTGAACGGCGACATTCCGGCGAGTGTCTTCGACGAGAAGCGCTTCGAGGGTTATCCGACCGAACTGATTGACGCGCCGCCCGCGCGCTGACGCCGGCGCGCGGCCAGGGCCAGCAGGGGCAGGCTCGCGAGCGAGAGGGCGCAGACCGCCCAGCACGTCATGAAGATGCCGAGCACGGGGATGAGCACGGCCCCGGCGAGCAGGGCGCCCGCGGACGCGCCCGCCAGTTCCATCGCGTAGAGTCCGGCGGCCATCGCGCCCGGCCGGGGCCGGTCGTCGCTTTCCGCGGCGCCCAGCGCCACGCTGACCGGATATTGCACGCCGACGATCGCCCCGACGCAGAAGTTCAGAAACGGCGTCACGACCGTCGCGCTGGCCGGAGCCATCCCTGCGCCGGACCTCTCCAGCCAGGACAGCACCGGCACAAACAGCGCCGCGAGGAGCGCCAGCGCCGTCTGGCAGACGGCGAGCGTGCCGAAGTTCGCCTGCGGCGTCAGGCGTCCGGCCGCAAGCACTGCGCCGGCGGCCGTGCCGAGCATGAAGGCCGCGAAGAGAATCCCCAACTGCCCGTACACGTATCCATAGATGCTCTGAAACGCGAAGATCAGCGCCATCTCCAGCACAATGCCGGCCAGTCCGGCATACACGCGCGTGGCCGGCAGTCCGACCCGGATCGGCCTCGACGCGAAGGTCGCCGCAAGCGCCAGGATTCCCGTCGCGAGAGCGATGAAGAAGAGCACGCTCCAGATATCCAGTCTCAGCGCCCAGTGCAGCAACCGGGTCCCGCCGACCTGAAACGCATCGGCCCACAGCAACAGTTCCTGGTAGTACGCCGCGGGCCGCATGTCCGTATTGATCGCGCCGCCCTTCAGGCTCGCCTGGAATTGCAGGGCGCGCGCGGGGCTCGTGATCTCGGCCAGGACGCCTTCGGTCAGCCAGGCCGGATGCATTCCCCACGTCCGCATCCGCAGGGGCCAGGCGGCCGTGTCCGGGAAAGTCCGCGCCCTCGATGCCAGGAAATAGATGCCGTTGTCCGACGGGAACGCCGCGACGGACTTGCCGAAGACGGACTGAAGCGTGGCCAGTATCCCCGCGGCCAGAGCTCGCTGCGGCGCGCTCATGTATGATTTGGGAGTTCCCGCGAGGCTGAGCGCGAGGACGCCGTCCGTTTTCAGGGCGCGGCGCGCTTCCTCGAAGAACTCGCGCGTGTAGAATCGGTTGATCAGGCCGGTGGTCGGGTTGGGCGCGGCGGAAAGGATCACGTCGTAGCGCTCCACGGAGCGCTTCACGACCCGCCGGCCGTCGGCGTCGGTGAGGATCCGGGCGCGGTCGGGCGAGTTGAGCGCGGCTTTTTGCTCTTCGTCGCCGAACTGCCGCGCCGAGGCGACCAACTCGGGGTCGAGTTCGACGTCCTCCACCTTCATCCAGGGAAGTTCGAGCGCCTTGGACAGCACGCCGTTGACGGCCCCGCCGATGATCAGCATCTGAGCCGGCGCGGGATGTGCGAGCACGGCCAGGAACGCCGCCTCTTCCGCCGGGCGGTCCATGTGCGTCGTTCCCACCAGCGAGCCGCTCTGGTAGAACTCCTTCTGCCCGTGGTTCTCGGCCACGTCCACGCGGCCGTAAATCGTGTCCGCCGAGTGCAGCAGCACCCGGCCCTCGAAGCGCGGAGTGAGCGAGAGGACGTCCATGACGCCGCCGAACGCCCCGTACGGCTCCGCCGAGCGGCTCAGCGCCGAGAACGCCGTCGCGGAGAACAGGACGCAGCACGCGAGCAGCGCCCATCCGCGTTTCTCGGCGGCGCGGGAACTGTGCCGCCAGACGGCGAAACCGGCCAGGCAGTTCACCGCCGCCAGGATCAGCGCGATCTCGAACGCGTCCATGGCGAGCAGCAGGACGTACGTCAGCAGAAGGCCGCCCAGGAACGCGCCGATCGCCTCGCCGAGATAGACGCGCGCCGCCGCCGACGCCGCGGATTCCTCCAGCCGCGAGACGATCGAACAGGCCAGCGTGTAGAAGAATCCCAGGACGAGGCACAGCGGCGCGAGGGTGATAAAGGTGGCCAGAAGCACTTCGCCCAGCGACGGCGCAATCCCGCTGCTCCCGAACAGGAAGTATCGCGAAGTCCGGGCCAGGAGAACGGTCGCCGGCACGAGCGCGCCGCCGCCCGCCAGCGCCAGGGCGAACGCGGGAACGCTGAGCGAGTATTTCCCGGCGAGACGCCCCAGGCCCGCGCTGCCCGCCGCGAAGAGCAGCAGCCACACGGCGAGCACCGCCCCGTACACCAGTTCGTTCCCGTGGAACGCCATGGCGAGTTCGCGAACCGAGAGCACCTGGCCGATGACGCAGGTCAGACCGTAGAGTATCAGGCAGCGACGCATCCCGCGTTCTCTTTAAATAAGAAACCCGACAGGCTGCGCGCCTATCGGGCTTCCCATGACGAAACCTGTCAGCTTGCCGCGACGCGCCACTTCACTTCGGCGCGGGCGTGGCGGGCGTTGGAGCCGGGCAGACCGGAGCCATCTTGGCCGGCGGAGTAGTCATCATCGCCTTGTCGAGTTCTTTCATCTCGTCTTTCGCCCACTGGGCCTGCTCGCTCGTGGGATAGAGGTCCATCACCTTCTTATAGGCGTCCCGGGCTTCAGTCATCCTGCCGAGGCACCTGTACGAGTAGGCGATCTCGTACTGGGCGTACGGAAGCAGCTTCGGATAGTCCTTCCCTGACTCCGCGATGAACGCTTTGTAATTCTCGATAGCAGCGCTGTGCTTCCCGTCCTTCTGCAGGTCTTGCGCCCTATCGAACTTCGTGACCGGTGTCGGGCTCAGGAAGCTGCAACCGACAAGGACCACTGCGCCCAGGGCGGCCGCCGCGAACAAGCGCGCGCGATGCGCTCTCATAACACTCCTCCTTTTAAAACGGGCATCGAGGATACAACTTCTCAGGACATTGCTGAACGCATTGTAAGCGCCGCCGGGCGCTCTGTCAACCTGCCTTGACAGTTTTTCCCGGCTGTGATAGCCTGCGCATGTTGCTTCGCCCATTTCCGCCGGCGAGCGAGAGCGTGCAGGGTGGGTCCTTTTCGTTTCCTCGCCTGTTCGACCTGCCGGATAAATTCAAGGTTGGAGTGAGATTCAATGCCCGATAAAATGGTCGAGATTCGCTGGCACGCCCGAGGCGGCCAGGGCGCCAAGACGGCCGCCACGCTCGTCGCCGCCGTCGCGCTGGAGGAAGGCAAGTTCAGCCAGGGATTCCCGGATTACGGTCCCGAGCGCGAGGGCGCGCCGATCCGCGGATACACCCGCATCAGCGACACGCCCGTCCAGGTCCACAGCGCCATATATACCCCCGACATCGTCGTCGTCCTGGACGCCTCGCTCCTGGATTCCGTGGACGTGAGCGAAGGGCTCAAAGCCGACGGCATCATCCTGATCAACTCGTCGAGCGAGCCGGCCGTCCTCCGGAAGAAGCTGGGCCTCAAGAGCGGCAAGGTCTACACCGTGGACGCGACACAGATCGCCATCGAGGAGATCGGCCGGCCCATCCCGAACACGCCGATGATGGGCGCGCTCATGAAGGCCATGCCGATCCTCAAGCTCGAAACGATCCTCCACGACATCGAGAAGAAGTTCAAGTCGAAGGGGGAACAGATCGTGCAGGGAAACTTCCGCGCCATTCGACGCGCGTTTGAGGAGGTCAAGGTAGGATGAGCAAGCTGCCCAACTGGAAAGAGCTGGCGCCCGGCGCGGTGATCCCGAAAGCGGGCTCCACTATCGAGAAAAAGACTGCCGGCTGGCGCACCAATCGCCCGATCCACAGCGACGTGAAGTGCATCCACTGCCTGCGCTGCTGGATCTTCTGCCCCGATTCGGCCATTCTCGTCAAGGACGGCAAGGTCGTCGGAGTTGACTACGATCACTGCAAAGGCTGCGGCATCTGCGCCGAGGAATGCCCGAAGAAGGTGCAAGCCATCACCATGAAACCGGAAAGCGAATCCGAAGGCTCCAAGAAGGATTAGACCATGGCGAAATACGTCTCACTCACCGGCAATGACGCGGCGGCTTACGCCCTCAAGCAGGCGCGGCCGGATGTGGCGTCGGCGTACCCGATCACGCCGCAGACGGAGTTGATGCACAAGTTCGCCGAGTTCGTGGCCAACGGCGAAGTGGATACCGAAGTGATCCTGGTGGAATCCGAGCACAGCGCCATGAGCGCGGCCATCGGGGCCTCGGCGGCCGGCGCCCGCGTCTTCACCGCCACCTCCTCGCAGGGCCTGGCGCTGATGTGGGAGATGGTGTACATCGCCGCCTCCTGCCGGCTCCCGATCGTGATGCCCATGGTCAACCGCGCCCTGAGCGGCCCGATCAACATCCACTGCGACCATTCCGACTCGATGGGTTGCCGCGACGCCGGCTGGATCCAGCTTTTCGCCGAGAACGCCCAGGAGGTGTACGACAGCACCCTCCAGGCCTTCCGGATCGCCGAGTGCAAAGATGCGCTGCTGCCGACGATGATCTGTTTCGACGGCTTCATCATCAGCCACACCAACGAGCCGGTGGCGATGCTGACGGACGCGCAGGCGGCCGCGTTCGTCGGCGAGTACAAGCCCGATCGCGCGCTGCTCGACGTGGAGCATCCGTTCACCATCGGCGGGCTGGACATGCCCGAGTGGTACTTCGAGCACAAGCGCCAGCAGGTTGAGGCGATGCGCAACTCGTTCAGCGCGATCGAGTCGGTCGGCCAGGAATTCGGCAAGCTCTCCGGGCGGCCGTACGGGTTCCTGGATGGCTATCGGATGGACGACGCCGAGTGCGCGATCATCGCGCTCGGCTCGACGTGCGGCACCGCGCGCGTCGCCGCCGATGAGGCGCGCGAGCAGGGCGTCAAGGCCGGCGTCATCAAACTGCGCGTCTTCCGGCCGTTCCCGGCGCGCCCGTTGCGCCTGGCGCTCGGGCGCGCGAAGACCGTCGGCGTCCTCGACCGCTCGATCTCGTTCGGCATCGAGGGCGGCCCGCTGTTCCACGAGGTCCGCTCGCACCTCTACGGCGACGACCGGGCGATCCTGCCGTTCGTCTACGGCCTCGGCGGGCGCGACATCCGCGTCGAGCAGATCGTCGCCGTCTTCAAGACCCTGCGCGACGCCGGCAAGTCCGGCCTGAAAGAACGGGACGTGGAATTTATCGGGCTCCGCGAATAGTCGCACGGTAACTGTAGTACACGAATTTCTCGAAGAAGCGAATTACACGAAAACGGAAACGGGCTTGGAAATCATTCACGGGCAACTTTCCTATCGCATCATTTCGTGTGCGATGGAGGTTCACCGCATTCTCGGTCCTGGTTTTTCTGAGAAGATATACGAGGAGGCGCTTGCGCGCGAATTTGGCGCGCGAAAAATCGCGTATGTGCGGCAGATGAAGCTTGAGGTCTCGTACAAGGATTGGCTTATCGGCGAGTATTTTCTGGATATGGTCGTTGACGACAAGGTAATCCTGGAACTCAAGGCAGTGCCCGTAATACTGCCCCTGCACTGCGCTCAGGCGCTGTCCTACTTGAAGGTAGCGAAGCTGCGGCTTGGGATTGTCCTCAATTTTGGTGCAGTGAAATTGACTCAGAAGCGAATCGTGTTATAAGAATCACCGGGATTTTCTTCTTCGTGCAATTTGTCGTTTAGTGTAATTCGTGTACCGGTCGTTATTAAGGATGATTGAACATGGCCATCAACCTTAAGAAGCTCTCAGCGAAACCGGATCTCCTGGCCGGCGGGCATGCGGCTTGCGCCGGTTGCACGGGGCCGACGGTCCTGCGTCAGGCGCTGCTGGCCGCGGAGACCCCCGTCGTCACGAGTTCCGCCACCGGCTGCATGGAAGTGGTGACGACGCTCTACCCGCACACGGCCTGGCGCGTGCCGTTCATCCACAGCGCGTTCGAGAACTCGGCCGCCACGATGAGCGGCATCGAGACGGCGTATCGCGCCCTCCGCAAGCGCGGCAAGATTCCCGACCGCGAGATCGGCTTCATCGCGTTCGGCGGCGACGGCGGCACCTACGACATCGGTCTGCAGTCGCTCTCCGGCGCGCTCGAGCGCGGACACAAGATGCTCTACATCTGCTACGACAACGAAGCGTACATGAACACCGGCATCCAGCGCTCCAGCTCGACGCCGAAGGGCGCCGATACCACGACCGCGCCGGCCGGCAAGGTCAAGGCGGGCAAGGAGCAGAACCGCAAGGACCTGACGGCGATCGTCATTGCGCACAACCCGGCGTACGTTGCTCAGGCGACGCCTTCCAACGCGCCCGACTTCATGGCCAAAGTCCAGAAGGCGCTCAAGGCGAACGGCGCGAGCTTCATCAACGTCATCGCGCCGTGCCACCGCGGCTGGCGCTTCAAACCGGAACTGGGCATCGCGATGGCGCAGCTCGCCGTCGAAACCTGCTTCTGGCCGCTCTTCGAGTGGGAGCGCCCCGGCAAGTTCACGGTCAACTACAAGCCGAAGGAGAAAAAGCCGCTCGATGATTGGCTCAAGGCGCAGGCGCGCTTCCGCCATCTCTTCGAACCGAAGAACCGCCACATCATTGACGAACTCCAGGCCGACGTGGATCGCCGCTGGAAGGAACTGCTCGTTGCCGAAGAGGCGACCCGGAACATCCAACCGGCGTAATCGAAACTCATAGCTTCAGGGCCGGGCGCCGAAGAAGCGCCCGGATGACGTGAAGAGTTTTATCCGCGCCGTCGAGGTTCCAGTGTTTCTCGGTTCCCTTGAGGCGTTTGCCGAGTTGCTTGATGGCGCTCTCGATGATGCCGCTCGAAGTGCGTGCACCCGTCGGTCAAAAGCGATTTGAACCATTCGACACCGAATGCTATAATAAATTGCTTCAGTCCTTGATAATAAATCGGGGCGTGGCTCAGCTTGGATAGAGCGCCTGGTTCGGGACCAGGAGGTCGGCAGTTCAAATCTGCCCGCCCCGACCAGCCTTCGCCGAGGCTTCGGCTGGCAAGCCAGCCTGGAAACGGGTAGGCTTACCGACCGGAGCCTTGGTTGCTTCTATACTCGGCCTGCCTCAGGAATTCCATCGAGAGTCAGGTCAT
>Ga0315281_10007127_pt1 | contig 15795 bp, 12 predicted proteins | sample YL17G07_0_MG_FD_204540 | JGI IMG/M metagenome (GOLD analysis project Ga0315281, IMG submission 204540) | Sediment microbial communities from Yellowstone Lake, YNP, Wyoming, USA - YL17G07_0 | ecosystem: Environmental > Aquatic > Freshwater > Lake > Sediment | place: USA: Wyoming | collected... | reverse complement strand
AAACGAGCCTCAATTGAGGGTGCCAAAATTTGCATCAGTGACATTGCTGATACCTACTGTAATCGTATATAAAAAGTTAGGTGGTGTAAAAGTATTAGTTCCCATATTACTTGCAGTTAACGAATATGAGCCAGTGGAAAGGTTATTAAAGGAGTAAGTTCCAGTATTGCTAGTTGTGGTAGTAACAGGTGATGCTCCTGTTAGAGTCAGAGTCATTGTTACTCCAGATAAAGGAGTGCCAGATATAACTGCCCCACGATAAACCGTTCCTGAAATGGAATAGGTTGTAGGAGTTGCAGCTGCGGCTGCAGTTGAACCACTTCCTCCGCACGCAACCAGCATCATGCTGACAAATAAAGCTGCAACGATACCGAAATAAGTTTGAGTCATTTTAAGATTCATCATGGTTAATTTACCCTTTAAATTATTGATTGTTTTGCTCATGGTTTGAGGGAAAGGTTAGCTTGTTTACACCCTGCCCAATTGTTTGCCAAAAAAGCGATGCACTTTAGCATATCAATCATTATTTGGTAGAGCTAAAACGGCCTAGATACTTTTAAAAAAGTATCTAGGCCGTTTTATTAAGTAATTAATAATCAATATGATAGAAAATTACCCGATCAAGCTGATTGGGTATTGAAGCAAAATTATGCCCCCTTTAATCGTTTAATCATGGAAAACCAATTAATAACTAAACGATCCACGTTAGAATAATTATTCTACGTCAGGGGTCTATCGTTAACTCAATGCGTTGTTTTGCATGTTGCGCGCGGCCAGCGGTTTTTGAATTCTCCGGTCAGGCATTCGGCTCCATCGGGATTATTTTCCAAATCGAACAGTACGCGTGCAGCTACTGCAGTGTCTGCAAAATCAGAAAACACGCCGTCAATTCCCAGCCTGTAAAACTGCAAATATTCATTCACCGGATTGCCGGTGTAATCGCTTGCGAGACGACGCTGCTCGTTGCGAAAGGTCCATGAATGCACCAGCAGGCCAGCCTTGTGGGCGCGGGCTATCAGGTCGTTCGCGGCGAGCAGTTTGCGGCTGGCTTCACCAGGGCCTGGCAGCCCGGCTGCCACGGTGCTGACGATGTAGCGCTTCCAGGGGCCGATGCCATTGGCATAGCTTGCAACTTCTTTCAGTCCGGCATCGGTAGTCATATAGCCGAAGGTGCGTGCCAGCAACGCGGGATCGCCGGATGCAGTCCAGTCATAAGGGCGATCGAAAGGTGCATTGAAAGCAAGCGAACCATCGGCATTGACGTCGTCCGCATCGATCAACTGGATAAGCGGCAGCGCTGTCATGCTGCGTAGTTTTTTCAGGCTTGACGGCTCAAATGACTGTAAAAAAACCGGTGAACCGATGTGGTTCCAGCCCGCTTTGGTAAGCGTATTGATCAAGCGCTCTTCGAGCGGGAGGCCGATACGCTGGTGGTAGCTCGGGTGTTTGGTTTCCGGATAGATGCCGATGGTGCGACCGGTTTCCTCTGTCTTGCGTTTGGCCAAAGCAATGATTTCTTCGAATGTGGCTATTTCAAATTTTCCGTTGAATTGCTGAGGACGCTCGGCAAAAGCTTGCTTGGCATGTATGGTTTTGATCTCAGCCAGAGTGAAATCCGACGCGAAGAAACCTTCTTCAGCAAATCCATCGACAACCGCCGTGCGCCTGCGATTGGCAAATTCCGGATGATCGGCAACGTCAGTCGTGTTGATGATATTTGGCTCGTGACGCGAGATGAGGTAACCGTCTTTGGTTGCAACCAGATCCGGTTCAATATAGTCGGCACCCAGTTCCACCGCAAGCGCATAGGACTCGAGTGTATGTTCGGGCAGATAGCCGGGCGCACCCCGATGGCCGATTACGATAGGCCGTGAAGACACTCCATGCATATTGTATTTGTTTAAATCTGCCTGTGCTGCCGGGGCGAGCAAAGCGAGTGATAGTGCGGCGGTTAATGCGAGTAGAGCAGTCTGTTTCCTCAAGTACATGGTGAGTCTCCTGGATAAATGGAGATTGCAACATAGCGCCTTAACGTTACAAACAAATTACTGAACCATGACATATGCGCAACAAACGAAATGTCATTTTCAATCGCGTATATTGCCTTCAATCCAGATAATCCATTAGCCTTAAACCCCTCCCGGCCTCCCCTTGACAGGGGAGGAGCAGAATTGGCTCTCCCCCTGTTCGAGGCAGGGTCGCAGCAAAGCTGCGGGGTACCCGCCAGCATACCCCTTGCGGGTGCAAGGGGTAGCTGGAGGGGGTTTGGTTCTAATGAATTATCTGGGTTCAATTCTCATGTCATCGATATGTAACAACTGAAGAATAGGATAACTAACGATACGAATCCCCTCGTCTGGATGGCGTATCTGTATCTCTCGCATAGCACCTGACCAATCCAACACTTTGAAGGAGTCCGATATATGAAACCCGTCTTGAATATTTACACTTGGCTGAATATTGCTGTTTTTGCTTGCGGCATCATCGCTGCCAATTTCGCCTCTGCCGATAGTGTCGCTGACTATCAAAACCATGATCGCGATGAAGGTCGCTTTTCGTTCGCACTGTGGGGAGATTTGCCTTATGCAAGGAATAACGATGATCTAAAAATTTCAAATTTGCTTGACAGCATGAATGCGGCAAATCTTGAATTCACAGTATTCGATGGCGACACAAAAGATGGCAGCTCGGTTTGCATGGATGATCTGATTGGCGCAAAAGCGATTGCGCGCTTTAATCGGCTTAAAGCGCCAACAATCTATATACCCGGCGACAATGAATGGACTGATTGCCACCGCGTGAATAATGGCGGGTATAACGCGCTGGAAAGGCTCGATTATATTCGCCGCACGATGTTCGGCAAAATTGAGAGCTTCGGTCAGCGCAAAATGCAACTGTCCCATCAGGGAACCGTAGCAAGTGCTTATAGCGAAAACACAAGATGGATGCACAACGGCGTTGTTTTTGTAGGCCTGAATATTCCCGGCAGCAATAATAACAAGGTTAACAACGGTAGCTGCACCAGCTCGAAGAGCGTTCGCACTCAGGCGGATTGCGATGCCGACAATGCCGAATATGCTGACCGCAATGCGCATAACCTCACCTGGCTGGCTGAATCTTTCACCATTGCAAAACAAAATCACGCTGCGGGTTTAATGGTGATTATGCAAGCCGATCCTGGTTTTGATGTGCCGGAAACAGAAGCTGTAAATGAACGCCTTTTACCGGATTACGACGGCTACACTTCGTTCCTGAATGCACTGGCTAGCGAAACAAAGGCTTTCGATGGACAAGTGGTGCTGGTGCACGGCGATACGCATTTTTTCAAAATCGACAAGCCGCTATTCAGTCAGGCTGACATGCTGAAAAACTTTACCCGTGTGGAGACCTTTGGCAGCCCTAACGTGCATTGGGTGAAAGTAACCGTAGATCGCAACAGTGCAAACGTATTCCACTTTGATCCGGTAATCGTTCCCGGAAATTAAGTAACACCCCTCTGCAAGAGCACGATACCTGCCGATTTAATCGGAAGCTATCGGGCATTATTTTTTGCGACTCTCTTTTGTACAATCCCGAATTGTCCATTAGGATTAAACCCCTCCCGGCCTCCCCTTAACAGGGGAGTTGATTGCGCTCTCCCTCTGTTCGAGGCAGGGTCGCAGCATAGCTGCGGGGTACCCGCCAGCATACCCCTTGCGGGTGCAAGGGGTATGCTGGCGGGGGTTTAGTCTCTAATGGATTATTTGGGATAATACGTCAGAAATCTGACATCCATTTGTCTCGCTCATAATTTATATTCACAAGTCGCATGAAATTTTAAAGTTGGATGTATATTTTAAGGAAAACCTGATCAATATCTGCCGCGTACAAAAACTTGCTCAGCGCTTCCCTAAATAGGTACTTTCACGACCGTAGCAGCAGTACGTTGTTCTTCAATCAGCAGCTTAACGAAAGGGGATAATATGAAACCAAGGGAAAGGTATTTTATTGGTCTAAAAAACATTTCATCAATCTTGTTGACGTTCTCCATTGCGAGCAGTTATGCAGTGGCCGCACAGTCACCACAGGTTCCATTAAACGGCAGCACCATACCTAAATTTGCACAAGCAATGCCGCTGTTAAGCGTTTCGCCAGGTGGCGGAACAATTAATACGGTCGCGGGAAATACAAATCTGACGGTGCGTATGTGCGAATTCGATTCAAATATACTTCCACCCGGCACACCTTTATCCTTGGGCAATACAGGGAAAACGCGTACCTGGGGTTACATCACCGGCACTGCATGCCCTACTGTTCCGCAGGATACTTACATTGGCCCTGTCATCTTCAATAATCGAGGTTCATCGACTTCGATTAACTGGGTAAATGAACTGGGGCATAGTGCAACGACAGGTTTGTTGGCATATAAGTTCAACACCGACCAAACGTTGCATTGGGCCGATCCGCTCAATAATGCACAGAACAACTGTGCAATGGTCGGCGGCATTCCTGCTTTCGGCAGCCCCTGCGCGCAAAATTACATTGGCTCATTGCCTGGCGTTCCTCATTTGCACGGTGGAGAAATCCCACCCGAGCTGGATGGCAACCCTGAGGCCTGGTTTACCAGCGATGGTCAAAGACATGGCCCCGGTTATTATTCCGCCGTGTTGAGCAGCAATGCAGCGCTGTATAAATATCCGAACACGCAGGAAGCCGCCCCGCTCTGGTTTCATGATCACACCTTGGGTGCAACGCGGCTAAGCGTGTACTCGGGTCTGGCAGGCATCTATTACCTGCAAGACCCGGCACTTAAACTGCCAAGCAATTTACAACCGCTCTCTGAAGTAATACCTGTAGTCATTCAAGACCGCATGTTTGACAGCAACGGACAGTTGTATTTCCCCGCCGATTCGTCGGGTGGCACGCTGTCCAGTCCCAATCCTGAGCATCCATACTGGGTGCCAGAATTCTTCGGTGACACGATTGTCGTCAATGGCAAGGCGTGGCCTTACCTGAACGTAAGTGCTAAACGTTATCGATTCTTGTTCCTGAACGGATCGAATGCGCGCGCCTACCAGTTATCCTTCGTGAAAGGTCCGCCTATGTATGTTATTGGAACCGATGGCGGCTATCTCGACATTCCGTTTAAGATCGACACAGGCGGAAATAAAGTGTTGACTATCATGCCGGGCGAACGCTATGAGGTAATTATTGATTTTACCGGCTTTGCCAATAAGAATATTGTTATGAGCAATGCAGCTGGCGCACCCTACCCGAACGGTGTTTCGCCCAAGGGTACTCCTGTAGAGCAAGTGATGCAGTTCAGAGTGGGCGCGCCACCGGCGGTGGCTGATGCAAGCTACAATCCGGGTAGTGGTATACCCCTGCGTACTGCTGCTCAAGCCATGGTACGGCTTGCCAATCCCGCCACTGCCACGGTTAATTTTGTCAAAGCAAAGACACGACAAATGACGTTAAACGAAGTTTCAGGCGGGGCACAATCCGTTGTCGATCCGGTAACAGGTGTGGTGACGACTTATCTGGGCGGGCCGCTGGAAATTTTGATGAACAATACGAAGTGGTCGGGTCTATCCACACGCCCGTACAACGACTTTACCCCGGTCACTGTTAACGGTGTGACGACCTTGTATTCCGAATTGCCGAAAGAAGGTGATACCGAGATTTGGGAGTTCGTTAACCTTACCGTTGATGCACACCCCATCCATTTGCACCTGGTGCAGTTCCAATTGATTAGCCGACAGGCATTCAACATAAACAAGTATACAGGTGATTATGCGGCGTTATTCCCAAGCGGCCAATACCAACCCGCCTTCGGGCCGCCGATGGATTATGATGCAGCGAAAAATCTTCTTTCCGGTGGAAAGTTCGGCGGGAATCCTGATGTGAATCCCTATCTGACAGGCAAACCAAAACTCCCATTGGCGGAAGAAGCAGGTTGGAAAGATACGGTTATCATGTATCCGGGTGAGGTTACCCGCATTGCGCTACGCTATGCACCGACCGATCTGGCGCTTAATACCGCTCCAAACAAATTGTTTTATCCGTTTGATCCGAGTGGTAGCCAGCAATACGGCTACGTGTGGCACTGTCACATTCTTGACCATGAAGATAACGAGATGATGCGACCCGAGATGGTTCAGTTAAATCCGTTTGCACCAATTCCCGCTTCACGCAGATTGGTGAAGGGAATTAACTACTAAGTCGGAATAAATAGGGGGGACAAATATGGGCGCTTTTTAGCGCCCATATTATTTTTGGCATTCGAGAATGTGAAGTTGAAAAATCTAGTGGCGTTTTAACATCCCAGCAGTTTCATCGGCAATCACTGGCTCAATCCTCTGCCACCGGTCTGTTTTTCTCCCACGCAGTAGCATCTATGGTTTCCTTATAGGCATGCCAGGTGGCATGGCCGATGACGGGCATCAATACCAGGAAGCCGATCAATGCCGTGGCAAATCCCAGCAGGACAGTTAACACGATGATCGCTGCCCACATCAGCATGGGTATTTTGTTGCGCAATACGGCATTAACGCTGGTGATAACGGCTGTGATGGCATCTGCCTTGCGATCCATGATCATCGGCAACGAGAAGGCGCTGGCTGAAAACACCATGCCCGCAAATACCGCGCCCACCATGCTGCCGATTCCAAAAAATGGCAGCAGCTGTGACCAACTTGGTCTGGCTTGCATAGGCAAAAACACATTCATTACTGTTGCAGCGCGCGCCCAAAGCAGCAGCACCACCATTAGAATCAAGCCCAGTACCAGCAGCTCGCGCATGTGTTCCTTGCATTCGAGTATGCAGTAGCCGATCACGGGTTTGCGTCCCTCTTCCAGTTGACGGCTGATGGAATACAGCCCCACAGCCAGTACTGGGCCAATAAACATAAAACCGGTGGCAAGGCCCACATACAGTGCCAGTGTGCCATAGCGCCAGGTGAACATCGTAATCAGCAGGCTTAGCAGCGTCAGCGCAATGCCGTAGGTCAGGCTCAATAGCGGCGCACTGGTGACATCCTTCCAACCCAAACGCAGCCAGCGCAAGGGGGCAGTCAGTTCCAGCGTATTGCAAGGTGCGACAAAAGGCATGTCCTTTGCGGACTCTGCAGAATTGGTATCAGGTAAGTTCGACATATATTCCTCTTTTAAAAAATGTTCTTTTTCTAAGATTACAACTTTATCAGAACGCGAACAAAAGGATAGTCTCGCATTAATGCCGATCGCACAGAGCTAACGCAGGCCAGAGTAAGCTACGAACCAAACCTGCCTCGCTACCCTATTCCTATGAATGATACACCCGCCATTTTTGCCGTATGCAAGCTCATTGCTATCCTCGACTGCCAATTCTGATCCTCGCAACAGCTTTTCACTATGGTTTGGTATAATTTTATCCAGACTCCTCGGTGCAATATTTAGCGGTTTCTCATCCTCGATTACCGTTGATAAAACAAAAATGATACCCTCAACACTAGCTCGACTGTCCATGGCAGTCGTTGCCGCCCTCGCAATTTCACTACTACTCGTATCGGGCATATTGACTACTCCAAACCCGAACTATGAGATGATGTTGGCGATTACATTTGACATCACCATAAAATGAAACTTTTGCTAACCATTCTTTCAGCACTTCTACTCGGAGCCTGCGGAACCTACCTGGGCTATGGACTCAAGCCGGGTGAAGATCGCCTGGAAAACATGCTGCATACTCTGGGGCAACCGGCAATGCGCTGGCATAATGCGGATGGTTCAACGCAACTCGCTTTTCCACGCGGGCCTGCGGGAATCCATACTTACATGGCAACCATAGCAGCAGACGGCAAGCTGCAACAGATTGAGAATGTATTGGATGAAAAACATTTCGCACTTATCCAATCCGGAATGAACAAAGAAGAGGTGCTTCGCATCCTCGGCCCATCCTATCCAAACTGGACTGCTTATTTCGAGAGGCGCGACGAGTTAGTGTGGGAATGGCGGTATTGCGATGCATGGAATGAACCAGCTCGTTTCAATGTGTTGTTCGATAATAGTAAAAGCACAGTGCGTTCAACAATGAGCCTGACCGAGTCGCAGAAAGGGCTATGTAACAGGGGACGTTGCACGTGCTAATGTTAAAAATGGAGCAGATACATTTTTTTAAAAGCAAATTCAAAGCCAGAATCCGGCTCAACAACATATCTGGCCGCTTATAAAAGTAGGCAACAATAATCAAGATTCGGCCTTTTTTATACGACTTTTTTTCAGGATATTAACCTGGAATTACTTTCCGCCAAAAATATCACCCAGGACTTTCAGGATGCTGACTTTTCTGAGCATAGCGTTCACACTCTACGGTGCCATGCACCTCTATGCCTTCAACAAGGTGTGGCAAGCTATACCGCACTCTGTTTTTCTGGGCTTGGCTCTGCTGCTTGTCGGCCTCATTATGACCTTCTCGCCTTTTCTGCTGTGGCAGTTCACCCGGCAAAACTGGCATAGTGCAACCGCCATTGCATCATGGCTGATTTATCTGTGGATGGGTTTTTTATTCCTGTTTTGCAGCGTCGCACTGGTATTCGATATCGCCCAACTGCTTTCCACATTTACAAGTTTTAGTTGGCCGCTGAACCATGCCACATCGTTGCTCGGCACTGCCATGCTTTCCCTTGCCCTGATTGGCTATGGTTTCATCTCAGCCAGACAAATACTGGTTGAGGAAGTAACCATCGTTACACCAAAACTTGTATCAGGAAAAGTCACCATTGCGCAAATTTCAGATCTTCATCTGGGAGTAATGCTGGGCGATGAATTTCTCCAGCGTGTAATTTTCAAGTTGCACGAGCTCAACCCCGACATCATTGTGGCAACAGGTGATGTGATCGACGGACAGGGAGATGATCTTGATGCGCTGGCCAAAAGCTTGCGCACGTTACGCCCACCCATGGGATTATTCGCAGTCACAGGCAATCATGAATACTTTGCCGGGCTGGAAAATTCATTGCGATTTTTGCGCAATGCGGGCTTTACTGTACTGCGCGGCGAATCTGCCGCAGCGGGAGGAATTAACCTGGTGGGAGTGGATGACTCGACCGCACGCGCAATGGGGCAAGAAGTCATGTTGAACACACGACAAGCGCTCGCTTCTGTCACCTCAAAAAACTTCATCGTGCTGCTAAAACACCAGCCGGTGGTTGATAATGAAACCCCATTCGATTTGCAGCTCTCAGGCCATGTCCATGGCGGGCAGATATTTCCGTTTGGGTTGTTGACACAATTGGTATATCACGTGCGCACCGGCCTCACACAACTAGCCGATGGCCGGTTACTGTATGTGAGCCGTGGCACCGGTACCTGGGGGCCGCCGATACGGTTGTTTGCAGCGCCCGAGATTACGCTGATTACGATAACGAGCGACAACAGCAAGTAATCAACTATGAGCAACAGTCAGTATATTAACCATACCCAATTTGCTATATGGATTATTAAACAATTGATCGACCCAATTACCATGTCCGCGTATACTAAAAGTTATGCTTATACAAGCTTAGCATTTCATTAACGAATAACCCGGACGACTTATGAAAATCGATTTACGCCTCACGCTTCAATATGGTCTGACTATTTTCCTCAGTGCATTTCTTCTGTTCCAGGTACAGCCGATGATAGGCAAGATGATCCTGCCATGGTTCGGCGGCTCGGCATCGGTATGGACGACCTGCATGCTGTTTTTTCAGATGGTGTTGCTGCTGGGTTATTTTTACTCGCATTGGGTGATCCGCTTTCTTACTCCATATCGTCAAAGCATATTGCACGGCAGCCTGCTGCTGGTAAGCCTGCTGTTGCTCCCTATCGTGCCAAGCGAAGCCTGGAAACCGAGCGGAGCCGAGAACCCGACCCTGCAAATACTCGGGCTGCTTACGGTTTCCATAGGCTTGCCCTATTTTGTATTGTCAACCACGGGGCCGCTGCTACAGGCATGGTTCGCACGCGAGCGTTCCGGCTTGGTACCTTACCGTTTGTTCGCCTTGTCAAACTCTGGCTCCATGCTGGCGCTGCTGGCCTACCCGCTTGCGATCGAACCAGCACTCCCTACGCGTTTGCAGTCTTTTCTGTGGTCTGGCCTGTTTGCCAGTTTTGTTGTTGCCTGCGGCTTGCTTGCGTGGCGAGGCCGCAAGGGCGTTGCCATAGTGCCGCAACAGTCTCAGGAAGGTTCTGCGCCGCGCTGGACGAACAAGTTATTGTGGGCTTCGCTGGCTGCTTGTCCGTCAATTTTAATGGTTGCCGACACGAGTTTCCTCACTGAAAATATCGCGCCTATTCCGATGATATGGGTTGCACCCCTTGCTCTCTATCTGCTCTCTTTCATCCTGAGCTTCGAGAGTCCGGGATGGTACCAGCGTAAAATTTTTCTCCCGCTTTTGGTGCTGGGCCTCGCTGCGCTTGCCTATCTGCCGACATTGGGATTATCTGAAATACCCATTTTTCAATCGATGGCGATTAACCTGTCTGCATTCTTTGTCGCATGCATGGTCTGCCATGGCGAGCTCGCGCGCTTGCAACCGCATCCATCCTATTTGACCGGCTACTATCTCATGCTATCAATAGGCGGAGCGTTTGGAGGATTCTTTGTTGGCGTCATTGCGCCCTACTGGTTCAACAGCAACTATGAATTATCCATTGGAATAATACTCACCGGATTCGTTGCCGCCATAGCAATCATCCCCAAGACGACCTTTTCTCACCCCGCCTGGCGCAAAGTTACGATTGCATCCTCTTTGCTTATATTGCTGGCTCTGGGTTGGCTCAGAATCAATGATCACATCGAAGAGAACAAGGACGCGGATGTGATGGTGCGCAATTTCTATGGTTCCCTTAAGGTTTTTGCCGACCCTGAGGATGGTTATCGCACCATGATGCACGGTCAGATTATTCATGGACGTCAATACATGACCCCGGACAAACTCGCTTACCCGACCACCTATTACAGTACCGACGGTGGCGCGGGCAAGGCAATGCAGATCAAGGCTGATGGTGGCAAATTGCGTGTAGGGGTAATAGGCCTGGGCGTTGGTACGCTGGCCAGCTATGGGCGCAAGGATGACTACTACAGGCTTTACGATATTGATCCTCTCGTAATCGATATAGCGCACAACAATTTCAGTTATCTCTCACAGACTTCTGCAACCACTGAAATTGTCCTCGGCGACGCACGCTTACAACTGGAAAGAGAAACACCACAGAAATTCGATGTCCTGGTCGTGGACGCCTTCTCAGGCGATTCGGTACCCGTGCATCTACTGACCTATGAGGCATTCGCGCTCTATTTCAAACATCTGAAACCGGATGGCGTGCTTGCAGTTCATATTACCAACCGGTTCCTGGATCTGCGGCCCGTTGTAAAAACAGCCGCAGAGCATTTTGCACGGGAGGCACGCCTGGTTGAGTTTGAAGGGGATCGCAGCCGGTTGATATTCCATTCGAGATGGGCGTTGATCAGCGGTGACCCGGCATTTTTCAAGCACCCGAGTCTTATCGATTCAACACCGATTACGGTGCGCAGAGATTTCCTGCCATGGAAGGATGATTACAGCAGCATTTTATCGATCCTGATGTAGAATGTTTAGCAGGATTTCAGTGATGTATCATTTAACTTCAATATACTTACGAAGAAAGCTGTCATGAAAAAATTATCATTATTATTTGCTTCATTATTAATGGCGGCATGTGCTTCTACTCCCAAGACTGATACTACACAGCAAACGATAGACAAAAACACCCCTGTAGAAGCAGATAAAAAAACAGCACAAGTTTCAATGACCGATAGTGAAGCAAGCAAATTAACCGATGAAATTGAAAAACTTCAAAGTCAGAGCGTTTACTTTGACTTTGATAAATTTGTTGTAAAACCTGAGTATCGGGATGCACTGAATAATCAGGCAAATTTCACCAAAGATCAGAAAAATGATATCGTCACATTGCAAGGGAATGCGGATGAACGCGGCAGCAGCGAATACAACCTTGCTTTGGGCGCCAAGCGGGCGAATGCGGTTAAAAACAGTCTTAAGGTACTGGGCGTCCCCGCAAACAAAATCCTGGATGTAAGCTTTGGCGAAGAAAAACCGCGTCTCTCATGCCATGAGGAAAAATGCTGGCAAGAGAATCGCAGAGTAGACTTTGTGCATCAGCTCGGTAAATAGATGACAACGGATGTATCAGGCAAGTTCATAATGCCAGCTTCAGTTTATTTCTTGTTTGCCATGTATTTTATGCAACTGGCGAAATTGATGTCACTAATGGTATGAGTGTAAGACAGGATGAAATGATTGTTCAGCAGCCTGCTGGAGGCATTCTGATACGTGCTAAAAATCTTCCCGATATTGCATTGGCACGCCAATGCTTCTTCGAAAAATCTGCCAGTCTCGGCATTGAGCAACTGATTGAAACAATCACCGAAAATGATGGGCTTAGTGTCAGATTCAGAATGCGCAAGGACTTGAAAATCGAGTGTTCGCCTTTTTACGACACCTTGCAATTGTGTGATGTTTTCAGGCTTGATCCGCAAACCAATCCTGCGGACATCGGCAAAGAAATAGTCTTGTCCATGTTATTGGGGCCGGTGACATTTGAATATCCTAACTATGCCGAGCTTGCAGCTTCGTTACGAATTCGGCATAACATCGTCGTGGCTGCCAGTCGTACTGCACTGGCTTTCCACACCAGCAAAATCGAACGGCCGATAGATTATTGGACTTACTCGGAAGATTGCGGCTTTACCGTGCTGCCAGGCAAGCCTTTAATTGAGGCCTTACGCAAGGCGACACAACCAGAAGTGTCAGGTGAGAAATATTGTTTCTCCTGCTACCGTGCAACTGAATACGTGATCCTGCTAGGCATCGCACAAGAACTGGAAATTTGTAATCCTGTATTACTGCAACAACTGCAACAGCAATGGGAGTTCCGGTCCATCAAGTCGCGACAATTTCATGATGTATTCTTGCGCGAGTTCGGGTCAATGAGCGAGCCATTACCGCCAAGATATTTTGTTCCGGGAGATCGCCTATGGTTTCGCAACCCGGACGAACGCTCATCTGACGTTACCGGCTATGAGGGATCCTGGGTTTTCTATCTTGGCAGCGGTTTGTTTACCAACTTCTGGGAGCGCGACAAACCCTATACTCTGACCTCTAAATGCATCGAGATATATCACTGGCGTCACGGTGTGTGTCAGGATAGCGAAGGCAATTTACATATAGATGAAACTATCGTTCAGAAGCGTGTCAGTGCCTCTATGCAAAATCAAGACGAGATTGGCCGAATACTTGAGCAGATGTTACGGCTACGGGACGTACAGGGAGTTTATGCTGATGGTGGCTGCATCGACACTAGCCGCGAATATCCCCGTTGCGTTTGCCCTGTTAGTGCCGACCTGATCTTGCCAATTGATTAAACGCATTTCTTAATTCCACGACCCGCTCATTTCCTGGCCTACATTTAAAAAATCAACCAGCCCTGAACATGCATTTCATTGAAATTCCCGCTCATTCGGTTTAAGCTGCGCCAGCGAGTTCAAACCGGGAGGAAACACCATGGATGAAAGCAAGAAAGAAACTGTTGGAAACGGCGTAACATTTCGACGCTACCTTGATGGCCATAACGAACATAAACCCTGGCGCAAGCTCGTGGTGGTACAGGACACTTCCTACAAGTGCCCGACCTATGTCCACCGAACCTCGCCCTGCCAAGGGAGTTGCCCTGCAGGCGAGGACATTCGCGGCTGGTTGAATATTACACGCGGCACAGACAAGCCTCCCGCCGGTATGATTTGGCAGGAATACGCTTTCCGCCGCCTGACTGAAACCAACCCCTTCCCTGCTGTCATGGGCCGCGTTTGTCCTGCACCTTGTCAGGAAGGTTGCAATCGCAACGAGGTAGAGGATTTCGTCGGCATCAACTCGGTCGAGCATTTCATCGGCGACTGGGCGCTAGCCAACAATATTAAATTTTCCAAGCCAGAGCACGAAACTGGAAAACACATTGCGATTATCGGCAGTGGTCCCGCTGGCCTCGCCGCTGCCTACCATCTGCGGCGCATGGGGCACGCTTGCACTGTCTTTGAATCCAGCCCGTTGCTGGGTGGCATGATGCGCTACGGCATACCGGGCTACCGCACGCCGCGCGAGATGCTGGATGGTGAAATCCAGCGCATCCTCGATATGGGCGTAGAAGTGCGTCTCAACACCCGCGTTGGAGTAGATATTTCGCTTGATCAGCTCAAGCAAAAATTTGATGCTGTCTTCGTAGGCATCGGCGCACAGTCGGGAAAGCCGCTGGGCATTCCCGGCGACGAGGCGCCAAACTGCATTTCCGGCATCGATTTTCTGCGCGCCTTTAACGACGGACGTTTGCGTTATGTGGGCAAGCGGGTCATTGTCGTGGGCGGCGGCGACACCGCGATGGACGTGGCTGCTGTGGCGCGTCGGCTCGGACACATTCAACATGATCACAATCTGCCCAAGCCCGAAGCCGCGATCCTTGGCCATACCGAACACGATATCGCCACCATCGCCCAGCGCGAGGGTGCCGAGGTAGTCATCGCCTATCGCCGCGCCGTCGAAGAAATGCCGGCAACCAAACACGAAGTTGCGTCAGTGACTCGAGAAGGTGTGCAGATCATGGCCTGCGTCGCCCCGGTGTCGGCAGTACTCGGGGCTGACGGGCGTGCAACTGCATTGAGGGTAATCAAAGTCGACTGGGTCAAAGGCAAGATGGTGCCGCAGGCAGGTTCCGAATTCGACATTCCCTGCGACTTGATCGTCTCAGCGGTCGGCCAGGGGGGGGATATGACGGGTCTTGAGTCGCTTGATAATGGCAAGGGTTTGATCAACGGCGACAAGTATTATCAGGTGACCGGACAGACCGGTGTTTATCTCGGCGGCGATGTCATCAAGCCGCATTTGCTGACGACTGCGATCGGGCACGCGCGCATCGCCGCAGAAACGATCAATCATCAACTCACCGAAGGTAATCCGGGTCTGCGTCCCAAAGTTGACGTGCACCACTTCGACCTGTTGAACGCGATGCGCCAAACCGGACACGAACCGGAACCCTATGACCAGCGCCCGACGTGGGGCACCGACGCAGCCAAGTTTGCCTTGCACAACTACGAAGATCGTGCTGCCGCCGAGCTGATCCATACCGACCGGCTTTTCCTCGGCCATTTTTCCAATACGCCGCGCATTGTGCGTGATGAACTCATGCTGGATCCGGACTCAGTGCTTGGACATTTCGATGATCGGCTGATGGGCCTGGAGGAAAAATCAGCACGCGCCGAAGCGGATCGATGCATGAGTTGCGGCATGTGCTTCGAGTGCGACAATTGCGTAATCTATTGCCCTCAGCTTGCAGTTAAACGCACCAGCAAAAAAGACTACGACTTCGGTCGTTATGTTTATACCGATTACTCGAAATGTATCGGCTGTCACATATGCGCCGATGTTTGCCCAACTGGTTACATCCAGATGGGGCTGGGTGAGTAATTATTAACTTGACGTAAATACCCTGGTCTTGGGCAGACCCAATTCCAGGAAAAACTGCTCAGCTATTGAATTGGCCGCTTCGGGTCCGGCAATGTAAATATCCGACTTGATGACATCGGGATGATTTTTAAGAATACCCTGCAGCAAGGTTTTAAGCGACTCTTCACGCTTGCCATTCGGATTAGCCAGGTCAAAATCTGCAAGCAGTTGGGTGTAGTCAAAATTATCCAGCGCATCGGCCCACGCACGGCCAACATTGGGCAGATAAATACTACTGTCTCGT
>Ga0315281_10007126_pt1 | contig 15795 bp, 15 predicted proteins | sample YL17G07_0_MG_FD_204540 | JGI IMG/M metagenome (GOLD analysis project Ga0315281, IMG submission 204540) | Sediment microbial communities from Yellowstone Lake, YNP, Wyoming, USA - YL17G07_0 | ecosystem: Environmental > Aquatic > Freshwater > Lake > Sediment | place: USA: Wyoming | collected... | reverse complement strand
TGTTCGATGAAGTCGACGCTTCCGAGAGCTTGCAGGAGTTCCTCAAGATGTTGAAGCACAGCAGCGGCTCTGCCAAGATCATCGTGACATCGGAATCGCGGCCAAGGTTCTACGAGAGCTCGGACGTGGTGGCGAAGAGGGAGGTCTTCGAGCTTGAGCTGGGCGGACTGGACAGGGATTCAGCCATCGAGTTGCTTGGCTCCAGGGGAATCGTCGGAAACGTCGCCGACGAGTTGTTCCGGGCAACGCACGGGCACCCTCTCTCACTCGAGATGGTTACTGTGACGAGCCCGGCCGAAGCCAAGACGCAGGTCTCCAAGTTCTTCGAGGAGGAGTTCTATGCGGAGCTCCCGGACGCGGAGAAGTCGCTCCTCCAGTTCGCATCCGTGTTCCAATCCCCGTTCAGCTCAGACGCGGTGCCCAAGGAGCTGAAGCAGGCGAAGAAGGGTTCGATGCTTCGCGAGATCGCCCCTGGAAGGTTCGAGATACATGCCTCGCTCAAGGATTTCGTGTACAACTCGATGACCAAGGATGAGAAGGTCAAGTGGCACGGCCTGGCCGCGGACCATTACCTCAAGTCAGGGGACATGCAGGAAAGACTGTACCATCTGGTCCACTCGAACCGGGGGCTGGAGGCCGAGATGATGATCTCGAGGATGGGCGACGAGCTCATAGACGACGGGTCCGCGCAGATGCTCTGGGAGACTATCAAAGATTTCGAGCCTTCGAAGCCGAAGTATCGGCAATCCGTCATCCTCACGAAGGCAAAGGCCGCCAGCACCGTCGGCAAATACGCTATCGCGTGGTCCCTCCTGGAGAAGGTCGCAAGCGACGAGAAACCCCCCTCATCCGCGGAGGCCCTGGCGGAGATGGGCAAGATAAAGAGCATGACGGGGGAGCCCGAAGATGCTTTGCGGCTGTTCTCCCAGGCTATGGACAGATGTCCTGAGCATCCCGCGATCAGCGCCAAGGCGCTCCGTGGGCTGGGAGTGGTCGAAGGGAAGCTCGGCCACTACGACAAGGCCCAGGAGTTGCTCGAAAGGAGCGCCAGGGACGCCATGACCGCGATGGACTCCAAGGGGATGCTCTTGGCACACCTGGAGCTCGGGAATGTCTTCATGGGCCGCGGGATGTTCGAGCAGGCGATCGACCACTTCTCGAAGTGCGCTGCAGGGTTCGGACCGGTCCAGCTAACCAACGTGTACATGAACATGGGAGTGGCCAGCGCCTCCCTTGGAAGGGACAACGAGGCGAAGATCAATCTTGAGAACGCCGTGAGGTTGGCCGACGAGACCGGACAACCTCGGTCGAAGGCATGTGCCCTCACATCTCTGGCCGAAGTGCTGATCAGGTCTGGGCAGGTGGAGGTCGCGAAGGAGCACTGCTTCCGAGCGCTCGATATCGTGACTGATCTGGACGACAAGATGGGCGTCTCCGCCGCCTATGCGAACCTCGGGATGGCGGAGAAGGCCTGCGGGAACCTGCACGACAGCGAGGAGTACTATGCGGAGAGCATCGCTGCGCTCGGGAACGTTGATGCTCCTCGGGCCCTGGGATTGAGGAAGATGGAGCTCGGCCTCCTGCTCAAGGAGATGGGCGAACCGGCCAGGGCCAAGGTCCTCTTGCAGGATTCCAAGGAGCTCTTCAATCGATTGCATGCCGAGGACATGGTGGCGCGGGTAGACAGCGAGCTCAGGGGCATGCGTTGAGCCCCTTCAGATCTGAGGCATGCTCTTCAACCAATCGATGTCCGACACATAGATGTCCCTGATGTCCTTCAGGCCCCAGATCAGCATCGCCAGCCTCTCGAAACCCAGGCCCCATGCGAGCACTGGCTCCTTGACGCCAAGGGGTTCCGTCACCTCGGGCCTGAATATGCCTGCGCCACCGAGCTCCATCCATTGTCCGTTCCAGAATATGTCGAGCTCGAGTGAGGGTTCGGTGTAAGGGAAGTACCCTGGCCTGATCCTGATAGGGACGTCCATGCGCGCGTAGAACTCCTTCAGCAGCCCGCAGAGCATGTCGAAGTTCGCTCCCTCCTCGCAGACGATCCCCTCGATCTGCATGAACTCCGGGAGATGGGTCGAGTCCATGGCCTCGTTCCTGAAGATCCTCCCGATCGTGAACACCTTGAACGGAGGCTTCGGGTTCTTGGCGATGTACTTGACGCTGCTGACTGTCGTGTGCGTCCTGAGCAGGGCCTTCTCGGCCTCAGCCCTGCTCCACTTGTACCTCCAGCCCAACGAGCCCGTGTTCCCCCCGTTCTCGTGGACCTGCTTGACCTTCTCTATCAGCCCCTCGTCCTGCGAGATATCTATCTTCCCTGGGTCCATGACGTAGAAAGTGTCCTGCATCTCCCTTGCCGGATGGTCTTGGGCGGTGAACAGGACGTCCATGTCCCAGAAGGCGCTCTCGACGAAGTCGCCGGTCACCTCCGTGAATCCCATGTTCAGGAAAACGGTCCTCGTCTTCTCGAGCAGCAGTGTCAGTGGGTGCTTCCTGCCCCCGTGCACCGTCGGTGCGAAGGCTTTGACATCGTACTTTCGGACATCGACATCCCTCCATCCTCCGCTCTGTATCAGTTCCGGTGTGAGCTGTGCGACCTCCTCCTTCATTTCGAATGGCATCGCGGCGAGCTTCGCACCCTGTTCTGTCAGCGATATGTATCTCGAACTGATGTGTCGCTCGTTCACGATGTCCTTGCGCTGCTTGAGCGACTCCAGGATCTCCTTGTCCGCTTCCGAATCGGAGACCTCTCCCCGTGCCATCCTCTCTATCAGGAGCTCGTCCTCACCCTTCTTGTGGACCGCTCCTTTGCCTTTCTCGGTGACCGTGATTATCGTGTCCGCGCCTTCCTTCGACACGACCCCCCAGCCCTTCTTCCTCATCCAGCCTAGGGCGATGGAGATATCCTCGTTTGTGAGTCTCCCGCTGCGCTTCAAGTCGGCCATCGAGCCTTTTCCATTCAGGTGCTCCAGGAGGATACCTAGGGCTACCTTCTCCTGGAGTGGCCTTGTCGCCACTTGTGGGTTCATCAGCGAGTAGCTCTTCGTGATGCTCTGGTCTATCTTCACTAGGCCCTTGGCCTGCAGCCAAGAAGAGGCATTCATCACCTCGACGAGCTGCTCGAGCCCGCTCTTTCGCCGTATCTCCTCGGGGCTGGCACGCTTCAGCTCGTTGAGGGTCTTGAGGACCTTCTTCTCGAAGTAACTGAGTTGCTCCACGACGTCTCTATCTGACATTCCAGAGCCTCATCGGAAGAACCGCTTATGTACTTTTCCGGAGGCGTCTGGGTGCTCAGTAGTCGATCTCTTTCTCATACGGCTTGATGTCGAAAACCGGGGTGCCGTCGAACGCGTCCAGGCCTCGGACGGTGACCACGTTCTTTCTGACGGAAACGAGCTCGACCAGCGTGAGGCCTATCTTGTTCGGTCTGGTGGGCGAGCAGCTTGCGAAAACGCCGACCAACGGCTTGGTGGGATCTCGCATCGGGTGGATCTTCATGAGCGTCTCACGGCTCTTGTGGAATCCGAAGATGACCCAGATGTGTCTGAAATGGGAGAGCTTGTACAGACCCTCCATGTAGACCATCCTGAAGACCAGCCTGGAAGTGACCTTCCTCCAGTCGTCGGGTGCCTCCCTTACGCCGTTCCTGACGGTGGCAATCGCCCTCATCTTCCACTTCAGATGATCAGGTCCCCGGTCCATCCCTGACGAAGAAGTCGTCCAGGACCTTCTTCGCTTCCAGCCTTTTCTTCTGGTGCACTTCCAGGAAGTTCCACACCTTCTCGAAGAGTCGCTCCTTGCATTCCCCGCAGAGTATCTTCCCAGCCCTGCACTCGTCGTACATCTCCTGGATCTTCGCGTCGTCCGGCTCGAAGAAGTACTTGAAGTAGGCGTGGACAGAGCAGACTTCCGGCTGTCCGCCCATCTTCCTCTGCTCTTCGACCGAGACCCGACCTCCGGTGAAGGCGTTCGACGTCTTTCTCTTGACCGTCTTCTTGTCATCCGTCGTGAAGATTGCCATCTCTCCCTTCCCCGAGGTGGACATCTTCTCCGGACCGGCCAGTGAAGGCATGAGCTTGGAGTGGATCAGCGCCGGCTTGTAGAACCCAAGCGCCTCCGCTATGTCTCTGGTTATCCTGAAATGGGGATCCTGGTCGATCCCGCAAGGGATGAGGCACGGGACCTTCTTCCCCTGCTCGACGGACTCGAGGAAGCACGGAACTGTCTGGATGCTGGTGAAGAATATGCTGCCGATGTTGTAGGTATTGTCGAAGCCGAACACCGCACGGATCGTCGAGAAGGTGATCTTCTTGGCCGCCCTGACCGCGAGCGGATACATCGTCTTGATGTACTCCGTGTCGAGGAATATGTTCGTCAGCTTCGGGTCGAAGCCGAGAGCAATGAAGTCCAGGGCGTTCTCGTACCCCCACTTCTTGGTCTCGTCGAGCGTGAGGTGGTCGTAGAACATGAATTTCTCATCGTCCGTGAGTTGGAACCACATCCGCGCCTTGAAGGTGTCCTGCAGGTACTTCGAGAACGCCCACGGTATCAGGTGACCGAGGTGGACGGGTCCCGAGGGTCCCCTGCCAGTGTACAGCGAGAACTTGTTGCCTTTGTCGTATTCGTTCAGCAGCCAGTCAAGGTCCCTCTGAGAGTACACGAGCCCCCTTCTAAGCATAGGATGAAGGGGACCGTATCTCGAGAGCCTCTCAAGCATGGCATCGTCGATTCTCTTCGTCCCGAACCGTTCGATGAGCACGTCGTAGTCGATCTCGCCGGAGACTCTGTAGGGCGTTACCTCGAATTCTTTGGTCATCTGTGGCTCACGCAGGGTTAGACCTTCCGATACTATATGTCTTGCTGTGACCCCGGAATAGCCAGATGGAGTTCAAGGAGTCACTGGAGGCGCTCCCAGGAGTTCGCGAAAATACGAAATCTCACTGCTTCTGAATGAGGTGATAGCCCGCCGATTTCTCACGAGCCTTTCGTTTCACTAGCCCTTTCGATTGAAGCTCGTCCAGAGCCCTGAGCACGAAGTTCTTCGGGGCTTTGGTGAGACCGACGATCCTGTCGGCGTTGGCCATTTTCTCTTCGCTATCTAGTCCCGCACTCTTCATCGCGTTGTAGACCTTCTCGGCCCACATCGATAGTCCTTCCGGCATGGTCAATCATCCCTGGTGACCGCCCTTCCTTCCGGCTGTTCGCAACCGGGTGCGAGGCGTCATCGGGTGCCACATTTGAGTTTTCGTTCTTAATACCTCTCCTAAGGATGATGGGTTAGGATAACGGCCGGCCAGCGGCTTTCAGGGCGGGGGGCCAATGCCGCCCGGAGAAAGGTATATCGGGACTCAGAGGATTATTGCGAAGACAAGGCGGAGCTAGGAAGGTCTACTATTGAAATCGCTAAGCATGTCCCCATCCGTCGTGGCATTGTTTTTGGTCTTCGGCTTCATAACGAGCGCGTTTCCGGTTTCGGCGGTCGACCGTGTTGGCGGACAGTTCTGGACCTACGATGCCTCTATGACAATCGCCGGTCTGAACGCGACTGGGACAGTCACTTACGCGCTCAGTGGGCAGGATTCGGTCATGGCCAACGGCGTTTCGTATGATGCCGACATACTGACGATCAGTGGTAATCTCTCAGCCTCTTCTACCCTGTTTGGCGTCCCCTACTCGGTCTCTACGGTCCTCGGGGGCGCGCGATACGAGAGCAGGGGTGGAATGTCGATGATAAGGGAGGACTCGCTTCAGTTGACCGACATGTCGATCGGATCGACGCCGATACAATTACTCGCAAGGATACGGACAGAGACCACTACGACCTATGCGCCCCCCTACCTATCCAAGTTCGATCCTGCGACCACCAGTCCTGGTGACACCTGGACCGAAGTCATCACCCGCAACACAACCACGATCGTGAACGGGACAACCATTCGGAGCATCTCTCGCTTGGTGCCATACAATGTGGTCGTCGCGTCGTCGATGGAGGAAGTCATTGTCGATGCCGGGACATTCCGAACCCTCAAGATCACAATGACCGACAGCACCGGGGCCCGGAACATGTACTGGTGGTCATCCAAGGTCCAGAACTTCGTCGTCGAGAAGAGGTATGATGGGCTAGGCTCCCAGCCCAGTACGATCCTCTCACTGAAGGAGTTCGACAGTTCGGCTGGGGCTGGGACGCTCATCGCCGCGATCGTAGGCGCGGTAGTGGTAGCAGTCGCGATAGTGATCCTTGCTGTCATCCTTAGCACCCGGAAGAAAGGGGGACCGGTCCCTCTGCAGCTGCATCAGGCTGGTGTGCTCGGACCGAGTCAGGTGCCGCCACCCACACCGCCAGGGGTGAAGGCCCCTGGCCTGATCGAGAAGAAGCCCAGGAATTGATCCAATCAGGAGGTCGAAAACTTGCCGAGATCGAGAAGAAACGTCTCAGAGTCGAAAGCGGTCCTCGCTAGGGTGATGATGCCCCAGGATGCCAACATGTCCGGGAATGTCTTCGGAGGGACGATCCTGAAGATGGTCGATGAGATAGCTTTCGTGTCCGCGACGAGGCATGCTAGGACCAACGTCGTCACCGCATCGCTCGACAAGATGGATTTTCACTCGCCGGTTCATATAGGTGATTTGGTCTCGCTGCACTCCATCGTGAATGCGGCCTGGCACTCATCGATGGAGGTCGGCGTCAAGGTGATGGCAGAGAATGTGCGAACGGGAGAGGTAAGGCACACCGGTTCATCGTACCTGACCGTGGTAGCTCTGGATACGGACGGGAAGCCGACCGAGGTCCCTGAGCTGATACTCGAGACCGATGAAGACGCTCGTCGGAACAGGGAAGCAAATGAGAGAAGGAGGAGGCGTCTCGAGGATGCCGCTTCTGTGGATGCCAGGCGCCGGAAGCCCTAGTCATCTTATCGTAGAGTTGTGGTTTTATAGCCGTATTCGTTCATCCTTTCGCAGGAACATATCATGGCCAGAGCTGTCTTCAACCCTCTGACGCGAGAAGAGGAGGACGAAGTGCATGTCGAGTCGATCAGGATTCTTGAGCAGGTGGGGATCAAGGTCACGAGCCCGGGGATCCTGTCGATGCTCGAGGGTCACGGGGCCTCAGTCGACAAGAAGAACCAGGTAGCGAAGCTGACCCAAGACATGGTCAAGGCCGCTCTTTCGAAGACCAAGAAAGAGTTCTTGATGTGCGGCAGAGAGAAGGCAAAGGATGCTCGGCTCCCGGCGAAGGACCACGTACAGGCCGTGAACGATGGACAGCCGACGGATGTCTGGGACATGGGGACCCAGAGGAAAAGGAAGTCCACGATCAACGATCTCGTCGACTTCACCATCCTGTGCGATGCCATGCCCGAGTGTGACATCTACTGGGCCGAAGTGGTCGCGACCGACCTCCCACCCGAGGTCTCGAACGTGCACGAGTACGTGGCGAGCCTCTTCTACTCTGGGAAACACATCCAGCATGGCTCGGGAGACCCTGACGAGGCCCGTCTCCTCATCAGGCTCGCTGCCGCGGCCGTTGGCGGGGCGAAGGAGCTGGCAAAGCGGCCCATCATCTCCATCACTCACACGCCCATCACGCCTCTCAGATACGAGGCGGGGGACATCGAGTCCGTGCTGGAGTTCGCCAAGGCCGGTCTCCCCGTCGTGAACCTCTCGATGGCGATCTCCGGCTCGGTCTGCCCAGTCACTCTCGCGGGGACCGTCGCTCTTGTGAATGCTGAGAACCTCGGAGCGCTCGTCATGGAGCAGATCGCTGCGCCTGGCTGCCCGGTCCTTTACAGCTCGGAGAGCGGACCAATGGACATGAGGACAGGCGTGTTCCTGTCGGGCTCCACGGAAGGGGCCCTCATCAACGCTGCTGGCTGCCAGATGGCAAGGCGATACAAGCTACCTAGTCAGGTTGGAGGCATCTCGGCATCGGGGACAATGCCCGGATATGAGGTCGGCTATCAGAAGGCGATCAGCGCCATGATGCCGGTCCTCGCTGGGGCCGATCAGGTCGTCGGGCTTGGGGGGTTCAACCGATCCGGGTGCGAGTCACTTGAGCAGATAGTCATGGACTGCGAGCTCTGGCGGAACGTTCTGAGAGGATGGAAAGGGATCAAGGTTGACAAGGAAACCCTCGGATTCGAGGCCATCGCTCGCGTAGGGCCAGGAGGCTACTTCATGAAGGACATGCACACTTTGAGGCATTTCAAGGACGAGGTCCTCCTTCCGAAGATCGCCATGCGCGAGGCGCAACCAGATGGAAAGGCGGAGCCCATCAGGATAGCCGCGAGGGACGAAGTCAGCAGGATACTCAAGGAGCATGTGCCCGTCCAATTGGACAGATCTGTGAAGCAGGAGATCAAGCAGATGCTCGCGAAGTGGGACGTCGAGAAGCACGGCAAAGCGGTCCCGACGAAGTACCTGGACCGATGCGGGTAGTCGTCACTTCTTCCTGAGCAAGTACTCGTAAGCGCTCAAAGCCGCCTTCGCACCCTCACCGGCCGCAACGACAATCTGCTTCTCGTGCACTATCGTCACGTCCCCGGCAGCATAGATGCCAGGGATATCCGTCTTACACATGCAGTCCACGATGATCTCGTTGTTCTCGTTCAGCTTGAGGAGCTCCTTGACGAACTCGGTGTTCGGATCCAGTCCGATCTCCACGAAGATCCCTTGAACATCCAGGGATTCTTCCTTTCCGGTCTTCTTGTCCCTGATCCTCAGGCCCTGGACCACCTTGTCACCGATGATCTCGAGGACGTCGTACCCGACCCTCTTCTCGATATTCGTCTTCTGCTCGAGCTTCTCGATGAGGACTGCGTCCGCTCTCCAGGGGCTTCTTGACACGACGAAGACCTTAGACGCCGTCCCAGCCATGTCTATCGCAGCTGAGATCGCGGAGTTGCTGCCACCGCAGATTGCTACGTCCTTTCCCCCGAAGAGAGGCCCATCGCAGGTAGAGCAATAGGATACGCCATGGCCGACAAGCGATTTCTCATTCGAAACACCGAGCTCCCTGGACCTCTTGCCGGTCGCGATGATGACCGTCCGTGCTTCGACGCTCCTATCACCAGTCGTGATTATCGTGAAGCTGTCGGCGTTCCGCCTGATCTCCTTGGCTTCGTCGAGGAGTATCGGGACCGGGAACTGTTGCACCTGCTCCTGAAATCTCGCGGTGAGCTCCTTGCCCGTTACGTACTGGTACCCCGGATAATTCTCGATGCCGAGGGTCCACGCGACCTGACCGCCGATGTCCTTGGTTATCATCGCGGTCTTGAGCTTCTTTCGGGCGGTATAGACGGCAGCGGTCATACCCGCCGGACCAGAGCCTATGATGGCGACATCGACCCTGCCCTCGATCTCTGATGGGATGTCCAGCCCGAGCATCACCAACGAAGACATCCCTACGCTCTTATTAGCCTTGTCCAAAAGATAAAGGTGACGAATCGCATCCCTCGTCCGGTGCTTCGACCATGGATCGCTTCGCTGGATCGTATGACAAGTCGTTGGTGCGCGCTGCGCGCGCTGCAGTGAATGAAGTCCTCGCGGTGAAGAAAGACGAGCGCGTTCTCTTGATCTCGAATCCAGGTAAGGACGTGCGCGAGCTCTCTATGGCCATCTTCGATGCGTGCCTGGATGTGAACGCCGCCCCGAGCCTCATATTCCAAAGGGAGAAGAAACAGTTCGATTTCGCGGAGGAGGAAGTCGTCAAGGCCATGTCGGCAAAGCCCCAGGTGATCATCTCCTTGAGCAAGGACAGACTCGGAAATGACAAATGGGGCATGAAGAAGGGATACAGGGGGAAGCGTAGATACGACCACATCTTCGACTTTCTCTACGAAGAGAAGAAGACGCGCGTCTTCTGGTCCCCGGGCACAACGAGGGATATGTTCAGGAGGACAGTGCCCATCGATTACTCTAGGCTTCGAAGCGATTGCTCGAGGGCCGTCAGGGCCCTGGACGGCGCGCGGAGCGTGAGGGTGACCGCGCCTGGGGGCACGGATGTGACCATCGGCATCCGCGGGAGAAAAGCCCGGTCCGATGACGGCAATTTCAGAAAGCCAGGCCGGGCAGGCAACCTGCCTTCCGGCGAAGTATTTGTCTCACCCGCGCTTGGAACGATGAACGGCAACATCGCTTACGACGGGTCCATCGTACTGCACGAGGGTGAGATTGTGATCAAGCGTCCGATCATGACGGAGGTCAGGGACGGGTTCGTCACCAGCATATCGGGAGGGACAGAGGCGATCAAGCTCGAGGAGTCTATCCGTTTGGGCGAGAAGAAAGCGCTGGAAGCGGGGAAGCGCGGGGAACTCAGAGCCGCCCTCGTCCAGACGTACGCTAGGAATGCACGCAGCATCGGCGAGCTGGGCGTGGGACTGAACAGAAAGGCCAGGATAACCGCGAACATGCTCGAGGACGAGAAGGTCTACGGAACGTGTCACTTCGCTGTGGGTAGCAATTATGATGGGGACGCAGAAGCGCTGATCCACCTGGATGGACTGGTCAAGAGACCGACCATTACGGTCGTTGGTTCGTCGGGTAAAGAGAGAACGCTTATGGCAGCAGGCAAGCTCGTCTGGGATTGACGCGGGACCGTCGAACCGAGCTTCAAGGATGACGGAAGGTTTAATCGGAACGAACCGTTTCTCATTGGCTATGGAGGAACCACTGCGGATAGGGGCGCAGGACGCCGAGGTCTTCGACAGGTCGAGGAGGATTGGCTGGCTTGACCTCGAATCGATACTCAATGCACGTGTCATGATGGTCGGGGCGGGCGCGCTGGGAAACGAAGTGGGAAAGAACCTCGCCCTGTCAGGCTTCAGAAAACTGACGATAGTCGATATGGATCATGTCGTCGGATCGAACCTCAACAGATGCCTGTTCTTCACCAAGGAGGATGCTCGCAGGGGTGCGAAGAAGGCCGAGCTCGTTGCTCGCGGAATCTCCAAGATATCGACTATCGCGGACCCAATCGCACTCGATACGAGGATAGAAGAGGTTCCAGACTCGGTCCTTCGCGAGCAGGATTTGATACTCGGGTGCCTCGACAATATCCAGGCCAGGATCCACGTCAACTCGCACGCCTATTCACTGGGAAAGGCCTATATCGACGGAGGCATGGACGGATTCATCGGCAGGGTCACGGTTGTCAAGCCCCCAAACGGGGCCTGTGTGCAGTGCGGCATGAACCGCTCTCATGCCAAGGTCGCCGAGAAGAGGTTCAGCTGCACGGGCAAGGATGTCGTGTTCCACGAACCACGCTTGGCCGCGGAGATCACCACGACGAGCGTCATCTCCGCCATCATGGTGCGGGAAGCACTGAAGATCGTTTCGGGAAGGCCAGACATGTCTCTCTTCAACGCGTTCTACTACGATGGTCAGAGGAACGTTTCGGAGGAGATCGAGATACCACTTGATCCCCGGTGTCCAGTCCACGCGAGGGTGGATTAGCTACAGGTATGCGAAAACGATATAACCTCAAGCGAGGTCCAGCTTCTAGGTGGTCCTTTGACGGTTCGAATCAAGGTCAAGAATGCCGAGACCGGCGCCACTGTCGAGATGGAACTCGAGGTCGAGAACACTATCGACGAAGTCATCGAGAGCGCCGCAACTTTCTGGAGCAAGGACATGGGCGCCTATGTCCTGAGGAAGGGAAAGAAGGTCCTCAGGGGTGGAGGCTCGCTCACCGACTCAGGCATCCGTGCCGACGATGTCCTGGAACTGGTTCCTGACCCAGAAGGCGGATAGTCGAGATGCCTCTTCCCGCCGTCGTCCTGAAATCACGCATTAGGAATGAGTTCGAGATGTGCCAGCGCGAGCTGAGACATCATCTTTCGATCTCCGACCCGACGTTATCAGCTTTTCCAATCATGATCAATGTCACCCTCATGCGCGTCCCGGGTCCGGACTGGGAAGAGGGAAAGGTCGTCCATAGGTTCGTCCACAGGATGGCGATCATCGTCGGGGAGGAGTATCCGATCGAGAAACCGATCGTCAAGTGGTTGACACCCATCTTCCATCCGAACATAATGCCACCGGGTGACGGCGGATACGTGTGCACGAAACTCTTGGAGAATTGGGATTTCAGCTCAAACCTCGTCACTTTCATAAAGGGGATCGAGTCCCTCCTTGAGAACCCCAACCCCAAGAATCCCTTCGGCAATGACACGTGCACGCGCGCTGCCGCCTATTTCAACCGGAACAGGTACCTACCCCCGACGGTCATGGACCAGTCCGACCGGAGGATAAGGATTGTGGGGAATCTCAATGGCTAGACCGAAGATCGTCGGTGAGACCAAGCGTCCGCTCGAGGAGAAGCAGCCGCCCCGGAGTTCGGGTCTGGGACCGCATCCGTGGCTCTCCGAACAGGTACGGTCCGAACACCAACAGCGGGTCCGGTCCGGAGCCATCTTCGATGTCTATCTCTCCAGGGTCAGTGAGGAGAAGATCCGGTCTCACGCCGTCAAGGAAGCCCCGAGGAGGCTCGAGGTCATGGGGTTCCTGCTGGGGGAGGCATGCACTTGGAGAGGGGAAGCCTACTCGGTAGTGAGGGACGTGGTGACCACCGAGCTCAGGAGTTCATCCTCTAAGGTGAGGTTCGATCCCAAGGCGTTTCCGAAGTTGTTCCACGGGCTCGACGATTCAGGTTTTGACTACATCCTGGTCGGCTGGTACCACTCTCACCCGGGGCACACGTGCTTCCTTTCGGGGACGGATCTGGAGACCCAGCGTTCCATGTTCAACCAGCCGTACCATGTCGCGCTGGTGATAGACCCCCTCAATCGGGACATCAAGACCTTTAGACTGCGTGACGACGGATATGAGGAGACCATGTTTGCCGTGTTCGATCCCTCGCATGAGGCGACGGTCAGCTCGAAGGGGACCCGGACGCGCAGGCTCAAGGTCACTCCCGTCGTGCAAGCCGATCATTGAGCCAGACCTGTTCAGCAAAGGTTTTTTCAGGGCGCTGGCCGTTGAGGTCATCCATCCAGAGAGTGAATCGTTGGGTTCGTACTACCGTGCAGCATTGATCGCCGTCTTGAGCGCGGCATTGCTTCTGTTGCTGTCATTGTCGCTGCTACTTCCGGGGGCACCCAAGCATTTCCTGAATTACAGCGAGGACAATTACATGATTGCGTTCGTCTCGGGCAATTTCACTGCAGCATTGACGAGGGACATGCCGCGGGTGGTGTTCGGGCACACGCATCCAGTGCTCTCCCCCGAGTTCGGAGTCAGCAGTCAGAAGCTCTACGTGTTCAACGATACGAATGGGGACGGCATCTTCTCTAGGTCGGAGGCGATCTACACTAGTTACCTCGATTGGCACCATGTGACTTGGAACATGTCGACCGTGGAGTTCGGGAACGACTCTGCTGGAAATGAGTATGCCCAGGTCTGGATGCGCACGAAGGCATCGCTCTACGCCGGCATCGACGATGTTTCCGTTTTGCCGGCGATTAGTGACTGGGCCATTGTCACATTCAGTTATCGCATCTCTGATCGGGCAACGAATCATTCCAATGTTTTTGGAGCCTATGTCGTGAGCGGGAGAACGGAGATGACCATGAGTTTCACGATCACGCTGTTGAGGCCTGTCGATGCGGAGGGCATCGTCCTTGAAACGTACGTGAACGGGGGAGGGAGCACGAACATGCTCCTGCTGAGGGAGGCGATGGACGCTGGCGGGCTCACCGATGTCTCAAGCAGTCTGGATGAGAGCGTCTTGGGAACAAACTTCACGCACAGGTTCATGCAGACGGACAGACCGCTCCAGGACATCTACATGGCCAAGGAGGACGGGATTGTCCAGGCGTTCTATCATTTCACCTCCGCCCCGATGAACGGTTCCGGTACGAGTGCTGGGGTCGTGCGGATGAATTCGTCCTATTATACCGATGGCGCTGGGATGATCCTGCATCAAGCCTTCTTCATCGCCAATGGGACCTATGCCCTATCGCAGGAGTCATCACTCGGGATTGACGAACTCGGGTTCAGCGTGAGTGTGAAGGACTGGTTTCAGGACCATCTGCCCATGCTCATGGTGGTGTGCGGCACGATAGCCGCGGCGATCTTGCTCCCAGCATTCGCCATCATGTACAGGCGGTATCGGAAGCCGCAATCTGGCGACAGCCACGAGTCTTCGCAGAACCGGAAGTCGGTCTAGACCCAAATGGCGTGTCTTCTCCGCATGGACCCCTCGTTCTGGCCCAGCTTGTCCATCAGCGTCGCCACGATCCCGTCCAGGTAAATCATGGTCGCGTTTTCGAATAGTGTTCCCAGCGGTGCGAGCCTTTTTCTCTCATCGTCCTTCGGCGGATGTATCTGGATGACGACGTTCGACGCCGCGGCAAGCTTTGAGTGGTCGTTGGCTGTGATCGTCACAACCTTTGCCCCCACCCTCCTCACGATGTTTGCGGTCTGAATCGCGGACATAGTCTCGCCAGTGTACGATACTATGACCACTAGGTTGCCTTCCTCGACTATGGGTGTGACGGTCTCTCCGATAAAGAATACTTCAAGCCCCATCTGCACGAGCCTTATCGCAAAAGCCTTCGCAATCAATCCCGACCTTCCTACGCCGTAGATGAAGAGCTTCTTGGATGCCAGGATGTAGTCGATGAACTTGTCCGTATGCTCGACTTCACTCTCGAAGGTCCTCTCGATCGCCTTCAGGATGTAGTCGATGCTCTCGTTCATCTCCGCTTCTTCTCCTTCTTGACTACCTTCTTGACTGTTTTGATGGCTTTGGCGGGCTTGGGCGCTGGTCTGGCTGCCTTCTCTGGTTTCGGGACCACCTTGGTCTCCTTGAAGACCTTCTTGGCGAGAACGCGTTCGAGGATTACCTTCATGTACATCGCGTCGTGCTCGAGCAGCGGAGAGCCGGATATTATGGTGATTGGTTGGTTCCGTTCGACGATCGCCTCTGCCAGTGGCTCGAACCTGAGATCCCCTTTCTTGATGGAGGTGAAGCGTTTCTCGTTACCCGCCTCGTGCTCCACTCCGGAGAAATGGGCGTAGAATCCTCCGCTTGTGCATTCCCAGACCTTGTCCAGGAGCGCGTCGAAGTCCTTCGGCTCCCTGAGTATGCCGTTCTCGCGGGCATGGTAATGAGCGAAATTGACCACGGGTATCGTGCCCGGGACCTCCCTGGAAGTCTTGAGCACTTCCGGGAGCGAGCCAAATATCTCCTGCCTCCCGCTAAGCTCAAGGCCTATGGATGAGGTAATGCCGTGCTTCCTGTACCATTTCGCGAGGCCGCTGATGCGTTCCTTGATCCTCTTCTGGGCGGTCTTCGGGGTGACATCTCCGTACAATCCCATGTGCGTGACGACCACACCCGCCCCCAGCTCCTTGGCCATGACCCCTGCCCATTTGATGGACTCCATGCTCTTGAACGAGAGTTCACCCTCTCCGACGAGGTCCATGTAATAGGGTGTGTGGATCGATAGTGCGACATCCAGCTCGTCGGCCATACCTCGGAGCTGCCTGAGTTCTTGGTAGCTTTTCGCGATGCCGCTCGTGAGGGACACCAGGATGTCGCCTTTCTTGATGGGCTCTCCCAGGTCGGAGATCCTCTCATCCTTGTTGCCTTTCTTGCGGATGATCTCGATGACCATGTCGTTGGTCAAGTTTGTCAGCTTCAAGCCGACCTCTTCCGGCTCGGCCGGCCTTTCCGCAACATGCGCTCTGACCAGCTGAGCTTCCATGGCGGTCAGGCCGAGGTTGTGGACGTCCTCTATCCCATCCTTCAGGGTGCGTCCCTTGCAGGACAGCGGAATGCCAGCGGGACCA
>Ga0315281_10007124_pt1 | contig 15797 bp, 15 predicted proteins | sample YL17G07_0_MG_FD_204540 | JGI IMG/M metagenome (GOLD analysis project Ga0315281, IMG submission 204540) | Sediment microbial communities from Yellowstone Lake, YNP, Wyoming, USA - YL17G07_0 | ecosystem: Environmental > Aquatic > Freshwater > Lake > Sediment | place: USA: Wyoming | collected... | reverse complement strand
TTCGCTCTCCGGTGCTCTCGAATCGTTATCAAAGAAGTTGGAAGCTCGTGGCTTGGATATCAGCCACTACACAATGCTCGATGTCATCTCTGACTTGGAGAGTGCGCGCAAAGCATTCGGTTATGAAGAAATCAGTCTCTTCAGCCTCAGTTACGGCACGAGAGTGGCTCTCGTGTACAGCTATCTTCATCCTGCCGTCGTCTTCAGATCGGTCATGATTGGCGTAAACCCGCCGGGGCATTTCTCGTGGGACCCAAAGAAAATCGATGAACAACTGGAATACTATGATCAATTGTTCGCGGAGGATTCAATCCATTTCGATCGCCGCCCCTTGGCGCAATCGATGCGGACTGCGCTTGCCAAGATGCCTTCACGATGGTCACTCTTCCGCGCGATCACGTTCGTTATGCTCTACCACAAGCGGAGCGCCGCTCTGCTTTTCCATTGTTATCGAGCTGCCGAACAGGGAGACTACAGTGGCTTGTACATGCTTCAGCGTGCCTACGACTTCATGGTGCCATCGATGATGGTCTGGGGCGACCTCTTCTCAAAAGGAAGCACCGACTATGACTCTACGATCCACTACGCTGCCAGTCTGCGAGATTCGACGACGGTCATGGGTTCGCCTCTTTCATTGCTGATCTGTGGCAGTTCAGCAGGTCATTGGCCGATACACCGGATTCCTCCTGAGCTGAATAGAGTGCAGCCGTCTGATGTCCAAACCCTGCTTATCAGCGGAAGCGTGGATTTTTCAACGCCCGCGGAGTATGCGAGAGACGAACTCCTTCCGTTTCTTCCCAATGGCACACAAGTCATACTGAGAGAAATGGGACACGTCGAAGACATTCTGACGTTGCAACGCGCCGCGCTAACGCATCTCCTCGTGCGCTTTTACGACGAAGGCGTTGTCGACGATTCCAAGTTCAGATACGATCCGATGGATTTTGAGCCGCCAATCAATCTGCCTCAGTGGTCGAAAGTGCTTTAGCCCTTCGTGCTTCTGTTGAGTTTCTTCTAAGGGTGATCGAATGAATCACCGTGAAATTCCCGTCCGCGAATCGCCGTGCCAGATGCATCTGGAACTGGCCTGCGTGCCCCGGCCAGACGCTTTGCCCTAGCTCAACGTCCGGTTCGACGACTATCGAAGGTGGGTTATGCTGGATTTGGTAGAAAGAATTCACGCGAGCGCGCCCGGTGCGGCGGACGACTACATTCGATCGGCAGAGGCGGCTCTCAACGGCCGTTTCCCCCAACAGTATCGGGAGCTCGTGGCCCTCACGAATGCTCCCAAGGTTGGCGAGTGGCTTTTTTCCCGATCAAGGATCCAAAGAGAATTGCAGAGACGCGGAATGATGTCACTCACCAAAACCTCGACCCGCAATCGCGGTGGCTCAGTGTTCCCGAGGATTTTGTGGCCTTCGCGCAGGACGCCTCCGGTAACCGTCTCTGCTTCAGACTCGCTGACGGTAAGATGGCAGAGCATGTGTACTTCTGCGATCAGGAATCAGGGAACATACGTCTGCTTGCCCGAGACCTCAGGGAGGCTATCCTGCTACTCCTGGAGAAGTAGGTGGTGGGCCGGCCGACGGACGGACCTCCTGAAACATCAGCAAGAAACCTGGCGCACAGACCTTCCCTCCATCAATGGATAGTTCATGATGTCCACTCGATCGCGCTTGCCACAGAGCAAATGAGTTGTTACCATACATTCGCCGGGACCGCGTGCTGTCGCCAAACAAGGAGCATCTTGTGCGTCGGTCCCGATTCATTGAACTCGAACAAAATCAAGGAGATACGACATGAAAGGCAATAAGAACCTCATCGCAGTGCTCAATGATCTCCTGGCTGACGAGCTCACCGCTATCAGTCAGTACATGGTCCACTCGGAGATGTGCGAGAATTGGGGCTACGAAAAGCTCCACGCGGCAATCGAGAAACAGGCGAAGGACGAGATGCATCATGCCGAGTGGCTTATCCAACGAATCCTTTTCCTGGACGGCTCGCCGCTGGTCTCCAAGCTCAACCCGATGAAGATCGGCAAGAGCGTGCTCGAGATGGTGAGCAATGACCAAGATGCGGAATTGGGAGCAGTTCGCGCGTATAACAGTGCAATCAAACTGGCACACGAAGCAGCGGACCAGGCAACAGCCGACTTACTCGCTGAAATACTCAAGATGGAAGAAGGACACGTCGATTGGGCAGAAGTGCAGCGCAGCCAGATTGAGCAAATGGGTCTCGAGAACTACTTGACCAACCAGTCCTAAGATTCCTGGAGCCTGTCCGCGCAGGTGAAGGGGAAAGCCGGATTCAGAGAATTGTCGTACCGACTGCGCCGCAGCCGATCTTGATCGATTGCGACTCAACGCTCGCGCAGGATTGCCATCGCCCTGTGAAGAGATGGCGCAGTCGTGAGGAGTTTGAAGGGATCAGCCAAGGCGTGTTCCAAGAGGCGAGACAGATCGCGAGGAAACAATACTTGCGGCTCTGAGGCGGGTCGAGCGAGAGGCTCGGCTGCGGGCGGAGTGGACCTCGGGTCGGACGACGGAGCGGTTTTTCGACTACGTGCCAAAGGGGTCCTCAAAGCCTGAACGGCCGACGCAAGGAAGATGCGACCACGTTGAGAGGTCAGAGGCTTCACTTGACAGGGAGGAGTACGAAATGGACCAAAATACAACGATGAGGGATTTCGAAAACGTGAAGCCGCAAGTCGGCTACTGCGGGATCTGGCGCGGCAGCTGCGTGATCTCACCAAGAGGTACAAGGAGGTTCTGGACGGTTATGATGTGCTGCATTGGGGGGCGAAAGACTTTGACGCTCAGGCGTTCCTCAGGGGACTTCAGTCCATACAGGATATCCCTGTCTGTGCTGGATGTCTGAAAGGTGGAGGACGTCCCAACTGTGAGATGAGAACCTGTGCTGTGAGCAAGAAGATGCACCGACAGACTGGCGGCGTCTTGAACTGGCTCGATCGTCGGCGCGACCTCTACGAGGTTCGCTACATCGAGCCGAAGATTCAGAAGCCGACGTGGGCAGGCCCCGGAGAACCGTTACGGCTACAATGCTCGACGTCAAACGGGTGCCAGGGAATCGCCCAGCATCATGTCCGGAGATCAAAGAGATGAATGTCAACGTGGTGGAGAAACGCGGCGTGAAATATGTCGAGGGAATTGCAGGGCAGAGGATGATACAGAACGAGCGTGATGTCGTTGAGCTTCTCGGTCTGTGTGGGGAAAACGATACGGACCGGCTTCTGCTGCACGCCGAAAATCTCACAGACAATCTCATGTGTTTCTTGACAGAAATGAGGCAGATGAATGGCTCGTGAATGATTGAGGCCCGCCATGAGGGTCCTTGATTTGGGCGAACATTGCCAGCGGCTCTCCTTGCTCTGTCTCGAAGATTGATCAGAAGAAGCCTCTCGGACAATCCAACCTCGTGCTTTACTCTTGAACACTTGCTGTCTACCGCAGATCCAGAATTGAGCCATGGCTGATCAATCAGGACAACCGCAACTCCTGAGAGCGTTGGGTTTCCGTGAGGGGATCGCGATCCACATCGGTATGATCGTAGGCTCGGGCATCTTCATTGTCCCGGCAACCATCGCGGGCCATCTTCACGCTATGGGCCCTATCCTGCTCGTGTGGATTCTCGGCGGGCTGCTTGTCCTCTTCGGCGCTCTGACCCTCGCGGAACTGAGCTCCGTGATTCCGCAAGCCGGGGGTCCCTACGTATATCTGAAACCCAGCTACGGCCGTGCGTGGGCCTTTCTCTACAGCTGGAATCACTTTTTCATCAACGCGGCCGGATCCGTCGCAGCGATTGCGGTGGCGTTCGCAACCTACCTTGGGTACTTCTTCCCCGCACTCTCGCCTCAGAATCCGGTTCTTACCTACTCTTGCTCTATCCTCGGGTTACGACTCGATCTTACGATCGGCTGGACTCAAATCGTCGCCATGGCCACGATTGCCCTGGTCACCTTCATCAATGTGCGCGGCGTGAGGTTCGGTGGATGGGTCATGAACATCTTCACGGCGGCAAAAGTCGCCGCATTACTTGCTTTGATCGTAGCAGTCTGCTTCTCATCCGCAGGCAGTTCTTCGAACTTCCTGCCCTGGTGGCCCGACCAATGGACGAAGGAACTGACGGCCGCCTTCGGTCTTTCCATGATTTCCGTGCTCTGGGCATACGACGGATGGACCTCCGTGACGCTGACGGCGGGAGAAATCAAGAATCCGGAACGAAATGTTCCCCTCTCGTTGCTCCTCGGCACGCTGGCGGTCATCGTCCTCTACGTCGCTGCAAACGTTGCGTACGCCTATGCCGTCCCTCTCGACGTCATGGCCGGATCGCCGCGCATCGCCGCTGATGCGGCCCGCCTCGTCTTTGGACCGATTGGCGCCTCCCTTGTCATCGCAGGAATTCTCTGCTCGACCTTCGGGACGATCAACGGAACGATCTTGAGTGGCCCCAGATGCCTCTATGCTGCCGGGGCCGATGGGACGTTCTCGAAGGGCTTCGGCAGGGTGCATCCACGCTTCCGGACTCCCGCTGTTGCGATCATCACCCTTGGAGTCTGGGGCAGCTTGCTAACCCTCAGCGGGACTTACGATCAGATCACATCCTATGTCGTCTTCGGGTCCTGGGGGTTCTATGCACTCACCGCCTCATCTGTGATCGTCTTGAGACGAAAAATGCCCGACGCACCGAGGCCCTACAAAGCGTGGGGGTATCCGTACGCCACACTTCTGTTCGTAGCGGTTGCCGGATGGTTCCTCTACAACACGTTGGTGGAGGACACTCGCAATGCGATCATCGGAATCGTCCTCCTTCTTCTCTCTCTGCCATTCTATTATCACTGGACGAGAAGAACCGACGCTGGTTCGGCGGCGACAAGTGATGGTGGGGAACGAGACGATCAGCATCCTCATTGAAAGGAGCTTGAACAGAAATGGGAAAGAAGATCCTTCTCGTGGGACTTGGCAGACAGGGAAAGGCGGCACTCTTCGATCTTGTGAAGTGCGGTGATGTATCGAGAATCGTAGTGGCTGATAGCCAACCCGACCTTCAGACATACCTGAAACGATATTCGTCGCAGAAGGTTAGCGGCAGATCTCTCGACGCTGCCGACGAAACGAGCCTTTCCGTTCTCATGCGCGACGCTGACCTCGTTGTGGAGGCTCTGCCCGGATCCTTCGCCCTGCCGCTCGGCCGGCTCGCAGCAGAGTGCGGCGTCAGCCTCGTGAGCAGCATGTACTATCTCAACCCCGGGGAGCAGGATCAGGAGAAGATCGAATCGATGAAGCAACAGATCCGGGCCATCGATCGCAGGGCGAAAGAGAAAGGGATTACAATCCTGACGGAGTTCGGACTCGATCCTGGCATCGACCTCGTGCTTGCAGCGAGAGCCATCCATGAAGTGGACAATGTCGAAGAGTTGTACATGTACGGTGCGGGGTTTCCCGGACCGAACGCTGGGACGAACCCGCTAAAGTACAAGTTTTCCTGGTCGACGCTGGGAGTGATGAGGGCGTACCGCCGTCCCGCGAAGATCATTTCCAGAGGGCGGGCGGTCACGATTGATGCAACGAGGGTGTTCGAACCAGGGATCTATCACACGCTTGGCGTGGAGGGGATCGGTAGTCCCATGGAATGCTATCCGAATGGAGACAGCGTGCACTACGCAGAGCTGTTCGGCATCAGAAATTCGGTCAAGGAGATGGGGCGGTACACCTGTCGTCTGCCGGGACACTGTGCCTTCTGGGACACTGCCGTCAAGTGCGGATTCCTCGATGAGGGACCGCTCCATGTCGGCGATGCGGCCGTCTCCCCTCTCGAATTTACGGCTGCACTTCTCTCGTCCAAGAAGCAGTTCCATTATGCCGACGACGAAGAAGACATGACATTCCTCCGCGTCGAGGTGCGTGGAACGCGTGACGGCAAGAGGACCCGAGTTATGTATCAGCTCATCGACACGCGCGATTTTGAAACCGGCTTCACATCGATGCAGAGGACGGTTGGATTCACGATGAGCCTCGGCGCGCGATTGATCCTGGAAGGCAAGCTCAAGAAATCGGGACTCCTGACACCTCTTGACGTACCCTATGAAAGTGTGATTCCCGCTTTGGAGCGACACAACATTCGTGTCACCCGAGAGGAAATTCCCTGGAGTTGAAAGACCGACAGCCGCCGCTCCGAACCGGGAATCGGAATACTCGTGCCACTTCCCCCGAAGGAGTCCGGCGAAGCTTCCGAAGGAATCCCTTGCCACCTGATGAGGTCACTCCCTTGGCGGAAAGAAGCCTAATTTTGTTCTCGGTGATGCTTAGTTTAGGCGGGTCTTGCCGTCGCGACTCCGGGTAGTATCCTGTGCCTTTGATATGCGTCGCCGCACCAAGGGAGGCCCACCGAATCGGCCCGCGAGGACAAAGAGTGCTCCGCAAACGTTAGGGTCGAAGGTGAAGATCGTTTTCCGGACAAGCGTGAAACAGTTAGCCTCCCCTCAACGTATTCTCGAATGAAGAAGATTGGCGGTCGCACTATTTGCTCCTCAACACACAATGACGAGCAGGGTTCATGGAAAAACATATCACAATCGTTGCTGCGCTCCACATCGGCCTGAGCATTCTCGGGATCGTGTTGGGCGCGTTCGTTTTTGTCCTCCTCGCGGGGATAGGCGTCATTTCAGAGGATGAGGATGCACTCACCGTTCTGGCAATAGTCGGCGGCGCGGTCAGCTCTTTTCTCTTCGTGCTCTCGGCGCCGGGCCTCATCGGTGGAATCGGTCTGTTGAAACGGAAGGAATGGGCGAGAATTCTCGTTCTCATTGTCTCGGGACTTGAGCTTCTCAACATCCCGATTGGCACGGCGGTGGGAATTTATTCAGTTTGGGCCCTCGTGCAGACTGAGACGATCAAGCTTTTTTCTCGAACGGCCGTTCCATCCTGAGAAGGGATTTGCGGCGTTTCCCCTTCGAGACCCATGGATTCTTCAGACAGTTTACGATTCCCTCGCCCGCGATTGTGGCAGTGCACATCTCGGATGCAGCAGGCGATAGCGTGTAGTTTTACCGATTCCCGGTGTATCCACATCACAGAATGAGCTGAACGAATGGAGCCATCCATCGGTAAGAACGACTCGAATCGTACCGTGCTGATCGTCGTCACCACATTCGCACTCGCAAAGCTATTGATCCACCTGCTGACCAATGCCTTTGGAGGCTACGGAATCTTCCGTGACGAGTTCTACTATCTCGCCTGCGCTCATCGGCTCGACCTCGGGTACGTCGATCAGCCTCCGCTTTCGATCTACATCCTGGCCTTCAATGGGCTGCTCTTCGGCGATTCGCTCTTCGCCCTGCGTTTACTTCCGGCGATCGCCGGAGCGCTCACCGTCTTTGTCGTTGGACTTATGGCACGCAGACTCGGAGGAGGTACCTTCGCTGCGGGGCTTGCGTGCCTGGCAGCGATCGTCTCACCGATTTTCCTCGGCTATGATACAATCTACTCGATGAACTGCTTTGACCTCCTTCTCTGGGCTCTCGGCTCGTACGTTCTGATCTTGATCCTGGAGGAAGACAGGCCGCAGCACTGGCTCATCCTGGGCGTGATCATCGGCTTGGGTCTTCTCAATAAGATCAGCATGGGGTGGTTCGGGGCTGGATTGCTCGTCGGACTGATCGCAACGAGACACAGGGCGGAGCTGCGAGCGCGATGGCCCTACCTCGCTGCCCTCCTGGCATTCTTGATCTTCCTGCCCTTCATCATCTGGAACGTTCGTCACGACTTCGCGCATCTGGAGTTCATGAGCAATGCAACGAGCGAGAAATATTCCGGACTCACGCCCTTTGACTTCCTCCTCGGGCAACTCACCTTGATCCACCCGCTCGCCTTGCCGGTGTGGCTGGCTGGACTTTTCTTTTTCTTATTCAACGAGCGAGGGAAGAAGTACGGATTGCTCGGCATCATCTTCATCGTCACGCTCCTCATCCTCGTTGCCAACATTCACACGAAGCCGGAATATCTCGCTGGTGCTTATTCTGCCCTCTTTGCGGCGGGCGGCGTTCAGATTGAAAATCTCTGCATGCGAAGACTCTGGAAGTGGGTTCGCTATGCCCTTCCAACGCTCTTGCTTGTCGGGGGAGTGCTCACAGCTCCGATGGCGCTTCCATTTCTTCCCGCGAAAACGTTCATCAAGTATTCCGAGACCCTTGGCATCAAGCCGGAGTCCAGCGAGAGCAAGCAGCTCGCGGAACTCCCGCAATTCTATGCAGACATGTTTGGCTGGGAGAAGATGGCGGCGACGATATCAAAAGTCTATCTGTCGGTCACAGCCGAGGAAAGGGCAAGAACAGTCTTCTGGGGAAGAAACTACGGTCAGGCAGGTGCCGTTGAATACTACAGTCGCAAGTACCAACTCCCTCCCGCGATCTCTCCGCATAACAACTATTGGATCTGGGGATATGGAACCGGAGAGTTCGACGTCCTGATCGTCACGGGGGGAACACGCCAGGATCTGCTGCAATACTTCGATCGGGTGGAGCAGCCTGCAACGATCCATTGTGACTATTGCATGCCGTACGAAAACAACCGCCCAGTCTTTCTCTGCCGAAAGCCAAAGGAGAATCTCCAAGCAGTCCTGCCGACGATCTGGGCAAGGGACAAGAACTTCGAATAAACCACTGTTGAGGAGGTACCGATGAAATCCGTCCCTAAAGCTGGTGTAACCCTGGGAGTCCTTGTCGTGATCTGGATGTGCATTATGGGTCTGACCGGATGGTACAAACATCCGGTGCTGTTCAATCTTTTCTGGATTGTCATCCTCATCCAGATCGGTGTGATGATCTGGGGATTGAGACTGACCGCGCGTGAGGGAAAGAGTTATGGAGGGCAGGTCGGCGCCGGGGTATTGATGTCGTTCATCGGTGGAATGATCATCTTCCTCGGCTCCCTTTTGTTGACCAGCGTAGTGTTTCCTAGTTACTTCGCCGACGTTCGACAGCTCAGCGAAGAGCTGTTGAGGGCTCAGGGGATATCGGAGGAAATGGTGAAGGCTCAACTCGAGCAACAGGCTGCTTTTCAGACGCCTTTTATGAGCGCCTTCATGGGATTTGTCGGAACGTTGGTGACGGGTCTGGTTGTCTCGCTCATCGTCGGCGCATTTCTCCGCAAGAAGCCAGAAGCGGCGGCGCAACCGTAGAGGACGAGTGGGGGGAGATGGATGTAGAAGCAGCGATACCGAACGCGCTTCGGATCAGGACAATTCCAGGCTAGTCGACGGTAGAGCTGCTTCCTGTGGAAATCGATGCCCTTGCCGCCTGGAGCGTATTCTTGAGGAGCATCGTGATGGTCATGGGACCAACGCCACCCGGCACAGGAGTGATCGCCTTCGCCACGCTGCTGGCGGATTCAAAATCGACGTCGCCGACAAGACGATAGCCGTTTTTCGCGGTGGGGTCATCCACCCGGTTCGTGCCGACATCGATGACGACAACACCTTCCTTCAGCATCCCGCCAGTAATGACGCGCGGCTTGCCCATAGCCGCGATCAGGATGTCGGCGGTCTTGGTGTAGAACGAGAGGTCCTTCGCTCCCGTGTGAGCGATGGTTACGATGGCGTTCGCCCCCTTCTGCTTCTGCAAGAGGATATTCGCGATGGGCTTCCCAACAAGGTTGCTCCGCCCAACGACAACCACATGCTTGCCCGCAGGATCGTTCCCGCTCCGTAGTAGGAGCTCCTGGATCCCGACGGGCGTGCAGGGCCTGAGGGCCTCCTCGCCAATGACCAGCTTGCCGACGTTCACGGGATGAAGGCCATCGACATCCTTTCGGGGATCAACCCGCTCGATGACCCTCTGTTCGCTGATGTGCTTGGGAAGCGGAAGCTGAACAAGAACGCCGTGGATCCTTGGATCCCCGTTCAATTCATCGATCTTGTGGAGCAGGGCCTCCTCAGGTGTCTCGGTGGGCATGCGCACGGTGATAGAATAAAACCCCATCTCCTCGCAGGCTTTCCCCTTCATTCTCACATAGACCTGGGAGGCCGGATTGTCTCCGACAAGGATGAACGCGAGGCCCGGGATGAGCCCCGCGGCAGCCTTGAGTCGATCGGTTTCTTCTTTGACCTCGCGTCTGATCGCGTCGGCAATCTTCTTACCGTCAATGATTTGTGCAGGCATAGTAGAAGCGCAGGATCTGGGAGAGATTGGGGCTAAACGTTGAATTACGATCTGGCGGTTGAAGCCCGGGCGTCCGCAGGAGGACCGAAGATCAATCAAAAGCCGGGGAAAATCACCTGTTCGATCTTTGTCGCTTTGCCTGTATCGGCGTCGACCTGTATGTAGACGGCACAGAAGCGGACATCGTGCTGGGCCAGCTCAAACTTGTACGGAAGCTGATGCTGAAACCGTTTGATTGCGATCTCCTTCCTCATTCCGATCACGGAATCGTACGGCCCCGTCATCCCCACGTCGGTGATATAGGCCGTGCCCTTCGGGAGGATGCGCGCGTCCGCTGTTGGGATGTGCGTGTGCGTTCCAACGATCGCGCTGACACGCCCTTCGACGTGCCACGCCAGCGCCATTTTTTCAGCCGTCGCTTCGGCGTGCATGTCGATGAGGATGATCTTCGTCTCGTTCACGATCCTGCTGATGGCCCAGTCTGCGGCCTTGAAGGGATCATCGATCGGCTGCATGTACGTCCGCCCCTGAATGTTGATCACCCCCACTTTGCCTTTCTCCTTCAGGTCGTAGATGACGAAGCCGGATCCCGGGTTCTCCTTCGGATAATTCAGAGGACGCAGGAGGTTGCGCTCGGAAGCAAGCAAGGATCGGGCTTGCCAGCGGTCCCAAACGTGGTTGCCGCTCGTAATGACGTGGACTCCCAGGGCAAAGAGCTCCTTTGTTTCCTCCTCCGTGATGCTCTTGCCCTCGTTGACGTTCTCGCCGTTCGCGACACAGAAATCGATGTCGTACTTCTTGATGTACTGCTTCAGGAGGCTTGAGACGAGCGTCAGTCCGGGCCTACCGTTGATATCGCCGACAAAGAATATGTTCATGTGTTTCGACAAAGGACTTCACCTGGCGTCAGGCATTCCGGACCGCATCGCTGGTCGTCGCGTTCCGGCCTTCATTTCGAAATCTTCCATCCGCCAAATGCCCAGTCAATATAGAGGAAAAAGGTCTGAAAGAAAAGCGGAAAAAGGGCGGACCCGCCGACTAGAAACACGAGAGGCGTCCATCTGCGATGGGCGCCTCCTCGGAATCCCGAACGAATGCTCCGTCATCATCTCGTCTTGATTACCCGACGGATCACAAACTTGTCAAGCGCGACGAGAGCCAAGAGCGACACGATCGTCAACGCGATGATCTTCTCATTGTCACGCGACGCGGGTGCCGATCGCTTGCTCTGCAGTTTCGCAGATTCTGTCGTCAGGTATCGGCTGACCTGGTCATAGAATGCAGTATAGGTCTTGAAGGTCTCCGAGATCACAGAGGGAGCCGCGTCTCCCCTCCGTACTGACGGCGTTGAGACCGCGTAAACAAAGATGCTCAGCACGACGATCATCGCTAGGATATTTCCAAGGTTGTTCACGATCTTCCGAACGAAGGGATTCCCCGTTGCCGGCATGACACTCTCCATGATCCGGTCGACAAGTCGGCGCGATGGTCTCGCAAGGGGGGCTGCTCGTAAGTGTTTGGCCAACGCCCGCTGTAACTCCACTTCCCTTCTGCATCCGGGACACGATTCAAGGTGAGCGACGACCTGCGTTCGCTCTCCGTTGAGAATCGTCCCGTCGACATACTCCAGTATCTGTTGAACTGTAAGGTGGTCCATACATCACGCTCCTGAGCTACACGTGCCTTCTTGATGTTCTCATGCAACGACCTCTTTTCTCCATCCGAGACGCCTGGCGATCGTTTCGCGAAGCATCATTCGAGCTCGGAAGAGCCGCACTTTGACCGTCCCGAGCGGGAAGCCGGTGACGGCCTCAATCTCCTCATAACTCATTTCTTGAACAAAGAACAGCGTGAGAACTGAGGCGTACACGTCCGGCATCTTCTCAATCTCCTCAGTCACGATCTTCTGGAGTTCGGTCGATTCATACTCCACGTCGGGAGTCAGATCGTCCGAAGGTACCTCGATTCCCCCTTCATCTCCATCCTGCAGCGAAACCTCATAAGCCTCGTCCTTCTTGCTCAGCGCCGTGGCGCATACATTAAAGACGATTCGATAGAACCAGGTCGAGAAGCTCGCCTTCCATTCGAAGCGCGGTAACGCGTGGAAGGCCCGGACGAAGGCATCCTGGAGCGCCTCTTCCGCGTCCTCCCTGTTCTTGAGCATGCGCACCGCGAGGGTCATTGCCTTGTCCTTGTGACGGTTGGCAAGATCGGCAAAGGCCTTCTTCTCCCCCGCGAGCACTCGCCGTATGATCTCCTGATCAGGCTTGGCCATCAAGATTCCGTGAAAGACCCTGCACTCCTTTAGACCACTTGGAAGCCGTGCAGGTTTCAAATCCGACGAAAAACCTGAAACCTTTCGGACAAAACCCAGGTCAAAGATACCAAAGGGCAGAACCAACGTCAATTCACCAGGCAAGCGAAAGGAGCTATCGACATGGAACCAGTCTTGGTGGTCCTCATCATATTTGGCTCAACAGGATTAATCATCTGGCGATGGATCGATACGAGGCATAAGGAACGAATAGCGATGATCGAAAAGGGGGTAAGCCCCGCAGATTTCAAGGGCGTGCCGCTGCGCGAGATGCTCAGGGCGGACCCTCTTTCCAGCTTGAAATGGGGCCTGCTGGCAACCTTCGTCGGCGTCGGGTTGATCGTAGCAAACTGGCTCGATCGCCTGTACTACTTCGACGGCTCGGTCTACGTCGCGAGCATGCTGGTGTTCGGCGGAATTGCGTTGATCATCTTCTACTTCATCGCCGCTCGCAAGGCAAAACAGGAGTGATTCGAACCCGGAGTCGGATCTGGAAATATATGTATCTTGGACAAGGAATCCTCAATCCGGCAATTCCATCTCCTGATTTCTCACCGATGAAGGTACCTCCCATGAAAAAGTACGGCATCCCCACCCTCCTCCTTCTCCTGCTCGCCCCAACAATCCTCAGGGCTCAGCAGCCGCTCTCCGGGAACTGGGAGGGATCGATTCAGATCATGGGGCAGAGGTTGGCCATCATCGTTCATTTCGAGAACGATTCGACTGCGACGATCGACATTCCTCAGCAGAACGCGGCAGGTCTGAGACTCACGAACGTTCGGTATCAGCATCCGAACATGCGCTTCGAGCTCCCTGCCGGTCCGGGTCTCGCGACATTCGAGGGGGTGCTGAAGGACGAGGAGATCACCGGCGAATTCAAGCAGGCTGGCGTAGCGGGGACATTTCGTCTCACGCGTGGTGAGCCTTCGAAAGAGGAGAAAATTGCCGAGCCGCCACCTCCGTATGGACAGGAGGAGGTAGTTTTCTCTGACGATACCGTGAAGCTTGCAGGCACGCTGACGCTGCCGCCCGAAGAAGGTCGGCACCCCGCGGTGATCATGATTACGGGGAGCGGCGCGCAGAATCGTGACGAAGAGCTGTTCGGCTTCAAGCCGTTCAAGATCATTGCGGACTATTTCACACGCAACGGCATCGCGGTTCTCCGTTATGACGACCGCGGTGTCGGGGGCTCGTCCGGGAACACAAGCCAGTCAACGACGAGAGATTTCGCGAGCGATGCGCTTGCCGCACTCAGGTATCTCCAGACGCGTCCCGACATCAATCCCAGGCAGATCGGCCTCTGCGGGCACAGCGAGGGGGGCATCGTTGCGCCATTGGCCGCATCCAGGTCAAAGGATGTCGCATTCATCATCCTGATTTCCGGTCCCGCGCTTGACGGCGAGCGGATCCTCCTGGCTCAGGCGGAGCTGATCATGCGTGCCGACAGCGCGAGCGAAAAGGAGATCAAAGACGCCCTTGCGCTCAACAAGCGGATCTATGACGTCGTGCGCGAAGGGAAGAACCCGGATGAGTTTCGCGCCGAACTCGAGCAGACGATTCGGAATGAAATCAATGATATGAAACCCGAGCGGCGACAGGCGATCAAGGATCCCGACGCATACGTCAACGCTCGCGTGGAGGCCATGGTAAAGCAGGTTGAGACCCCATGGTTTCGGTATTTCCTCACGTACGACCCGGCGCAGGCGCTCGAAAGAGCACACTGTCCGGTTCTCGCCCTCTTCGGTGAGCGCGACCTGCAGGTCCCTGCAGAGATGGACAAGACGGCAATGGAGAAAGCCCTCCGGAAAGGAGAGAACAAAGACTTTACGCTGAAGATCCTGCCCAAAGCGAACCATCTCTTCCTGACTGCGGTGACCGGAAGTCCGAGCGAATATGCTTCGATGAAGAAAGAGTTTGTCCCAGGATTCCTCGAAACGATGACAAGCTGGATTCTGAAACACGTAACGATCGTGAAGTGAGACGTTCTTTCGCAAGCCCATCGCTTACTCAATTAGGAATACGACCATGAAAAGAACCATTCTGCGAGCCATTGCCTACGGCGTGCCTGCCGCGTTGATGATAGCAGGTTCCTCTGCAGCACAAACTCCGCCTGACACGGGAACAACGATCATACACGCTGGCAGATTTTTTGACAGTGAGAAGGGGATCTTCCTGACCAGTCGTGATATCATTGTCAGAAACAAACGCGTTGATGCTGTTGGAGAGAACCTTCCGGTGCCTCCCGGCGCTCGTGAGATTGACCTTCGCGCCTACTCGGTGCTTCCCGGGTTGATCGATTCTCACACCCACTTGTTGTATCTCGAAGATGTCTTCAAGGGAAGTTTTTCGGAAGGCACAAAAGCCGTGATCAACGAGGGGACTCCTTTGCGGGCATTACACGGCGCCGCCCGGGCACGGACATTTCTCGCGGCGGGCATCACCACCGTGCGCGACCTCGGCAACTCCGGACAGTTCGGCGACGTCGCCCTCCGAGACGCCATCAATGATGGAAGCGTTGACGGTCCCCGGATGTTCGTCTCCGGACCGGGTCTGAGCCCCGAAGGAGGTCAGTTCCCCGGACTCCAACAGAGACACAAAGATATCGCAGAGGAGGAGTATCGCGTTGTCCGTGGCCCTGAGGATGCGGCTCAAGCTGTGCGCGAGAATGTGACCTATGGTGCGAGCCTCATCAAGATCTACTCGAACAACACTCCCAACCGTGGGTATCTCTCGTCGGCAGAAATGAAGGCCATCGTTGAAGAGGCCAAGATGCTCGGTGTGAACGTTGCTGCGCATGCCACAAGCAACGCAGCGATTTGGCGCGCAATCCAGGCAGGAGTCAGTTCCATTGAGCATGCCTACCAAGTCGACGACTCGACGCTGGCTTTCATGAAACAGCGCGGCGTAGTGCTTGTTCCAACAGATATCGATAGTGCGACCCTCGCAGCGTTGGATGAGCGGGCCCCGGCTGACCAGAAACTGCCCGCAGCCCAGATGCAGACGTACCTCAATCGCAGCCGTGACCGCTTGCAACGCGCGTTGAAGGCGGCCGTCACGATTGCTGCAGGCTCGGATATGTATATCCAAGCTGGCCGCCCACAGGGGGAGGCAGCAAAGAGGGTGCTCTTCGCCTATGCGGATGCCGGGATGCCTTCACTGGAGATTCTCCGAGCAGCAACCTGGAATGGGGCTGAGCTCCTCGGTATGAAAAACAAACTCGGCGTGATCAAAGTCGGAGCCTTCGCTGATATCCTCGCGGTCGAAGGAAACCCCGACTCCGACATCCAGGCTCTTGAGAATGTGCGATTC